>Ga0268276_1001979_pt1 | contig 18483 bp, 13 predicted proteins | sample saktaG_4_FD_190145 | JGI IMG/M metagenome (GOLD analysis project Ga0268276, IMG submission 190145) | Saline water microbial communities from Sakinaw Lake, British Columbia, Canada - sak_2010_1_5_45m | ecosystem: Environmental > Aquatic > Non-marine Saline and Alkaline > Saline ...
AGCCCCCCGCACCGGGGTCGCCGGCCGAAAAGAAATAATTGCCGAAGTGGTGGAATTGGCAGACACGCTAGCTTGAGGGGTTAGTTCCCGCAAGGGATTGGGGGTTCGAGTCCCCCCTTCGGCATTCCCGAAATCTCTTACTGAAAAAACTCCCCGTTAGGTCCGGCTGGCCGCCCAAAGGGCGAAGCTGTTCTCGTCCATCGCCCCGGCCGTGCGTCCCCGCTCGGCTCCCTTGAGAATGACGACGAACGTCGGGACGGCCTGGACATGGAATTCCCGGGCGACGTCCGGGTGCTCTTCCACGTTGACCTTGACGACGGCGATGTCGCCGGCCCGGCGGCGGGCCAGTCTCTCGAGGATCGGGTGCATCATGTGGCAGGGGGCGCACGTCGGCGAATAGAAATCGACCAAGACGGGAAGGCTCGAATTCTGGAAGAGGCCGGTGAGGCCCTCGACTGCCGGTTCGAGGATCGCCCCCGGCTCCGGAAGCCGGGCCTTGCAGCGTCCGCAGACAACGGTTTTGCCGCCCGCTTCGACGGGAAAATAGTTTGTCGTCCCGCACACCCCGCAGCTGACTTTCAATTTTTCGCCGGTCATCGGGTCTCCCCCGCCTCCTACTTCTTGATGGGGTACGGCGGGATGGGCGGGATGGCCCGTCCCTTCGTCTTCAGCTCTTCCAGAATGACCTCGATGCCCTTGTTGAGCTGGTCGTCGATGCCCGCGAATTCCCGGGCCGGGTCGTTCTCGACGACGATGTCCGGCTCGACGCCGACGCCCTCGATGATCCAGCCTTTCCCATCCTTGTCGTAGGGCGCGAACTCCGGCTTATTGAGGAAGCCGCCGTCGAGAAGAGGCAGCGAACCCCGGATGCCGACAACGCCGCCCCAGGTCCGCTTGCCGATGACCTTGCCGACCCCGAGGGTCTTGAACCGGTAGGGGAAAATGTCGCCGTCGGAAGCCGAGAACTCGTCGCAGAGGGCGACTTTGGGGCCCAGGACCGCGGCCGCCGGGTCCGGGGTCGGGACCGCGTTCCGGGCGACTTCGATCATGACCAGCTCGCGGACGAGCCGGTCGATGATCATCGGCGAGACGTTCCCGCCTCCGTTGCCCCGGACGTCGATGATCAGGCCCTTCTTGCCGAGCTGGGGATAGAAATGCTTGACGAACTCGTTGAGCCCTGCGACGCCCATGTCGGGGATGTGGATGTAGCCGACCTGGCCGTTGGTGGCCTTGGCGACCTTGTCGATATTCCCCTCGACCCAGTTGTAATAATAAAGCCGGTTTTCCGTGGCCACGGGGATGACCACGACCTCACGGCTCCCCTTTTCGTCGGGCACGCCGTTGACCTTGAGGGTCACCTGCTTCCCGGCCGTGTTCTTGAGCGCCTCGAGCATGTCGGCCAGCTTGTCGAGGGGTTTTCCGTTGATGGCGACGAGGTACTCCCCTTCCTTGACGTTCACGCCGACGTCGGTCAGGGGCGACCGGAGGGACGGGTCCCAATTCTGGCCCTTCAAGATCTTGGCGATCCGGTAATAGCCGGTCTTCGCGTCACGTTCGAACTGAGCCCCCAACATGCCGACGTTGAGCCGCCTGGGCCTGGGCCCGTCGCCGCCACCGACGTAGGTGTGTCCTGAGCTGAGCTCGCCTATCATCTCGCCGATGACATAGGTCAGGTCCGCCCGCATCCCGACGGAAGCGGCCAGGGGCCGGTAGCGCTTCCGGACGGCCTCCCAATCGACGCCGTTCATGTTCGGCGCATAGAAGAAGTATTTCATCTGGCGCCAGCATTCCTCAAAGATCTGGTTCCACTCCTGGCGGGGGTCCACCAGGCATTCCATGCCGGTCAGGTCGAGCTTCGTCTCCAGGCTGATCGGTCCCTTGGGCAGGTCGATGATGGCGAAGGAACGATCCTTCGCGATGAGCATCTTTTTCAGGTCGGCCGAGACCTCGTAGCCGCCGAACTTGCCGAGGTCCTTCTCTTTGCGCTCGCCCATATCGTAGAGCATGAGGGAGGGCTGATTCTCCATTTCTTTCTGCTTGAAATAATAGATGGAATTGCCGACGACGGTGATCCCGCCGTAGTTGGACGTCTCGATGGGCAGGGAGACGATCCTCGCCTTGAGGCCGTCGAGGTCCACCTTGACACCGGATGACTCCTTTTTAGCTGAGGTTTTTGGAGCATCCGGTGCTGCCGCCGATGCGGCGGCTGCCGCCTTTTGGGCCGGCGCGGGCGAGGCCGGTTTCGCCTCCTCTTTCTTCACGGCCACCTCGTCGCTTTTGGGCTCGAATGGCGATTTGGTGTCCTTGGCCAGTGTCACGAAATAGACCCCGGACATGGCCAGGTAGGCGTGGTTCCACTCCGTCTGACTGTATACGGGATTGAAGTCCCTGTCCGAGACGAAAAAGAGGTACTTCCCGTCCGAGCTGAAGGCCGGATAGCCCGACTGGTACCAGCCGTCGGTCACCTCGGAGGTCTTTTTCGTGTCCAGGGAGTAGAGGTAGACCTTGGACATGACGTCGATTTCCGGCTTGGAGTAGGAGATCCAGCGGCTGTCGGGCGACCAGACGTAGTGCGGGATCTCAGAGCGCTCGGCCTTGACGACCTCGACGACCTCCTTGGTCTCGACATCCAGGTAGAGGAGGCGCTGGAGCTTGTCGCTCCACATGATCTTTTTGGAGTCCGGAGACCAGAAGATCTGGTATTTGTAGGTGTCGGCGTTTTTCGTCAGCTGCTGCGGTTCGCCGGTCCCGTCCTGGGCCAGGCGGTAGATCTCGTCCTCGCCGCTGCGGTCCGAGATAAAGGCGACCCATTTTCCGTCGGGCGACCATTTGGCGGCCCGCTCGTGGACGCCGGGCGTCCCCGTGAGGTCGCGGACGTTCCCGAACTGGGCGGGAACGGTGAAGATCTCGCCGTGGGCGCCGAAAAGGGCGCGCTTCCCGTCCGGCGAGATCTCGAAGTTGGTGATCTGGTCACCGACCTTGGCCAGCCGGCTTCGGGTTCCGATCGCGTCGTCGGAGATGATCACGGGCACCTTGTCCGTCTTTTCCGTGGCCAGATCGAACTTGTAGATATACCCTCCATTTTCGAAAACGATGGCGTTCGGGCCGAGGGAGGGAAATTTGATGTCGTAATCCGTGAAGGTCGTCAATTTCCGCGTGTCCTTCGACCGGAGGTCATAGACGTAGAGGTTCACCCGTTTGTGCTCGTCGCGGTCGGAGAGGAAATAGATCCGGTCGCCGCTCCACATGGGGATGAGGTCCAGGGCGGGATTGTTGGTGATGTTCTCGACCGTCTTCGAGGCGAAATCGTAGATCCAGATGTCGTCCGCCATGCCGCCCCGGTATCGCTTCCAGGTGCGGAACTCGCGGAAGATGCGATTATAGGCGAGCTTGGTGCCGTCGGGCGAATAGGAGCAGAATCCGCCCCGGGGCAACGGCAGCTCGGCGGAGGTGCCCCCGGCCGACGGCACGAGGTAGAGCTGACCTTGGAAATCGTTCCATTCCCGCATGCGGGACCGGAAAACGACGTTCTTGCCGTCGGGGGTCCAGCCCATGACCAGGTTATTCGGCCCCATCCGGTCCGAGATATCGTCGCGGCCGAGAGTGGGCGTGTAGGTCAGCCGTTTCGGCGCGCCGCCTTCGGCCGGGATGAGATAGACCTCCCGGTTCCCATCGTACTCGCCCGTGAAGGCGATGGACCTGCCGTCCGGCGAGAAGCGGGCGAAGGCCTCGTAGCCCTCATAATACGAGGTCAGCTTGCGGGCCACGCCCCCGGCGAGGGGCACCGTGTAGAGATCTCCCGCAGAACTGAAAATGATCTGGTCGGCCGAGACCGCCGGGAAGCGGAGGACGCGGCCTTCCTGGGGCCCGAAGGACAGGCTCGTCAGGGCCAGCAGAAAAGTCACGAGGATGGTCAGTTTTTTGGTTTTCATCGGGCCTCCTTAATGTCGCGGGGGATATCCAATTTTATGCCGTCCCCGGGGGAAAAGCAATTCTTCCGAAAACCTAGAGAAGCCTCGATAGGATCGCGTTCGACGTCAGAAATTTGTCGCGGGGAATCCTGATCCGGTCCGCCTCACGGACCAGAACACCTTCGTCGACGAGCCGTCCGATCTCCCGGCCGAACAGGCTTTCGGCATCGACCCGAAAACGTTCTGAGAAGGAGGCCATGTCGATCCCTTCGACGAGGCGAAGCCCGAAGATCAGCGCCTCTCCGGCGGCGATGCCGGGGCTCAATTCGACGACCTCATCGATGACCGGCTCGCCGCGGACCAGGGCCCCGGCCCATTCCTCGAGGGAGGCCTTATTGCACCACCGCCGGCTCGCCGTGTGCGAGCAGGCCGAAGGGCCCAGGCCGACGAACGTCTCGTAGCGCCAATACTTCAGGTTGTGTCGGCACTCCCTCCCCGGCCGGGCGAAGTTGGAGATCTCGTACTGGCGCAGGCCGGCCGCCTCGAGCGCGTCCCGGATCTTTTCGTAGGCGTCGACGACGGTGTCCTCGTCGACGGGATGACGAGCCAGGACCTCCTCGAAGGGCAATCCCTCGACGTTCTCTAGAATGTAGAGGGAAACATGATCCGGTTCGAGGCCCAGGGCGGCATCAAGCGACCGGGCGACGGCCTCGGGGGTTTCGCCGGGGATCCCGATCATCAGATCGATCGAGAGGGCCTCGAAACCCGTCCCGCGGCCGGCGCGGCAAAAGCGCAAGGCCTCCTCGGCCGTGTAGGGCCGCCCGAGCGTCCGCAGGACGGCGTCGTCGAAGGATTGGACTCCGACGCTCATCCGGGTCACCCCCGCCTTGCGCCAGCCGCGCAGCCGGTCGGCTCCGCCGGCGGCTGGATTCGCTTCAAGAGTGAATTCGCGGATTTCCAGGGAAAACCGGGATCGGACGAGGTCAAGGAGCCAAGCGATATCGCCAGGTTCGAGGAGGGACGGCGTCCCTCCCCCGAGATAGACGGTGTCGAAGGCGAGGCCGGGTTCGACCGGCAGACCGGCCTCCCGTTCCAGGCACTCGCGCCAGGTCCGGTAGTCCGGCAGGGTCCAGGGCCGGCTCGAAAAGTGGCAGTAGGGACACTTGGCCGCGCAGAACGGGAAGTGGATGTAGAGGCCGCCGCGCTCCTTCACTCTTTTTCTTCGTACCCCACGGCGGCGTAGTAGATGGCCCGGTCGAAGAACACGATGACCCTATGATAGAGGTCCATGGCCTGGTACAGGTCGAGGGTGGTGTCCAGCAGGCCGGCGGATTGGATCTTCCCCCAGAGGAGACGCCGGATGTGGCAGAGCGACAGGGCGATCTCCGAGAACGGGAATCCCTCCCGCCGGCGCTGGCGGCCCAAGGCCGTCCAATAGCTCCTCACCTCTTCCTTGGTCGTCTCCTGGGAGATCCACTTGCCAAGCTGGCTGTAAACGCGGTAAGCCCTCCGGTAGATCTCCTTCTGGTCGAACCCCTGATAGCTGGGCATCCTCGGGTCGCGCCGGATGTCCTCGACGTAGCCCGTCGTCAACTCGCCGGCGTTGCGCTCGATGAGGTCGACCAGCTTGTGCGAAGCCGTGGTCTCAAAAAAGACGTCCTCACCTGATTTTTGCACGGTTCCCCTACCTCTCGTCCGGAATTTAGCACGGGGTCGGGGCCATGTCAATATCGGCCGGAAGTCCTATTTTCCCTTGATGATGGCGATGAGGGTCTCCAGGGCCCGCGGGTCGTCGCATTCGCCCAGCCAGAAAACGGCCTTCTTCCGGACGCGAGGGTCGGGATGGGTCTTGGCCAGCTTGATAAGGGCATCGACGCCCTGATTGTCGGGGAGTTGGGAAAGAGCGAACACGGCCTGTTCCTGGATCTCGATTTCGCCGTCCTTGCGGGCGATCTCGACCAACGCCTTTCCGGATCTTTCCGAGGCCATTTGCCCGAGCCAGAAAACGGCCTGCTTCCGGACATCCCGGGCCTCGGCGCCCCGGGCGAGGGCGATGATCTCGTCGACGGCCTCGGGGAGCGCGACCTGGCTGATGGAGAAGACGGCCCCCTCGCGGACTTCTTCGGATCGATCGTCGCGGGCCGCCTTAACGAGCAGGCGCAGACCGTTGGGGTCGTTCTGCTGGCCGATCCAGAAGGCGGCGTCCTTGCGCAGCTCATCGGGTCCGTCGCCGGTCAGGACGGTTTCGAGGAAGGGCACGACGAGCCGGGCCGTGCCGTGACAGCCAGCCGCCGCGACGAGCCCCTCGCGGGCCTCGCTCCCACGGTTCCGGCCGTAGAACGTTTTAATAAGGGCCAGGCTTTGCTCCTCCGACGTTTTGCCGAGCCAGAAGAGCGGAGCGCCCTCGAAATCGAAGGCCAGGTCGAGGTTGCTTATACTGACGTCGGCCAGCACCGGCGGCCGGCCCGTTCCGTATTTTAAGAAAATGCCGAGGTCTTTGAGGACCTTCTTCTCCGGCTTCTCCCGGGCTTCAATCCCGTCAAGCGCGGCTCTGGCCGCTCCACGGAGGTCTTCTCCCGCGGCGGACGGGGTCGCCGCGGCCTTGGCGCCGGACAGGATCTCGGCGATGGTCAGGTCCCGGCCGCTCCCGCCGTCCGTGAATGAGCCGATGCGGGAGCGCTCCCCCATGAGCCGTTCGATGCTGTAACCGATCCAAAACCCCCGGCCCCGCTCATCTCTCGCGGCCGCTTTCAGGGCCCAGTCGGACTTCGCTTCCAGGGTTGCGGCTTCCACCGGGGGCCGGAGGATCTCGGCCGGCGGTCGGTTGGACCGCTGGCCATCACCCGGAGCCGGGCTCGCGGCGAATGTCGCCATGACCGCGACGGCCGAAAGAGCGGCGATAAGATGGCGCGTCATGTTCCCGAGTCTCCTATGCGACGGGCGTTTCGCTTCTCTTCTCGAGGATCTCGAGAAGGGCGGCCTTGGCCTTGGGGGTGCCGATCTCACCCAGGGCGGTGACCGCGGCGCGGGCCAGGCGGGGGTCCTTGCCCTTGGCAACCTCGAGGAGGATAGCCACGGCCTCGTCGCTCTTGGATTGGCCGATGGCGTAAAGGGCCTGTGCTTTGATTTCCCGGTCCGTCTCCGTCTTTAGGATCTCGGCCAGGACCTTGACCGGAGCGCCGCCCTCTTCGTCCGTCAGGGCCATGAGGACGGCCCGGCGGGCCCGCCCGGACTTGGCGTTCTTCATCACCTCGAGGAGGACGTCGGAGCCGACGTCAGCCTTGCTCTCGGAAAGAGCGAAGACGGCCATCTCGGCCATCTCGTCGTCGACGCTGGTCAGGGCGACCTTCACCAGGGCGTCCTTCGCCTCGGGCCCGCCGTGTTCTCCCAGGGCCATGAGAGCGCTCCGTTTCAACTCGACATCCTTGGCCGAGAGCATCACCTGTTGCAAGATAGCCAGGGATTCCTTGCCTTCGATCTCCGCGATCTGGAAAAGAGCCGCGCGGGCCATTTCCCTATCGGTCTCGGCAAGCACGATCTCCTTGAGAAGAGGCAGCGATTCCACGTCCTTCCGTTCGGAGAGGGAGAAAAGCGTGGCCTGCCGAACCTCCGGATCCTTGGCCTCTTTCAGGATCCGGCGCAAGGCGTCGGTCGCTTCCTTGCCCTTGATCTCCTGGATGGCAAAGGCGGCGGTGCGGGCCATCTCCTTGTCGGTATCGGTCATGGCGACCTGAGTCAGAAAAGCGACCATGCCGGGGTCCTTCGTTTCGGCCAGGGCGAACAGGGCGTTGCGGCGGATATCCACGGGGGCATTCGAGGCCACGATCTCTTTCAGAAGCTGGACGGATCCCGGCCCGCCCTTGGAGCCGACGGCGAAGAGGGCGTTGCGGCGAATCTCGGGGTCCTTTTCGTTCAGGGCGATGTCGCGGAGCTTGGCCACGGCCTCGGGAGACTCCATCTCCTCGAGCATGAAGACGATCTGGCGCTTGAGCTTGGCGCTGGCCGCCTTGTCGTAGAGCTCGATCATCGTCTTGGAGGCATCCGCCTGGCCGATGTTCTGCAGGGCGTAGAGGGCCGTCATCTTGATGTCGTCCTCCGCCGCGTCCCGGTAAGACTCGATGACCGCCTGGTATTCGGGCTTGCCGGCCTTGGCCAGGCCCTGGGCGATCCGGATCATGTTCGACTTGGCGTCGTCGGCCCACTCGCTTGCGGGGAAAGCATCGACGAATTTCTGGTAGCACTTGAACACGGTCTCCGGGGACTGGTTCGTCTTTTCGAGCGCGTAGCAGGACCAGAAGCGGGCGTCGTCGACCCAGGCGCTTTTCGGATACTGGCGGACGAGCGCGTCCATCGCGGTCTTCGCGGCCGCCCAATTTTCATCGAGGACGAGCGAATAGGCCTGCTTGTAGGCCACGGCGTCCTTCTCCTGGCCGGGGAGGTCCTCGGCCGGAATGAGGGCCGCGGCGGCCACGCCCGCGGTCAAGGCCAGGACGAGGGCCGCTCCGAGGAGCATTGCTTTCGGGTTTCTCATGGGGAATCTCCTTATATCTTGTTTTTCTTGGGGAGCTTCGTCTCCCCCGCGGGAGAGGCCGGGTTGACTGCGCCGCGGGCATCCCTTCCCATGCGGTCGAGATCGATCTTGAGGAAGATCCCCCTCCGGTCGACGCCCTGCTTGATGAGCTCGACGCCCTCGACGTCCTGCCCGGATCCGAGGTTGGCGATCTGCATCATAATGACCTCGAGGTCGGAGACGAGGTCGCGCAGTCTCTTCTGGCCGCGCTCGTTGAGAGCGCCACGGATCGCCGGCGCCTCGGCGGCCAGTTCCCGGGACATCGTCTTTTTCCGGCCCAGGTCGAAAGCGTAGGCGTCTTCCGTGGCAGCGTCGTAATTGACCAGGCCTAGAAGAAGGATCTTGGAGCGTTCGATATAGTTTTCAGCTTGCACGACGGCCCCGGAGGGAGCGGAAACGGAGGCCGAATCCACCCTCCCCGTGCCTCCGGGCGTATTGATCAGGCGGCTCCCGATCAGGATCCCGACGAAAAGCAGTGCGGCCGCTCCGGCGGCCTGATAGGACCAACGGGGTAGGCCCGAGAGCGCCCGGACGAAACGAGCCCCGAGGGACGTCCGGGGAGCCTCGCCGGCCTCTTCCCAGACCTTCCGCCGGGAGAGCCGGTCCCAGAAGCCGTCCCAGAATGCCGGCCCGGGGTCGGGCCTTTCGCGTTGATCCATCACTCGGAGGGTCGCCCCCAGGACGGAATACTCGGAGGCGCAATCCGGGCAGGAGCGCAAGTGTTCGTCGAAACGCTCCTTGTCCGATGGCCCGAGCTCTCCGTAGAGGGCTTCGATCATACGGTCCTTGGCCATTCTGCAACTAATCATGGGAAGCCTCCACGCCGGAGATCAGAGGGGAACCGCCCAGCTCTTTCTGGAGCTTGCGGACGGCCCGGAAAAGGTAACTTTTGACCGACCCGATGGACAGGCCGAGGGTCGTAGCGATGTCCTTGAGCATGAGGTCATCGTAATGACGAAGCAGGAAGACGGCCTTTTCCTGAGGCGAGACCTTGTCCAAAGCGCGGGCGATCCGGGCCTGGAGCTGACTCGATTCCGCGGCCGTGGCCGGGTCAGCCGCGCCGCCGTGGGGCAGGCTCGCATTGTCGTCCCGGCTCCGGGACTCGAGGACCTCGTCCCCGACCGGTTCGGGCACGAATTGCTTCCTCCGGAGGTGATCGATCGACGCGTTGTAGGTCACCCGATAGAGCCAGGAGCCGAGCTTGGCGTCCTTTCGGAACGTCGCGAAGGACCGAAAGACCTTGAGGAAAACCTCCTGGGAGATGTCCTCGGCGTCGACGGCGTTCCCGACCATGTCCAGGGCCAGGAAAAAGACCTTCTTCTTGTACTGTTCGACGAACTCCCGGAAGGCCGCCCGGTCCCCCCGGGCCATTCCTTCGATAAGCGAGCGTTCATCCATGAGAGTCATTCTCCGGCTTTCACCCCATTAGACGGCCGGCCGGCCCCTCGGGTTGGCAGGGTTTTAAAAATCGCGGCCGGCGCGGGCCTATTTCCACAGCGGCCGGGACCCCGGTCTTGCCAGGACGGGGAGTCCACTTCCGCAGTACTCGTCCGTGGATATTGGCCGCGGGCGATTGGCGAGCCTAAGGCTCGTCCCTTGACACGCCCTTGACGTATTTTTCATATCGCTCGCGGACGCGCCCGGACGCGACGTCGCCCTTGTGGACGAGGACGCCGACCCGTTGGGTGATCGACTCGCCCTTTTTGAGCGTGAACGGCTTGCCGCTCCGGTCGTCGGGCCGACGCGGCCCGAACGTCCCATATTCCCGGGTCAGCCAACGATGTTCCCGGCCGTCCGGCCATTGGAAGACGGCCATGCCTTCCGGGATCCCCTCCACGGTGTTCGAATAGTCGATCCAAAGCGCGGGCTTCATGTTCGTGGCCTCCTGGCCGGCGGCCCCCGTGTCGGACGTGATCCTGCCGCCCTTTTCGCCGCTGAAGGCGGTCGCGAGCCGAAGATAAGGCCAGGCGTAGTGGACGTCGTCGCTCGTGAAGAGGACGTCGCCATAAGCGGCCGTGAGCGTCCAAGTCAAGTCGAGGAGGTACTCCCCTTCCCCCATGCTGTGGACGACGAGCCGCCGCCTCTCGTCGAGGACCGGACGTCCGCCGTCCATCTCCCAGACGAGTTGGGCTTCGATGTCGGCCCGGCCGCCGCGCGCGTCGAGCCGGCGAAAAGACCGGTGACGTATCCTGTCGCGGAACGGGGGGACGTATTCTCCGGCCTCGGTCTTGGTCCCTCCGTAGAGGGCGTTGTAGAAGCTGACGTCCCTCTCCCCTCCCTCCGGACGGACGGTGTCGGCGAACCAGAACGAGCGGTGGTGGGGATAGGGTTCCGTCTTCCGGACGAGCATGTTTTTCCCGCTCGGGCTCCGCATCGGCCAGTAATGGACCAGATCGAGGTCGTCGCCGTAGTTATAGACGAGGGCTTCGCGGCCGCCGACGAGAACCGTCATTCGTCCGGCGGGTTCATCGAAAGCCAGGCCGACCTCTTCTTGAGGTTTCTCCGTGAAGCCGGCCAGGACGAGAGCTCCCAGACCGAGGAAGAGCCAGATCGCGCGCAATAGGCTTCGGCCCCGGGCGGTCAGACGGTCCATGGCTCCCGGTGCGGGTAGTCCAGGCGGCCGTTGGCTTCGTCGTCTCCGACGAAGCGCTCGGCGGCGGGGTCCCAGGCGAGCTTGCGGCCGAGTTTCATGGCGATGTGGGTCATCATGCAGATGGTGTTGGAACGGTGGCCCACCTCGACGGGAGCCGCCGGCGCCTTCCGGCTCCGCACGGCCTCCAGGAAATTCTTCATGTGGTTGCCGCTTTGGAGAAGCTTGACTTCGCCCTGGCCCGGCTTCCAACGCAACATCGCCGGGTCCGAAGCCTTGAGGTCGCCGCGCTGGACGAAAACCCAGCCCTTGTCCCCTTCGAAGCGAACGCCGGCCGGGTCTCCGGTCTCCATGATCAACCGGACGCCGTTGGCGTACACGGCCTCGGCCTGGAACTTGGTGTGGACGTTGAACAGGCCGCGGTCGGGGAACTCGGCCGTGGCCTCGACGCTGATAGGGCCCGTCTCGTCCGTGCCGTTTCCCCACTGAGCGATGTCCATCATGTGGGAGCCCCAGCCCGTGATCATGCCCAGGCAATACGGCTCGATCTGGAGCCAGCCGGGCCGCTCGGTGCCGGAATGGGGGTGGACGCGATCTTCGCAATAGGGGGCCGGCGCCGTGGGGCCCAACCAGAAGTTGTAATCGAGGTTCCTGGGGACGGGGGACGGCCGCGGGTCGCCGCTGCCATGGTCCTCCGGCAGCCAGACGTGGATCGTCCGGAGCTTTCCGACGACGCTGTTCCGGGCGAGTTCGCAGGCTCGGAGGAATTCGACCGAAGACCTTTGCTGGGAGCCGACCTGAAGGACGCGCTTGTTCTTCTTCACCGCCTGGACGAGCTTGCGGCCCTCGGCGATCGAATAGGTCAGGGGTTTCTCCAAGTAGATATCCTTGCCCGCTTCGGCGGCGGCGACGGCGTGGGCCGCGTGCCAGAAGTCGGGTGTCACGATAAGGACGCCATCGAGGTCTTTCCGAGCCAAGAGATCGCGGAAATCGCTGTAGGCGGTGACGCTCTTCGCCGCATCCTTGCCCGTTTCTAGGGTGTAGATCTTCTCGGCCAGCCACTGGGCATCGTCCAACCGGTGCGAATCGATGTCGCAGACGGCCGTGACCCGGGCCCCGGCTTCAAGGCCCCGGTAGATGAGCTCCTGCATGTCGGCCTGGCCCTGCCGGCCGAGGCCGATACAACCGAATTGCAGCGTGTCGCTCGGCGCGGGCCGGGCGAAGACGGATGAGGGGACGATGGCCGGAGCCGCGGCCGTGAACGCGGCGGCCTTGAGAAAGCTCCTTCGGGTCATGCCGATGGGTGTCCGCTTATGATTCATGAAGGCCTCCCCGCCCCGAAAATATCACGTCCAAAACGCCTCTGTCAACGCGTGAGGCACGGGGTGTTCCTCACTCGGCGCTCCGCCCTCGGCCCCTTATCCCGCAGCCTCTCCTATCGAGCGTTCTTCAGAAGAGCGAAACGATCTTGACGACGGCACCGACGGCTACGACCAGGATGGCCAGGACGAGAAGGATATTCCAGACCGTCCCTTTGAAGCCCCGGTTGACCTCGTCGCCGAGGTAGCTCCGCTTGTTCTGGAGAATGAAGAAGGCGATGTAGGCGATGGGCATCATGACCAGGGCGATGGACGACGCCAGGACCGGCAGCCAGAACGGCGTGGGATAGAAGGCGCCCAGGATGCCGATGTTGGCCGTCATCGTCGCCGCCCGGTAGGCCCAGCCCCGGGGCTCGAAACCGAACATCTCGCTGAGGACGAAACCGCATATGACCATTTCGATGGTCAGCGTCGTGAAGCACATGCCGAGAACGCCCAGCGAAAAAATGACCCGCCCCGCGGCGACTCCGGCCAAGGGGGCCAGGGCGTGGGCGGCGTCGACCGCGCCCCGGACCTTGATCCCCTGGACGTGGAGCGTGTTGGCGCAGGCGATGACGACCAGGCTCGTCGTCAGGATGAAGGGCGCGAACATCGAGACGCCCAGATCGAAGTTCTTGAGCCCCCGGTGCTCTTTCCCCCAGCCGCGGGCGAGGAGCATATAAGGATAGAGAAAGGTCATGTTGACGCCCACGGCCGCGCCCAGGGCCCCGAGCACGATGGTCAGGCCTTCGCGGTCGCGGGGGATGGTGAACCCGAAAAACCCGTTGAGCAGGGCCTTGAAATCGACGCCGGTCTTGATGACGACGAGGAGGAATGCGGCCGACATCAGCAAGACGAGGTACTTCAAGACGCGCTCGAAGAGACGGACGGCCCGCCGGCTGCCTTGCCCGTAGCTCCAGCAAAGCGCGGTCCCGGCGGCGAGGAAGGCGAGGGCGATGGGCGCCTTGGGGACGGTCCGCCCGGCCACGTCGAAGATGTCCTGGGTGACGTTGACGGCCAAGGCGTATTGGGAAAACTGCCAAATGATGGAGGCCAGGAGCACGACCGCGCCCCAGGACACGGCCAGGGCCGGGTTGAGCTTTTTACGGAACACGTCGTAGGGCCGAGCCTGCGTCATCAGGAGCTGATGGCCGATCGCCGAAAACATGATGACGCCGAGGAACATGGCCACGGGTTGGACCCACAGAAGCTTGTAGCCGAAGACGGCGCCGGCGAAGATCGACGACCCGGCCGAGCCCGCGCCCAGGGTCAGGGCGCTCTGGACCCAGCCGGGGCCGGACAGCGACCAGTATCCCCGCCACCTGCGCCACAGGCCGGATCGGGCACCGATCTCCCTCAGTTTCGCCTTCTCCCGCTCCAGCGCCTCGGGATCGCGGGCCTGGACCATGGGCAGGCCGCGGCGCAGGTTGTCGGTCCGGCTCTCGTTCATTTTTCCGGACCTACGATCTCGAGTTTCGTGACCGGCCGGAGGACGCCGCACATGCCCAGGACCGTTTCATCCGGAGGCAGATGGAGAACCGGCGAGAGCTCCTCGCGGCCGAGCGGCAGGTTCGCGAGGCGTTTTCGAAACCGCTCGCCCCAGGCCACGGGGCCCGCCTCGATGGCCTCGGAAAAATCCTTACGGAGTTGCAGAACGGCCGTCATGTGCAAACCGATAAAACGTTCGAGCTCGCGGAAGTAGGCCGTGCGGTCCTTCGTCCACATCTCGAGGAGTCCGACATAGGCCCGGATGGCCGCGTCCCTCCGGTCGAGCGCCCCGTCGAGCCCCTTGGCTTTAGCCAGCCCGACGAGCCGGGCATACTCGGCGGGATCGTCGTCGACCGTTTTTCCGAAATAGATCCGGGCGTCGCCGCGCTCGGCCAGGCCGGCGTTGCCCATGACCACGAGCAGAACGAGGTGGTCCGTGCTGACCAGCCGGTGCACGACCCCGGGCGGGAACTGGACATAGCGCCCGGGCAGGAGCTCGACCGACCGGAAACCGTCTTGGAGGTCGTGAAGTTCAACTCGTCCCCGCCCGCTCAGCACATAATAACCCTCGTCGGTCACGGCATGGACGTGGGGAGAACCCGACATAAGGCCGTCGGGAGCCGGGCGCTGGTCGTAGACCGTCAAGCGCGTCAGGCCGATACCGCTGATGAGATCCTCCGCCCGTCCTTCCGCCGGCCAGGAGGGCATGACGAGAAGGGCCAGGAGAACGGCCGCGGCGGCAGGGAGCGTATCTTTTAGCCTGGTCATGGGTCCCTCCTTATTCGCCCCTTTTTTACCAGAACCCGGCATAAATGCCAAGGTCGGTTTCTGAACTTGGACAATTGACTTTTCATGATCAGGGTAAATGGCACAGGACGACTGCGCCTTGCCGTCACCGGGGCTACGGGACAAGAAGCCCGCTGGGGGCGACATATAAGGGAGACGGGTAGAATGCGTCGACCAACGCGCCCTTCGGCTTGGCGGTCTTGGCCTTCAGCAAGCTGAGCTTTTTCCGCGCGGCCGCGACTTCGGGGAGTCCGGGATCGGCGCCCTTCCAGTTCTTAACCACGATCTCGTACTGTTCGACGGCCCTGTCCAGATCTCCCTTGGCTTCGTAGAGGGCTGCCAGCCTTATCCGGCTGAACGGATGGACCAGGGCCTTCTCCCGGGCGTCGGCGTCGGGCGAAACCAGGCGCTCGTATTCGGCGATGGCATCGCGCGTCTGGCCCTTTTTCAAGAGCGCCCCGGCGACGAAGTCCGCCTGGAAAGGCAGGTTTTTCTGCTGGACCGTTATGTAAGCATTGAGATCGATCGTAACACCGGGGCTGTCCTTGAACACTCGGATGGCGTCGTCGTATGCGCCCTCGGCGAAAAGGATCTCCCGCTTGAGTTGATCGGCGGCCATGCGGTTGAAATCCTTTTCCTTTTCTCCGACCGAGGCGGACAGGGACTGGATCTCATCGAGCTTCTTGCGCGCCGCGGCGACGTCGCCGCTTTTAATGTCCAGGAGGCCCGAGTAGAGGTTTTCGTAGATCTTGTTCAGGATCGGCGTCGCCTGTTTGCTCTCGGCCCTGTGGGCGAGCCGCTTGTCGAGGTAACCCTTGTAGAGGTCTAACCGGCCCCAGTCATAACAGGTCCAAAGGGCATCGCGAAGGGTGATGTCAGCCAGCGCGAGGTTGCCCGAAGCCTTGGCCAGGGCTTCTGCGGAATCGAACTCGTGGAGGGCGTCGTTGAGGCGGCCCATGAGGGAATAATAGAACCCCTTCCATTGGCGGCCCTGGGCCCTGATGCCGTCGGTCTCGGCATGGGCGATGAGATGGTCGGTCCACTGAAGGGCCTGACCGTAGTCGCCCTCCATGGCATAGAGATAGGCCAGTTTCCAGGCAGAAGGGAACTGGGGCCGGATGGCCAACGCCTGTTCATACTTGGCCCTGGCCGTGCCGAACTTGCCCAACAGGAAATAAAGGTCGCCCATGGAGTCGATGGGATTGGCGTCGCCCGGCAGGGCCGCGGCGTAGCGATCGAACGTCTTGAGTGCCTTCTCTTTCTCCCCCATCTCGCTGTACGTGTAGGCCAGCAGGTTCAGGGCATAGCCGAAGGCGGGGTCAATCGCCAGGGCCTTGTCGAACAGGGGGATGGCATCGGCATATTTCTTCTGGTTTTTATAGAGCCAGGCCAGGTCCACGAGGGCCCGCTTGTCCCTGGGATCGGCTTTGATGACATCCTTCAGGCCGCTGACGTATCCATCGACGTCTTTCTCCATGAGGCGGGAGAGGGCCGCGACATAGAGTCCATCCTTGCCCATGGCCGTGCCTGTCTGGCTGAGCTTTTTGAATTGCTCCAAGGCCCTCTCGGCCCGGGGAGCGTCGGCCTGGTTCTGATAGACGCGGGTTAGGTAGTAATAAGCCAGGGCGAAATCCGGATCCTTTTCGACGGCCTTCTCGAAGGACAGCCGCGCTTCGTCGAAATAATAGCGGTCGAAGTCCTCCTGCCCCTTGAGGAAGGATTCATAGGCTTCCATGGAAGCGGTCGTAACGTGGGCTATGGGCACCGCGTCCTTGGCCGCGGCGCGTTCCGAAATCCCCACGCCCTTGGATATCTCCCGGCTCAGTTCGTCGATCTGGGTCCTCAGGATGCTGCCGACCCCCTCTCCCCTCGAGCCGGTGCTCTTGAGGAGATTCTTCGTCCGGACATCGTAGATCTTGGCGTCGGTGGCAAAGAGATTCTCGGCCTTGGTGAAGCTCCCCAGGACGATCGCCTCGACCCCTTCGCGGCGGCAGATCTCGAACCAAGCATCCCGCTCAGCCGCCAAGGCTTGGTCACTGTCCATGGCGGCAGAGCGGGGCTGTTCGCTTCCCCTCTGATTGGCGAGGTCGTTCAGCCGCTCCCAGGACATGACCTCCAGATATTTCGACTGTTCGAGGCTGGTGATGAGGAGGTTGGGGATGGCCTTTTTCAAGTATTCGTAGGCCGTGTCCCCGGTCAGGTTCTCGAAGCCGACAACGGCCAGCGTGTGGACGGCGCCCTTGGCCTTGGGGATGATCCCCCTGACGGCGACGCCCGCCGCCATGATGCCGAAAAAGGCCACGGCCGGGATGAAGGCCTTCCGCCACGGGAAGGACAGGACGGGGGCCGGCAGGTGTGTTTTCCGTGTCGTGGGCTTGGCCCAGGGCGCGGGCACGGGGACCGTCTGCATGGTTTCCTCGACCTGGCTCAGGTCGCGGCGGACCTCTTCAGACGACTGGTATCTTTTCTCCCGGTCCTTCTCGAGGCATTTGAGGATGATGGCGCCCAGCTGGGGCGGCGTCTGCGGATTCAGCTCTTCGGGCTGTGGCGGCCGCTCGGATTGCTGTTTGAAGGCGACGACGAAGGGAGTATCCGCCGCGAACGGCAGCCGCCCGGTGACCATCTCGAAAAGGATGACCCCGAAGGAATAGATGTCGGACCGATTGTCGGACTCCTTGCCTTCCACCTGTTCGGGCGACATGTACTCGGGCGTCCCGATGACGATCCCCTCGGCCGTGACGCCCTGGCTGCCCACCGCCCGGGCGATACCGAAATCCAGGATCTTGGCGTTCCCTTCCTTGTCGATCATGATGTTGCCGGGCTTGAGGTCGCGGTGGACGATGCCCGCGTCGTGGGCCTCGCTCAGGCCGCTGCAGACCTGCTTGGCGATGGTCACGGTCGTGGAGATGTCCAGCCGCCGAGAACGCCGGATGAAGCTCTTCAGGTCCTCCCCGGGCACGTACTCCATCGTGATGTAGTGAAGGCCCTTGTCCTCGCCGAGGTGATACATCCGGCCGATGTTCCGGTGGGAGATCTTGTGGGCTAGCTTGATCTCGTTGACGAAGCGCTCGAGGGTCCGCTTGTCCTCGGCGATGTCGGGGCGGATGAGCTTGAGGGCGACCTCTTCGTTGGTTTTCGTATCGAGAGCCCGGTAGACGCGGCCCATGCCTCCCCGGCCCAGGAGTTCGATGATCTGATAACGGCCGCCGAACATAGCCCCCGTCGCCAGGTCCCACGTGTGGGATTCGATGGTCCGGGTAGCCGCGAGCGCAAAGTCCCGGCCGTGGGGCTGCGGGGTGACCTCATGCAGGGACGACGCGCAATTATTGCAGTAATTGGCCGTGTCCGAATTATCCGTTTGACAGTTTGGGCAGCGGGTGGCCATCGTTCTTGTCTCTCTCTTCCCTCGGTCCGTCGATCATCCGCCTCGGATCCTCGATGCCGGCTTCCGCCCCTCATAATGTTATACGCCTTGAGGAGCCAGAAGGTTTCATTGCAAAGAACATGCCAATCTTTTCAAGTCCGCTCGCTTTCGTGTCGATCCTCCGGAAGGCCCGCCGACCGTCCCATTGCCGCGCATGACCTGTCCGTTTCCGGACGATTATCCGAAGAAATGTCATATATCAAGGGCAAAAATAAGGCAGGCCATTTACCCTGAATTATGCATAAAAAAAGCTGTTTCCTCCTCAACATGTTGATTTATAATGGTTTCTCCAAAAAAGCCATTACCAACAGAAGGAGCGAAACAGCCATGGAAGATCATAGCAAACAACGGCTTCT
>Ga0268276_1001980_pt1 | contig 18483 bp, 13 predicted proteins | sample saktaG_4_FD_190145 | JGI IMG/M metagenome (GOLD analysis project Ga0268276, IMG submission 190145) | Saline water microbial communities from Sakinaw Lake, British Columbia, Canada - sak_2010_1_5_45m | ecosystem: Environmental > Aquatic > Non-marine Saline and Alkaline > Saline ...
ATGACCGACAAGCCGGCTGGGGTGAACTAAGGGACCGGTTATTAGTGAGCTATTTCTGTCGCAGAACACCATGTTGGTGCGCCACGCTGGCGATGCAGACGGAGCAGCAAAGGAGGCGATCATTATTTTGAGAACGGCAACCTATGTGGCGGTCATACTTTTGTGCCTTTCATCCGCAAACTGAGTGAACTAAGGGACAGATTATTAGTGAACTAAAATGGCGATGTATTCCATTGCCGCGCAAAGCATTATGAATCCATTCGGGTGTGCGTCAAAATAGTTGACAGGTGGTTCACACCTTCATTATCATTGACCTTATGTAGAGGACTATACAAACGTGAGGCAGGTTCAATAACACTGTTGGATGCAAAGAGATAAAGGAGGAACACTGTGGACATTGAGATGCTGACCAGGTTTTTTATGTGGTGTTCGATCTTGAATACGAGTTTGTTAGCCGTTTCATTCCTGATCTTGGCGTTCGCCGGTGATTGGGTGTATAGGATACACGGCAAATGGTTTACCATGCCGCGGGAAACATTCAATGTGGTGCTCTACTCGTTCGTCGGTGTGTACAAGATCATCGTTATTGTTTTCAACATAATACCATGGATGGCGCTGGCGATAATCGGATAAGAATGATCAGAACTGTGACACTATTCAAATATGGCGGTTTCGCATGCTTGATCCTCTTGAGCTTGGGGGCCGAAATGGGCAGTCACGTGAAAGAGTGTTCACGCCTCATTGAGCAACATGAACTTGTCGAGGGGACAGCGGCCCAGGGGCTCGCACTGGCCGGAAACGCATATTACAGTGCCACAGAAAAGAGCATCTGCCGTTTCGACACGGATTGGACCTTGATCGAGGAGAAATCGATCCGCGTCAAGGGCGTCAACCATATGGGTGCCATCGATTATCATGATGGCCACATTTGGGCGGGATTTCTCAACCACGGCCTTACTAGTGGGAAGCACGACCCGAAGCTTAACCGATCGGTCATCGCAAAGATTCGTGCCAAAGACCTGAAAGTCATCAAGACATGGGACATTACTGATGACGTTAAGTGGATCGACCCGGTATGTTTTGACGGCCAACATCTGTGGGTGGGTGACCTGGGCGATCTGGGCATCCACCGCTACAAGCTCGTTGACAGCGAACTTGTTCGTGACGGGGTCTTTCGCTATCCAAAGGCGATGCATTTCTCTCAAGGAATCCGGGTTGTGGGAGGCAAGCTGTACACCATTCACACGTTTGGGACAATGGACGGATTGTTTGAATTTGACATCCCCGACAAGCTTACAGATGTGGTAAACCAACCTGCTCGTGTCTGGGAGATTCAAGAAACCAAGATGCATCTTGAAGGGTTCGACTTCGTGCCCGGCCACCCGAACCAGATCTGGCACGCGCAAGGAAAACAAGTAGACCGTTACGAGCTAGAAGGGTTGCCTGCAAGAAATAGCCCAGCGGACAGATAAGGAATTTCAAAAGAAATTGAGCGATTGGAACAATTGATGAGTGATTGTGAAAGTTCCATTGAGGAATGCAAGAATCAGCCACAATATTTTCAGCCGAGAAAAAAGTGGTTGGAAACTCAAGGTTTGAAAACTACACCTTGACGGTGTGACAATAATAACAAAATGCGAACAAAGTAGATGCACAATATCCAGAGGGGCGCTTCGCTTGCCCCCTCTGGAATTGTGATCTTATCGTTCGACTGGAGGAAGAAGATGAAGACTCGACTACTAACCGTGATGTTGGCCGGACTGTGTGCATTCCATGCGGCCGAGCTGTCGGCCGAAACAACAAACGCGGCTCAAGAAAAGCCCGAGATGCGTGACACCCGTATGAAATGGTGGCGCGAAGCGCGTTTTGGCATGTTCATACACTGGGGGGTCTACTCCATCCCAGCCGGTATTCACAAAGGCAGAGCTGTCGAAGGGATTGGCGAATGGATCATGCACAAGGGAAAGATTCCGATTCCGGAGTACGAGGAATACGCGAAACAGTTCAACCCGGTAAAGTTTGACGCTGACGCATGGGTGAAGATCGCTAAGAACGCCGGCATGAAGTACATCGTCATCACCTCCAAGCATCACGACGGCTTCTGCATGTGGGACTCGAAGGTCTCCGACTACGACATTATGGATTTTGCCCCATTCAAGCGAGACATCCTCAAGGAGCTCGGAGACGCCTGCAAGAAACATGGTATCCGTCTCTGCTTCTATCACTCCATCATGGACTGGCACCATCCGGACGCCACGGGTAAGAACTTTCCCAAGTACCGGGATGAATACATGGTTCCCCAACTCAAGGAGTTGCTCAGCAACGACTACGGCGATATCGGCGTCCTCTGGTTCGACGGCGAGTGGATCAAGGAGTGGACGGAGCCTCAGGGCAAAGCTCTCTACAAGTTGCTTCGCGAGATCAAGCCCGATCTGATCATCAACAACCGCGTCGGCAAAGGCCGGAAGGGAATGTATGGGATGAACAAGGACAATAGCTATGCCGGTGACTTCGGTACGCCCGAACAGCAAATTCCGGCGACAGGCTTCGGACCCGGCGTGGACTGGGAATCATGCATGACCATGAACAACACCTGGGGGTACAAGTCCAACGACCACAAGTGGAAATCCGATAAGGACCTTATCCGCAAGCTCATAGACATCACGAGCAAGGGTGGCAACTTCCTGCTCAACGTGGGTCCCACCGCAGAAGGCCTGATCCCCGAGCCGAGCGTGAAACGGCTGCGCAAGATGGGCGAGTGGCTAGCCACGAACGGCGAAGCTTTGCTCGGAACAAGTGCGAGTCCGTATGATGCGCCTACCTGGGGGCGCTTCACCGCCAAACCGGGACGGCTCTACGCGCACGTCTTCGATTGGCCACAGGACGGTGCGATAGCTGTTTCCGTCGCGGATATTGATGCTACCAAGGCTTACCTGCTCGCGGACATCACACGAGCCGGTCTGTCCTTTAAGAAGACCGACGACGGAATAATCATCAACGTGCCGGCCAAAGCCCCGGACTCAATCGCTTCAGTTATCGTCATTGAACTTGAGAAGAAAAAATAGTCGATTGGGATAGGGACGCCCCTTGCGGAGCGCCCCTCCCTGACCACCGTACGTACGGATCGCGTATACGGCGGCTCGGCTGGTAAAGTCGGGGAAGCGTCCCAAGGCACTTCCCAAACCGGGCGTTGGCGGCATTACGCACCTCACCCTTAAAGTCCATACGGACACGGGTTCGGCAGAACCTGCCATTACTTGCCACTACCATTTATCTTGGCCGTTCGGCCCGCCCACCGTTCGGGCCTTCGGTGCCGGCTATGCGGCTCGGCCTATCTGTTTGCTCCGCCTTTCGGCATTGGAGTGCCTCACTAGCCTCGCCTGACTGCACACCTATACTATGCCCTCTGCTGACTTCCGCCTCCCTTCGGGCTGGCCTTACGGCCCGCCTTCCCCTTGCGGGGTGTCGGGCGGATCTCCCGGGGTGTTCCCTGCCGCTTTCCACGCGTAACCGTCGGATCTACGTGATGCGCTTTGATAACTGGAGGACTTCGGGTTGTGTTGCACCCTCGTCCCGCGCACCGCGCCTCGTATCCGCTTCCCTGTACGGTCGGCTCGCGTTTTCGCCTCCGGCCTTCTCTCCGCTCCCCTCACGGGGATACAGTTGCCTTCGGCTACCCTTCGGCGTTATCTGCCTGGGGTCGGACTTGCCCTTTGAAACGCCCGAAATTTCTGTTACGCTTGATGCGGTTTCAGAAACTTGGTATGCTCACGGAGCGTCCCCGACAAGCGGCCGGGCATACCCGGCACACAACGACACGCATGTTCGGCACAGCGTTGTTACCGCCGGCCTTCACGCGGTCCATGTAGAACTTGAGGCGGATGACACCATGCGTGTCAAGTCCCATCAGATTCGCACCGACGAGACAGTCGGAAACCGCCGCGGCATCGGCTTCAGGAATACCGCGGCTCTTCTGGATTTCCGCACACAGCTTACGCAAAACCAGGTGCTCCACATTCTTGATGTTGTCCATTTCGTTAACTCCTCTCAATACCACGTGAAGCCATCGGGAAACAAACTGACCATGACGTTCTTGGTTCTCGTCAAAGCAAGCATGCCCTGCTTGCCCAGCTCGATGCCGATCCCGCTGACACCGAAGCCGCCGTAAGGCGCGCTCGGGAAGACGAAGTTATGAAGATTGAACCAGACCGTGCCGGCGTTGATTTGTGGAGCAAGGGTATGCGCGGTCTTCAGATTGGTCGTCCACACGCTGGCGGACAGACCGTAAGGCGTGTCGTTGGCCATCTTGACCATCTCATCCACAGACAACGCTTTGACAATCACCACGACCGGCCCGAAAATCTCCTCGCGCCATATCCGCATCGACGGCTTCACGTCGCAAAAGGCCGTAGGCTCCATGAAGCTGCCGTTGGCCAGGTCCCCCTCTGCAACCGTCTTGCCGCCACAGAGCAAGGTCGCGCCTTCTTTCAGGCCGGACTCGACATATTCCATCACGCTCTTCAGGTGGTCGGGATGCACCAGCGGGCCGAGGCGCGTCTGCTCGTCACGCGGCATACCGATCTTGATAGCCTTGCAGCCAGCGACGAATTTTTTCACAAACTCGTCGTACACGGTCTCATGCACAATCAACCGTGTCAGGCCGCAGCAGCATTCGCCCTGATTCAGAAAAACGCCGAAGAGTGTGCCGTCGACGGTCTCCTTCATGTCGCAGTCAGGAAGTATCAGTCCGGGACTCTTGCCGCCGAGTTCCAATGTGCAACCCTTAAGTTTCGGGGCACATGCGCTGTAGAGCTTGCTGCCGATCTCCGTTGAACCCGTAAAGGTTATGTCCGTGATGATGTCGGAGTTGACAAAAGCATCGCCCGCATCCTGCCCGCTCGAGGGGACAATGTTCAGGACACCCGCAGGCAGGCCAACCTCCTCAAAGATCGCGCCCAGCATTAAGACGCTCAAGGGTGCCCACGAAGCGGGTTTGATGACCATGGTGTTGCCCGCGGCCAATGCCGAAGCAATTTTGCGGCAGGCGATTAGGAAGGGAAAGTTCCACGGAATGATCGCGCCCACCACGCCGAGCGGCTCGCGGATCGTGTAATCCAGCACCTGGCTGTAAGGCGAAGGCTGAACCTCACCCATGACCTCGACGCAGATGTTGGCGAAATAATGAAAGGTTGCGGCACCGGAAGCGACGTCAACACCGCGGCTTTCGATAATCGGTTTGCCGACATCATCTGATTCGATCTGCGCCAGGGTTTCCTGATGTTGAATGATCGCATCGCCGACCTTGTGCAGCCAGACGCTGCGTTCATAGGGATTCATCGGCCCCCAGACATGATCAAACGCCTTACGGGCGGCCATGATCGCGGCAGAGATATCTTTCTGTGATGCCTTCTGGACTTCCGCGAGGATTTTGCCGGTCGCGGGATTGATCACGCTGATCGTTCTTCCCGAAGAAGCGTCAACCCATTTGCCGTCAATAAAAAGTTGTGTTTTAGTTGTCACCGAAAGTCTCCTTTACAACGTTATTGGTCAGAGCGCCAATGCCCTCGATCTCGACAGTCATTTGGTCACCGGCCCGCAACCAGACAGGCGGCTTACGTCCCATGCCAACGCCTGATGGTGTGCCTGTCATGATGACGCAACCCGGCAGGAGCGTCATGCAGCGCGAGAGATAACTGACGATATAGCGGCACTTAAAGATCATGTCCGAAGTGTTCGAAGCCTGCATGACCGTGCCGTTCAACAGCAGGCGGATGTCAAGGTTGTCGCCGTCGAGGGCTGTCGCGATGCAGGGGCCGAGGGGGGCGAAGGAGTCGAAACATTTGCCGCGCGCCCACTGTTTGTCGGTACGCAACTGGCAGTCACGCGCACTGACATCGTTGCCGCAGGTGTACCCGAGGATATATTGGTCGGCTTGTTCTTCCGGCACATTTTTGGCAGTCTTTTTGATTACAATCACCAGTTCTGCTTCGTAGTCAACCTCGTCAGGGGCCATGGCGGGCAGAATGACCGGATCGCCAGGCCCGACCACCGTGTTGCAGGTCTTTATGAAAACCACCGGAGCGGACGGTTCGGCCATGTTACTCTCTTGCGCATGCTTCCGGTAGTTTAACCCGATGGCGACCACCTGCGGCGGCTCGACCGGCTTGAGTAGCTTAGCTTGACCCGTCGGGACCGTCTCCTCCGTAATCATGTGTTCTTCAAAGATTGACCCCTTTATAAGGCGATAACCGCTTGCTTCAGCAACAGCATAGGTCACCCTGCCGGTCTCGTCTGCGATTCTTACGATTTTCATGCTTCCCTTTCTCTGTTTTCAGACTGTCCAACAATCAACACCTCAATCCTGTTCCACGATCACGCGGAAGCCCACGTCAAAGACCTTCTGCCACGGCTGGTAGGCGCGACGCACCGTCGAACCGGCGTCAGCCGGCCGATCAGCCCACGAGCCGCCGCGCGCGACCTTGCGTCCGTCACGCGCCGCGCTCTTTTCGTCATAAGGATAAGGCGCGTAGGTCGAGCGGGTCCATTCGCTGACGTTGCCGATCATGTCTTGCAAACCCCAGACATTGGCTTCGGTCTGCCCGACATAATCCACCACGAACCAGTTGTCTTTGAAACGCGGGTCGTGCAACGGGAAGTTCATCTCCGGCGGATAGGAAAAACGGTTCTGCAACACGCTAGCCCCCTCCCACGTCATCCTGTAGTTGCGCAGGTCACTGTCCGCCAGATTGGCGAAACGCCCGAAATCGCTCTGCATGTCACCGTAGAAAAACTGTGTCGCCGTGCCCGCGCGCGCCGCCCACTCCCATTGCGCCTCGTCGGGCAGCGTCACGCGCAGACCGGACTTCTCGCTCAGCCATGCGCAGAAGTCCAGGGCTTCGTCGTACGACACGCGCGCGACAGGCTGATCCGGGTGGTTTGCGATATGCCCCGGCACCACATGATCCATGAAATGAATGTCGATATAGCGCGTGTCATGCTCGGGATCGAACTGCGCGTACTGTCCGTTGGTCACCTCGTTGACCGACATGCCAAACGGCTTTCTGATCCGCACCGCCGCGCACGGGCGCTCGTCCGGCGCGCCTTCCAGACTGCCCATGACAAATGCGCCCGCCGGAATCGCGGCCAGCCTCATGACAACACCGTTGCCCAAATCGAGGCGGTCCGGCATTGAGCCGGAGCAGACCGTCTGCAGGCGGCGGGCAGCGTCGGCGTCAAAAGGGAACCCGTCTGCCTGCAGGTTGTCCGGGGTAACAGGCGCGACCGGCGGCGGTTTGACAAAATCGACCGGCGGGCGGTTGCACAAAGCCTCTGCCGCAGCGGCATATTCGGCCTCGGGATTCACATCCAGACCGGCGAACTTGCTCGCGAGTTCACAGCGGCGCTTCACCGGATCCGTCCCTTTCCACTCTGGCGGATCCCAGTTCCCGGCGAAGGGAGCGTTCAAATCTATCCAGCAGGCGAGACGCTCGCGCGCTTCGTTTCCCATCGTAGCGAAAGTTACCCCGCGGTGCCCCTTCTCCAGCATCTGGAATAGACGGCTGGTGGAGGTGTGGTACTCCATAGGATTCAACAGTTCCATGTCGCTTTCGACACCAGCGCGGCGGACGTATGGGTGCAACGTGTTATATGCTGTTCTGGTATCTTTGAAACAGGGTTTGCTGCGCAGCCCGACGGTCTGCTTGTCACTGTGGCAGCCGATGCAGTTACGCTCCAATACAGGATAGACCTCGTGCGTGAAAGCAAAGGGGCGGGCCGGTCCATGCCAAGGCGTGAGCGGCTCGCTGTGCCGCGTCTCGGCGATGCTGCGATGCGGTGGCAGCGAAGCGCGGCGGTCTTCGTGACAGCCAGCGCAGGAGACGCGCTCGCCCGGCATTCCCACCAGCCAACTGCGCATAATCTGAACCGCGTTGCCGTCGGCATCCAGCGGCTGCAGCGAGACCGGTGTGTTGGCCGGAATCTGAAAACAGGCGGAGCCGTCGGCCTCTACCCTCGCTGTTCCGAGAACACGCTTGACGTCCCAGCCGGACTGTGTGCCGATCAACGGGAAACCACCTTTGCCGATATAGCAGAAATGATAGGCGAAGACGCGTATCGCCTTGACCGTGCCGCGCGGCAAACCCTGCAATCCGGGACCAAAATAGATGTCCGCGATATGAACGTCCGCCGTCTTGACGGCGAGATTCACGCGATCCGGCATGATCGGAGGCCGTGGACGCGGATGGAAGAGCTGCGGCTCGAAAAGCGCCGCACCTTCCTCCTCGGCAATGAGTGTGGCGTTGTCGAAAACATCCACCAGGTAAATGCCCCACAGACTTTCCTCATCGGGTTTCATTGCCACCAGAAAATATTTTTCACTAAGCGGATAAGGATGGGTGGCCAGCGACGGATGCTGCTTCAGATACACATCGGTCACAGCGGCATCACATACCGTGCCCGCCACCGGCTTTCCGTAACCGGGAATCAACTGCACGAAGCCGGTCTTTTCAGCAGGCAGTATTTCGGGGGTGACCGCGATCGGCTGGCCGGTCTCACCCCATTCTTTAGAAACAGGGCGGTAACGGAATGGATAGGCGCCTGCCAAGGCCGGGTCAAGCAGGGCTAGCCTGCCGACATCGCCGTAGCTGCCCCGGCAATGATGACCGCTGATTATGCCCGCCAGCAAGGTGGGGTGCCCCGGCACAGGCCGGGCGAAACGAAAAGCGGTCGGGAACCACGAGTTGCTGCCGTACAGCGCAAGCTGACTGGTACCGTCTGGATTCATAGTCATACGGCGACGCCCGAAATAGTGAGGGATGTCGCTGTATTCCCAGCGTTGATACAACACGCGCCCGTCATTCAGAACCACCGGATCATTGCCGTGATCCTGATCGAAGGTCAGTTGGCGCAGCTTTTTCGTAGCCGGATCAAGAAGATAGAGTGAACAGACCTTGTATTTGCCGTCCAGACAAGGCACGCCGACATAATAGGCGTTTGAACACAGGATGACTTTGCCGTTCGGCAAATAGCAGGCATCGAAAAAGTCCAAGTCCGGGTAATTGTCAGGCGATAGCTGAATCAATCCCCCACCATCCGCGTTGATCTGGAACACCGCCCACCGGTTTGTGTGATCCAGACCGGAGAACAACATCTTTTGTCCGGAAAAGTCTAACCGCACGTCGCGCACCAGTGTGTTACGTTCAGGCCTGTACAGCTCCTTAAGCGTCGGCCTGGCGTCCCGCAGACCGGTCATGACCGCGACCTCGTTGTCGTAACCGATTCCCCGCAAATCCGTATGGTTAAGATAGTTGTTGGAAACCCAACCCAACTCAGCCCCTCTGGCTAATCGTGCGCGGTGTCCACCCCGTATGCGGCGCCGTACCACCAGCAACCGGTCGAGATCAAGCAGCGGGTTCGCCAGCAGCGCGGAGCGCACACCTGAAAGCAACTTGTCAACCCGCTCCGCATCATACTCCCGACCTTTTTCAACAAGCTCCAGCAGACCCTTGCTCTCCCGACTGAACGCTTCCAGATTCTGCCGGTATTCGGTAGCCGCATATTTTTCAGGAAATGTTTTCTCAAGATCATCGAAGGCCCGGCGCACCGCCGCGGGATCGTAAACCAGAAGTTTACGGCGCAGGGCGCGCAAACGCTTGCCGCGGGCGATCTCTTCAAGAATCATGGCGACTTTCCCCGGATCCGCTCTCGTTATGGATTTGCCTTCAGGCAATGTTTTTACCGGTTCCAGCCGCAATGCGCAGATGTGCGGGAAGGGTGCGCTGCGCCGTAATGTGAGCTTACGCATCCCGGCCGACACACTCTTGAGTACCAACTGTTTCTCCCATTTTGCGGTCTTCGTGTTCCAGCCGCCGGTGGCCGAGCTTAACCCGACATGCACCTTATTATCATCCAGCAGGATTTCAACGGGACGCGCCTGTTGCGCGGCATAAAGGACATAGAGCGTATAATCGCCGTCAGTCGGGAATTCAATAAGGTACTCGGCTTTGTCAGGTACGCCATCCCCGTGCCAGATGCAGCTATGCCCGTCAGCGTATGCTTCGCCCTTGAGGCTGACTCGAGCATTGCCGATATCGAAATCAATGGCGTTGACCGTCAACTCGTTCCCGTGACAGTGCCAGACCAACGCGCTCATAGCCAAAACACAACTGAACAGATATCTAATGTCCGGCTGACGCATATTGCCTCCCAATGCTTCCGTATACAAAAGTTACTTCAATAGGTAAAAACTATAACGCGTCGCGAGACACCTGTCAAGGAGGGTGCAAGAGTGCGATTCACAATAGTTGAAGCGCGGAATGAAACGCGCGCTTTTGGCAAATCGTGCCGTTTTCAGGAATGTGTCGAAGCGTCAAACTGCCAATCAGACGGACTCCATCACATCTGCAACGCGGAAGGCGGCGTCCGGCACGGCCAAGGCTTTGAGCGCCGCGCCCATCGAGGCCAGCTTCTCCGGGCTTTTGATCTTGTTCTGCAGATAACGCATGATCGAGCGTCCTGATAGTTCGCTCTGAATGCCCTCGTCCACACCGCCGCCGTTCATCAAAGCCGCCGCGTTAAGATGCTGGTGATTGCGCTTGGCCTCGGGCAGCGGGATCAGCAGCGCGGGCTTGCCCAGCAGACAAAGCTCCCAACAGGTGGAGGCCCCGGCCCGCGCGATCACAAAGTCGGCGGTGGCGTAGGCGCTACCCATCTCGCGTATGAACGCGCACACCTTGGCGTTGACACCAGCCGACTGGTAACGCTCCCGCAAGTGTTGCTCGTCGGCCTGCCCGCACTGGTGTATCACATAAAACTCATATGTGCCGGATTGCTTCAGCAAACACATCGCCTGCGATACCAGCTCGTTTACCCGCCGCGCGCCCTGACTTCCGCCGGTCACAAAGAAAGTGAATGCACCGTCCGGGATTTCGCTGAAGCGCTCACATCCCTGCAGGTCACTCCGCACCGGCAGACCGGTACGGCACGTTCGCCGACCATGCAACCATTTCTCAGTGCCCGCGAAGCTGTAGGCGGTCATGGCCGCATACCGTGAAAGCACCTCCACGGCCTTGCCTGGCACCGTGTTGGCCTCATGCAGCACCACAGGCACGCGACGTAAGTGTGCCGCCAGCACCGGCGGAAGGCTAGAGTAGCTGCCCATCGCCAGCAACGCGTCGGGATTGAGACTCTTAATCCTTTCCCGGCAGCTCCAAACCGAGCGCAAGGCATGGGGCAGCGTCCGCAAAGATGCCTGCCGCATACCGGTCGCGAACAATTTTCGTTCGCTGTCGCCGGTGGCGCAGGCTTCGATATCGCGCCCCGCCAACCACACTTCTACCGTATGCCCTCTGCGTTCCAGCTCATCCGCCACCGCCAAACCAGGAAAAACATGGCCGCCGGTCCCGCCGCACGCCACCACAAATGTCTTAGCCATTCCCGCCCCTCCTTAATTTCTTGCGTCCCAGCAAATCACCCGCCATCTCGATCAACTCCGCGCGGCTCACCAGCAACATCAGTCCTCCATAAACCAAGACACCCGCCGCAATAGTCACGGACATCACCGCGACCTGCCCGATCTTGCCGCCCGGCAACGTCCCGAAAGCGCCGCCGCCGCACGCCGCGAAGACCGCGCGTGCCGCCACCGCCATGACCAGCGCGCAAGCCAAGGCTTTTAGAACCGGCACCAGCACCGCTCCCACGCGTGGAGCGCCCTGACGGCGGTGCAGTATCACCGCCAAGGTCAAACCGTTCACTATGCTGGTCAAGACCGTGGAAGCGGCAATGCCCGCATGTTTCCAACCGTGCGGCAGCAGCAAGACGCTGGTAACGTTGAGAACGACGTTAAGCACCAACCCGAACATGCTGACCCTCACCGGAGTGCGCAGATCCTGCCGACCGTAAAAGGCCGGAACCACCGCCTTCTGAAAACTGAAAAACAGCAATCCTGGCGCGTATGCCGCCAAGGCCCGGGCGCTGAGTACCGCCGCCTCCTGGTCGAACTGTCCGCCCTTGAAAGAATAGATCAATTCTATCAGCGGCAGAGCTAATACAACCAACGCCAGCGAGCAAGGCGCCATGATCACCGCCAGATTCCGGATCGCGCGCTCCAGCGTGCTCCGCATTCCATCCATGTCGCCGGCCGCCGACTGCTTCGAAAAGGTCGGAAGCAGCACGGTCATGAACGCCGTGCCGAACATCCCGAGCGGCAGGTAGATCAACCTTTCCGCATACTCCAGCATGGCAGGCGCGCCGGGGTCGGCCCAGAAAGCCAGCATCTTGTCCATACACACGTTGATCTGTATCAGGCCGATCCCCAGCGCGGCCGGCCCCATCAGCCTGAGCACACGCCGCAGTTTGGGATCGGTGCGCACCCCTTTGAAACACAGACTGAAGCGGAAGCCGCTCCGCGCCAGGGAGGGTAACTGAAACAGCAACTGTGCCAGCCCCGCCAACAATACCGCCCAGCTCAGAACCATGATGCGCTGCTCCGGCAGATCACGGACAAACGGAAAGACACAGAACAACGTTGCCAGCCAGATCAGGTTCAGGAGAAAGGGGGTCAACGACGATATCGCGAATTTACCCAAAGTGTTAAGCATGCCTGAGACCAGCGCCGCCACGCATATCAGCACCGCGTATGGCAACATCACGCGCAACATCGGCAATGGCAGCAGCCAGCGGCTCTCTGGCGGCAGGATCGCGGCCAGCGGATAGCTCAGCAGGATGCCCGCCAGCGTGACCGTGCTCATAAACACCACCAGCAAAGTGATCAGCCGACGCGCAAAAACATAGGCCTGCTCCCGACCCTCTTTAACCATGGTCTCGCTAAAAATCGGCACGAAGGCGCTCGACAAAGCACCCTCGCCGAAAAGACGCCGGAATAGGTTGGGGACCACGAACGCGATGTCAAATGCGGACTTCAGCGCCGAAGTGCCGAAGAAATAGGCCATGGCGACTTCGCGCGCCAGACCCAATATACGGCTCACGGCGGTCATCATGCTGACCACCGATACCGAACGCAAAACACGCGGGTGCGCGGTCTGCTCAACCTGTGCCGTACTCCGCGTCAAGGGTTCTCACGCTTTCTGTACATCATCCGTGCCGTGCGACAAACGCGCCGCGCCTTTCCTGAAACAAATGTGCTCGACCGCCTCATGAAAATTCTCCGCCCCGTCTATAAGTTCGATGTCCACCCGCAGATAAAACACCGGCACCGGGGTCGTCTCCAGCTTGGGAAAACGCACCGCGTCCTTTTCGGTGGTCAGCAGAGCGTCGGCATGCATATCGGCCGCCTTGTTGACAGCATTGATAATCTCCTGCGCGTTATAGCGGTGATGGTCTGCATAACGCTCGCAATAGATCACCTTCGCTCCCAGCATGCGCAGGGAGTTCTCGAAACTCTGCGGCACGGCGATACCCGACAACGAGGTCACGGTCTTGCCTTTCAACCAATCCAAAGCGACATGGTCCGCGTTGAAGACATTATGCAGGTAACGCGGCTGATGGCGACACTCGATAATCTCAGCCGTCGCGTTTCGCTCGCGTATGCGCTGACGCAGCTCGGCGGAATTGCCGTCTGACTTGGTTATGAAGATGAAGTCGGCGCGTTTGAGATTGCGAACCGGCTCGCGCAACACACCGCGCGGCAGCATGCAGCCGTTGCCGAACGGGTTGGTCTTATCTACCAACACTATCTCCAGCCGGTGACGCAGCTTCTGGTACTGAAACCCGTCATCCAGAATCAGTGTGTCACTGCCGAAACGCTTGACCGCAAACCGGCCGCTCTTTACACGGTTACGGTCGACCAGCACCACCACCCCGGGCAGGTTGCTCGCCAACATATAAGGTTCGTCGCCGCCCATCTCGCTGTCCAGCAGCAGACGCTTGCCGTCGCTGACCACCCGCGGCGGCTCGATCGATTCGCGGAACAGCCTCTGGTACCACGGCAGCTCTTTCTTGCGGTACCCGCGGCTGAGAATCGCCACCTTGCGGCCGGACTTCTGCAATTCACGCGCAAATATCTCCACCACCGGGGTCTTGCCTGTACCGCCGGCCGTAATGTTGCCGACGCTTATGACCTGGCAGCCTAGCGGATAACGGCGGAAAATGCCGACATTGTAAAGAAACAGCCGTGCTACAACAACACCCTTGAATAGCACTGAACCGGCCTTTAGCATTGTTAGCAACCAGCGGATCGGCCAGGGATGTCCCTGGTCGGCGCCCGGTTCCTGTATGATACGGATCAGGTAACGCTCAATCCGTTCAGTCCGTCTTATTTTCGCTTTACGCATCTATTAGTGCCTGCCTCATACAATGATTGCCGAATCATAAGGCATCCGGCCCCGCGTGACAATCTATTCGCGATAGAAAGAAGCGAAATCATGCGTAAGTCGTTGGAAACCAATTCTGAATTCTGACTCCTGTATTCTGAATTCCAGATGTGATGCAACGAAGTAAAATCACACCCCCTATTTTGACGCCTTGGAAGCGAACGGGCACTCTCCTTGCAAGCCAGCGGTTATTTCCAACGCCTTGCGGACAGCGCTTTCACTGCCGCGCCAGACCAGCCAACTGGCCCCTTCCGCACCGCCGATCCCTCCGGCCGCAGCCTGAAAAGTCTCGACCCCTGCCAAAATCCCCAACGCCTCGATCTCGGTCACAATGTGTCCCCTCAAAAGCCACATCGAGGGCAACTTGGTTATTTCAGCCGTCGGCTCGTTGATCCTGCCAACAATCTCCGTCCCCAGACCGGCAACCTGCTTCTCCAGCCCGATAGGTATCACCAGATGCGCCTTGCGCCCGATCACATACGGCATGATCTTGCCAGTGGTGCCTGCCGTCGGACTGCCGATCCACACGCCTGCGACCTTGTTGCCGTAATCAAGCATGTTGCCGCCTTTGATGACCACGTCTCCAGCCTGCAGTTTCGACAAAGCTTCATCAAAACCCATCTCGGGTTGGCGCACACCTTTCACCAAGACTATTTCATGCATTTTCTTGTTCGCGGCCAAGACCGCGCCGCCCTTGGCCGGAGTCACTCTGCCGATGACAAAATCACCAGGCGCAATGCTTTCGCCCAACAGTTCCTCCGCCACATAAGTATTGGTCGTGCCCTTGCAGATGATCACCATGCCTTTTGCCAGCGCATTCCTCACCTCGGGCATACGCGCGACAGCCTTGGCAATCAGCCGCTTCCCCTCCGCCACAGTCAATACCGTATGCGCCTGCGACACACCCGCACCGTCCGCTTTGGCTATCTTCATATTAAAAACTCCTGCAAAATAAAATGCCATGCCCAAAACAGCCGCCCGTACGGCAAAAACTCTTCTCAAGCGCATACCCACCTCCTTGTGCCGCCCATTATACCGATCCCTCGACACCATGCAATCTGCTTTATGGTATGACCGACATGGGGGCAGGGACAACAACTGACACTCGTCCAACTCGCCACTACAATTGCAGACCACGCCGCTAACTACCCCTTCGACGGCTAGCGAAGCTGCGCCTAAAACCGACAAGTTGCGTACAGCAATGATAGTTGAAGAGTAAGGGGCACCGGCGCAGCGATGCTGGGTCCTGGTTTCTGGTTGCCTGCTGTTATAATCATACGTCTGTTTAGTTGCCCATCCCTACCAACATCTGCGGTTCGCATGGCAGGGACGCCTCCCCGAGGCGTCCGCATAGCCCCCGCGATCATTCGCGGCCCAGCCGCGAGACGCCGCCTGGCCATCCCGCGCGGCACCCTCCCTAACCCGGTCTGAGCATCCGCCCGGTCAATACCCGTAATATTTTGGTCTAGCGCAATCCTTCCAGACACACGGCTCCCGCGCCCAGCAGGGCCGCCTCGTAGCCCAACCGGGTGCGCAAGACTTCCAGACCGGCGCATTGCGGCACCGCCTCGGCCGACAACGTCCGGCTTATGCCCGGCAGCATCAGATCCAGCGCCTTCGAGACGCCACCGCCGATGAACGCATGGGAAGGGTTCAGCAGGTTCGCGGCGATGGCCAGCGCGCGGCCGAGATAAACTCCCGTCTGATCATAAACCGCCAGTGCGGCGGCGTTCCCTTGCCGCGCCAGCTCTTCGCATTTTCTAGCGTCGGTGCCGTCAGGCAAACCTGCCTCGCGTGCGCGGCGCGCGATGGCGACCCCTGACGCGTGCGCCTCCAGACAGCCCATGCCGCCGCAACCGCAGGGATAAGGTTTGTCGCGTTCAACCTTGAGATGACCAAATTCGCCGGCGCAGCCTCCGCCCCCCCTTGCCAGCCGCCCGTTCGCTACCACCGCCCCGCCGTTGCCGGTACTGACGGTAATCCAGACGAAATCTCCGCCAGCTCCGCCGAAGCGCTGTTCCGCCAATGCGCAGGCGTTGATGTCGTTCTCGAAAAAGACCCTTTCACTTGCAATGCCCAACGCTGTCGAAAGCAACGGACGCGCGTCAAACCTGCCCCAGTCGGCCGAGGGGGAGCCCAACACGTATCCATCCGGTGTCACCATGCCGGGGATGTTCATGCCCACTCCCGCGAGCGAGAAAACGCCGCAGCCGGCCTCTCCCGCACAAGCCGCCAGCATCTCCGCGCATTGCCGGAAATAGCCGGGAACGTCTGCGGTCGGCGCAGCAGCCTGCCGCCGCGCCAGAATCTGCCCCGTTTCCGTCAACACAGCGGTCAGCACCTTGGTGCCGCCGCCATCTATAGCGCCTATCAGCATTTTGGTTCAGTTTTTCAACTTACTAAGCATCCTGCGTTTCCCCCGCCCGCCACTGAGGACAGCGCGGGGCGCATCGCGCACACCAGATCGTGGCAATATATCAGGTGCAGGTCTTCCAGCATCTCCATCGAATCGGTCGGCGCGATAAGGATGTGGTCGCACAGCGCCTTCATCTTGCCGCCGCCGCGTCCGCCAAAGCCGATCGTGGTCAACCCCATCTCGCGCGCCGTCGCGAGTCCGTGCACGATATTCGGAGAATTGCCGCTGCCGCTGAAAGCCAACACCACATCACCGGCCTTCGCGTAGCTTCGCAGAAGGACCGAATAGATTTCCTCGTAAGAGAAATCGTTGGCCAGGCAGGTCACCAGCGCGCTGGAATCACTCAGGCAGAACGCGCGAAAACCCGGCGTGTCACCGACGCGGCAGCCCTTGACCAGATCATTGGTCACATGCGAAGCCGTGGCCGCGCTGCCGCCGTTGCCCATCAGAAAGATCGCCCGTCCCTCTGCCTTGGATTTTAGCAACACCTCGCCGATCTCCGCCAGTTTAACGAAATCCGTTTTCATCAGCCTGTCCGCCGTGTCGGACGCATAACTAATAAGATTCGCATGCAAAGTTTGTGTCATGTATTAGCTTCCCTTTGTTGTCGCTTCCTCCGCTAAGCAGAACCGTGTTCCAATTCCCGCAGCAGCGCCACCAGAAACGAGCGGTTATCAGCGCTGGTGTATGTCATGCGGCCGCCCATCCGCGAAAACGTTTTGCAGAACCGCAGGTAGTAGGCGGGTGTGTCCTGCGGCGGCTCGCCGTCGCGGGCCCAGTCCCATGTTGAGTCTGCCAGATCCACCACATAGATCGAAAAGTCGTTGATCGCCTTTCCGCGCTGCCGCGCCACATTGCGCGCCATGGAAAGCGCCTTTTCGAAAATCATGGGCGACATGACGGCCGAGCCCACGGAAAGATATACGCCGCCCTCCAAGTGGCTCACCGCATTGACGAAAACAAGAAAGTCGCGGTCAGCCGCGCGTCCGATCGGAGCGCCGCGGTTAAGCGGGTGCGTGTAGATGATGTCATGCCCGAACATCGGGTGCGCCGTGAAAGGAACGCCTGCCGCGTAGGCGGCGGCTTGCAGTCCGCTGGCCTTATAAGGGTGGTCCACCCGCATGAAACCCGGGCGCGCGCGCAAACGGATCAACAGCCCTTTGAGATCTGCGGCGGCGGCGGCGCGCGCCAGCGCCGCTTCATCCGCTTCCCCGCACGCGCCTGCGGAGATGGCGGCGTCAAGCTCGTCGCCGCATGGAATAAACAAGCCGTCACTCGACACAAACGCGCCGACCGCTTCACCGTAGCCTAGACCCTGATACGCGCCGACCGCGATGGCCAGATTCAGATAGGCGCCGGTCTCCTCCCAGAGGCCGAACTGTCCTTCGTCGACGTAGCGCTTAACGTCCTCTCCTGATAAACCTTGAAACGCGAACTCCCAGTCGTGAATCACGCCGGCGCCGTTGGTGGCGAAATGGGTGATCCAACCGCCTTGCATGAGACGAACCATGACGGGCGACAATCCGTTCTTGATCGCATGCGCCCCGAACGCCAGGATGGCCGGTGCGCCGCAGGCGCGCACCTTGCGGATTTCTGCGGCGGCGCGTATGACGTCCTCCCGCGCAACGGGAGTCAGATGCGGCACATAGATTTCAGGATCGACACGATCGCGTTCAAAATCGAGTTTGTTGACACGTTCGGCGAGCGGACGCGTCGAGAGAGTCATGCGGTCGAAGAGAC
>Ga0268276_1001981_pt1 | contig 18481 bp, 20 predicted proteins | sample saktaG_4_FD_190145 | JGI IMG/M metagenome (GOLD analysis project Ga0268276, IMG submission 190145) | Saline water microbial communities from Sakinaw Lake, British Columbia, Canada - sak_2010_1_5_45m | ecosystem: Environmental > Aquatic > Non-marine Saline and Alkaline > Saline ...
AACAATAAAATTAAAAGGCTTAAAAGAATGGCTTATGGCTATAAAGATATTTACTATTTTAGGTTAAAAATACATCAACATTGTGGACTCTTAAATCCTAGACTTGCAACATGATTACGAAAGAACCATTTTTTTAAGAAAAACCGGGAGCAATCTCCCGGTCAAATCAACAATACTTGATTAATCAAATGGTCCAATTACATCTGAATACCTGAATTCTAACCTATTTAACGCGAGTTCGACGTAAGCCTTCAGTGTATTTTCAGCAAGGTAAAAAACCGTTAACACAGCCTGCCCCGATTAATCGGGGGTTTTACTAAAAACCAGTGGAGAGCTAACTGCTTCATCAGTTTTCATTAAACATTTTTAAATTTATTTAAAAAAAGTCTCTTTGCCGGGATAATGCATCTTCGCCCGGGCTACTTCTTCCGGGTATACATAGTAATCCACAACACCCTCAGTACAGAGTGTGCCTTTTCCATCATACAGTCGGGTCTGCATGGACATAATCCGTTTTTTATGTTCAATAATCTCCGCTGTCAGACTGATTTCGCCTTTATCAATCAGCACCGGTTTTTTATATTGCACATTAATTCTGGAAGTCACGCCCCCGGTTCCGGCAACGGCATAAACCGCCCAGCTGGCCACTTCGTCCAGCAATGTTGCCTGAATGCCGCCGTGCAGAACGTTGGGATAGCCCTGGTACTGATCTTCGGGTTTCCAACGGGCTTTAATAACATCGCCATCAAGATAAAAATCCAGGTGCAGACCCACGGCATTGTGGGGCGAACAGACAAAGCAGTTGTAGCCTTTCTGATCGACAAAGGGATTGTTCAATTTCTTCATAACCGAATATTCTCCGCAATTTTGTTTCAAATCACATTTTTGTAAGTTTAGCGAATTCTGTGACAACTATCCACCTTCTGTTTCATCTGAATCCGGTATATTAAAATCAGAAAAAATGGAAAGACCAATGCAGGAAAACTCAAATTATATAGATTTAATGAATAAGGGCATCCGGCAACTGGTCGGTGACGCCCTGAAAGTCAGCTTTCTAAAACCTTCGCTGGCTTTATTTATCCTGAAGAGCATTCGCTGGCAGAAACAAGCCGAAAAACGCCGTCTGGATTGGGAACAAAAAGACGTGCACGTGCCCCCCTTTATGATTATCAGCGTCACCAACCGCTGCAACCTGAAATGCAAGGGCTGCTATGCGCTGGCCCAGCAGCGTGAAAATACTCCGGAAATGAGTAGCGCTAAACTTAAAGAAGTGATCAGCGAAGCTCATGAACTCGGCGTATCGATTATCCTATTGGCTGGCGGCGAACCGCTGATCCGGCCGGATTTGTTTGAAATTACCGCTCAGTTCCCGAATATCATTTTCCCCGTTTTTACAAATGGAATGCTGCTGAATCCGGCCACAATTGCTGAATTTAAAAAACAGAAGAACGTTCTGCCCATTATCAGCATGGAAGGCATGCGCAGCGACACCAACGAACGCCGTGGCGAAGGCGTTTATGATCACCTGGTTCGCATTATTGAGCGTATTAAAAAAACCAATATCTTCTTCGGTATTTCATTTACCATGACCCGGCCGACTTTCGATACGCTCACGAATGAAGATTTAATCAAATCTCTGACCAAACTCGGTTCAAAACTATTTTTCTTCATCGATTATATCCCCGTTCAGGATGGTACAGAAGATATGGAACTAACCCTCGAACAAACCCGCAGTGTTTATGATCTAATGGAGAATTTCCGGGCGAAATTCCCGGCACTCTTCGTCGCTTTTCCAGGGGATGAGGAACAGTTCGGCGGTTGCCTCTCCTCCGGGCGTGGTTTTGTGCATGTCGCCCCCGACGGCAGCCTGGAACCCTGTCCCTTTGCGCCCTATTCCGATGTCAGTTTGCGGGACCTGTCTTTGAAAGATGCTCTTAAATCCAGGTTCCTGAAAACCATCCGCGAAAACCGGGATAAACTGGACGAATCCAACGGCGGCTGCGCGCTCTGGGTACAACGGGAATGGGTGAAGTCCCTGCTGGAGACGACGTAAATCAAACCGAATTTACAGAATAAGTATAAGCATCCTTGATAACCAGATTCTCATTCAGATGCTTCTGAATAAATTGCCCGCAGTTACTGCCAATCAGGTTTTCTTCGGGTTCGCCGATACTTAATAAAACATCATAACCATATTCTTTCAGTTTATCGATGAAATCCGGTTGTTCGGTGTTTTCCCAGGGATTAATCGACGATACAATATTGTTTTTTAATGCGGAATGGGTCGGATTTACCGGTGTAAGTTTTATGAAAAACCGGTCCGGGTCGAAATAATCCCGGATAATTTTCGGATTCACCGGAATGTTTTCCGCCAGGGCGAAATTCAGAGTCACTTTGCGATCATTGCCTTTGATCAACCGCTCTCCATAATCGGCAATCTGTTTAAATGTCCACTTCCGCACCGGAATTAAACGATCCCGGACACGTTCATCGCTGGAATGAATGGAAAACTGCAACTGAAACCGACCATCTCCGTAAGATGCGTTTTTTATATCCAGCAATTCTTGAAAAAATGTTTCCGTTCCCAGCGGAGCAATGGTCGAAAGCACCGGGATAATTGCCTGCCCGGGATAACGAGTCGGCAGCTCCTTCAAAACATCCAGAACCGCCTCGTTCAACGCCGGTTCACCCATCCGGGCAAATTGAATTTTAAATTTTCGGACCGGTATCGGGCCGCTCCCGAATCGTTTTGCGATGAGATAATCAATTTGATCCAGCATTTGCTCTTTCGATAATTTTCCCTGGTAGACGGAATGGGCGTCGCAGATCAGGCATTTTATCGGACATCCGAACATTGTGGAAATAATCAGCACCCACTTGTCCCGGCGGGGCAGGGGTGGCTGCAGGGCTTCAACGAATTCGATCAGTCCACCGTCCTCTGTTCGTGCAATATAGACGATGGCTACATCTTCTCTGCCGCTGCTTGAAATTATCTCCACTTCTACCCGTTTCCTTTCAACTGTGCAGCAATGACCATGGCCGCCTTGATACCGTCACCGACGGCGATGGCTGTTTGCCGAAATGCACTATTCCTAACATCACCAATAAAATACATATTTCGTTTTACTCCGGCATGATCATTTATAATCACTAAAGACTCCGGCAGAAAATCCAATTGCGGCTCCCGGCCAATCGCCCAAATCAGATAGTCCGTTTCCAAGGTCTCTATTTTTCCGTTACGATAACAACGGATACCGACTGCGCCGCTCGCAGCGCTGAAAAGTTCATTAATGCTCGTGTTCTCCCGGTATTCAATACTCCCATTTGCGTCAGCCCGCCGGACAAGCAGTGGCAGCGCCTTTATTACGGTCCCACGGTTACAAATCGTCACCCTGTTCCGAGCTGCCAAATTCAAGGCATAATCAAATGCCGCATCACCAGCTCCGACAATCACAATGTGCATGTTCATTATCCCAATTAACGGATAAACTTCAGAAAATATTCTATGATATATTCCAGGGGAAATATTTATTTCTTTATTTATTTTTCGCGGTTTTGTACCGGTGGCAATAACAAGATGCCGTGCATTGAATCGCTGATTACCGAATGTCACAATAAAATTATCGCTTTTATATTCCAGCGCGGTAATTTCTGCCTTAATTACCGAAATTGAGTTTTCTTCCAGCTGTCTTTTAAACAAATCGACTAACTGCGGTCCGCCGATGCCATCAGGAAAACCGGGATAATTCTCCACCAGCCCGGCATTCAGCAACAGTCCGCCGATTCGATCTTTCTCAATTAAACGTGCCGGAATATCATGCCGTTTCAACTGCAGCGCGGCGCTGATCCCGGCCGGTCCGGCCCCAATAATAATTACCTCGTAATCCATTTTAGCCTGTATCCATCAGTTCCAGAATTTCGGCTACCGTCGGTATCTCTGCAAAACCGTGCCCGAGAATCAACAGGGCCGCCTCATGCAATCGCCTGTTGTAAGTAGCCGTGGCATCGACCGGAAAATACACCTCGAATCCCTGCATAAACGCCGACCGGGCCGTCGTTTCACAACAGAGATGGGTCATCACACCGGAGATGACCAGCTGCCGCACATTCCGCGCTTCCAGAATATTCAGCATACCGGTCTTATAAAACGCATCGTACTGGCATTTTTCTATCAGCATTTCAGCCATCGGTTTAAGATCCGCAATGAGTTCCGATTCTTTACTCGAAGCAAGAATCATGTCACCCCACCACCTCGCCATCATTCCGGCATTTTCATCGGTATTGATATGGCGTGTGAATATCACCGGACGCCGGTGTTGATTGAAAGCCGATACCAGGCGCTTAATATTTTCTGAAACAGCCGGCCCGCTGGGAATGAACGCATGGGATTTCGGTTCGAAAAAAAAGTTCTGCATATCCAGAACCAGCAGGGCCGCTTCTTCGGGCCTGAAATCCCGGTTTCGATAGTGTCGAGAACCGACGGATAACCGTTGCATTTCAATTGCGGTTTGATGTATAGTTTCCGGTAAAAAGTATGTTTCTTTCACAGGGTGTTAATATCATAATTAAAGTCCAAAGTTTCTACACTATTCTGAATATTTAACGGAGTTCGAAATCCTCACAGCTTTGCCTGTGGGTGGGTTCGGGAGTTGAATGAAGTAAGCATCGATTCAGTTATAAGTGTACCGTCCGTTGGTATTCTTCACCGGATTATTAAATATTTTATTAAATTGAAATATCTGTACCGTCCGGTGAACATACTGTCGTATATTAAGTATAATAGATTGTCTGATATTTGGAATGGTAGAATTGTTATAAGGTATTCAATTGAGTTAACATGACAAACCCGCTTAAAAAAAGCCTAAGATTCATAGACGTTTTCGCCATTGCGACCGGCGCAATGATCAGTTCCGGTATTTTCATTCTACCTGGGTTAGCCCATGCTAAAGCTGGTCCAGGGGTTATTTTTTCCTATTTTTTTGCCGGGTTACTTGCTTTACCGGGAATGTTCAGTATCCTGGAGATGACAACCGCCATGCCCAAGGCGGGAGGCGATTGTTTTTCCATTATCCGAAGCATGGGACCGGCAGTTGGCACTGTTGCCGGTCTGCTCAGCTGGTTTTCACTATCCATGAAAAGCGCTTTTGCGTTGTTGGGAATATCTATCTTTGCCACTGAAATCCTACCTTGGGATATCCGTATCATGGCAATCTTGTTTTGCATTATTTTTATGTTGATAAACTTAATCGGAATCAAAGAAGCCGGACGGACTCAGGTATTTTTAGTGTCGGGACTGTTATTGTTGATTATCATATATATAGTCAGAGGAATCCCGGAGGTCAGGTTGGAAAATTTATCTCCTTTTGTACCCAACGGTTTCAATTCGATATTCACGACAGCCGGGTTTGTCTTTGTTGCCTACGGCGGATTATTAAAAGTTGCCAGTGTCGCCGAAGAGATAAAAAATCCCGGGAAAAATATTCCAGCAGGGATGATTTACTCGTTGGTGATAACAGTCATTCTATACGTTGTAATGGTATTTGTCACTACCGGAGTGATGGATTCGGCAAGACTCGATAATTCACTGACGCCTATATCAGATGGCGCTGAAGTATTCATGGGTCAGCCTGGCAGAATCGCTCTAAGCATAGCGGCAATTCTGGCTTTTTTATCTACCGCGAATGCCGGGATAATGACCGCCGCCCGTTCCCTGGTGCCCTTAAGTCACGATCTGCTGCTGCCGGCTTTTATCGGAAACATCAACAAAAAATTCAGGACACCGCATTATTCACTGCTGATTACCGGTATTTTTATTATCACCTCACTACTGCTAAACTTGGAGATCTTAGTCAAGGCCGCCTCGGCTGTTTTAATTCTGGTTAACATTCTGAGCTGCATTTCTGTGATCATACTGAGGGAAAGTCATATTTCAAATTATCAGCCGGTATTTAAAACACCCTTTTATCCGTGGCTGCCCTTATTGGGAACCGCGGGACTGGTATTTCTCTTATGGGATATTGGCCAGGGAGCTCTCCTGATCAGTTGTCTCCTGATTATTTCAGGTTTCTCGGTTTATTTCTTTTATGGCCGGAAAAAGGTAGTTGCCGATTATGCATTGATGCATCTGATCGAGAGAATTATCAATAAAAAATTGACCGACGGGAAACTTGAACAGGAATTGAAGGAAATTGTCAGAGTAAGAGACAATATCATCTCAGATCGATTTGATGAACTGGTTGAGCAAAGTGAAATAATTGATATCAACAGGGCCCTTACCCTAGATGAATTTTTTAAGCTGTCTTCCGATATCCTGGCAAATAAATTGAAAATGAGTCCCCGGGACTTAAATGCCCTGCTGCATGAAAGGGAAAGTGAAAGCAGCACAATCATCGCCCGCGGGCTGGCAATCCCACACATAATTGTCGAGGGAAATCACATATTTGAAATGCTGGTTATCCGCTGCAAGGCGGGTATCCGTTTTAAAGAATCTGAGGAAAAGGTTACCACGGTCTTTATTCTTATCGGTTCCAAGGACGAACGTAATTTTCACCTACGTGTGCTTTCTGCTATTGCCCAAATTATCCAGGATCCCGACTTTGAAAAGAAATGGAATTCTGCAAAAAATGTCCAGGTATTAAAAGATCAGTTGCTTTTGACAAACCGAAAACGGTAATAAATCATTTCAATTTTTAAAATAAATTCACGCGATCCGGTTTGGTGTTTTTCAGTAAATACCAGATATTTTTATTTTCATTATCTGAAAACTTCCTAACTTTCATGCCGTAGGAGATAAGATTATGTTGAAAATATTTCGGCTGTTTACTGTTATGATCTCATTATTTACCGTTCAGTGTAATCAAAACACCCATTCAGATCAACAGACATTTCGGATTCATACAGAAATTCTGACTCTGGATTCCCATACCGATACTCCCATGGATATGCTGCGCTGGAATGCAGACATCAGCCAGAATCTCGACGGCAGCTCCTGGGACGGAAAAGTGGATTTACCCCGGATGAAAGAGGGCGGCCTGGATGCTATTTTCTTTGCGACCTGGGTCGGCCAGGGACCGCGGACACCGGAAGGCAATCGCAGGGCAAACGATAAAGTTAATCGAATGATTCAAGCCATTCACAATGCCGTCGAAGCCAACAGTGATCGCACCAAACTTGCGTTGACCGCTGACGATGCACGGTGTATCTCAAAAACCGGAAAACATGCTATCTATATCGGTATTGAAAACGGCTATGCTATTGGTCAGGATTTAAGCGAAATTGAGCGCTTCTATAATCTGGGTGCCCGGTATATCACACTCTGCCATGTTGAAAATAACGACATCTGCGATTCCTCCAATGATACTACTGAACATAACGGTTTAAGTGAATATGGTAAAAATGCCGTGCGGGAAATGAATCGTCTGGGAATTATAATAGATGTTTCCCACGTTTCGGATAAAACTTTTTATGATGTGCTGGAACTTTCTTCCGTTCCGGTAATTGCCTCCCATTCGTGTGCGCGCGGTATCTGCGATAATCCCCGCAACCTCAGTGATGAAATGCTGCTGGCACTTGCAAAAAATGGTGGTGTTATCCAGGTGGCAATCTACACGGATTATATCAAAACTCCCGAACCCAATCCCGAACGGGAAGCGGCCGAGAAAGTCCTTTATGAAAAATATCCCGACTATGATCATATGACGGAAGAACAGAAAAAACCCGTCCTGGTGGAACATTATGAATTAAAAAGAAAATTTCCTCGAAAACTGGCCGACATCAACGATTTCATCGATCATATTGATTATATTGTGAACCTTATTGGGATTGATTATGTGGGTATCGGTACTGATTTTGATGGTGGTGGCGAGTTAATCGGCCTGCGGGACGTCAGTCAGATGCCGAATATCACCAAAGAGTTACTGAAGCGGGGTTATTCAAAGCAGGATATTCAGAAAATCTGGAGCGGAAACTTTCTGAGGGTCTTCCGGGAAGTGGAAAAGGGTAAAGAGTAGCCACAGAGACACAGATACAGAGATTATTTTCTCGTAGTCCCATTAATGAATTCTACACATTACTGAATCTCAGTGAAACTCTGTGACAGCCCCTGTGATCCTCTGTGTTAACATTATTTATGCCGGCTTGTTAAAATATCTAAAACCTCAGCCACAGAGACATCCTTCTCTGCCAGGAGGACCAACAGATGGTAAAGCAGATCGGCGACTTCTTCTTTCATACCGGAAACATTATTACTGACGGCATCGATTACTACTTCAGTCGCTTCTTCACCGATTTTCTGGGCGATTCGGTTGATCCCGGCATCGAAGAGTTTATTGGTGTAAGAACCCGGTTTCGGATTGGCTTTACGATCAGCAATTATTTTCTCTAATACATAAAGAAAATCACGGGAATCAGTATTCGCTTCCTCAAAGCATGTATCGGCGCCGGTATGACAGGTAGGGCCCGTCGGTAGTGCTTTCACCAGCAAAGTATCACCATCGCAATCACTTAATATCTGTTTCATGATCAGGAAATTTCCCGACGTTTCCCCTTTTGTCCAAAGCTGCTGGCGAGACCTGCTGAAAAACGTGACTTTGCCGGTTTCCTGCGTTCTGTCATAGGCTTCGCGGTTCATATAGCCGAGCATCAACACTTTACCGGTTTGATCATCCTGCACGATCGCCGGAATGAGTCCTTTGTCAAAATCTATTTTCATAAGCGCACCTCTATTTTATTCTCTCGTAAATACCGTTTCAAATCGGGGATCGGAATTTCGCCGAAGTGAAACACACTGGCGGCCAGCGCCGCGTCGGCTTTCCCCGATGTAAATACAGCTACAAAATGCTCGCATGTTCCAGCACCACCGGAAGCAATCACCGGAATCGGCAGATTTTCAGCCAACTCCCGGATTATCTTCAAAGCAAAACCGTTTTTCGTGCCGTCGTGATCCATGGATGTCAGCAGGATTTCCCCGGCACCGCGATCAACGACTTCCATTGCCCAGTCCTGGGTAATTCTTTCCGTTGGCGTTCGTCCGCCATGAATATAAACAATATCGCCGGTTTCCGTATGCTTGGTATCGATCGCTACGACAATGCACTGACTACCGAAACGTCTGGCGAGGGTTTCCACTATTTCCGGATTGTTGGCAGCGGCGGTATTGATGGAAATCTTATCCGCTCCGGCATCCAGCAAACGGGCCACATCATCCTCGTTGCGAATACCACCACCCACCGTAAAAGGAATGTTCAGCGTCCGTGCAACTTTTTCCACCAATTCGGTAAAAGTTCGGCGTTTTTCCACCGATGCTGTAATGTCCAGGTAAACCAATTCATCGGCGCCCTGCTCAGCATAGGCAGCACCCAGTTCCACGGGGTCGCCGGCTTCCCGGATATTCACAAAATTAATACCCTTTACAGTCTGTCCGTCCCGCACATCCAGGCAGGGAATGATCCGTTTCGCTAACATAAAAATCCTTTCAGCTCAGCCAATTGGATCCGGCCTTCATAAATGGCTTTGCCAATGATCACCGCATCAATTCTATTATCATTCAATTGATGAACATCATCGATATTGCTGACTCCGCCACTGGCAACAAGATATAAATCGGGAAAGCCTTCTTTTATTTCCTGATAAAGTATAAAGGCCGGCCCGCTCAGCGTACCGTCTCTGGAAACATCGGTGCAGATGGTCTGCGTAATCCCCTCTTCCATATACTCCTCCAGAAATTGAAACAGATCGCGGTCCGATTCCTCTTGCCAACCGTGAATGGCGATCTTGCGATCTTTGACATCGGCGCCCAGGATAATCTTTTCACTGCCAAATTGTTTCAGCCAATCATGAACTTTCTTTGGTTCTTTTACCGAAATGCTGCCGGCGGTAATCATCGCCGCCCCCGACTCAAAGGCAATTCGTAAGTCCTCATCGGTCTGCACTCCGCCGCCAAAATCAATGACCAGTTCGGTTTTTGATGCGATTATTTCCAGCACCGCCCAGTTGACTACTTTTTTTGTCCGGGCGCCATCCAGATCAACAAGGTGCAACCGTAGAATTCCTAGATCCTGAAACCTTTTTGCCACATCCAGCGGATTCTGATCATATATTTTCTTACTGTCGAATTCGCCCCGGCTCAGGCGCACACATTTTCCATCAATAATATCGATAGCCGGTATAATCGTAATCATAGTGCTAAAAAATTCCGCAATATCTGTTCACCGACAGTCCCGCTCTTTTCGGGATGGAACTGCACGGCATAAAAATTATCCTGCTGCATAGCCGCACTGAATGGTAAGATGTAATCCGTAGTCGCTATCGTAAAGGTATCCAATTCGGCATAATAACTATGGACAAAATAGACATACGCATCTGGATCGACTTTTCGAAACAGATCACCTTTCAAATCGCGAATTTGGTTCCAGCCCATATGCGGCACCTTATCATCCGGCGGAAAACGCCGCACATCTGTATTGAAGATACCGAGACATTTGCTGCTATTTTCTTCGGAATTCCGACACAGCAATTGCAGACCGAGACAGATTCCAAGGACCGGTTGTGTTAGTAACGGAATCAGATCGGCGATACCGCTCCGCCTGATATTTTCCATCGCCGACGATGCTTCACCAACTCCGGGAAAGATCACCTTGTCCGCAGAACGAATTTCCTGTAAATCATCAGTCACCAACGGGTCAATCCCCAAACGCTGCAGCGCCAGCCGCACAGAATGGATATTACCGGCATTATACTTGATCACCACAATTTTCATAAAACACCCTTCGTGCTCGGAATCCCGGCATTGCGTTCATCCCGGCGAATGGCCATCCGAATCGCCCGTCCGACAGCCTTGAATATCGCTTCAATCTTGTGATGTTCATTTTCGCCACTGACGTTGATATTGAGATTGCATTTGGCTGTGTCGGCAAAGGATTTGAAAAAATGGTAAAAAAGTTCAGTGGGCATTTTACCGATATATTCACGTTGAAATTTAGCATCCCAGACCAGTTCGCTGCGACCCGAAAAATCAATCGCTACCTGGGCTAGTGATTCGTCCATCGGCAGCAAAAAACCATAGCGGTTAATGCCTGCTTTATCGCCCAGTGCTTTGTTGAATGCCTCTCCGCATACCAGCGCGACATCTTCAGCGGTATGATGTTCATCCACTTTCAGATCACCTTTGGCTTTCAATTCCATCCGGCATCCTGAATGCTCAACCAGCAGCGTCAACATATGATCAAGAAAACCAATTCCTGTATCGACGTTACTTTTTCCATCACTCTCAAGACAAAGTTTGAGATTAATATCGGTTTCACTGGTTTTACGTTTAATCGTAACACAGCGTTGCGGATATGCCAGGTAGCGATAAATTTCCTCCCAATCACTTGTAATCCAATCCGCTTTCACATCTTTGTTGTCGCCGAGATAAATGGCTTTTGAACCCAGGTTTTCCGCCAGTTGAATGTCAGTTTCCCGGTCGCCAATGACATAGGAATTGGCCAGATCAAAATTCCCCACCATGTATTTTGTCAACATCCCGGTTCGAGGCTTGCGTGTTGGAGCATTGTCTTTCGGCAGGCTGTGATCGATCAAAATATCGCTGAAAACAATTCCTTCATTCCGGAATGTAGACATCATTTTGTTCTGCACCGTCCAAAAATTATCCTCGGGAAAAGAGATAGTTCCCAGCCCATCCTGATTGCTGACCATTACCAGTTCGTAATCCAGTTCCCTGACAATTTTCCCCAGCGCCATAATCACACCGGGGTAAAACTCCAGTTTCTCCAGAGAATCCACCTGCTGGTCCGGTGGTTCCAAAATCAGGGTTCCATCGCGATCGATAAATAGTACCTTTTTCATTATTTAACCTCTGTATATTTTCAATGTATTTATCAATGTTTTATTCTCTTCGGCGGTGCCAACCGTAATCCGCAAACTTTCCTCACAACGAATGACATTCGACCGGTCCCGAACGATTATCTGTTTGTCAATCAGAAAATCAAAAACCTTTTTGGCCCCCTGAAATTTCACCAGCACAAAATTGGCGTCGCTTGGATAAACAGTTTTCACAATCTTGAGATTTTTCAATTGTTTAATTAATGCCTCCCGTTCAGTCAGAATTTGTGCCACCAGATCGTTTTTTTTATCCACATATGACAATGCCTCAAGTGCCAGCTGCTGCGTTGCGCCATTGACATTGTAGGGATATTTTATTTTCGTCAGCAATTCAATAATCTGCGAGTCGGCAAAGGCCATCCCAAGGCGAATACTCGCCAGTCCCCAGGCTTTTGAAAAAGTCTGCATGATGACCAAGTTCGGGTATTGATTCAGTTTCGGGAGCCAACTGTGTTCCGGTGCAAAATCGATATAGGCTTCATCGATGATAACTAAACCAATGAAATTTTCCAAAATCTTCTGAATGTCCGATTCCCGAAGACAATTACTTGTGGGATTATTGGGCGAACAGATAAAGATGAGTTTCACCGAATCGGTATTCCGCAAAACCGAGACTGTGTCAATCTGAAAAGCCGGGGTCAGCAGAACTTCAACGACAGCCACATTATTGATATCTGCTGCCACTTTATACATCCCGTATGTCGGCGGTAATATCATGATTTTATCATCAGCCGGTTCGCAAAATGCCCGAATCAGCAGATCAATCACCTCATCGCTGCCATTTCCCAGAAACAGACGGTCCATCGTACTTCCTTTAATCGCCGCGATCCGGGCTTTCAGTTCGATTTGCCGGGGATCGGGGTAGCGATTCAGATCTATGTTCAAGACTGAGCCAATTGAATTTTCATTGGCATCCAGGAAAATACCGGTATCCCCATTATACTCATCCCGGGCGCAGGAATAGGGCTTCAATTCCCGAACGTTTTTCCGGGCTAACCGTTGAATATCAAGCATTCACAGACTCCTTCTCCAGTGACGAAAGGCGAATCGATACCGCGTTTTTATGAGCATCCAGTCCTTCGGCCGCCGCCATGCATTCGATGGCATTCCCAATGGCTTGAAGACCATTTCGCGAAAGTGACTGAAAAGTGATTTTTTTAACAAAGCTATCGACTGATAATCCACTGTAATTGCGGGCATAACCGTAAGTTGGTAATGTGTGATTCGTTCCCGAAGCATAATCACCGGCGGATTCCGGTGTGTAGGCGCCGATAAACACGCTGCCGGCATTGATGACCTTTTCGGCCAGTTTATCTGCATCTTTCGTCATAATGATCAAATGTTCCGGTGCATAGGCGTTGGCAAAATCTATCATTTCATCTGAGTCTTGCAGCAGAATTATTCGGCTGTTTTCCAATGCTTTTTCAGCAATCTCTCTCCTGGGCAGTTCCTGCAACTGACGCTGAACCGCTACCTGAACATCTTTCACAAGGGGTTCACTGTCCGTTACCAGAATTACCTGGCTGTCAACGCCATGTTCGGCCTGGGAAAGCAGGTCCACTGCGACAAATTCCGGATTGGCGGTTTCATCCGCCACAACCGCTAGTTCCGACGGACCGGCGGGCATATCGATGGCCACGCCGTCACGACTGACTAGTTGTTTGGCCAGCGTAACCCAGGAATTTCCCGGCCCGAATATTTTATCCACCCGCGGCACATTTTCCGTTCCATAAGCCATAGCCGCCACCGCCTGAGCACCGCCGATTTTGAACATCTTCGTCACACCCAACTCTTTTGCCACATAGAGAATGACCGGATTGACGCTGCCATCCTTCGCCGGTGGTGTACACAAGACAATCTCGGAACATCCCGCAATTTTCGCCGGAATTGCCAGCATCAGGACTGTCGAAAACAGAGGAGCAGTCCCGCCGGGAATGTAGAGGCCGACTTTTTCAATCGGAACGCTTTTTCGCCAGCAGCGAACGCCCGGTTGGGTTTCGACTACCGGTTCCTGTATTAATTGTGATTTGTGGAATTTTGTGATATTATCGATGGCTAATTGGATAGCATTTCTCAGTTCAGGAGTAACTTTTTCAGATGCACGCTCAAATTCAGTTTCCGATACCCTCAAATCATCAAGCATAACATCATCGAATTTCCGGCCAAAGTCAAATAATGCCGCATCACCGCTTTTTCGCACCGCTTCCAAAATCGCAATAACACTCGCTTCGGCAATTTCAGCCGAATTTTGCGGACGTTTTAAAAGTTCCAACCAATCTTCTCGTTTTGGATATAGATATACTTCCATGCTGACCTCTATAAGATCATTTTTTCAATGGGAATGACCAGAATGCCCTGGGCGCCGGCAGCCTTCAACGCCTCGATCTTCTCCCAGAATTCATCTTCTTCGATAACCGAATGAACCGAGCTCCAGCCTTCTGTGGAAAGTGGCATAATCGTCGGGCTTTTCATACCGGGCAGCAATTTACATATGTCCTTGATTCGATCGTTCGGGGCATTCAACAAAATATATTTCCGGTTGCCGGCAGTCTGTACCGCCCGAATCCTGAACAACAGTTTGTTCAGTAATTCCTGCTTTTCAGCAGCTAACTTTTCACCGACGACCAACACTGCTTCCGAACGTATTACTGTTTCAACTTCCCGCAAACCGTTCGACAGCAGGGTACTCCCGGTGCTGACGATATCAAAAATCGCATCGGCCAAGCCGATTCCCGGAGCAATTTCTACCGAACCGCTGATCTCATGCACATTGGCGTTAATTTTCTTTTCGTCTAAAAATGTCTTCAGGATATTGGGATATGATGTGGCGATATTCAATCCATTCAAGTCGCCGGCATTTCTGTATTCCATACTTTTCGGAACAGCAATTGACAACCGACAGCGGGCAAATCCCAAACGCTCGACAATTTTCAATGGTCGGTTCTTTTCCCGATAGATATTTTCACCGACGATGCCGATATCGGCAATGCCGTCGGCCACACATTCGGGAATATCGTCATCACGCAAATACAAAATCTGCATGGGAAAATTACTGGCTCTTGACCTCAGTTTCGAACTGCCGCCGTTTTCGAATGCGATACCACACTCATGCAGCAGTTTGACGGTTTTTTCACTGAGCCGGCCGGACTTTTGAATAGCGAGTGTTATCATGGGTTTCCTTTCATAAATAAAAAAACCCGGTTCTTTTTGGGGAACCGGGCTAAAATCTACGCTTTGAGAATCACACTATCTCATCCCAGTTCCTCTCCGGGAAATATGATGATTCAGATGATGTGTATTCAGTGTCATGTCTTTCTCAAGTATTCCAGTCGGAAAGTAGCAGTTTTTTTTTCTATTGTCAATTAAAAAGTAGTGACACGGCATGCCGTGTTTTTACAATGATAATTTTTCTCACTGATTATTTTATGCAATCAGATGTATATAATACATTACATTTACTCGGAATTATGGAGAATGTGATGAAATTAAAGAACAATTTAAAAAGGTATCGGTTCGACAACAATCAGTTAACCCAGGAGAAAATGGCGGAAGCCCTGGATGTATCCCGTCAGACTATTATTGCCATTGAAAGCGGGAAGTTCAACCCGTCGGTCAAACTGGCACTGAAAATGGCCAACCTGTTCCAGTGCCGGATCGAAGACCTGTTTTACATGGAGGAGAAATAAGATGATCTTCAGATTTTGGTTCGAAAGCATTGTGGGATTCTTTTGTATTATCTGTATGCCTTTATTCGGACAGGCCGGTGGCGCCAGTTTCGCCCTGTTCGCGCTGCTACCGGTCATCATGCGTATCAGAAAAATGACAAAACCCGATGAACGTGAACTGCAGCTCTTTTATAAAGCCGGGAACCTATCACTCGCGCTGGTTATCGTTGCCATCTACCTGATCAGCCACTTTTCCGGTGTTGCGATCAACGGCCACGCCATCGGTGACAACTGGATGTTTCTCAGCATCACATCCATCCTGATGTTTCATGGGATTACCGGGTTGATTGTGTTTCATAGAGGATATGTAAATTAAAAAATTGTCTGATTAGTTCAAGTTGGCCTATATTCAAGCGACAGATTATATTTAAATTGTGGTATTTAATTACCACTTATCCCTTGCAATCATGAATTAAATGGTATATATTTACCACACACAAAAAGAAAAAGAGGAGGAATATTTTGAAAACTTTTGGAGGGTTCATCAAAGAAAAACGACTCTCAATACAAATTACACTTCGTGAATTTTGCAAAAAAGCTAGTGTCGATCCGAGTAATTGGAGCAAAGTTGAACGTGGTATTTTACCACCACCTAAAAGTCGTGAAATTTTAGAGGCAATTGCGTTCGCACTAGATATAAATATTGAATCTGAAGACTGGAATACAATGAAAGAACTTGCCGTAATTGGTAATATGCCACAGCAACTCTTAACAAATGATATTCTCTTAAAAAAGTTACCCGTCTTCTTTAGAACAGTGAGAGGAGATAAACCTACCAAAAAAGATCTTGACGAATTGATTAAAATTTTAAGAGAAGAATAATCCATATGGATTTTACAACCAAACACCGAACATGGGATGAAATAAGATCTATTGTTGAAGATTTCCGTAACCTACATGTAAAACCGCCTGATGAGTTACCTGTGGATATGGAAAAAATCATAGAGCATGAATTACGTATCGATTTTGACTTACGACCAAATTTGCTGTCTGATGCTGATATAGATGCTTTTCTTTCACCTGATGGAAAAACTATGTTTGTAGACCAAAATCAATATATGGATGAACGTTATTCAAACAGATTACGATTTACTTTTGCTCACGAAATTGGGCATTTTATACTTCACATCGAAGAAATACAATTATTAAACTTTAAAAACATAGAAGATTGGATAGATTTTCAAACACAATTTCCAGATGAAAATCGCCGCTGGTTTGAAAGACAAGCAGATGAATTTGCCGGGCGATTATTAGTTCCAAAAAATATTCTCACAAAAGAAATCCAGAAATATGAAGAAAAAATTAACGAATATTTAAAACTTTCTAATAATGATAACCTTGATTTTCTTGCAAGACATGTAGGCAGTAAAATTTGCTCTATCTTTGGTGTATCAGAAACCGTTTTATACCATAGAATTTGTAAAGAAAAGATATTTGAAGAACTTAATTACATTCCTTAAGCATAGCTTATTATGACTTTTTCAAGGATAATTATCTCAAGGCAACTACTGCGTCGCTACACTTAAAATTTCTTTACAATCCGATCACCCATCTCCGCCGTACCGACTTTTCTCCCGTCTGCCTGCCAAATATCACCGGTGCGGTAGCCGTCGTTGAGAACATCTTCCACTGCTTTTTCAATTGCTTCTGCCGCCTCAACCATCTCAAAAGAATAGCGCAGCATCATCGCAACGCTGAGGATTTGCGCGATAGGATTGGCGATTCCCTGACCGGCAATATCCGGGGCCGATCCGCCGCCGGGTTCATACATGCCGAAACTGCCGTCCGCGATGCTGGCGCTTGGCAGCATTCCCAGGCTGCCGGTCAGTGCCGCAGCCTCATCGGATAAAATATCCCCGAACATATTTCCGCAGAGCATCACGTCAAATTGCTGCGGATTTTTGGTCAATTGCATAGCCGCATTATCCACATACATCGGTTCGTATTCCACATCAGGATAATCAGCGGCGATTTCCTCCACCACCTGACGCCAGAAAACCATTGTGGTCAGGACATTCGCTTTGTCGATGGATGTCACTTTCCCCCGCCGTTTGCGGGCGGCTTCAAAAGCAACTTTGGCGATGCGCTTGATTTCCGCTCTTGAATAGATCATTGTATCGAAGGCGGCTTCCGTTTCACCATCACCCGTCCGGCCTTTTGGCTTGCCGAAGTAAATCCCGCCAGTCAGTTCCCGAACCACCAGAATATCGAATCCCTTGCCGCTGATGTCGCTCCGCAATGGCGACGCAAAGGCCAGCGAGGAGTACAATTTTGCCGGACGCAGATTGGCGTAAAGTCCAAAAGCTTTCCGAAGACCCAAAAGGGAATTCACTTCGACTCCGCGCCAGCGGTCCGTATCCTGTTCCCGCACCGGACCGCCAACCGATCCGAATAAAATCGCATCGGATTCCCGACAAGTTTTCAGGGTTTCTCCCGGTAAATGACAGTGATAATCGTCCCAGGCAGCGCCGCCAATCAGCGCGTGTCTGTATTCAAATTTCACATCGTACTTTTTCTGAACCGCATCCAGAATTTTCAACGCTTCCTGCATTACTTCCGGACCGATTCCGTCACCCGGCAGAACCGCAATTATTTTTACATTCATCTCTCGTTTACCGTTTTCGTAATATAATTCAACAAACCGCCGGCATCGATGATTTCCCGGGCAAATTCCGGAATGGCCAGAAATTCATATTGCTCTTTTTTCGTTATATTGTTAATGACACCATTTTCGATATCAATTTCCAGTTTATCACCGGAGTCAACTTTATCACTGATTCCTTTACATTCAATGGCAATAAAACCGTTATTGATACAGTTCCGGTAAAATATTCTGGCAAATGTATCGGCGATAACCGCCCGGATTCCGGCGCCCC
>Ga0268276_1001982_pt1 | contig 18477 bp, 16 predicted proteins | sample saktaG_4_FD_190145 | JGI IMG/M metagenome (GOLD analysis project Ga0268276, IMG submission 190145) | Saline water microbial communities from Sakinaw Lake, British Columbia, Canada - sak_2010_1_5_45m | ecosystem: Environmental > Aquatic > Non-marine Saline and Alkaline > Saline ...
GGCAGAAGTTCCCGGGGTAGCCGGTACCTGGAAAGACCTGACCGATAATGTGAACATCCTGGCCAACAATCTAACCAGTCAGGTAAGAAACATTGCCCAGGTTACCACGGCAGTAGCCAAGGGAGACCTATCCCAGAAGATCACCGTGGAGGCCAAAGGAGAGATACTGGAATTAAAGAATATTGTCAATGCCATGGTAGATAGCCTGAGCACCTTTGCCAGTGAAGTGACCCGGGTAGCCCGCGAAGTAGGCACTGAAGGAAAATTAGGAGCACAAGGAAACGTTCCCGGGGTAGCCGGTACCTGGAAAGACCTGACCGATAATGTGAATACTATGGCCGAGAATCTAACTGACCAGGTAAGAAACATTGCCACCATAGGTACTGCTATAGCTAATGGAGACTTAGCCCAGAAGATCACCGTAGAGGCAGCCGGTGAAATAGCTGAACTAAAAGATACGCTCAATAATATGATAGATAACTTAAGCACCTTTGCCAGTGAAGTGACCCGTGTTTCCCGTGAAGTAGGCACCGAAGGAAAACTGGGGGCGCAGGCAGAAGTTCCAGGGGTAGCCGGCACCTGGAAAGACCTGACCGATAATGTGAACATCCTGGCCAACAATCTAACCAGCCAGGTAAGAAACATTGCCCAGGTTACCACAGCAGTGGCCAATGGAGACCTATCCCAGAAGATCACGGTAGAGGCAGCCGGTGAAATAGCCGAACTAAAAAATACCATCAACACCATGGTAGATAGCCTGAGCACCTTTGCCAGTGAAGTGACCCGTGTTTCCCGTGAAGTGGGCACCGAAGGACAACTGGGGGCGCAGGCAGAAGTTCCCGGAGTGGCCGGCACCTGGAAAGACCTGACCGATAATGTGAACATCCTGGCCAACAATCTAACCAGTCAGGTAAGAAATATCGCACAGGTTACCACAGCAGTAGCCAAGGGAGACCTGAAACAGAAGATTACAGTAGAGGCAGCCGGTGAAATAGCCGAACTAAAAGATACCATCAACACCATGGTAGATAGCCTCAATATCTTCGGCTCGGAAGTGACCCGGGTAGCCCGTGAAGTGGGCACCGAAGGAAAACTGGGGGCACAGGCAGAAGTTCCCGGGGTAGCCGGTACCTGGAAAGACCTGACCGATAATGTAAATACTATGGCCAACAATCTAACTGACCAGGTAAGAAATATTGCCCAGGTTACCACAGCAGTAGCCAAGGGAGACCTGAAGCAGAAGATCACGGTAGAGGCAGCCGGTGAAATAGCCGAACTAAAAAATACCATCAATACCATGGTAGATAGCCTCAATATCTTCGGCTCGGAAGTGACCCGGGTAGCCCGTGAAGTGGGCACCGAAGGACAACTGGGGGCGCAGGCAGAAGTTCCCGGGGTAGCCGGTACCTGGAAAGACCTGACCGATAATGTGAACATCCTGGCCAACAATCTAACCAGTCAGGTAAGAAACATTGCCCAGGTAGGTACTGCCATAGCCAATGGAGACTTGACCCAGAAGATAACGGTGGAGGCAGCAGGTGAAATAGCTGAACTAAAAGAAACGCTAAATAATATGGTAGACAGCCTAAATAGTTTAACCAACGAGGTTTCGAGGGTAGCACAAGTAGCAGGCGTAGAAGGAAGACTGACTGAACGAGCAAAGGTTGAAGGAGTTGCCGGTAGCTGGAAGAATATCGTAGATACACTTAATAATTTGATTGATTCCATTGCCACTCCGGTGCAGGAAATAATCAAGCTTGCTATTGCCCTATCTAAAGGTGACATTTCGCAAAGAGTGGCTATTGAAACAAAAGGAGATATTAAGACCTTATCAGATGCCTTGAACAAATCCTTTGATAACCTTGGGGTACTTATCCAGCTATCCATGGACAGCTCCACAAAAGTAGCTATTGCATCCAGTCAATTGGCCGTTTCATCAAGACAGGTAAATACTGCTTTAGGCCAGGTAGCGAAGACCACAGAACAGATAGCCGCCGGGGCAAAAGAACAGTCTAAAAAATTAGAAGGAAGTACCAAAGTTATAGCTGACCTTTCCAGTTCTATCCAACAGGGTGCAGTAAATGCAAAAACTGCTGCAGATATTACCGTAGAAGCGGCAAAACTTGTTCAAAAGGGCACTGAATCCGGAAAACAAGCAGCCACCAGGTTAAGGAGTATAGATGAGGTAGTAAGAAACAATACTGAAACAGTGAAAGAATTAGATAAAAAAGCGAAAGAGATATCGATAATCGTTGGTACCACTAAAGATATTGCTGACCAGACCAACCTACTTGCCTTAAATGCAGCCATTGAAGCAGCACACGCCGGGGAAGCAGGACGAGGTTTTGCAGTGGTAGCGGACGAGATCAGAAAACTGGCTGAAGGAACAAAAAATGCAGCTATGCAGATTGAAAATATGGTCAATTCCATAGGAGAGGCAACCTCCGGGGTGGTTATCGGTATGGTCGCTGGTACTCAACAGGTTACCGAGAGTATTGAAATTATCAACCAGGCTCTTTCTGTATTAGAACAGATTGAAGTTGGTACCCAGGAGATTACCGCTAAGGCCCAGGAAATTTCATTGGCAACAACAGAACAAGCCGGAGGCGCTCAAAAGGTTGCAAATAGTATAGAGGAAATAGCTTCTACCAGTGAACAGGCAGCCATAGGAGCTACTCAGATGTCTACCTCAATTCAGCAACAAACAGCAGCTATGCAACAGATGGCTTCTTCCGCTCAAAACTTATCTTCGCTTGCCGAGGAACTAAAAACTGCCTTAGAAAGATTTAAGATAACAACTATAATAAAGAAAAGAGAAGCAATAGAAGAAGTATTATAGTAAAAACCGACAAGAGAGTGTCAGGAGAAATAATTTAGGGAAAATTGCAGCTATAGATTATGCCGGGAGGAGCAGAGAGTGAGAGAGTGGTTTTTGCGCTCTCTGTGGATATTTCTGCAGACTCTTTAGTTGTAAGGGAGGTAGGTATGAAAGTAAATAAGGTAAAAGAAGCGGGATTCCAACTTCAAAAAAATTCCCCAAAAGTGGAGAAAGAAAGAAGGAAAGAAGGAAAAATTGTTCAGTTAATAGTCTTTAATTTGGGAGATGAAGAATTTGGTGCCAACCTAGATCAAGTCAGAGAAATTATTAGGACGAGGCTTATCACGCCAATACCAAATTCCCCGGATTTTATTGATGGACTAACTACTATAAGAGGTGAAATAGCGGTGGTCATAAATCTTAAGAATCGTTTCTCCTTACCAACAAAGAAAGGGATCGAAGAAAAACACATCATCATGACGGTACAAGATAAGAATATCTTTGGACTTAAAGTGGACGAGGTTACCGAGGTCTTGAGAATTCCCGAAATAGAAATTAAAGCCACTCCAGGGCTGGTAGTTAAGGTGGATACAGACTATATACGCGGTGTTTTAACGCTTAAGGATCGACTGATTATCATACTCGATTTAGAGAAGGTCCTCTCGGATGAAGAGTTGGTTAAGTTAAGTGAAAATCGGGTAAAACACCGTGAAGTGATGGAAAAGGTGAGAAAAAAGGCAAAAGTAGAAGAAGTAAAAAAGCAAGAAGTAAAAAAAATAAGAAATAAGAGGTAAGAGATAGAGAAATAAGGAGGAACAAATATGACAAAAAAAATCCTGATTGTTGACGATTCACTATTTATGCGGACTATATTAAAAGGTATTTTATTCGATCAATATAATATCATAGAGGCAGAATCTGGCGCCCAAGCCGAGCAGAAATTTAAAGAAGAAAAGCCTGATTTGATCTTATTGGATATCATTATGCCCAGTGGTGAAGAGGAAGGTATAAAGGTCCTTCGAAAAATTGGGAAGGCTAACCCAAAAGCCAAAGTGGTGATGATTTCCGCTGTCGGACAAGACGCTATCATAAACGAATGTAAAAAATTAGGGGCTATTGATTTTATTACAAAACCCTTTGATCGGGAAGAAGTAATTAAGGTCGTACATAAATGCTTGGACTGAGTTGTAGGGACGCGGATTTCCGCGAAACCTACTTAATAGACAGGGTGATAAAATGAAGAAGAAAATCCGTGTTTTAGTGATAGATGACTCTATATTTATGAGAACACTTATATCGGACATGTTAAATTCTGACCCGGAGATTGAGGTGATAGATACTGCCAAAGACGGCAAAGAAGTGGTAGAGAAACTATCTAAAATAAGACCCGATTGTATTACCCTGGATCTGGTTATGCCTGGTTGGGACGGACTAACCATATTAGAGTATATCATGGATGTGTACCCTACTCCGGTAGTTATACTCTCTGCCTATAGTAAAAAGGATGCTGATATTACCATAAAATGCCTTAAGGCAGGAGCGGTTAATTTTGTTCTTAAACCTTCAGGCGAGCTATCCTTGAATATAAGAGATGTCAAACAGGAGCTTTTAGAGAAGGTAAAAGCTGCTTCAAGGATCGACCTAGAGAGGATAAAGTTGCTAATCCACAAAAAACGAGAATGGCCAAAGTGCAAGTTAGCGGCTTTGAGTGAGATTATCGTTATCGGTGCATCTACCGGCGGTCCCCAGACACTGGAGGCAATTTTATATTCTCTGCCTGCAAGCCTTCTCCTTCCGGTAATTATTGTTCAGCATTTTCCCACTATATTCTTTACCCAAGGCTTTGCTAAATACCTGAATAAGGTCACTGATTTAGAAGTGAAGGTGGCGGAAAATGATGAAGGACTTTTATCAGGCATAGTCTATCTTGCTCCTGCTGGGTTCCAGATGACCTTTAGAAGGAACGATAAGAAAGTCACTATCTCTTTAACTAAAGCATTACCTGATAGCTTAACCCCCTCCATAGATATTGTAATGGAGTCGGTGGCTAAAGTCTATGCTGAAAATTCGCTGGGGATTATCTTAACTGGCATGGGAAGCGATGGGCGAGAAGGGATGAGAGCAATCAAGGAGGCCGGTGGTAAAACCATGGTGCAGGATGAATCTTCTTTAATATTCGGCATGCCCAAGGCGGTTATTGATGCGGGTATTACTGATGAAATATTAACTGTAGGTGGTATAGCTGATGCCATCATGGAATGTGGGGGATTATAAATGGCAGAAGATATGGCGAAATATAAAGATACCTACCTTAGTGAGGCAAAGGAGCATATTGTATCCATGGAAAAGCTGCTGCTCCAATTTGAGAAAGAGCCGGCCAGGATAGAGCCGATCAACGGCATATTTCGAGAAATACACAGTTTAAAGAGCATGTCTGCTGCTATGGATTACCATAAAGCCAGCCAGCTCTGCCATGAAATAGAAGATGTGTTGGAGCTGATCAGGAAGAAAAAAGTACACCCGGAAGGTTGTACCGATGTATTGTTTGAATGTTTTGACACCCTCGAAATGAGTTTAAAAGAGGTATCCCGGAATAAGGAAGAACTGGAGATAGATAACCTGGTACAAAAATTGAAGGAGCTCTCTACCGGAAAAAAAGAACCGGGGAGTAAGAACCAAAGATTAAATGCCGGGGAAATAACCGTAGAAAAGATGCAATCGATAGAAGTAAAAGTCGAAAGATTAGATATCATTATGAATTTAGCCGAAGAGTTATTGAACAGCAAGATGAGATTTGACCGGCTTAAAGAAGAGCTTAAAAATCCTGAGCTAACTGCTGCGGTGGATTCCCTGGAAAGAGTCATCACCGATATGCAGTATAATATCATGCAAGCCAGGATGGTGCCGGTAGGGTTTGTCTTTAACCGATTCCCTCGAATGGTAAGAGATTTGGCCAAAAGTCAAAATAAAGAGGTAGATCTACAAATACAAGGAGCTGACATAGAACTGGACCGGGGAGTGATAGACGAAATTGGCGAAACCTTGATTCATCTGATCAGAAATGCCATTGACCACGGGATAGAGATGCCGGAAATAAGAAAAAAAGCCGGTAAACCCCTTCAGGGGACGATTAGTCTAACCGGGGCAAGTACCAAAGATTTTGCCATGATCAAGGTTGCTGACGACGGAGCAGGCCTTGATTTAGACGATATCAAAAATACAGCGATAAAACGGGGAATATTATATGCTGGGGCCTCCAAAGAGGAAATCATAAATTCTATCTTTTCCGGTGTAAGCACTACCAAACAGGTGACTACCGTCTCCGGGAGAGGTTTTGGTTTAGATATTGTAAAAAATAAGGTCAAATCATTCGGAGGTACGATTAAAGCCGAGTCAGAACCCAAAAAGGGAACCACCTTTACCATCGAGATGCCTTTGACCCTGGCTATCATCAAGACCATGTTTGTGAAGGTGGGGGCAAAGCTCTACGCTATTCCTTTAGTCAACATAGAAAAACTGGTTACGGTAGACCAGAAAGACATCAAGGGAATGTTAAACTACGAGGCCATTGTCTTAAACGAAGAAGAAATCCTTATCACCAGGTTAGACCGGCTTTTTGGAGAACCATCTTTGGGGCTTGCCAAACAGCCCATCGCCATTGTTAGAAGAGGCGAGGTAAAATTGGGTTTAGCCGTTGATGCCTTATCCATGACCCAGGAGGTAGTGGTTAAACCTTTAAATAAATTAGTAAGAGAAAATGCCTATTTCGCCGGTTCCACCATAATGGGTTCAGGTGAAGTAGTGCTGATTTTAGATATAGCAAATTTGATTCTTACCAAAAGACCTATAGTGTAGGGGTACGATGAATTGTACCCGGTAGAAATTCAAGAAATAGAGAAATAAATATAAATAATAGAGAAAAGGAGATTAAAAAATGCCAACAGAACACATACTATCCAAAATAACCAGGGAAGCAACCGAGAAAGCTTCTTTGGCTCTGTCAAAACTTACTCATCAGCAGGCCAGTTTAGAGTTTACTAAAATAGAGTTAGGAAAAGTTACCACTGTCTTAAAAACATTAAACCCTGAATCAGTCGTTACCGGGATATATCTCCCTATTTCGGGAGATGCCAAAGGCGCATCACTCTTAATCTTTCCCGAGAAGGTCTCTTATCTTTTGTGTGATATGCTGTTGAATAAAAAAATGGGAACAACCCAAAAAATAACCGAATATGAAAAATCGGCACTCAATGAAGTTGGCAATATTATCTTGGGAACTATATTAACGGTTTTATCAAATAATATAAAGGTAAAAATGATTGAAAATATACCGAATTATTGTCAGGATATGTTAGGCGCAGTGGTTGATCAGATTATCGTAGAATTTGTTCAAAAAACAGAAGATGTATTGATCATAGAATTAGTATTTCATTTTTTCAATACCGAGGTAAAAGGATATGTCCTTATTATTTTTGAAACGGAAGCATTAAAAGCATTAATTGAGAACATGTAAGAAATCAATGGAGATAGGATAACCGAATGAAAAATATCGAAGTAAATATGGGAGATATTGCGGTAGTAAAGGGTGAAGATAACCTGACGGCCTCAGGTATTGGTTCATGCCTGGTTATTACCCTCTATGATGCGAAACAGAGAATCGGCTCTTTGGCTCATTCTATGCTATATGCCCATCGTCTATCAGCTGAGGCACGTGATTTAAAAGATGAAAGACGAAAGGTGAATCCCGAATCACCGGATACCAAATACGCCGATATCGCTATCGATGAAATGTTAAAAAGAGTACTGGCCTTGGGGGCAAAAAAAGAAGATATCGTGGCAAAGCTCATCGGCGGGGCTAACATGTTTTCCGCTTTTAAGTCAGATATCGGCAAAGAAAGTGTCGAAAGCTCAAGAATTAAACTTAAAAAAGAAGGTATTACCATTGTCGGTGAATGTGTCGGTGGTTCCCAGGGTCGTTCGATAGAATTTTCGGTGGCCACGGGAATTGTCACCATAAAGACAAAATTTTAGAGGTGTAAAAATGAAAGAGAAAGATAAGGGAGATCGAATGAGGGGAATGTTAATAGAATCAAACCGTCGTTTGCAGGAAACGGCTCAGAAATTACTCATGATAAACCAGAATTATCCCGAAAAAAGGCCGAATGAATACACAAATGATTGTTCATAATTCGTGTTAAGTATTAAATAGGAGCATATCAAAGTCATGAAAAAAATATTATTATTCGGGCAGGACAAAGAGCAAAACCAAGTCTTTAGTGAGTGGCTTAAAGGGGAAAAGTACCAGATTGTGACAACGGAAAACTTTGAGCAAGTCTTCCCTTTTTTATCTCTAAAAAAATATGATGTTCTGATCGTGGATATTGATTTTCCCGAAATAATGGAGCATATATTAGATCTATGCCGAAGGCTAAAAAAAGACCAAAAATTTTCAGAAATTCCCATTACGGTGGTTGCTTATAAAAAAAATAATAAGCTGATAGCCAGCGCTATTGAGGCAGGTGTAGATAATTTTATATTAAAACCATTTGAAACGAAATCTTTTTTAAATCGTCTGGATACCATATTTGAGCATATCGAGCTAAAATCTAAAGGAAAAAAAATCTTGGACCTGAATTTTATCAGTTATTTAATTAATTTAACCGGCGAAGCCAACCGGGAAGATTTTTTTGAACTATTCCCGGTTATTTTTAATAGGTTGATTATAGATAAAGTAATGGGAATTATTGGTAAGCCAATTATTGTGATAATGCTGAAGAGGCTGGGAGATATTATTGGAGAGGACTATAAATTTGTGAAGGAGGTCAGATTCGAAAACGGTAAAATTTTTTTGGATAAGGTCGATAAAGTCTCCCAAGAGGTGCCGGTGGAAAAACTGGTCATTGCTTTCAGAGATTACCTCCATGGATTTCTGCAGATAGTTCTGACCCTGACCTCCAATATCCTGATGGACAGGAAGTAAAAATGAAAAACACTAAAGTTACTTCAAATATTATAAAATATCTCGATGAGGATAGACTAGAATATTTAAATATAAGGGGCAAACCATTAACTAAAAATATTAAGAAGACCAATCAAGAATTACAAAGAAAGTTAGATGAATTATCTCTTCTCTATGAATCAAGCAAAGAGATAAGTTATACCCTCGATTATCAAGAACTGGTGAGTATAATCATGGACTCACTCTATAAGGTGGTAGATTATCAAGTTTGCGCTTCACTTCTCTTTGGTGAAGAAGAGGGGAAATTGAATATAAGGGCTACCCATCCGGTAAGTGAGCTTTTCATTCAAGAGGTGAAATCAAAACTGTTAGAGAGTGTCACCTATATTACCGGACGAAACTTTTTTATAGAAGAGAAACTTTCTATGAGGATAGAAAGAAAAGGAAAGGTCCAAAGCGAGGAAGGAGAGCACAAAGAAAAGGTAAGATCTTTCTTTAATGTCCCTTTGACTTTTCAGGATAAGCTAGTGGGTATGATTAATGTCAGTAGTTTAAAGGAAAATGCCTTTTCTGATGATGATATTCGGATTATTTATGCCATGGCTAACCAGGCTTCAATGGCCATTGAAAGACTCATGACCATCATCTCCACTGAAAAAAGCAAGATGGAGGCTATGGTAAGGAGTATGGTTGAGGGAGTCATTATGATTGATACCCAAGGGGAAGTAGTGATTATGAATCCGGCGGCTAAAAAATTACTCGGATTTAATCCGGATAAACAGGTGACCAGCCAGCAATTGGCTCAGTCTTTCCAGGAATTAAGGGAAGATAAATTATTCAATAAGGAAACTCATTTTACAGAAGAAGAAGTTTCTAAAGAAATATATTTTACTAAACCGAAACCGGGTATCTTATATACTGCCCGATCCTTGGTCAAGAATACCAAGGGAGAAAAATTAGGTCTGGTGATGACTATCAGAGATATCACCGCAGAAAAAAAGGTGGACCGAATGAAAACCGAATTTATCTCCACCGTTTCTCATGAATTAAGGACCCCTCTTTCTATCACCAGGGAAGGCATCAGCCTGGTCCTGGACAAGATACCTGGAAAGATAAATAAAAAACAGGACAAGATCCTTTCTATGGCCAAGAATAATATCGACCGATTAGCCCGAATTATTAGTAGTCTCCTGGATATATCCAAGATTGAATCAGGAAAGGTAGAATTAAAAAGGGGCTTAGTTAATATAAAAAGATTGATAGAACAAGTGGCTTCTTCTTTTGAACCCAAAACAAAAGAGAAAGGCTTGGAGCTAAAAATTAGTTTACCACAAGAAGAGATAGAGGCATATGCTGAAGATGATAAAATAATTGAGGTCTTCATCAATCTGTTGGGAAATGCCCTGAAATTTACTGAGAAAGGTTATATAGAGGTTTCAGCGAAAGAATTAGAGAATGAAATTGAGTGTACTGTGAAAGATACAGGCATAGGCCTTGCCACGGATGACCTGCCCAGGGTATTCGGCAAGTTTCAGCAGTTTGGACGGGTGGATAGCGAAGGGGAGAAAGGGACAGGTTTGGGACTTTCCATCAGCAAAGGAATCGTTGAGGCACATCATGGTAAGATTTGGGTGGAAAGCACTCTGGGCAGAGGGTCTAAATTTATCTTTACCTTGCCTAAATATACTACTTGCAAGGAACTTTTTTATGCGTGTATTAACAATGGTATACAAAAGGCGATAAAGATGAATTCAAAGATGTCTCTTATCACAGTAGCTGTCTTTGAATTAGATCAATTAAAAAAGAAACTATCTCAGCATATTTTAGATTCTACTTTAAAAGACATAGAAGAGATGCTTCGAAACAATAATTGTCGAACAGGAGATGTGGTGGTAAATAAAAATAATCAGAATATTGTTCTGTTAAATAATTGTGACCAAAAAAATGTTTTAAAAGTAGAAGGTAGGATAAAGAAAACACTGGATGGTTATCTAAAAGACCGGAATTTAACCAGTAAGATTAAATTGGGTTTTGGTTCGGCTACCTATCCGGATGATGGTTTATATGCTGAAAAATTATTTAATAAGGCCAGTAAAGGGCTGATGTAAGAATAAAAATAGAGGTATTACTAAGGAAGAGGGGATTCGTGGTAGACAATGACACTAAATAATAAAAATGAAGGATGAGTGATAAAAATGAATAAGAAGCGAATTTTGGTAGTAGATGATGAAAAAGATTTTGTGGAGATGATTAAATTTCGTTTAGAGGCAAACGGATATGAGGTTATGGCCGCTTTTGATGGCATTCAGGGTGTGACCATTGCCAAGAAGAATAAACCGGATTTGATCATTTTGGACGTTATGATGCCTGCTGGAGGCGGGTATCTCGTCTGTGAAAGATTAAAGTTATCTTCTTTTACCTGGTCTATTCCAGTTATCTTTCTTACTGCCAAAAGCAGGCCAGAGGATGAGGCAAAAGCCTATGAGGTGGGTGCGAAATATTATCTTACCAAACCATACGAGCCGGAGATTTTGTTGGATACGGTCAAGAAAGCTTTGAATCCATCGGAAGAAGACGAGTCTGAGTGAATAGCCATAAAAAGCGTATAGCGTACAGCGTTTAGCGTATAGGCGTGGGGAACAATTGCGGGGAAAAAATACGAATGCTAAAGGTGCGAAAACATCCCCCAGGCCTTCCCGTAGGACAGGCGTCTCGCTTGTCTACTAAAATAGGTTCGATAAATCGAACCCGCAAGCAAAAATTTCTATTGTCATTCCCGCGGAAGCGGGAATCCAGAGAGCGTGCAACTTTTAAAGTATAAATAATTACGAGGGAAAGATGAAAAAAACCGAAGAAAAAGCTATTTCCGCAGAATTCTTATCCGATATATTATACAAAAAAGGTTTAATCTCAAATAAAGATGTGGGTAAAATCCGGAAAATTCAAAAGGATACAGATAAGGAATTTCAAAAGATAATCATTGAAAATGGTATCCTAAAAAAAGATGAAATGATGGACGCTTTAGCCGATGAGATGGGAGTAAAATATGTCAATTTAAATAACCAAAAGTTTGACCCCAGTATTACAGTTTTAATTTCTGAAGAGATATCCAGAAGACACCAGATAATTTTAATATGCAAGGATGAAAATAATTTAACTGTAGCCATGGCCAATCCTTTAGATGTATTTGTCCATGATGAACTTAAAATACGGTTAGGATACAATATCGATGCGGTATTGGCTTACGGTGAAGACATTAATAAAGCCTTAGATAAAATATTTGGGGTGGCTAATAATGAATGGGATCAGGTAGTTGGTGCAATTGAAGATATATCCGTTACTGTACTAAAAGAGGAAGAAAAAGAAACAGATATTTTAGCTGTAACCGAGAGCAAAAAAGCTCCCATTATTGCCCTGGTTAATATGATAATTTTAAGGGCAGTGAAAGAAAAAGCGAGCGATATCCATATAGAACCATTTGACGATGAAAACCTTATCATTCGGTATCGCATAGATGGTATTTTACACGACGCCATGTATTTGCCCAGTAATTTGCATTTAGCCATTATTTCCCGGGTTAAAATAATGTCAGGTTTAGATATCTCAGAAAGAAGATTGCCTCAGGATGGGAGAATCCAGATCACTATCGGAAATAGAAAGATAAACATCAGAGTATCCATTCTTCTTAGTGTGAATGGAGAAAGTGCGGTTTTAAGGTTATTAGATCCAGCCAGTATCTTGTTAGATTTAAATTCTTTAGGATTTTCGAAGGATATACTTCCTAAATTTCAATTTTTAGTAGAAAAACCCAATGGTATGATTTTAGTAACTGGCCCCACTGGAAGTGGAAAATCTACCACCCTTTACACTGCGTTACATGCGTTAAATTCAATGGAACAGAAGATTATGACTATTGAAGATCCGGTAGAATATAAACTAAAAGGGATCATACAGGTTCAGGCAAGGCCAAAAATAGGGCTTACTTTTGCAGCCGGATTAAGAAGTTTTTTTAGACAAGACCCTGACATTATGCTGGTAGGAGAAATTAGAGATAAAGAAACGGCGGAAATTGCTATTCAGGCCGCTCTTACCGGTCATCTAGTTCTAAGTACACTTCATACTAATGATGCCACCAGCTCAGTAATAAGATTAATGGATATGGGAATAGAACCCTTTTTAATTTCTTCTTCAGTTATTGGGATTATAGCTCAAAGGTTAGTCCGAAGGATATGCCCCAAATGCAAAAAAGAAGTAAAACTAACTCCGGAAGTAGAAAAAATTCTTACAGAATATGGGATGGAGCTTAACAAAACAAACTTATACAAAGGCGAAGGATGTCCTGATTGTACCGGTACCGGATATAAAGGGAGAATAGCTATTTTTGAACTGCTGATTATTACCGATACCCCTAAGAGAATTAATTGTAAAAAATGCTTCTGCCGTGGAGCTTAGAGAAACTGCCATTAGGGAAGGGATGTGTCCACTAAAAGAAGATGGGTTAAAGAAAGTATGTCATGGTATCACTACTATTGAGGAAGTTTTAAGAGTTGCTTCAGCTTAATATTCCAATTCAAGGCCGGTTCTTGACTTTATAGTAATGGTGGGGCACGATGCCTGTCTGCGTGCGTACACACACAGGTAGACCATCTTGCCCACATGAGAAAGTAGGTAAATAAAATGTTGAATGACAATAATACAATAAATGAATTAAAAAGACAAATTTTACAATTAGAAGCTTTAATTAAAATATTTTTTGACTTGTTTCAGACTACTGATTTAGACCTTCTATTAAATAAAATAATAAAATATGCTGCTCAAATTGTGGAAAGCGATGGTGCTTCCATATTACTTTTAGATAAAGAAAAAAAAGAATTATATTTTAAAGCCAGCCTGGGAAAGAAAAGTCAGGAAATAAAAAAATACAGAGTAAGGGTTGGGCAAGGAATCGCTGGTTGGGTTGCCGAAAAAGGGGAAGCCTTGATCGTTAATGATGTAAATCGAGATAGCAAATGGGATAAAGACTTTGATAATGCTATAAAATTTCAGACTAAATCAATTATTTGTATCCCTTTGAAATTAGAAAAAGAAATTTTAGGAGTCATTGAATTGATTAACAAGAAAGACAGAACTTACTTTAATAAAAGTGATGAGGAAATTCTGATCTATTTTGCTGATCAAGCAGTGATTGCTTTGAATAAAAGTTTACTTGCTACGCCTTATGAAAATGAATAAATAGCAAGAAATATTTAAAAGGATTGGAATGATAATATGGCTAAAATATTAGTAGTTGATGATAACCTGGATATGTGCCAAATTATTTCTGATATTCTTAAAGATGGGGGACATACTGTCAATATTTCTTATAATGGGGAAAATGCTTTAAGGAAAATTAAAAAGAATCACTATAATTTGATTGTCTTAGACTATAAACTTAATGGAGTCTCCGGATTAGTAGTCCTTGAAAAAGCTTTACAAATGATGCCTTCACTAAAAATAATAATGATTTCTGCTTTTGGAAGTGATTCTACCAAGACCAGGGCAAGCGAGTTAGGAGTGAGTGATTTTATAGATAAACCATTTGATATAAAAAGATTTGTCCAGGCAGTACATGATGTTTTAACCAGGAAGACAATTGAGAAAGAGTAAAAAAAGAAATAGCTATTTGTCCAAAGGAATAAAATCATGAATAAAAAGATCGGTTCTTTAAGCCGGCCGGACGATTTACGCCGGCAGGCAGAAGAGATAATCCGGGGAAAAACCCCGCAGCTATCGGAAAATCTGGATAATCTTTCATTCAAGGAGCAGCGGCAGTTGTTCTATGAACTGCGGGTACATGAGATCGAACTGGAGATGCAGAACGAGTCACTGCGTCAGACGAAGGAAGAGCTCGAATCCTCACGGGTGCGCTATTTCAATCTGTATAATCTGTCTCCGGTGGGCTATTTCACTCTTATCAGAGAGGAGTTAATCCTGGAAGCGAACCTCACGGCAGGTAGTCTACTGGGTGTGGCGAGAAACACTTTAGTCAAGAAGTCATTAACCCAATTTATCTTACGTGAGGATCAGGATATTTACTACCATCACCACAGACAGCTTTTTAAAACAGGTGCGCCGCAGGTGTGCGAGCTGAGACTGGTGAAAAAGAATGGCTCCCTATTCTGGGCACAGTTGGAATCAACTATAGCACAGGAGAGTGAGAACGGGGATGCCTTGTGTTATACTATGATAAGCGATATTACCCAGCGCAAGCAGGTTGAGAAAAATTTGATCGAAGCCAAAGAATATTTGGAAAATCTGATTAAATATGCTAATGCACCCATTATTGTTTGGGACACCTCTCTGTCAATAACCCGCTTTAACCGAGCTTTTGAAAATCTAAGCGGTTACAATGAAAATGAAGTAATAGGAAAAAAAATTGATATTTTGTTATCCAAAGATAAAAATGAAAATTTACTTAAATGTATTCAAAAAATATCAAGTGGAGAAATATGGGAAACTGCAGAGATTGAAATCCAGAGAAAAGATGGCAAATCAAGGACAGTACTATGGAATGCAGCCAATATTCTGGATTCAGAAAAGAAAAAAGTCATTGCAACCATTGCCCAAGGACAAGATATAACTACACGCAAAAAGATAGAGGTGTCATTAAAGAAGAGCAAAGAAGAGCTTAGTCTAAGTTACAAGAAATTACAAAAAGCCATGAAGAGTACCATCCAGACTATAGCTTTAATTTTGGAGAAAAGAGACCCTTACACCTCTGGACACCAGGAAAGAGTGACTAAACTTGCCTGTGCTATAGCTAAAGAGATAAACCTTTCTCCTGATAAAATTGAAAGACTTTATATGGCCGGGATTCTTCATGATATTGGCAAGATAAACATTCCCACCGAGATTCTCAGTAAACCCGGCAGATTGAGTGAGATAGAATTTAACCTGATAAGAACCCATCCTCAAATCGGTAAGGATATATTAGAAAAGATGGAATTACCCTGGGAGGTCTCCTCAATCGTTCTTCAACATCACGAAAGGATGGATGGCTCCGGCTATCCTGCTGGTTTATCCGGGGAAGATATTCTTCCGGAAGCCCGAATATTAGCCGTCGCAGATGTAGTAGAAGCTATGGCTTCTCACCGACCCTACCGGCCGGCATTAGGTGTCGATAAGGCCCTGGAAGAAATAATCCAAAACAAGGGTAAGCTCTATGATTCCCAGGTAGTGGATGTTTGTGTGAAGCTTTTCAAGCAGAAAGGATTCAAGTTGGAGTAAAATCATGAATAAAAAGAAGATTGATTCTTTAAGCCGGGCGGACGATTTACGCTGGCAGGCAGAAGAGATAATCCGGGGAAAAATTCCTCTGCTATCGGAAAATCTGGATAAGCTGTCACTCAAGGAGCAGAAGCAGTTGCTCTATGAACTGAGGGTGCATCAGATCGAACTGGAGATGCAGAACGAGTCGCTGCGTCAGACGCAGGAGGAACTCGAATCCTCGAAGTTGCGATATTTTAATCTTTACGATGTGGCTCCGGTGGGTTATTTCACCCAAAACAAAGAGGGGTTGATACTGGAAGCGAACCTCACGGCAAGCAATTTACTGGATGTGGCGAGAAGTGCTTTGATGAAGAAGTCATTAACCCACTTTATCTTCCCGGAGGATCAGGATACCTATTACCATCACCGCAGACAACTTTTTGAAACAGGTGCACCGCAGGTGTGCGATCTGAGACTGGTGAAAAAGAATGGCTCCCTATTCTGGACGCGGTTGGAAGCAGCTGCGGCACAAGATAGTGAGAGCAAAGCTCCCGTGAGCCGTGTTGTGATAAGTGACATTACCAAACAAAAACAGGCGGAGGAAACGCTGCGTAAAAGCGAAAGAAACCTTGCGGCTATTATGAACGTGTCAAAGGAATCCATTCTTCTAATGGATCTGAAAGGAAACCTTCTTACTGCCAATGAAGCATTGGCTCAACATTTAGGAACGGATCTGGAAACACTGTTGCATGGCAATCTTTATGCGTTTCTACCTCGCAATGTGGCTAAAAATCGAAAGTTACAGGTTAAGCAGGTGATTAAAAACGGCAAACCTCTTTATTTTGAAGATGTGCGTTTTGAAAGGACTTTTTTGAATTCGCTTTACCCGATTTTCGACTCGGAAGGAATAATCACCAGACTGGCGATTATCGGAATGGACATCACCGAGCGCAAACAATTAGATCTTATCCATTCTGAAAGAATGGCCATAGCAGGCCAGTTAGCGGCAGGAGTTGCCCATGAATTTAATAATCTCCTGAGTATCATAGGTGGTAGTGCAGAATATGCGAAAGGCATAAGGAATAAGAATGAGGTAAAATAATCCTTGGAGGTGATTGTTAAGAGCGCAAACAAGGGAGCCCAGGTGGTGAGAAAACTGCTTACCTTTACCAAAAGAATTGAACTTAAAAAAGAGTCAGAAGATTTAATTGAGATCATTGAAGAAGTGCTTGGATTGGTAAACAGAGATCTGGAAAATAATTCAATTACACTGGTAAGAAATTATTCAAATATTCCACGAACTTTAATAGATGTAGGTCAGATACAGCAGGTTTTTTTAAACCTGATTATCAATGCAAAAAATGCCATGCCTAAAAGCGGAAAGCTAACAATAAAAGTAGAAACAGAAGGGAAATTTATAAAAATCCAATTCCACAATTCAGGTAGGACAATAAGCAAAGAGGATTTGCCCAGATTGTTTACTCCATTTTTTGTGACCAGTAGGCAGCAAAAAAATGGAATACCGGGGACAGGTCTGGGTTTGGCTGTTTCCTATGGAATCATAAAAGCGCATCATGGAGTAATAACAGCGGAAAGTATGAAAAGTAATGGCACAACCTTTACCGTACTTTTACCCGTAATAAAAAATAAAAATAGAATGGAGGTTCTGCCGAAAATATTAACAGAAGAGGATAGAAGTAATAAAAGAAAATTAAAACCAGCTGAGATTTTAATCGTTGATGATGAAATTGAGATAGGAAAATTGTTTGAAAAGGTTCTAGATAAAGAAGGTTATTCCGTAACTGTCGCGGACAACGGAGGAAATGCGCTTAATTTGTGCAGAAAGAAAAAGTTTGATTTAATATATTTGGATATAATTATGCCGGGGATGGACGGTATTTCTGTATTTAAAAAGATAAAAGAAATTTCTCCAAAAACAAAAATAGTGTTTTTTACCGGGAAGCTTATTGAAGATAAAGTTGCAGGAATGTGTGCTGATGAAGGTGCCGCAGGTTTTTTGAGGAAACCGATACCCTTAAAAGAATTGGTTAATTATACTCAAAATATACTGAAAGACAAAAATGAATAAAGATGTACTTCTTTTTTAAGATTTCTATTAATAATTACCTTATATATTATATCTGAGCAGAAACAACTCTCTGCGATTATCTATATTGAAATAACTTGAGTTTTCAGCTGATTTTGCTATATATTCAAGATGGTTAATTTACCGTAAAAAAATACCAAAGGAACGTTCCTAAACAGATGACAGAAAAAGAAAAAAATATTTTATTCACATGCGAAGAAAAAATCAGAATTGACCTTTATTTAACCCATGAAGAGATATATCCTTCCCGATCCCAGATAAGAAATTTAATCACCCAAGGTAAAATAAAAGTAAATAACCATCCGGTTAAACCAAGCTATATCTTGAAAAATGGGGACGTGATAG
>Ga0268276_1001983_pt1 | contig 18461 bp, 16 predicted proteins | sample saktaG_4_FD_190145 | JGI IMG/M metagenome (GOLD analysis project Ga0268276, IMG submission 190145) | Saline water microbial communities from Sakinaw Lake, British Columbia, Canada - sak_2010_1_5_45m | ecosystem: Environmental > Aquatic > Non-marine Saline and Alkaline > Saline ...
ATGGTTCCGATTGCCATCCCTTTCCACATATGGTTCAGTTTGTAGTGTCCCAATTCGTGGGCGAGGACGGCCAGAATCTCATCGGTTTCCATATTATTAAGTAGCGTGTCCCCTAAAATCACCCGCTTTGATTTGCCGATACCGGTGAATGCAGCATTGGCTTTGCGGGTGGTTTTGCTCAGATTAAACTGGTAAACCCCTTCCAAGCGAAGCCCGACAGTTTTACAAAGCGCAGAGACATCAATCGCCAAAGATTTATCTTCAAGGGGGACAAATTTATAGAACAAGGGAAACAGCAGGACCGGAGCCAGCCGGGCGATGATAATGGAAAACAGGACCATGACCGATCCCATCCAAAACCACCAGCTCTGCGGATATCGGCGCAGAAGGGTAAAAAATATTGCGATGATAATCAGCATGATCGGATAAGAAACAAGAATACCTTTCGTTTGTTCCCACAGCCAGGAGGAAAATCGCTGATCGCTTAATTGATACCGATGTTCAATGATAAAACCCGAGCAGACGTTAAACGGAAATAGCAAAACGGCTTCGATAATTCCAATCAAAGTAATGAAGAGGAGCAATACCAGATAATCATTCTGGACATAGTTCCGGATGAATTCTTCGGTTTTTGTGGTTAGACCATAACTGACAATTACGACCAGAAATCCCAGTCCGAGAATGAACTCGACAGCCGAGTACAGAAGTTTCGTTCGCTGATATTGTTTACTGTTCCCTGATACTTCCGGTTTACTTGTCGAGATTTTATTCATAAAAATGTTCCTGAATAGGAAATTGCCTATCTCCATGAATGGATGACAGTAATAAACAAAAGATTTGAAATAGTTGAATTAAGCGAGTTTTCGCTTCATCTCCGCCAGCTTTACAACATGACTGCGCTCTTCGTCAATAATTTTATCGACAAGACCATGTTCACTTTCCGGAATCAGGCTTTTTACCTCTTTGTAATAATGAACTGTATCGAGCTCTTTGTCAATTGCGAACATCAGGGCGACGTTTTCGTCATCTATGCCGGCAATTTTGCTTTTAATATCCGCATCGGAAAAAATCAGGTTTTCGGTATAGGCCTCCAGGTATGCTTTATAATCGGCATTGCTGAGTTCCGGCAGAGAAATCGAGCCCATCCGGGTTGCCAGTTTTTCAAATGTCTTTTTATGTTTTACTTCTTCGTCGGCAAGAAACGTAAAGAGTTCCTTAACCTTGGGGTCAGGGAGTTTCTTGGCTGTTTCCCGGTAGAAATATTCACCATTCACTTCGATTTTAACAGCAAATTCAAAGATGTCTTTTGCGGAAAAGAGAGTCATAACTATCTCCTTATATGAATTGTATTGGGGCCGGACGATAAGACTCCGGCCTGATTATCAATGCAAAAACGGAGGTTTATTCTTTTTCGAATTCGTCTTTACCAACGCCGCAGACCGGGCATACCCAATCGTCGGGAATATCGTCAAAAGACGTACCGGGTTCGATACCATTATCCGGATCACCGTCTTCCGGATCGTATACGTATCCACACACTGAACAGACATATTTTTCCATTGATAGCCTCCTTCAATTTGCTGTTAATTATGGTAATGACTCATATGTTGACCGTAATGAAAATTATGAGAATCAGCTGTTTAAACCAAATAATATTTTAAAAAACCTGTTCGACAGCTTTTACTTCCGGGATTTCTTTCTTCAATTTATTTTCGACACCCATTTTCAATGTATAGGTGCTCATGGGGCAACTGCCGCAGGCGCCGGTCAGGCGAACCTTGACAATGCCGTCAGCGGTAACGTCAACCAGTTCAACATCGCCGCCATCAGCCTGCAGAAACGGGCGGACAGCCTCGAGTACTTTTTGGACCTTTTCTTTCATATTTTTCACCTCTTTTAGTAATTGATTGTGTTAACAATTAATCATAATCCAGCCGGGCAATAAATTAAGACCAATCACGGCCTTATCCAAATAGATTTGATTCAGATCAAGGGGTTACATATTTTTCAGAGAAATGGAGATATTTCTTGACAACAAAGTAATCCATCTATAATCTAAGCAGCAGGTTTATTATTTAACAATGGAGAAACATATGGCTGAGAATCAGACAAACAAATCAAATTTTATCGCGGGATTACTTCTCATCCTATTGGGAATATTTTTGCTCAGTGCCCAGTTTGGATATATCTGCTGGGAAAATCTCTGGCCGTTTTTCCTAATAATCGGCGGTGTTTTGTTTTTTCTCGGTTTTTTAGTGAATCACAGGAATTATGGATTATTAATGCCCGGTTCGGTGCTGACTGTCATTGGACTATTGTTTCTGTATACGAATGCCGGCCGCTGGTATGAGATGGAATATCTCTGGCCGACATTTGTCCTGGCGCCGGGAATCGGTTTTATCCTGATGTATCTGTTTGGTCCAAAAGGGAATGGTCTGTGGATACCAGCGATAATTCTATGTACAATTGCGTTGGTATTTTACGCCCGGTTCTGGTTTATTTTTCGCTACTGGCCGCTTATCCTGATCGCTATTGGTCTGTACATTCTGATCAATGCTAGTAAAAAGAAATCCAGTTCCGAATCAAAAAATCCTGTGGATTTCACGGGTAATGGCGGTGCCTGAAAAACAGGAGTTTGAAGACATTTGTATTCGTTGCGGTGGATGTTGTGGGATTTTCGATGGTGCTCCCTGCGAACATCTGCGAAGGGATAATGAGGGAACTACCTATTGTACAGTGTATGAGAACCGGTTCGGTTCGCATCGGACATTAACTGGTCGAGTCATGGAGTGTATACCCATTATGGATAAATTATCGGAAGACTGGATTGGCGACCATTTATGCGCTTATAAACGCAAGTATCTGGATCAGGAATAAATGGCTACATCCCGCCCCGAAACAGCCGCGAAACATCATTAAATATTACAATTACCATTAACATCAGGATAATGACCAGGCCGACCTGCTGAATCCGCAATTTGGCTTTAATGGATAGCGGTCGGCGGATAATGGATTCCGTAATAATAACGATCAGGTGACCACCGTCGAATGCGGGTATCGGCAGGATATTGATGAAAGCCAGGTTCACACTGATGATCGCCATCAGACCAAGCAGGGAAGCGAATCCCGATTTGGCGGATTCACCGGCCAATTGGGCAATAAAGATGGGGCCGCCGATATTTTTCAGGGATTCTTCACCGGTCGCGAGCATTTTCAATGAAATTACGGTGATTTTCAGCCAATACCAGGTATTCTCAAATCCGCTGCCTATTGCTTCAAATAAACCGGCGCTTCGGTGTTCATACTCCGGGCTTATTCCGATCAAACCGACCTTGACCAGTTTGGAACCTTTCAGGGTCATATTGGATACGGTTGTCAGCGTCTGTTCAAACTCCTGATTATTGTGGAGCCAGCGTACGAGTATTTCCTGATCCGGCGCCGTGTGGATCAATTCGGTCATATCTTCCCAGCTGCCGATTCCGATACTGTTTACAGCAAGAATGCGGTCACCGGCCTGAATACCGGCCTGATCGGCGGGAAATTCGGGAATGACTTCACTGACTATCGGTTCCGGACTGGGATCATAGACGCCGGAATGAACGGTTAAAACCATGAAAATTATAACCGAGAAGAGCAGGTTGAAAATGACACCGCCGGTAATGTACAGCGCTTTCTGATGGGTTTTTTTGGATTCATAGGCCCAGGGTTCATTGCTGTCAACACCATCCGTGTCCATACTCTCGTCAATTACTCCGGATACTTTTACATAACCACCCAGTGGAATTGCGGAAATGCAGTAGTCGGTATCACCGATTTTTTTACCAATCAGACGAGGAGGGAAACCGATGGAAAAACGTTCGACCCGCATACCCGTCGCCTTGGCAAATGTAAAATGGCCTAATTCGTGGATAAATATAACACCACCGATAACTAATAAAACCGCGAGGACTGTTATCATAACTGATTAATTCCTTTCATCTAATTGTGTCGCTGAACGTGTTGTTCGACAAACTCTCGTCCGCTTTGTTCCGCTTCCAGAATGTCCTGAAGAGTAGGGTGATCGACAATCGTCAGTTTTGTTAGTGCCCGATCAACTAAACCCGGAATTTCCATAAAGGATAGTTTATTTTCCAGAAATGCATATACTGCAAATTCATTCACTACATTCAATATTGCCGGAGCTGTTCCACCTCTGTGCAGAGCGTCAAACGCCAGCTGCAGCGCTGGAAATTTATTGAAATCCGGTGATTCGAATGTCAGTTGCCCAATCTCAGTAAAATTTGTCGCTTCCCAGGAAACCGGAAATCTTCCGGGATAACTCAACGCATATTGAATGGGAAGTTTCATGTCAGGCAACCCCAGTTGGGCTTTGATTGAGCCGTCCACGAATTCGACCATGGAATGAATGATTGACTGCGGATGAATAAGGACCTCGATTTTCTCCGGCGGCACGTTAAAGAGCCAATAGGCTTCAATGATTTCAAGACCCTTGTTCATCATTGTGGCCGAGTCGATGGATATTTTTTTACCCATGTTCCAGGTCGGGTGCTTCAATGCCTGTTCCGGTGTAATGTCACCGAACTGATTAATTGGCAACAATCGAAATGGGCCGCCGGAACCGGTGAGAATTAATTTACGGATATCTGCAGGATTTTCGCCGACCAGACATTGCCGGATAGCGCTATGCTCACTGTCAATCGGGAAAAGATTCAATTTTTTCTTATTGAGCAATTCATTAATGATTCCACCGGCCATCACCAGAGACTCTTTATTCGAAAGGGCCAGATCGATGCCGGCATTCAATACCTGAATGCTGGGTTCCAGACCGGCGCTGCCGACGATCGCATTCAAGACCAGGTCTACATCGGACCGGGAAGCTATCTCCAGAATACCCTCTTTTCCCGAAAGGACTTCAATTGAATAGGGCTTCAGGGCGTTTTCAATCTGTAATGCCCTTGATCTCTCTGCGATTGCGACCGCTTTTGGTTTTAACGCGATAGCCTGTTCAATCAGTTTAACGGCATTTTGACCGGCAGATAGGTATTTTATTTGAAACAGTTCAGGGTTGGCAGTAACTACATTTATTGAATTCCTGCCGATACTGCCCGTTGAACCGAGAATTGTAATCTGTTTCATATGTGGACGCTAAAAATTGAATGTTAAATTAAAATTGCTGATAAAATTTCCGGTAGTCAAAAAAAACTCACTACCCATTTCCATATTTTTACCGATCAGACGATAAATGCCATAACGTAAAAATATAGTGTTCAAATTGATCGGGTGATCCGTTACATACAAATTGATTTTGAAATAGTGTGCGGTTAATCCGTATCCCATAACCCATTTGGGACTACGGGAAATTCTGGAAAAATCAAACGCGACATCTGTCAAATGAAAATCGTCGGGGCCTTTCAGGTTGTGGAAGTGAAAACCGGCATTAATAGATTTTTCCGGGGTGCCCCAAACAGTGTTCAGAAACGGCCCAATGGTCTGAATATTATCATCAATCCAGTATGAACCGGTAATGTTGGCGCCGATTGTTAAATTGGGCGAAATTGACATGGCAAACCAAAAACTTGGAAACCCGTAGTCGATTGACCGGAATTCCGGAACGGCAACTGTAATGAAAGAAGCGCCCGCAGCCAGAAACGGACTGTTATGATAGGAAAGAAATGTCAGGGGAGGGGTTTGTTCAACGGCAATGATTTCTGTGACTGGTCCCAAATGCTGCTTCGCCATAGAGATCCCGGTGCCGGTCAGATCAAGATTCGAGGAGACTACTCTGTTAAAAAATAAAAGAGTGAGCAAAAGAAAAAAATAGTATCGGTAGTGATTGATTTGCAATGCTACAAATTAATTAACGAATAATTCCCCGGTCGCTGTTTTTAATGAATTCAAGAAGGGCATTTACTTCCGGATTCGGTTCAATTTCTTCCTGAATTTTAATGACAGCGTCGGATACATTATATTGGGATAAATAAATCAGATTGTAGGCCTTTTTCAGGGCTTTTAGGGCGTCATTTTTAAAACCACGCCGCCGCAGACCAATAATATTGAGACCCTCAAATCGCAAAGGTTCACCGGCAGCGATAATAAAAGGCGGCACGTCTTTCGTTACGCGATAGTGTCCGCCTACCAGGCTATGCTGTCCCACTTTTGTGAATTGATGGATACCGATCATACCTCCTAAAATAACCCAATCCTGGATTTCCACATGACCGGCAATATTACAGGCGTTGGCGATTACGACATTATTACCGACAATACAATCATGAGCCAGATGAACATAAGCCATTATCAGGCAGTCGGAACCGACGACGGTTTTCCAGTGGGCCTGGGTACCCCGGTTGATTGTAACAAACTCACGAATGACTGTCCTATCGCCGATCTCTATCGTGGTCTCTTCGCCGCCAAACTTCAGGTCCTGCGGGATTTCACCTAAGACAGCGTGGTGTAACACATGACATTCTTTACCAAGAATGCTGCCCGGGCAGAGAACGACATGTGAGCCAATTTCACAGCCATCACCGATGCTGACATTTTCCCGAATCCACGAATAGGGTCCGATACTGACATTTTCACCGACGGTGACACCGGCTTCAATAATTGCAGTAGGATGAATAGAGCTTGCCATTTAATAATCCGTAATTGACGCCATCATCTCTGCTTCGACGACAATATCATCATTGACATAGGCAATAGCTTTCATTTTGCAGACCGACAGCCTGAATTGTACCATTTTTACATAAAGTCGTAATTGATCGCCGGGAGTGACCTGCTTGCGCCAGCGAACATTGTCCAAACCGGTAAACAGTACCAGTTTTTGTTGGGGATGTTCGATAGTGTTCAGTAGCAATAATCCACCTGCCTGCGCGAGCGCTTCGATTATCATTACGCCCGGCATGACTTTCCTTTTGGGAAAATGGCCGATAAAGTAAGGTTCATTAATAGTAACGTTTTTAATTGCCGTGACACTTTCACCGGGAGTCATATCCAGAACACGGTCAACCATTAAAAAAGGGTATCGGTGCGGAAGAATCTGCTCAATTCCCTGAATATCGAATAGCGCTCCCGATACCTTTGTTTTTTGGAATTTGTCCCGGATCAGGATCTTTTCATATTCTTTCCGGATTTTTTTAACGAGGTTCACGTTGTGGCCATGTCCACTGCGGGCTGCAATGACATGCCCCTGAATAGGTACGCCCAGCAGTGCGAAATCGCCGATCAGGTCGAGAATTTTGTGACGAACCGCTTCATTGTAATAACGAAGTTCAACGCCATTCAGAGTTCCCCGCTGTCCCAATACAATATCATTCTCGATATTGAACATACTTTTCAGGCGATTGATTTCGTCTTTTTCGATTTCACGATCGATGAAAACGACGGCATTGTCCACATTGCCGCCTTTGATCAGTCCCATGTTTTTCAGGTGCTCGACCTCGCTCAATGTACAAAAGGTACGGGCCGAGGCATAGTCGGTTTCAAACTCGTCGGTCAGTGAATACATGGCCGAGTATTGGGTGCCGATAGCCGGGATCGGGTAATCAATCATGAATGTGATCCGAAAACTGTCGGCTGGTAATACATGGACGTCGACTCCGTTTTTGGGGTCCGTATATTGAATGATTTTTTCAATAACGAGAACATCCTGGGGAATGTCCTGTTCGACAATTACAGCTTTTTTAAGCGCTTTCACAAACTCGATAGCACTGCCGTCACATACCGGCGGTTCAATATTATTGACTTCAATAAAAATGTTGTCAATTTCGAGTCCGGTGACAGCGGCCAGTACGTGTTCAACCGTGTGAATCTGAACACCGTTCTGGGCAATCGTAGTACCCCGAGCGATATCCACAACATGATTGATATCGGCAACAATCTGAGGGCAATTCTTAACGTCGGAGCGGACAAAGCGTATACCGGAATTCTCGGGAGCCGGTTTAAAGGTTATGGTGCTTTTTACGCCAGTATGCAATCCGATGCCGGATACTGATATGTCGTCTTTTATGGTTCGTTGGTTTCTTGGCATGTTATTTCCTTTGCTTCAGCAATTCCAGGTCTTTTTCAAGGTTCTTGATTCGCTCTTTCATATCCGAAATCGACCGAATGTTCGCAATTTCTCTCCGGGCCGTATGCTGATCCTGGGCCGGAGAGCCAAACATTATTACATTGGGTTCCACATCTTTGGTCACACCGGATTGAGCGGCGATAATTACTCCGTCGCCAATATTTAAATGACCTGCAATACCGACCTGGGCGGCAATCGTAACATGATTTCCGACCCTGGAACTGCCGGCTATTCCACTCATTCCAGCCATAAAGCAGTATTCACCAACTTTAACATTATGTGCAATCTGAATGAAGTTATCCAGTTTGGTCCCTTTTCCGATAACGGTGTTTCCCAGAGTACCGCGATCTATTGAGCAGTTGGCTCCGATTTCAACATCATCACCGATCTCAACACCGCCTTCCTGGGGTATTTTTGAAATTCCTGTTTCAGTCCGGACAAAACCATACCCGTCACTGCCAATGACAGTTCCGGAATGAATTCGGGCATTGGAACCGATTTTACATCCGTGATAAATGCTGACATTCGGAAATACAAAACTATTTTGGCCGATTTTAGTTTTCTGTCCGACGTAACTGTTTCCAAGCAGAATGACATTGTCGCCGATTGTACAATCAGACTCGATAATCACATTTGGACCGATGTAGCAATCTTTTCCAATAACCGCCGATTCAGCGATTTTAGCGGACGGGTCAATTCCCGGTTCGGGCAGCGGTAACGGTGGTCTGAATTTCGGGATCAATTGGGAAAACGCGAAGTAGGGATCTGCGACCCGGATAAGATTTTTGAATTCCCCGCTGAAATCAATTGCCACCAGGATAGCTGATGCATGGGTGGTCGCGATAAATTTTGAGTATTTCGGATTGGATAAAAACGTTAACTCGCCGTCCTCAGCATGCTGAATTTCAGCAAGATCTGTTATTACAGTATCCGGATTTCCCTCAACCTTTCCGTTGATAAATTGGGAAATCTGAGCGAGTGTAAACGTCATTTATTCGTTTCGTTTCAGTTCATACAGAACTTTATCGGTTAAATCATGAACCGGTTCGGCATAGAGAATATTTCCGGCGACAGTGTCAAAAATGTAGTCATATTTGTTGCCTTTGCCGACTTTCTCAATAACGGCTTTAATTTTTTCCAGCACCGGTCCGACCAACTCAGCCTGCTTCCGGTAGATTTCCCCTTCGGGTCCCATTTTTTCAACCTGATAGCGCTGAATTGACTGTTGCAATTGGGTAATTTCGTTCTCTTTCGTTTTACGACGGGTTTCGCTCATAATCATTTTTTGCCGTTCAAAGTCACGATTCAGGCTGTCTAGTTTGCCCAGCATTCCGCGGTATTCGTCTTCCAGTTTTTTCGCTTCCACATCCAGTTTTCGCTGGGCTTCTTTGGCTTCTTCAAACTCAGCCAGAATGCGGTCGGAATTGACGTACCCGATCTTGACATTCTGAGCAAGTAGATTTGCTGAGCACATTACAAGCAAAACACCAATCATTATCAACGTAAATTTTTTCACTGTTTCCTCCGTATGTTAAAATGGCATTCCAAAAATAAAGTGGGTTTTCCACCCTTCGGGTTGACCATAACCCGTATATCCCTCAGGATCGATATCATCAAAACCATAACCGAGATCCACACCGATCATACCCAGTGCGGGCATGTAAAACCGGACGCCAAACCCAGCTGACCGCCTCAAATTAAACGGGTCGGTGGTTTTCAGATCCATCCAAGTATTTCCGGCTTCGGCAAATAACAGACCATAAATAGTAGGATTTTCAGAAATTGGCACCCGGTATTCTAATGTGTATTTGAACATGGCTTCACCACCCCAGTAGGAGTAGCTGCTACCGGTTGCGTTGTTTGGAACCGGGCTGATGGCATTGTCGTCATACCCACGCAAGGCCGTACCGTAGACCATGCCGGCCCCTCCCATGATAAATCGCTCATCCGGCGGGATGATTGAATTTTCCCGGATCTTCTGGATGATGCCCAGTTCGACGTGATTGTACAGTACCAGTTTCCAGAACGTCGGTGTGTAATAATCAAGGCTAAAAAGGTTTTTGACAAAGTGTTCGGTTCCGCCTAGAAACCAGCCGGCCATGGTGGCAGTCCAGTTTAAAACCGATCCCTTGGTTGGGAATTCCGGGGCGTCTCGGCTGTCTCGCGAAATAACCTGTGTCAGACTGACATTGGTTGTTTTATCCTGTCCCAGAAGTACCCTTTGCAGGTAGTCTGCATCCAGGTTGAAATACTCTTTTTTCGATGCGGCAAACATCCAGGTGCCCCTGAAATAATTATCGGGCCATCGAAAACGACGTCCCCAGCGTAACGAACCGCCCCGCTGGGTCAAATCATAGGGATAATAATAGTAACTGCTGCTGTAACCGCGTTCGGTGTAAAACAGACTGGCGCCAACAAGATTGGGCGAATCAAACAGCCAGGGATCGGTATAACTGATCGAAGCAGATTTGTAAGCATTTGTCTGAGTTCCGTAGATGCTGTAGTTCGTGCCCTGCTGGTAGCTGACTTTCAATTGCTGGCCCCGGCCGCGAAAATTATTAAACTCGATACCGCCACCGCCGATCAGTCCATAGGTCTGACTAATGCTGAAGGACAGGTTTGCCCGGTCCGAAGATTTTTCTTCGACGGTTATTTCAACATCGACTTCATCGTCGCTGTAGGGCACGATGTCGGGAACAACATCGCTGAAATAATTCATGATAAAAATTTCACGCTGGCTGCGAATCAAGGCTTCACGGCTGAAAATATCACCGGGATATATTTTTAATTCTCTGCGGATAACGTTTTCATGGGTCCGGTCGTTTCCGACGATGTTGATTCGGCCGACCGAAACCTGGTGGTTTTCCGTGATATTGAGTAACAAGTCGATCTCATCTTCACTGACCGGGATTTCCTGGGGAACGATGTTGAAGTAGAGATAACCGCGATCCATATACAAGCCGTTCAAACGGTCATATACCGCCATTTGGAGATCCTGTTTGTCGTAGTAATCACCGGATTTAATTCCTAAAACCAGGCGCAGCTGCTCAGTTGTAAAAAGAACATTACCGCTGAATGTGATTTCCCGAAATTTATAACGCGGACCTTCATACAGTTCCAGGTTCAGGTAAAGGTGTTTATTATCTTCTGAATAGTGAATACTGTCACTGACAACCTCGAAATCCCGATAACCTTCTTTATTATAAAAATCGACCAGGAGCTTTTTATCTTCATCGTATTTATCGCTTTTAAACTCACCAATTTTCAGAAGCCAGAGGTTTCTCTGTTTGGTCTCTTTCAGAATCCGCCGTAAGCGGCCCTCACTAAACTGTTCGTTATTTTCGAAGCGGACCTCTTTAATCCGGACTTTTTTACCCTCTTTTATATGAAATGTGAGGTTCTGCAGATTTTCCGCCGCACCGGGAGTAATTTCTTCCGTGACTTCGGCGAGCAGAAACCCGTCTTCCTTATAGAGGTCTAAAATTTTACGTTTGCTTTCGCTGATCAGGGCGGGAGAGAGAACCTTTCCGCTGATGATATTCAGTTCCTCATCGAATTTTGATTTTCGTATTTTTTTATTGCCTTTGATTTCGAATTTATCAAGACGCGGATATTCTTTCACTTCAATAATCAGGAAAAGACCCATATCGGTCGATTTGTCCATGTAAATCTGTATGTCGGAAAATATCTTCAGTTTCCAGAGTTTTTTAATGGCGTCCGGGATATCATCAAAGATAATTTCTTTACCCTCCATGATTCCGGCTTGAACTTTAATGCTGTTTTCGGAAATGCTTTCATTACCTTTTACCGCCACACCGAGAATTTTTAATCGCTGGGTTGACTGGGCCATTGCCTGACTGATAAATAATATACCTAATAGGATGAGAGTATACAGAATGGATCTAATTTTCATTGAGAATTTGTTCCTGTTTTCCTGTTAATTTGGTCACTTGTTCGGCCAAAACGTCTTTCACGATTCTGATAACTCTCAACAGCCTCTAAAAGTTCCGCAATTCGGAACGCGGGCCAGTATACCGGGGTCACAAAGATTTCTGTATAAGCCAGCTGCCATAGCAGGAAATTACTGATACGCATTTCGCCACTGGTTCGAATTAAGAGGTCGGGATCGGGCTTCCCGACGGTATACAGATAATTTGAAAACAGCTCGTCGTTGATTGATTCGATGGTGAATTTACCGTTTAGGACATCTTTGGAAATGGCTTTTACCGCGTCGATAATTTCCTGACGGCTTCCGTAACTCAGGGCCAGGTTCAGGTTTAAACCGGTATTGTTTTTTGTTTTGTCTACGCCCTCAAGCAATCCCTTTCGGGTACCGCGTGGCAGGTTATTAAGGTATCCCATCAGTGTAAAACGGACATTATTTTTATGCAGTTCGTCAACTTCATTTCGAATACTTTTCAGGAGCAAACTCATCAAAGCAGAGACTTCGGATTTGGGCCGCGACCAGTTTTCCACTGAAAATGTGTAAAGTGTCAGGACTTCTACGCCCAGACGACCGCACTCGCGAACAACCTCGCGGACCGAATTGATACCTTCGTTATGACCGGCTACGCGGGGAAGTCCACGGTCCTTGGCCCAGCGTCCATTTCCATCCATTATTATAGCAATATGCCGGGGAATGTGGCCCCTTGAAAGAATATTTTGCCTTAATATGTTTATTGTATCGTCTGATTTTATCATAAATGTACTTTAAAAATAGCTTACGGAAGTTAAATTCAATCCTCTATAAAGTCAATGGAAAACAGTTCTATTTACTGACGGGAATTTTGTTATTGACATTGGATTTAACAGTCGTTCAATAAAAATGAATAACGCCGGTCGAGATTCGTCAAAATATATCCATTTGTTGAAAATATTCCCAAATTTGGCAACGCACAGATAAAGAAATCCAATTCTCTATCAGTTTTGAAAATTCCTGTTGTATTAATATCAGAGGCTGACTATATTTGTCTGCATATGAGAAAGAATAAACGTCGAATAAGTACCTCAGTTATCCGGATGGTTTGAAAGGCATAAGCATGGTATCGGGAGTAATTTTATGAACAGCAGAATATTAATCGCTGATAATGATCGCGAAATCCGGGAATCATTGGCAAGCGTATTAACTGAGAATGATTTTATCTGCATCAAGGTTAGTGATGGTGATGAGGCTATCCGGAAAATAAAAGAAGATAATTTTGATATTCTGATTGTGGATATAAAACTGCCCAAATGGGATGGAATTCAGGTACTGGATAAGGTAATCAAAATAAGTCCGAAAACCATGACGATGATGATCACCGCTTCGGCAACCGTTGAAACGGCAATCGAAGCACTACGAAAAGGCGCGATTGATTATCTGACTAAGCCACTCGATTATAATGATGTCGTTGTACGTGTCAAGAAAATGCGTAAACTGCAACAGATTCTGCTGGAGAATCAATATTTGAAGCAGGAGATTCATTCTAAATACAATCAGAACCTGATCATCGGCGAAAGTTCGGCCATGCAGAATGTCTATACGATGATTAATAAAGTGGCGCACTCATCATCAAATATTCTGATTACCGGGAAAAGCGGAACCGGCAAGGAGCTGGTCGCCCGGGCCATTCATCAGAACAGCCCGCGTGTAGACGCCCCGTTCATACCGATTAACTGCGGGGCCATCCCCGAGAATCTCTTTGAAAGCGAACTGTTTGGATTTAAGAAGGGCTCATTCACCGGCGCTATTATGGATAAAGACGGCGTCTTTCGGGCAGCCAACGGCGGGACACTTTTCCTGGATGAAGTGGGTGAAATACCCGTTCATATTCAGGTCAAACTCCTGCGCGCTATTGAGGAAAAAGAGATCAAGCCCATCGGCAGTCCATCGTCGTTAAAGGTCGACGCCCGGATTCTCTCGGCAACGAATAAAGACCTGCTGAAGGAGATCGAAGAGGGTAATTTCCGCGAAGATTTATACTATCGATTAAATATCATCGATATTCATTTACCCTCACTCAGCGAACGCCGCGACGATATTCCGCCGTTAGTCAATCATTTCATCAGTAAATACAACCAGGAACTCAAACGGAAAGTCCTGGGCGTCGATAACGAGACCATGAAAGTGTTGATGAATTATAAGTGGAAAGGCGAGGTCCGGGAGCTGGAAAATGTCATTGAGCGGGCAGTGCTGCTGTGCGAAAGTGAATGCATTACCTTGAGGGATCTGCCGCCCCATGCTTTCACGGGTATCTCCATGGAATACGCGGACGATCTGAAAACATCGGTTCGCAATTTTGAGAAACAGCATATTCTGTCGATTCTCAAGCGGGTTGATAATGATAAAAACAAATGCGCGGATATTATTGGAATCGGTTTGTCATCCCTTTATCGTAAAATCGATGAGTTGGGCATAAAACTGTAACGTCTGAACATTACCAATTCATTTCATGCAATATTTTCTTGATTTACTGTTTATGTAAATTTATATTGAATCCATGGAAAATCAATCCGAATGGTTCCCAAAGATAACTATTGGTAACCCAAATCAGTATTAATTAAAAAGGGCTATATTTTGAGTTCAAATTCACTTGCACAAATTGTTAATCAAATAAATGAAGCTGTGGAAGCAGCCACACAGACTCCTAATGAACCTGAAAAAAAACTTCGGGAACTTGTTTCACCTATTTGGAATGATTTCTTACGACAAAGAAAAATCAATTTGAATCTGATTGCTGAAGATGAGCTTACCCTTGCCAATGGGCGTGCTGATACGGTTTTCAATAAACTAATTCTTGAGTACAAAAAGCCAAACACAATTCGACCTGACAATTCTAAAAACAGAAAATTGCTATCCCAAGTTCAGGGTTATATCCTTGATATAGCCGAGGAACGCCGATTCAAAAAAGAAAGGCTTTTAGGAGTCCTGTTTGATGGTAGCTATTTTATATTTATGCGATATGCCAGAGGTTGGCGTATTGATGAACCCGAATCCGTTAGCGAAAAAAGCTTAGAGCGATTTTTAACTGAACTTGAGCGCCTTACTAAACGTATTGCACTCATACCTGAAAATCTGATTCATGACTTTGCCATCGGTAGAAATTCTCGCAATAAGGTAGCGGTGGATTGCATTAAAGCATTTTATCACGAAGTAAATCAGCATGGAGATGATGGAGACACAAAGGAACATGTGTTCTTTGAACAGTGGAAAGTCCAGTTTGCTGAAGTGCATGGAACTTTAGAGCAAAAGAATATAGATAAAGAAAGACTGTTTACTTCATATGGCTTCAGTAAGAATGAACAAAAAGATTTCAATGTTTACGCATTTTTCTTTGCGCTTGATTCTTATTATGCTGTTTTGATGAAATTGCTTTCTTATCAAGTGGTCGGATTTTACACACTTAGAGAACTCACAGGATTACCATTACACGATTTGGAAAAACTTGAGAGTAGTCCACTTCGCCAAAAAATGGCAGACCTTGAGGAGGGTGGAATTTTCCGAAATATCGGTATCCGAAATTTCCTGGAAGGTGACTTATTCAGCTGGTACACCGAAACATGGAATGATGATATTTACTTGGCGATCAAACAGATTATTGCCCATCTGAATGACTACGACCCGGAAACGATGGAAGTGGCTCCGGATGAAACCCGTGATATTCTGAAAAAACTGTATCAATATCTAGTGCCAAAGCAAATTCGCCACGACTTGGGCGAATACTACACACCGGATTGGCTGGCGGAAAGATGTTTAAATCAGTTGAATTATAACGGTGATCCGAAATACCGGATTTTAGATCCAAGCTGTGGCAGCGGAACATTCCCCATACTGGCAATCAAGCGGGCAAAGGAATATGCTATTAAAAAGGGGATTTCACCAAAAGTCACACTTAAAAATATTCTAAAAAATATTTTCGGATTTGACTTGAACCCGCTGGCGGTGATTTCCGCACGTACTAATTATATGCTCGCGATTGCTGATTTACTCAAATTCAAAGAAGGCGATATTACAATTCCCATTTACCTATGTGATTCCATTAATCCACCAGAGGCAAAACTTGATAAATCGATGCCGCTATTCCCGGAAAAACTGCCCTATCTTGTGAAAACCACAGTGGGGAGTTTTTACTTTTCCCATAGTATTATTACCAAGCATAGAGTCCAGCATCTGGCGAATATAATCGAAGATTCTGTGAAATCCGGAAAAGTCAAGGATGACTTTTTGAAACAGGTAGAAATTGAATTGAAATTGGATGCCGAAGAGTACAACGAATCGGAACTGTATTTGGATGACATTTATGAAAAATTAGTGGAACTAGACCGACGAGGTATCAACGGTATCTGGGCACGAATTATCAAAAACGCTTTTGCACCACTCTTTGTAGGGCAGTTTGATATGGTAGTGGGCAATCCACCGTGGGTGAACTGGGAAGCATTGCCGGAAAACTATCGAGAAGATACAAAACCACTTTGGATTAATTATGGTTTGTTCTCTTTATCTGGACATGCTGCAAGATTAGGCGGTGGTAAAAAAGATATATCAATGTTAATGACTTATGTTGCAATTGATAAATATTTAAAAGATAGTGGCAAACTTTGTTTCGTAATTACTCAAACACTTTTTAAAACGCAAGGTGCTGGTGATGGTTTCAGGCGATTTCAATTAGGTGTAAGTGGTGAAAAGTTCAAGATTGAGCAAGTGGATGACATGATTGAACTCCAGCCCTTTGAAGGAGCAACAAATAGAACTGCAATTGTATCGCTTATCAAAGGAATTGCTACAACTTATCCGCTTTCGTATGTTCTTTGGCGGAAAAGGCAAAAGGGAGTGATTCCAATAGATATGGAATTCAATGAGGTTTTAAAAAGAACTTCCCGATCCAATAACAAAGCAGAACCAATAAGTGACAAGTTATCAGCACCTTGGATGACAGGGAAACCGAAGGCAATTCAGTCTATTAGAAAAATAATTGGAAATTCAGAATATAAAGCATTAGCAGGAAGTTGCACTTGGTTAAATGGAGTTTATTGGGGTAAAGTAACTAAAGATAGTGGAAATTTCGTTTTATTTGAAAACGAGTGGGATATAGGTAAAATAAAAGTTAATTCGAAGTCAGTAGAAATTGAGAAGGGATTAGTTTTTCCTTTATTAAGAGGACGAGAAATAAATCGCTGGATATCCAAGCCAACTTTAAAAATCATCGTTACACAAGATCCAAAAACAAGAATAGGCTACGATAAAAAAACAATGCAATCAGATTACCCAAAAACTCTTGATTATTTAAAACATTTTCAAGTTGATTTGGAAGGTAGGAGTGGTTATAAAAAATACTTAAGTGGAGCACCGTATAAAGTTGTATGGAAAGAACAAGCAAAAGAATTTCAATGTACAGTAGTTTCAAATGGTAAAGTCGGTGATGAAGACAAAATTATAATCCCCGATCATAAACTAATGTTTGTTCCTTTCACTTTAGAAGAGGAAGCACATTTTGTTGCGGCTTGTTTACATTCTACTATTTCAATATTTACAATTATGTCCTATGTAGTCTCAACTCAACAAAGCACACATATTCTGAACAATATTGCAATTCCAAAATTTAATTCATCCAATTCACTTCATAGAGATTTATCGAATTTATCCCAGCATTGTCATGAGAAGGTTGCGGCAGGGATTGATGTCACTGACTTGGAAGAGCAGATTGATGAATTGGTGGCGGAAATGTGGAATCTTACAAAAGATGAATTGAAAGATATTCAAGAAAGTATGGATGAGTTGCGATGGAAGAATTTTCCAAAATGTAGGTGAATTTAGTAAAGGGTGAAAATCACAAATTACTGAAATAGAAAGAAAACATTGTCTTTTGAATCCTCATTTTCTCAGTATTTATTAATTAAATTCATTTACCTGAATCCAAAAATAACACTTGCATTTTTTTGTTTGTTATAAGTGAATAATTTTCGGTCATCTGAAAATTGCGATAAAGACGCCCGCTGCAATCGCCGAACCGATCACGCCGGCCACATTCGGCGCCATGGCGTGGAACAGCAGGTAGTTATCCTTGTCGTATTGGCGGGCGAAATGCTGGACCACCCGGGCGGAATCCGGCACTGCAGAGACACCGGCGGCCCCGATCAGCGGATTCATTTTTTCTTTCAGGAAGAGGTTCATGAATTTGGCAAAGACCAATCCGCCAAACGTGGCGATACTGAAAGAAAATAGCCCGAGAAAAAATATCCCCAGCGCTTTTGGGGTCAGAAATCCGACGTTGACGCCATCCACGTAGCGGGTTGCCTGGGTAGAGGCGCCGACGGCAAAGGACAGTAAAATTGTACAAATGTTGAGCAGGGAATTTCCGGCAGTTTTACTAAGTCGGTCCGTGACTCCGCTTTCTTTCAGTAAATTACCCAGCAT
>Ga0268276_1001984_pt1 | contig 18460 bp, 21 predicted proteins | sample saktaG_4_FD_190145 | JGI IMG/M metagenome (GOLD analysis project Ga0268276, IMG submission 190145) | Saline water microbial communities from Sakinaw Lake, British Columbia, Canada - sak_2010_1_5_45m | ecosystem: Environmental > Aquatic > Non-marine Saline and Alkaline > Saline ...
AAAATGCAAAATTGGAAGCCAGACAACCTTAACGGTTTTGCGCGATGGCAAAGAGATAAAACTGGGCGTAAAATTGGAAGAAAAAGTTTAGGGGCGAAATTTAATGTAAACTAAACGGCTCAGTCCTAAAGGGGCTGAGCCGTTTTAAATTTGAGATTTTATCTTTTATTAAACCTGTATTTTTGAGAATAGATAACTTCCGATTGCAATTATCACAGCCACAATGATACTTAATACCCAGAAATCTACAAACAAACCCATGTGTGCAACACCGCCCAATGTTCCACGCAAACCATCAACTCCATAAGCTAAGGGATTTAACTTAACCAGCCACTCTAAAACACCGGGAACTCCCTCTATGGGAAATAATGCTCCGGAAAGAAAGAAAATCGGCATTATCAAAAAGTTCATTATAAGCTGAAATCCATGCATATCCTCTAAAAGAGAGGCGATTGCGGTTCCCAGGGCGGTAAAAAGAAGGGCTATTAAAAGCATAAAAACAAATGCTAGCGGCAATAAAGACCAGCTCTCTACCCTAAATCCAACCAAAAATGAAATGGCAAAAACAATAATTCCCTGCATCACAGCAACGGTAGCTCCACCCAACGTACGACCCAACATAATCTGCCAACGGGGCACAGGGGCCACCATTGTCTCTTTCAAAAATCCAAATTGCCTGTCCCAAATAATCTCAATGCCAGAAAACATAGCCAAAAATAAAATGCTCATTGAAATAATCCCTGGGGCTAAAAATTCTATATAGTTGCCTTGCCCGGCTGCCTGAAAAATTGGGCCCAAACCAAAACCCAACGCAACCAAAAATAAAATCGGCTGGCCCAATGATCCGACAATTCTGGACTTTGACCTAAAATATCTTTTAAGTTGTCTTACCCAAAGGGTATAAATAGCTATCATTGTTTTAGAAAGTAGAAAATAGAACTTTAATTCGTATTCTAGATTCTAGTTTCTATTTTCTAGATTCTAGTTCAACGGCGGTGCCACATTCGGCTTCTTTGCCTCATATTATCAATAGCACCAGGCTTTTCTTCTCTCAATTCCTTACCCGTTAAAGCCAAAAACGCCTCTTCTAGTGTGTTTGTGTTTGTTTGGCTTTTTAATTCCTGTGAAGTTCCTTGCGCTACAATTTTCCCATGGTCGATAATCGCAATTTTATCAGAAACCTTATCGGCTTCCTCCATATAATGAGTTGTTAAAAAAACCGTAGTGCCTTCTTCTTTATTCATTTTTTTAAGATACTCCCAAATATGATTTCTTGTTTGCGGGTCAAGCCCAATTGTCGGCTCATCTAAAAATAATACTTTTGGGTGGTGCAAAAATCCGCGGGCAATTTCTAACCTTCTCTTCATCCCGCCAGAAAAATGTTTTACCAAATCCTTTCTCCTGTCCCACAACTCAACAAAAGTTAGCAACTGCTTGATTCTTTCCTTGCGGTCTTTTAATTTAATCTTGTAAAGCATTCCGTGAAAATCCAAATTTTCGTAAGCCGTAAGCTCGTCATCTAAGCTTGGGTCCTGAAAAACTATGCCGAAAGAAGCGCGGGTTTCCTCCTGCTGTTTTATGGGGTCATACCCATTGATTAATATCGTACCGAACGTGGGGTTAGCAAGCGTGGTGAGCATCTTTATTGTTGTTGTTTTACCAGCTCCGTTGGGACCCAAAAATGCAAAAATTTCCCCTTTTTTCACATCAAAGGTTATATCATCGACCGCAATAAAATCCTTGTATTTTTTGGTAAGATTTTTTATTTCTATGATGCTTTCCATGTTAATCTTTTTAATATGCTATTCGGCACTCAATGGTTTAAAAACTGCGCCTTGCGTATAAATGTTCGATGAATTCCATAGCATGAAGCCATTATACTCTTTACCCAACGCATCTTCAACTGCCCGTATTTCAGCTTTCACCATATCGGCCGTGTAATCGGCTCCCATATTAAAATCTTGAAGCCACGGCCTAAATTTTGCCAAAGGAGGTTCGGCTGAAACAAATGGCGATGCGATTGCAGAAGAAACCGTTTCTATATTGTTTTCTGTAGCCACGTGCTCTGCATCTAAAAATTTTAATTCTCTAGCAATGGCAACATTTAAAGAATAATTCACAATTTCATATGGATGCTCTGCTGGATTGTTAAAACTTAAAAATCCATCGACATAATGAGACGGATAAATCATCGGGCAAACATAGTCAAAATTTTCAAAAGCATTTTCAATCACCTGGCCTATACCCATATCGTCTGTATTTGTTGTTGTCTGGCCGAATAAATCAACGGATATTTTTTCCCCAACCAAACTAGTCCTTAAATAATTAAAAAATTCTTTTATAACTTCCTCCCTTAGCTTCTTTGGGTCCCAGACAGGAAAACCCATATTCTCAACGTTTCCATCAGAGGGAAAACGTATGTAATCAAAATTCATCTCGTCAAATCCATGCAGAAATGCGTCTTTTGCAAGCGACACATCATAACCCCACATATCTTTTGAGGCAGGGTCTAGCCACGATAGCTTATTATTGTCTTGCCACAAAACTAAACTTCCAGAATCTATGGTTTTTTGTTCGTCATAAATTGCCAACTCTGGCCTGGCTTTTGAATAAGCGGGGTCTTCAAAAACGCTTATTCTTCCAATAACATAAACATTTCTACTGTGCAGATATCTTACCAAATTATCGATATCAGAAATTGCGTAATTTGTCAGATTATATTTTTTAACTTCTGGCGCGCTTGAATTATAAGACACAAGCCCGGAATAATCTTTTATGTCAATTACAACTGCATTAATTTCTGTATTTGTAAAAAGCCTGTCTAAATAATTTAGATATTCTGCTCTTCCAGCCGACCACCCTGTCACATAAACTGCTTTTATTATCTCCGGCGGGTTAGCCAGTTTTTTAGGAGGTTCATAAGCGTGCAACAAGGGAGCTTTTTCCGGAGAAATCGTTTGATTGTTTAAAACCAAAAATTTTCGAGAAATAAATTGCTGGAATTGCAATTCAAAAAGAACAGCAGACAAAAAAAACAGCACAAACAACAAAATCAAAAAAGAATTTCCTTTTCTATAAAATTCCATAATTATCCAGTATATCAATATTTTTTACAAAACAAAAGCGCCCCGACGTCCGACGTCGGGGCAATATTCAGTATTCGTGATTCGTGCAAATTCGTTCAGTATTCGTGTAAATTCGTTTACTCCGTAGTTTTGCCGTCAAACTCTTCATCGTCTGCTTCTGCCTGCTCTTTTGTTGCGTGCACAACTCCGTCTCTGTGGTGCGCGGGAGAATAAATCGTATAAAGCTTCAATTCTTCTGTGTCTGACGTATTTATAATGTTGTGCTGAGCTCCAGCCGGTATAACCACAGCAACTCCGTCTTTTAATTCATATTCATTGCCGTCAATAATGGCCTTGCCTTGGCCTTTTTCAAACCTAAAAAACTGGTCATTGTCTGCATGCACTTCCATGCCAATTTCTTCTTTCGGCCTTAACGACATTAGAACCAACTGGCTGTGCTTGCCAGTGTAAAGAACTTTCCTGAAATTTTCGTTCTCTAATGTTTCTTGCTCTATGTTGTTTGAAAAACCTTTCATAATTGTTTATTTTTAATAATATTATTTTTACGCTGGGCGGCTAACGGGATTTGCACCCGTTCTGGGAATGCCACAGATTCCAGTGCTGCTATTACACCATAGCCGCCATAACTCCATTTTACCATCTTGTTTACACTTAATGAAATGAAGTGTGCCCTCGAGAGGAATCGAACCTCTATTCTAGGTTTAGAAAACCTATGTTCTATCCGTTGAACTACGAGGGCGTTTCTATAAGCATATTATCATAAAATTTTCCCTTTGACAATAAGCGTTTTTTCGGTTATTATCCATAATATAACTAGCGGGGTATGGTGTAGTGGTAGCACGAGTCGTTTGGGACGATTTAGCCTCGGTTCGAATCCGAGTACCCCGACACATTCTTGCTCTTTATAATTGAACCCCTCTTTATGGTGCGGTATAATATAGTTGTGGGTATAACTTTAGGAACTATGAAAATATTAAGCCTCAAAGAAAAAGCCATAGATTACAGGAAAAAAGGATTTTCCTATAATATGATTAGTCAAAAAATAGGTGTAAGTAAAAGCACTTTAAGCGATTGGCTTAATAGAATTCCTTTTTCTCCAAACAAAGAGCTTATAAAAAGAATCGGTTTAGCAAAACTAAAATCAGCTTCGTTCAAACACAAACAAAAAATGGACGAGATAACGGAAATGCGGATCTTCGCAGAAAAAGAGCTGGGTAAAATTACGGAAAGAGATTTATGGATTTTGGGAATCGGACTTTATTTGGGAGAGGGCAATAAATCATATGAAAATATTGGTTTTTCAAACTCCGACCCAGAAATAATAAAAATCCTCGTCGCATGGTTCAAAAAAAACTGCCGCTTAAAAAATGAGAATTTCAACCCCTATATTCATGCCTACCCGGACAACGATATAGGAAAAACTCTAAGTTATTGGTCAAAAATTACTAGAATTCCTAAAAAACAATTCGGAAAAACTATTGTTGACAAAAGAACCGATAAATTAAGAGTGAAAAGGAGAAGCTTGCCATATGGCACGATTGATTTACGCATCAGAAGCCTCGGTAAAAAAGAATTTGGCAGAAGATTACATAGGCGAATTATGGGCTGGATAGAATCAGCAACAGAACAAATTAATGCGGGTATCGTATAACAGCATTACCTGAGATTTCCAATCTCATGACAGGGGTGCAACTCCCCTTACCCGCTCCACAATAAATGGGCTTTACAGTTTTAGGAACATTATTTATTTTCATCATCACGCGTTTTATTTAAAAATAGTTTAACTAAAATAAAAAACCACTTTTAACCAAGGTGATTTTTTATTTATTTGTAGATTTTTGGTTTTGTGATACAATCCAGATAAGAAAGGAGGTGGGACATGAACAAGATGTCCCGCGATGCCTAAATCAGTGCGTTAGTGACATTTTCTTTCGTTGGCTCAGAGCCACAACAGGACAAAAGGCAAGTTGCAAGGCACGTCTTGCCCCTGTTGCGAGGAATATGCTGTTGTCCCCTCACGAGAGATCTTTTGCCAGGCTACCTTCGGGAAATGGCAATCCCCACAGAGAGAAGGCAAACAACAGGAAAGCCACCATTGGCTTTCGGGCATGTAAGCTGCCCCGGGTGGAGAGACCTGAAATCTCAGCTTACGTTGAAATCAAGACGAGCTTCTCTGTCTCGCCATCTTTTTTTTACCTAGCGTATTCGATTACGCGGTTTTCGCGGATAACCACAACTTTAATTTCTCCGGGATATTTTAGCTCAGCTTCAATTTCCGAGGCGATTTGCTTGGCTATTTTTGCGGCTTGCAAGTCATCAATCATGTCTGACTTTACAAACACGCGGATTTCTCTACCAGCTTGAATTGCATAAGTTTTTTCAACGCCTTCAAACTTGTTGGCAATGTCTTCTAAATCTTTTAACCTCTGCAAATAATTTTCCAAGGTGTCTTTTCTGGCTCCGGGCCTCGAACTGGAAATTGCGTCAGCTACAGTAACAATGGTCGCTTCCAAAGATTCCACGGGATAATCTCCATGGTGAGTCCTCATTGCTTTTATAACCGCCTCTGACTCGCCAAACTTCTCTAAAATTTTAATTCCAATCTCAATATGCGAACCCTGTATCTGCTGGTCAATGGCTTTTCCAATGTCGTGCAAGAGCCCGGCTCTTTTCGCAATTTGGCTATTGGCCCCCAGTTCCTCTGCAATTGTTTCTGCTATTAAAGCAACCTCCATAGAGTGCAAAAGCGCATTTTGACCGTAACTGGTTCTGTAATATAATCTGCCTAAAATCTGCAAAAGCTTTTCGTTAAGACCTATAACGCCAACTTCGTAAGCTGCCTTGTCTCCAGCTTCTTTTATTTTTACAGCAATTTCTGCTTTGGCTTCTTCGTACTTTTCTTCAATTTTTGCCGGCTGGATTCTGCCGTCTGCGATCAATTTATCTAAAGCTACCTTGGCAATCTGCCTTCTTATAGGATTAAACCCAGAAATAACCACTGACTCTGGAGTTTCGTCAACAATTAACTCAACACCGGTTAATTTTTCAAATGTTCTTATGTTCCTGCCTTCTTTTCCTATAATTCTTCCCTTTAATTCTTCGTTAGCCAATATGACAGTTGTTGTTGTAAGTTCTTGAGCTTGGGAAACCGCGCACTTTTGAATTGCCACAGCAACGATTTCTTTTGCTTTCATTTGCAATTTTTCCTGGTTTCCTTCTTCCAGTTTTTTCATTCTCTCTAAAATATCTTTTTCGTTTTCAATTTCAACTAATGCCAGCAATTCTTTTTTAGCATCCTCGCGCGACAGAGAAGCTACTTTCTCCAGTTTTCCCTCTGCCTCAAGCCTCAACTGGTCCAAACTTTCTTTTATAATTTTTAACTTTTCTACTTTGTCTTCCAGTTCTTTTTCCTTGCTCTCAAAAGAAGTAATTCTTTCATCAAGCAATTTTTCTCTACTCAATAGAAGCTCCTGGGCCTTTAAAAACTCCCTGCGCCTTTCATCGATTTCTTTTTGAGCTTTTTCTATAATTTCAGCAGATTTTTTTTCTGCTGATTTTATCATTTCAGAAGTCTCATGTTTTACATCAACAACCTTCTTTTGAAGCTTCGCCTCCAATGTTCCGGCTCTTCTTTTAGCCAAATTTTGCCTGATGTAGTACCCCAAAATAGAGCCTACTATCAAAGCAACTGCTCCTAATATAACGTATATAAGTGTTTGATCCATTTTTATGACGAATGCTCACGAATCACGAATTTCTAATTGGAACGAATGCTCACGAATCACGAATTTATTTTATTCGTGATTAGTGTAAATTCGTAGGTTCTCAAATTAGTGATTAGTGTAAATTCGTTTCATTAATAACAAATAAAACTCACCTTAGCGAGGTGAGCTCACATGCGATTATATTTCGGGGTACCCCCCTGGGTCGTTCTAGGTTCTACTTTCTAGTTTTTGCCTCCAATCACTTCATCAATCAATCCGTACTTTTTGGCCTCTTCTGCAGTTAAATAAAAATCTCTGTCAGTGTCCTTTTCCACCTTAGATATTGCCTGGCCTGTGTGAGAAGACAGAATTTTATTTAATTTTTCCTTCATCTTCAAAATCTGTTTTGCAGTAATTTCAATGTCTGCCGCTTGGCCTTGCATGCCCCCGGCAACTTGGTGCAAAAGTATTTCGGCATTGGGCAAAGAAAATCTTTTTCCCTTTGTGCCTGATGCCAAAATAACTGCTGCCATTGAAGCTGTAAGTCCTACGCAAATGGTAGAAACAGGACACTTCAAATACTGCATTGTGTCGTAAATGGCTAAACCTGCTGTAACCGAACCTCCTGGGCTGTTTATATAAAGCTTTATATCTCTCTTTGAGTCCTTTGATGCTAAATATAGCATCTGGGCAATAACCACGTTTGCGTTCATATCTGTGATTGGACCCGCAAGAAAAATAATGCGCTCTTCTAAAAGCCTTGAAAATATATCGTATGCGCGCTCACCGCGCTGTGTTCTTTCTACAATAGTTGGTACTATTGGCATTGTTATTTAAATAATTACGTGTTACCTAGGACGAAAGTTTTTCCAACAATTGGAAAATTTTCTCGTTATGTATCACGCCTTTAGTATACTCTTTTAACTCGTTAATGTCAATTTTTGCTAACTGTTCTTTAGAATAATTTTTTATCGATTTTGTTACCTCTTCTTCCACTTCTTTATCAGAAACCTGTATATTTTCTTTTTTGCCAAGCTCTCTTAAAACCAAAAACCCTCTCAATCTTTTTTCAGCTTCTTTTTTATAGGTTTCTTTTATTTCAACTTCTGTCTTTTTTATGGAGGCCAGATATTCCTCGAAACTAATTTTTATACTTTGGGTAATTCTATTTTTAAAATCTTCAAACAATCTTTGCTGTTCATATTCAACCATGGCTTCGGGGGTCTCGAATTTAGATTTCTCGGCAATTTTTTCTAAAATTTCTGCTCTTTTTCTCTGTTTTTCTGCTTCTGTTTTTTCTGCTGTAATGCCTTCTTTTGTGCTGGTTTTTAAGGCAGCCAGCGAGTCAAACGCTCCAAGCTGTTTTGCAAATTCATCATTAATTTCCGGCAACTCCATTTTTTGCACAGAAACCACTTTTATTTTAAAAACTGATTCTTTTCCTGCTAAATCCTTTCTTGGTAGGTCATCAGGAAACTTCACCTTAACTTCCTTTTCTTCTCCCGACTTCATCCCAACAATTCCATCTTCAAATCCCTTCATAAATCCGCCCTCGCCCAAAATAAACTTGTCGTCTATTTCTTTATTGTTTTCAATATCTTTGCTTTGGTATTTTATTTCTACAAAGTCCTTTATTTGCGCGGGATTATTGTGCGCTGTAAACTTTGCCCTGGTTTTTTGCAGATAGTTTATAGCATCTTGAACTTCTTCTTCTGTCACAGAAACATCTTTTCCCTTCACAGATTTGGCAATTGCTTTGTGGTCCGGCAACTCAACTTCTGGCAAAACAGTAATGGTTGCTGTAAACACAAAAGGTGAACCCTGGGCGATTTTTAAAATTTTCACCTCTGGGTTTCCAACCGGCTCTATTTTAGATTCCAAAACATAATCAGTATAAACGTGCTGTACTGCATGGTCTCCGGCTTCCATCAACAAGCTTTCCGGCTTTATCTTATCTTCCACCATTTTTGCCGGCGCTTTCCCTTCGCGAAATCCGTCAACCTTCACATGCTTTTTTAAATGCTCCAAAGCATGCCCAACGTGTTCCTTGAACTCTTCTGCTGTAAGCTCAAATGTCAATTCTACCTGAGATTTCTGAAGCTTTTTTTGTTCTACTTTCATGTGATTTTATTTATAATAATATCGTCTATTCTAAGCTTTTTTTCGTGATAAATCAAATCTGGCCCTTGGCGAGCTTTTTATACGTAAGAGCCCTTAAACCCGAGCTCCGGTCTCAGGACGCGGGACTTCAGCGGGGCTGTTTAATTTTCCCATACAACGAGACCCGGCCTCGTTGATTCTTGCCACTTACCAATTCGTGCGAATTGGTAAGTGGTTATTCTTAAGTTCTTGAGAACTTTGGAATAAGCGACTCGTTTTTTTATTATTTATATTTATACAAATGCACTGCAATATACATTGCCAGCATGCCCAGCAAAAAGCCTCCGGAAAAGATAGAAGTGCTTTCAGATCTGACAAAAAAATTAATTATCGCAAGAACCACAACAACGCCGACGACATACACCCAAAGCGAAATTTTTTTCATATTTTTTTAATTATTTTCTCTTAAAGCCGATACCTTCTTCATAGTAGAAGCCGGGCCTAGCAGCAGCCCTAAATTGCAAACCGTATCTTTCCATAAACTTGTTCATTAAATCAACATAAAATCTCCCAGACTGAGCATTTCTTTCAACAAGTTTCCCAGCCGCGTCTTTTTTGGGTATAAACCTATCTTTTTCTGGGTCATAATCTCCTTCAAATAAACTTGGGCCATGATAATAGTTATACAGGTCTCTCTCCAGCTTCCGCACCTCCGGCAGTTTCCCATACACCATAAACTCATCCATTAATTTACTCCTCGTTTCTTCGTCGGGTGCCTTATCTAAATCTGCCTTATTAATAGGAACCTTGGGGATCTCCTGGGTTTTTGAAGTTTTTTTAATGAAAAGATACCCACTAACCTCTCCTGTTTTTGGATCTTGTTGAGCGATAATCATAACTTTCTCGTCAGGCCGTTGTAAAAAATCTCTCATGTCGCTTTCGCTTGGAATATTGGGGCCTTTTATGGCCCTCCCATCCTCTCCCAGAACCAGTTCTTCCTGAACATCTTCTGGCCCGAAGGGATGAGTGTGAAGACTTGTATACGGCTTGCCCGATTCTAATCGGCTGTAATCCAGAATAACTTCAGACCTTCCGGCAGAATGACTCATATCCTTAAACTCTTCGCCAGGATGCCTAGAATAAGCTCCTTCCACGCCAACATTTCCTCTTTTCTCCAGTATCTCTGTAGGATTTTTTTTCTTGGCTGGTTTTTTAATAGGTTGCTCTGGCAAAGGAGGCTTATCTTCGACGCTGTCGGCGTTCAAAGCCGGCTCATTTGACTCAATTCTTTCTCCCATAAAATCATTTTTTTGATTATTTTTCTCTAATCATTAAAATTCTAGGTTCGCCGTCGCCAAAATAATTTTCAACTATGCCCTTCCGCGCAAACCCAAAAGATGAATAAAGTTTTAATGCTTTTTCATTGTCGGGGTGCGTTGCGAGTTCAATTACTTTTACTCCCTTCAAATCCTTCAAAACAAGCTTGACTGCCTCGCGGCCAATCCCCATGCCTTGAAAATTAGGGTCAATTGCCAATCCGCTGATATGCGCTTTATCTTTATTTCTCTTTTCGTATGAAACGTCCCCAACAATAACTCCGTCTTTCAAAATCAGATAAATTACAGCGTCTTTTTTATCAAATTCTTCTTTCCAATCTTTCTCGGTAACGGCGGCCGAGTATATTTTTAATTCCGGCAATTTCTTTTCAACCGATATCAAATCAGGGATGTCCTTTTCTGTAGCTTTCCGTAGGCTTATTTTTAAGTTTCGCTTAGTTTGTTCTAACTTTCCCATCATAAAATTATTTTTAATACTCAAAATGTTCGTCTATGTTCTTTTTGCAATACATAAAAAAATCATAGACCTCTTTCTCTGACCACACCCTAAGGTCCAATGATTTTAAAACATCTTTAATATGTTTCTCGGGATTTTTTACACCCTTATTATTAATCAGTTCAGCTTCGTAAAAACAATAACCGTTCGGGCATCTTGCCAAGGCAAACTCGATATTTTTATAATTAAAAATATAATTATCTCGTATGGCGATTATTCCTTTATTATGGCCCAAAAGAGAAAATATTCTTACGGCTTCTTTCATCGAATCTGTTTTAAGCGGTATAATTATTTCTTCTCTTCTGCGAGCGGCCGCAAAACCCTTTTTTAGAACTATCTCCGGAACTCTGTCGGTTGTCCTAATTTTAAGATCTATTGTTTTGTCCTTGCTGTCAAACACAAATGTTTTCCTTTTCATCCTCTTAACAAACTCAGCTTCTTTTTTAAAGAAGCTTAATAATTTCAGAAATTCATTTTTTTCTAGTGGCCCTCGAAATTCAATTTCTATCGCCATAAATTTACTTTTTTAATTGCGATTCTCCACGCAATAATGCAAATCCTTTCTTAATATTTTTTAATTCTTCTGGACTAACAGAACCTTCTTCTGGCATCTCGTTTTCTGAAATCCATTTATATTCCGAATGGTCTTCTGGGTTTATTTTTATATTTTCAATTGAATCAGTAAATTCGGCAAAATATACAACCTCAACAGAATGCGAACCTTTTATATCATTTATATATGTAAAGACTGAAAATGGATCTCCCACAGAAATATTCATTCCAAATTCTTCCATAACCTCTCTTTTTAGCCCGTCTACAATGTCCTCGCCAAAATTAATATGTCCGCCCGGCAATTCAAAAACTCCAGGAAGAAATTTTTTCGTTTCAGCCCGTTTTGCCAAAAACAATTTTTCTGTTCCGTCAAAATTTCGGTGGATAAAAGCGCAAGCCGTGATAACTTGTTTTCCCTCCGCAGGAACCTCGCTATCATGTGATATAGCTGTCATAAAATTAATTTTTATAATTTACTTTTCTTTAGCGCCTCGATAGCTTCTTCTTTGCTGGCGAGCCCTTTAACTTCAAGAATTTTCTTTTTTTGAATCCCAACCAATTTGTAAAATTCACGATAGACCTCTTCAAAATCTTTGGGCAAATCCTTTTCTGATTGGACGTTGTCATACTCTTTGCACTCAATTGGGACCACTACCAGCTTATCGTCTACCTCACCCCGATCAATGGTTTCCAAAACTGCAACCGGCCGGCAAACAACAACGTTTCCAGTTGCCAAGGGCGTTGGACTCAAAACAATAGCATCTAAGTTGTCTCCGTCACCAGCCTTAGTCTCTGGTATAAGTCCATAATTATCTGGGAATTTACAATCGCCCCAAAACACAAAATCTAATTTAATTTCGCCGGACTTTTCGTCGTATTCATATTTATCTTGACTGCCTTTCGGGATTTCAATCAAAACATTAAACGCGTCTATTGTACCGAAAGGAATATTTTTGTATTCCATAAAATTATTTTTTATTTTTTTAATTCTGCCAAAAGAATATAACGGCACTTTTTAGAATCGAGACCAAGCCTGTGGATTTTAAAATCTTTAAATTCCTTCTTTATCGCGTCCTTATCAAAAATATAATGGATTAAACCCTTTTCTGTACCTTCAATGGGCACTTGAGTCCTCGGACCAAGTACTCTACGTCTTTCTTCGAACATCGAAACACCGTCATCTCCGATGAATCTTTCTCTATGTATTGAGCCGACACGCCAATTTTTTACTTTGCTTCGCTGTGTAAAAGTTATAAAAATTAATCCGTTTGGTTTTAATATCCGTTCCATTTCCTTAATTAATTTCCGTATATTTTCAATTCTCCCGTGACTAATCGCTTGAACAGCAACAATAGCGCCAAAAAAATTATTTTTGTATGGCAGTTTTTTTAAAAAGGAGCCGAGTTTAAGTTTTGCGTTAAGTCCTTCTTGCTTTAACCAATCTTTTGTTATCCTCAATCCAACCGGGGCGACATCAATTCCATAAACATCAAAGCCATTTTTTGCAAAATAAACTACATGTCTTCCAGAGCCACAACCCAAATCAAAAACTTTTTTTATGCCCCTTTTCCTAAACAGTTTTGCTAATTTAGGCATATCCTCCTGAGGCTTAAAAAAAACTTTCCCCTCCTTCTTAAATATCCTATTCCACTGTTTCATTTTTCTATTTCTCAATTAATTTTTAAATCGTCCTCCATAAAATTATTTTCCTATTAATTCTTTTGCTTTTTTCAAAAAAATTAAATCTCTGATTACTATAAATGGGCCATCGTATGAATTGGGTTCGCTGTTTTCAACTAACTTCATCACCTCGTCAAAATCAACCCAAACCGGTTTAAGCCCGTCTTCTTTCTCGTCTGCTTCAAGTTTTGGCTCGCCCTTCTCGCCAACGACTTCGGCGATATAGCAAAGAGATTCTTGCTCAACGCCGATGTGATTTCTATATTCAACAATTCGTCCAACCTCTCCCTTCACAACAACATTACAACCTATTTCTTCCAAACATTCCCGTTTTAATGCGTCTTCAATCGCCTCTGAGTTCTCAATGCCTCCGCCCGGCAATTTATAATATCCACGATTTGAAACATACAATAATCCAATTTTTCCATCTTTATCAAAAACAACTGCCCTAGCGGATCGCCTAAACTTCCATTTTACCGGCTCTATATACTCTAACTCTGGTCGAGCTTCTGATTCTTTTATTGTCTTTAATAATTCCATTTTTTCTTGCCCGCCTAAATGCTTTAGCTTTTGGCGGGTTATTTCTCGATTATTTAATCGCGCACGATTACAGCGAGTGCAATCGTGCAGTTCTCTTTTTATATCTTACCAATTACCGCAATGTAATAAGAACTGCGGCTGTTAGAATGCATGATTTTCTTGATTTTCCAGCCGGTTCCGCTGAGTATCTTTTTTAGCTCCGCCTCAGATACAATAAGGTATTCAAACCATTCTCCAATATATTCTTTAAATCTAACCCTTATTCTCAACTGGCCCGGCATTTTACCTCTTTTTTTATTCAATTTTTGATATTCAATGTGCGCTTTCTCGGTAGTTTTAGTCGGATCGTTGCTTGCGGCAATTATTACAGCGCCGGAGGAAGTTATGCGATATAGTTTTTTTAACAGTAATTTTGCCTTTTGGAAATTGCAGAATAAACCAAAATTATTCCCCATCATAAGAACAGTGTCAAAAAAATCTTTTTTGAATTTACCAATATCTTCTATTGGCATAAGCCTTACATCTTTTACGCCTCGCAATTTGCAAACTTTTACAGCAAGAGGAGAATTATCTATCCCAATTACTTTTAGGCCTTTCTTTTGAAGATAGAGGCAGCATCTTCCTGCCCCGCAACCGATATCTAAAACAGTGCCCTTGGCAAGCTTTACGGCTGCTTTTTCTGCATCCGGCCAATCCCCATAATCGGCAAAGTAACTTTTAGGCCCGCTTCTTGCTATATCAAGATAACCGTCGTCTCTTTCTACCACTTCAAAGCTTTCTTCTTTTTTGTAATAAGCCAAAACTTCCTGACCGTATGTATCTTTCTCTGGCCTCACTTTTTTCATAATTTTACTTGCCCCGTAGTGAGCTCGCTCTACTACTGGGGTTTCCTTGCCACGTTGAAATCCGCAGATTTCTTTCCGTGGTCAATTAATTTTTTATTTACCATTTTCGCTCCTCAGTTTGGACAGCGTCTTAATATCACTTAAAAAATTAGCTTTCTCTATCTCTTCCATGGTTGTAAAAAATTTGACTTGGCTTCTGGCTGCGTCGCCCCTCTTATGGTAAATTGGTGTGGGTAATTGTTCTATTTTTCCCAATATATACTCATTGCAATACCCAGACCATTCCTTATCCTCGTGTATCTCAACAAATTCCGGCGACTCCTTTAGTAGTTTTTCTACGGGCTTGTTAAAATTTATTTTTTCAACCTTGGCAATGTGAGTGATTGCTCCACCGGGAAAAGGATCCCCAAAATCATCTTCAAGCCCAAGGCGTATGAATGCGATATAATCTGCACTGGAATTTGGATTGCTACCCTGAACAGCTTTATGGGTATTTACTATTGCCCTCCACATTTTCGGCAACGTATAAATAGCCATAACCTTAATTTGTTTTTTGTCCTCCACAATTTTTATTTCTCAATTAATTTTTATTATCTTTACTTTATTCCTAAATGAGGACATTTTCAACCCCGTTAGAAGTCCGACACACTTGTGCGTCGGCAGACGCCGAAGGCGTCTTACTTCTAACGGGGCTTGGCCAATTAAACCAAAAATTTGTATGAAAAAAGCCCCAATCGCCACAGAGGACGACCAGAGCTTTGGAATGACGTTCTTTAAGGCGCGTCGGGCCTTGGGCGGAGGATATCCGCCCTGAAAAGAGCTGGGCTAACGTATAGCCCACGTGGTCTCAGCCTGCTGGCGCAACCCTTCACAGTTGGTCGTGCCAAACGATCTCGGCCTCGGTCTTGACCCAGTGCCCGGCTGACCTCTCCGGATAGTGGTCCGGGTTGATGAGGCGAGGCTGTTCGATCTTGTTTTCGGCGAGCAGCTTCCTGAAAATGGCCTCTGCCTCGCCGGCCACCTTGCGCCAATCGGACTTGCAGTACTCGCGGATGACATATTCCATGGTCTCCGCGTCGGGGGCTAAGATGCCCCCAATGATCTTCTTGACCTGGTCGAGCTGGACTCTCCCCCTCGCGATGTCTAGGACGCAACGAGCCACACTCAAGCCGATCATTCCACGCTCCCTTCCTGTTGAGGGACAACCGACTGTTTCCGACCTTGGCTACATATTACTACTATTTATACATTTGTCAACCAAAAACCGCCCTCGCGGCGGTTTTTGGTGAACACCTCAACGACGTTGAGGTGTTCAGGTTTTAGCTAATTTTAGACTAAGAAGGCAACTATTAGTAAAGCCACAATATTGAGAACTTTAATCATCGGGTTGATAGCGGGACCCGCAGTATCTTTATAGGGATCTCCGACGGTGTCGCCGGTGACTGCGGCTTGGTGGGCAAATGAACCCTTACCTCCGTGCGCGCCTCCTTCAATATATTTTTTTGCGTTATCCCAGGCCGCCCCGCCGGTTGTCATTGAAATTCCCACAAACAATCCTGTGACGATTGAGCCGATTAACATTCCACCAAGAGCTTCGGGGCCCAAAATAAATCCAACTAAAATTGGAGCTGCAATAGGAATCAAGGCCGGAATCATCATTTCTTTTATTGCAGCTTTTGTAACAATATCGACGCATTTTCCGTATTCTGGTTTTGCTGTGCCCTCCATTAAACCAACAATATTTTTGAATTGCCTTCTTACCTCCTCAACAACTTTGCCTGCTGTTTTTCCAACAGCTCCCATTAAATATGAAGCAAACAAGTAGGGGAGTAGTCCGCCGATTAAAAGACCGGCAACAACATAAGAGTTGGTTAAAGAAAAGTTTATAGAGCCATTTACGCTAACTTTTTCAACATAAGCAGAAAACAAAACCAACGCTGCCAAACCAGCTGAAGCAATTGCATAACCTTTTGTAACAGCTTTAGTGGTATTTCCCACAGCGTCCAAGGCATCTGTGATTTCCCTTACGCTTTCTGGCATCCCAGACATTTCTGCAATTCCGCCAGCGTTGTCTGTAATTGGGCCATAAGCATCAACTCCAACAACTATTCCAGAAATTGAAAGCATTGCCATAACTGCCAAAGCAACTCCGTAAATTCCGGCCAGCCAGAAGCTTGCAATTGTCCCCAGCGCAATTAATAAAACTGGATAAGCTGTTGACTGCATGCCTAATCCAATTCCGCGGATTATATTTGTGGCGTGTCCTGTTTCAGATGCTTTAGCAATTGACCTGACTGGATTGTATTTTTTTGAGGTGTAATATTCTGTGATAACAAACATTCCGGCTGCGATTACCAAGCCCACCAGTGTTGAAAGGTATAATTTGGTTGCCGAAATCGCGCTACCAACCATATACCTTGTAATTATTGGATAAAATGCAATTGCTGACAAAATAATCGTTGCCGCAACGCCTTTATACATAGAACCCATTATGGATTGTTTTTTTCCAAGTTTTACAAAGAAACTTCCGATAATTGAAGTCAAAATTGAAACGCTACCTAAAATCAGGGGTAGCAAAACAAAGTTTTTATTTCCTTGAAATAGCAAAGCTCCCAAAATCATTGCAGCAATTGTTGTAACTGCATAAGTTTCAAAGATATCAGCAGCCATACCAGCGCAATCTCCAACGTTGTCTCCAACTTGGTCGGCAATAACTGCCGGGTTTCTTGGGTCGTCTTCTGGAATTCCTTTTTCAACTTTTCCGACTAAGTCAGCTCCCACATCGGCTGCCTTTGTGTAAATGCCTCCGCCAACTCTGGCAAAAACCGAGATTAAAGAAGCTCCAAATCCCAAAGCAATCAAACCAGCAAGGCCTGTCCACATATAATATACAGAAACCGACAATAGACCCAAGCTCACAACCATTAAACCTGTGATAAACCCGCCCTTAAAAGAAATGTCTAATGCTTTTGCTAAACCTTTTTTGGCTGCTTCTGCCACTCTGGTGTTTGCCTGTGTGGAGACAATCATTCCAATAAATCCAGAAACTCCAGACAAAACAGCTCCAATCAAAAATCCGATAGCAATTTGCCACCCCATGAAAAACAATAGAATAAACAAAGCAACTCCCACTATGGCAATTGTTTTATACTGCCTTTTTAAATATGACATTGCGCCCTCCTGAACTGCTGCAGTAATTTCTACTGCCTTGCCACCGGCAGCTGGCGACTTTTTGATTTGCGTTGTTAAATACCACACAAACGCTATGGCAAACAACGACACAATTATCGGAAAGTATATTAGCGGCATACGATAATTTGAGGTTTCTGTCACCAACCCCGCTTAATTTTTACTTTTTAATTATTATTTCCATAAATCATATTGAGTATAACCGCTGTCAATTAAATCGAAGAATGCAGGCATAATATCTATATCGATACTAGCGACCACTTCGCTGGTCATATCTGATATTTTGTGAAATTCATCATCAGGTTCCTCAACTCCCTTCTTAAGGAGACTTTTCATATGCTTGTCAAGTTTTTGCCTAAGGCCAAGCAACGACCCACATTTTTTAATAAGGCCCTCTATATCTACGCCCCTGTTCTCCAACGCTTGTTTAATGTTTTCGTAAAACTGCCTATACGATTCGTTCAAAAATTTCTCTGAGTGAGCACTCGCACTTGTTGGCTTTTCTCCTCCACCGGCATCTTTCATAGGAACGTCAAAATCTTCTCCCATCCATTCCTCCTCATCATCTTTGGGCCAACCGGGGGTTTTAATCCAAAAATTATTAGAAATTTTACAACACTCATCACCGAAAGATTTTTTCTCTTCAAAAGACCACTCACCAAATGGTTTTTCTATAAAGAAAGGGCACTTTTCCTCCAGTTCCCCTCTCATCTCGTCTGATTTTCTGGTTTCTTGTTGCGGATTACCCGCTTCTCGTGATGAAATTTCCCCTGGCATGATTATTTTTTATTTGCTTTCTTCTGTTTCTCCAGCAGGAGCTTCTTCTGGCTCTTCTTTTTTAGCCTCGGTATCGCTCGGGGTAGGTGCCTGCTCCGCTCCCTTATCTTCTTTTTTAGCCTTTTTTACTTTGGTTGTTTTCTTTTCTTTCTTT
>Ga0268276_1001985_pt1 | contig 18458 bp, 14 predicted proteins | sample saktaG_4_FD_190145 | JGI IMG/M metagenome (GOLD analysis project Ga0268276, IMG submission 190145) | Saline water microbial communities from Sakinaw Lake, British Columbia, Canada - sak_2010_1_5_45m | ecosystem: Environmental > Aquatic > Non-marine Saline and Alkaline > Saline ...
CCATGGTATATTCCAGGAATTTCAAGTACGGTCCGCAGACCTCCAGGATGTCCTCGGGCCTCCTGAGGTATCTCACGTCCAGCTTGATCTCCATCGCCCCCAGCTGGCGTTCGAGCTCCCGGGCGAATCGGGAAGACTCATCGGAACGCGGCGAGGCGAAAAGGAGTGTCAGCTTCAGGCGCTTCCTTCCGCCCTCCGGCAGGAGACGGTCGAGGAGGAGTTTAGCCGTATCGGGATCGTTGAAAGGGCTGGCCGCCCTCGGAAAAAAGCCCGGGAGCAGGGGCGGAATGTAGCTGTCGAGGACCAAGTGACGGAACGGCAGCGTGTCGTAGGCTTCGGCCAGGCGGGGCTTGTCGAGCCCCAGGGCCAAGGCCCTTCGGACCTCGGCCTGGTCGAGGGGAGGGGTATCGCAGCTCAGGGCCAGGAAGAACGACTTCAAGGTGTTGTTCTCCAGGACCTGGAACCGCCGGCGGAGGTTCCGCTCCGAGGTCACGGTGACCAGGTGGACGCTGCCCTCGTCGAATTGATCGTCCGTGAAATGGGGGCTGTATTCGATCGCCGAGAGGTAGGGCTTCTTGCCGAAATAGAAAGAGTTGCGCTCGAGCGCGACGCCCAGGATCTCCAGGCGCGGGCTGCGGATCCACTCGGCGAACTTGAACGGCCCCGTCCCAACGGGCTTCCGGAAGAAGTTCTTTCCCTGGCTTTCGAGGAGGTCTTTCGGCAGGACCTTACAGTAGTACATCCCCAAAAGATAAAGACCGGAGACGTAGGGACGCTTCCAGTGTATTTCGAAGGTCGATTTGTCGATCACCCGGAACCCCGTGACCTCGGACGCTTGGCTCTGCCAGAACTCCTCGGCGCCCACGACCTTTTGGGTGAAGTACTGATAGTAGGTATTGCCGGGTCTGTTCTTGACCAGCCGTTCGAGGGAGTACTTGACGTCGTCGGCCGTGAGCTCACGCCCATTATGGAAACGGACGCCCCGCCGGAGATAAAAGGTGATGCGTTTCCCGTCGGGGGAAACCATCCAGTATTCGGCGAGCGAAGGCATGGGATTGAAATGGGCGTCGAACTTGACCAGCCCGTCATAGAGCTGTTCACAGATGAAATAGTGGGAAGGGGCGGCCGGGTCGAAGACCTGGTTGAAGGGCAGCCAGTTGCCCTTGATGCGGAAAGTCCCGTTATACCTCGGCGCGGATCCCGGGCTCTGCGGACGGAGCCCTCCCGAGGAGCCGGCCGCACCCACAACGAAGAGCAGCGATAGGACCGATCGGGAGAGAAGGCGGGCGTGACGGACGTTCAACATGGAGATCGTCTCATGATAATCAAAAACCGAACAAAATACACCTGACGGTCCTCTCTTGAGCCAAAGCAAGGTTCATGCCAGGGGAAGAGAGACGGGGCCAGAGGACCAATCCCTTCCAACGGATAGAACAGACAAAAAACGTAAGAATTCTTTACAAACGGGCCGACGAGTGGGGCCCTATTTAGCCGCCAGATCGATGACCTTTTGGAAGACGCAGAGGAAGTTGCCGCCCCAGATCTTTTCGATCTCGCGATCGGTATAGCCTCGGCGGATGAGCTCCTCGGTCACGTGGATCATGCCGCTGACGTCATCGCAGCCGACAACCCCGCCTCCGCCGTCGAAGTCGGTGCCGATCCCGACGTAATCCACGCCGACGACCTTCCTGACGTGGTCGATGTGGTCGACGAGGTCCTGGACGTTCGCCCGGACCTCCGGGAACTTCTCGTTGACGGCCTCCCGCTCGGCCCTCGCCTTCGTCCGGAGAGCTTCGTCCTGGATCTGGCGGATGTTGCCGTATTTGGCTTCGAGCTCTTTGAGGGCCTTTTCGCGCTCGGGGATGACGGGCGGCGTTTTGACGTAGGCGGCCAGGAAGCAGATCTGGATGACGCCGCCGTTCTTGGCCAGGGCCCGAAGCTGCTCGTCGGTCAGGTTCCGGGGATTGTCGCACATGGCCCGGGCGCTCGAATGTGAGGCGATGATCGGGGCCTTGGTCACGGCCAGGACGTCGAAGAACGATTTGTCCGAGGCGTGGGAGATGTCGACGAGCATGCCCAGACGGTTGCACTCGGCCACGACCTCGCGGCCGAAATCACTCAGCCCCTTGTCCTGGGGGTCGCGGCGGTCGGTCGAGGAATCACAGATATCGTTATCGGACGTATGGCAAAGGGTGATGTACCGGACGCCTTTTTTGTAAAAGAACTCGATGAGGCCAAGGTCTCGGCCGATGGGATAACCGTTCTCCATGCCGATGAACGCCGCGAGCTTGCCCTCTTTCTTGAAACGCCGGGCGCCCTCGGGATCGACGGCGAGGCCGATCACCGATGGGTACTCCTCCGTCATCTTGCGGACGGCCTCGACGGCCTGCAGGGCGCGGTCCTTGGCCTTGACATAGGCTTCCGGCGTCAACGGGCCCTGGCCGACGAAGGCGGCGAAGAATTCCGCGTCGAGCCCCCCTTCTTTCATCCGCGGTAGGTCGATCTTCCCGGCTCCGCGGGCGTTCGGGTCGTGGCGGTCGCCGATCTTCCAATCGGTCCGGAGCAGGCTGAAAGCCGTGTCGCAGTGGGTATCGACGGTCAGCATGCGGGCATGGAGCTCGCGTGCTTTCTCTTCGACGGTCGGAGACGTTTTCGCCGTCCGACAAGATGCCAGGGCAAGGCCTAAAACGAGGAATAGAACAAGTCCGGTCTTCTGAATCTTCATGGATACTCCTTCAATTCCCGCGGGAAGAAAATCTCGCCCAAAGGCGGGCCCGCGTTCGGTGTGCATGAGACGGGTAGTATACCAGATGCGCGGCGCCGTGGCGATGCCTTCCGAAGGCCGGCTTTTTCGCGGAACCGGGTCCGGGTGCCCGGGGACGCGTTCATCGGTTTGGGGGGACGGGACGCGACAAAACGTAATAGTTTCCGGGAACGCTTCCCTTCGCTTTCCGGAAATCGACCACCCGGTAGCCGCGGGCGAAAAGATCCTGGAAGATCTCGCGGGTGGCCAGCCTCCAGTCGATGGGGATCCGGCGCACATCCGCATCGGCCACGTCGGTTTCCTGAAGCATCCTGTAGAAATCCAAGGGGATTCGAACGAGAAGGACGTCTCCCCCAAGGTTCGCATCGGCCTTCTCTACGACTTCGAGCTCGAGCTCGGAGCTCTTGCCCGTGATTCGCCGGCGGCCGGCCCGGATAGGTTGGGGCGCCGCCAGCGCCGCGTCGAAATCATAGGCTGGCCCTCCGCGTCCCGCCTTCCTTTCGAGATCCCAGGACATCAGGAAGCGGTCGGTGGGAACGTCCAGCCGGTTGAGGAGGCCGCCGTATTCACCATAGGTCGCCACCCGGTATTCGAGGACGTCCATGCCGAAATGGCGGACGTTGCGGTGGGCGTTGACCCCGGTCAACGGGTCGTAGGTGCAGATCACGGTGGAAACGCCCAGGATGCCGCGGACCATCTCCCGCTGGAACTCCTTGAGCGGGATCCCCAGCCCGAAGCTTTGGAAGGCCTTCCTGACCCCGGCGTACTGGGAGTAGAAGCGCAGGTTCGAGCGTTCGCGGAAGCCGATCTCCTTGTCTCGGACGCCGACGAATCCGTAGCAGAATCCGACAAGATTCTCTCCGGCGGCCGCGAAGCCCCCGCCGGGGGCTTCGACGAAAGCGCCGATAAAGAGGCTCCCTCCCTCGTGGAAAACGTTTTCGCACATCATGTTCCGCGTGCCGGAAAGGCGATCGTCGGGAAAATCCCAGATCTCGTTGCGGAGATCCTCGTACATCCTGTATTTTTCGGATTCGTGGGATGTCTCGACGCGCAGAAGGAACCGTCTGTCCCCGACGGCGACGATTTTTTCCAGTTCTCTCATCGTTCTGACGCCCTATTCTAACCGAAGGGCGGGGCACGTTCAATGACCCGGCACGACGGTTTTTGACAGGATGCTTCCGGCATGCTATACATGAGGGAGTCGAGCGGCGCGTTCACGAAACCATCAGAAATATGACGGAAACGAAAAGGAACCTCAAGGTCGCCTGTCTCATCAACCCCCGGGCGGCGAATTCCCGATGGATGAGGCGGAAGTTCCTCCGCGCCTACCTGAAAAAGAAGCTCCCCGGCGAGATCTATGACGGGCTCGACGACATGCAGACGACCATGGACAGGACCGTCGCCGCGTGCAAGGATTCCGGGACGATCGTGGCCATGGGCGGGGACGGGACGATCGCCGACACGCTCCAGGGGATCTTCATGGCCGGTAAGCAAGCCGAGGTCCTCTTCGGGGTCATTCCGTTCGGCAGCGGCAACGCCTTCCGGAAGGCCTTCGCCATCCCCAAGAACCCGCTACGGGCGATCGACTATCTGGTCGAAGGCGTCCCCCGGCAGATCGACCTCATGGAGGTCGAAGGCCGCGTCGCCGCGTTCGCCAGCGTCGGGGCGACGGCCCGGGTGACCGGAGAAAAGCTCCGCGGCAAGATCATGGGCGTCTGGGGCCACCTTCTCGCCGCCCGGCGGCTCTTCGACACGCCGAACGACCGGAAAACGCTCGAGCTCTATGATGGGTTCGATCATTCGGGCCCCTTCGAGTCCAAGACGATCACCTCGAATTTCTTCGACTGCATCGTCACCAAGACGAACTATTTCGGCTACAGCTGGAACATCGCCCCCCGCGCCGTCGTGGACGACGGCTATCTGGACATCTCCCTGTTCGAGATGGGGCCGCTCAAATACGCCTTCCTCTTCCCCTTGATCTACTTCGGCCTCTACCAGAGGCGGATGCGGCATTTTAAGGCCAAGCGCCTCGTCATCAGCGGCCGCGACCTGCCCCTCCAGTTCAACGGCGAGTTCCTCGGCGACCGGGACCGACTCGAATTCCGGATCCTGCCGCGGGCGATCCGGATGGTCTGCCCGCCGACCCGCCGGGCCGGAAAAAGGTTCCAGAAGGCCTCTTCCTAGCGGCTGGAGACAGCTGGCCAACGATGCCGGACGCTGCCCGGGCAGCGAATCCCACCGCTGTGCTATAATCGAAGCACAGCGACACTCGCGAGGAGGTCCCCATGAAAAAGGCTGTCGCCCTGTTGTCGATGGTCGTGGCCGCGCTTGCGGCTTGTTCTCCGCAAATCCACATCGACCTGCTGGGACAGGAGAAACTCGAGGAGATCGTCCTCGTCCCGAGCCCGGCCAAGGAAAAGATCCTGATGATCGACATCGACGGGATGATCTCATCGGCGCTCGACACGGGCCTTTTTTCCCGGGAGAAGAACGCCGTCTCCCGCGTCTTCGAGCGTCTCGAAACGGCCGCCCGGGACCCCTGGATCAAGGCGGTCATCCTCAGGATCGATACGCCCGGCGGCGAGGTGACGGCGAGCGACATCATCTATCATGAGATCCTCCGCTTCAAGGAACGGACGGGCCGTCCCGTCCTCGGCCTGATGATGAGCGTCGCCGCGTCGGGCGGCTACTACATCGCGTCGGCCTGCGACGTCATCATGGCTCATCCGTCGACCCTGACCGGGAGCATCGGCGTCATCTCCATCTTCCCCAACGTCGAGTCGTTGATGGCCAAGGTCGGGGTCAAGGTCAACGTCATCAAATCCGGCCCGGCCAAGGACTCCGGCTCGCCGTTCCGGGACATGACGGAGGAAGAGAAGAAGGTCTTTCAGGGGATCATCGACGAATATTACGAGGGCTTCCTGGAGGTCGTGGCCCGGAACCGGAAAGACAAGATCCCGGCCGAGAAGCTACGGACGATCGCCGACGGCCGCGTCTATACCGCCCCGCAGGCCTTGAAACTCGGGCTCATCGACGCCATCGGCTATTTCGACGACGCCCTCGGCAAGACCCTCTCCCTGATCCCGCTCAAGACCGCCAAACTTGTGTCCTACACCTATTATCCGAAGACGAAGACGAACATCTACGCCAGCCGTCTCGGCGATTTCTCGCCCCTCGACACGAAAGTCCTGGAATCGATGCTGGCGGTCCTTAAAACCGGCTTCTATTATCTCTGGTTGCCCCAGACGCCGTGACCCCCCTGGCCCTAGGCCCGGGTAACGATCTCAAACTGAGGCGCCTGGAGGATGTTGGCCTTGACCGTGCAATGATCGATGGCCTTGACTACGGCCTGCCGGTATTTCTCGGGGAAACCGTCCGGCAGGACGACGGAGACCGTGATCTTATCGATCAACTTGGAAACCTCTCCCTTCTCGGCGGTCATGGTCATGGCCAGGCCTTCGGTCGAGATCTTGCGCTCGCGGCAAAAGGCCAGGGCGTATAACCCGGCACAGGCGGCCAGGGACACGAGGAAATAATCGAAGGGGGCAGGCGCCGTCCCGCCGCCGCCATCACGGACGGGCTGGTCGGTCTTGACGACGAACCCCTTGTATTCGACATCGACCTGGAGTCCGTCGCCGAATTTCACGATCATCTCTTTCGGGCTCATGAGTTTTCCTTTCTTCTCTTTGTTCGCGTCCTCGTTTCCCACGGGCCTTCAAGGGCCTTACGAAACATGGCCAGGATGATGTCCCGATCCTTGGCCGTCAATGTCATGCGGAAAAAGATGTCCTGGACCTTCTCGGTGATGAAGGCCCGGTTGGTCTCGTGCATGAAGCCGAGGCCGTCGAGCATCTCCCGGAAGCGTTGGCCAGCCTCCGCCTGTTCGACATGCGTCAACGGGAAATCCTTTCGGGCGGCCGGAGCCGGAGCGCTCCCGAAGGCGATAGCGTGAAGCGTCAGGGTGACCGCAACGCCGAGGTTGTAGGACGGCTGGCGCGCCGCCTGGGGGATATGGAAACGGATGTTGGCCAGGCCGATCTCCTCCTGGGTCAACCCCGTCCTCTCGTTGCCGAAAACGAGGCCGATCCGGGTTTCGACCGGGTACTCGTCGAGGCGCCGGACGCTCGCCGCGAGGGTGATGAGCGGAAATTCGTGGCGGACGCGGGCCGTCGACCCCAAGACGACGTGGAGGTCGGCGACAGCTTCCTCGAGGGAGGGGAAAAACCGCGCCCCCTCGATGACGGACTCGGCGTGGATGGCCGTCCGCCAGGCCGGGGCTTCGAGTTTTTCGAGGCCGACGATACGCAAGTCCGAAAAGCCCGTGTTGGCCATCCCCCGCGCCGCCAAGCCGATGTTCTCCGGGCTGTCCGGCCGGACGAGGACGATGGCGAACCGCGAAAGATCTGTCATTTCACTCAATTATACCGGATGACGCGGCCGCACGGAAGGCTCGGCGTTAGGAATCCCGCAACGGGGATTGACAAGCTCCCGCGGCTCGGCTATATAAGAGAAACGCCGCAACGGGATTCGTCGAAATGGAGGAACGATCATGATCACCGTCAAAGAAATCCTCGATCAGAAAGGCCACAAGGCTTGGACAATTTCACCCGAGGCCAAGGTCTTCGACGCCCTCGAGCTCATGGCCAAAAAGGGCCTCGGCGCTCTCGTCGTCGTCGACAAGGACAAGACCGTCGGCGTCATCTCCGAGCGGGATTACGCCCGGAAGATCATCCTGATGGGCCGGCAATCTCACGATACGGCCGTTCGGGAGATCATGACCAAGGAAGTCTACTGCGTCCAGCATGAAACGACGGCCGATGAGTGCATGGCCCTGATGACGGACAAGCATATCCGTCACCTGCCCGTCTGCAAGGACGGCAAGCTCGCCGGGGTCATCTCCATCGGCGACGTCGTCAAAGCCATTATGACCCAACAAAAGGTGACGATCGAGAACCTCGAAAACTACATCATGGGGAAGTATCAATAGGGGCCCTCCGCTACGGGGGTCGTCGGGGCAGTACTCATCACCGCCATTCTCACTCGGGCTAGGGGAAAGTCTTAGAAATCCATAAGGCGCATCTCGCGGAGGGCGAGGTAGGCCGCGCCAAGCACTCCCGCCGAATCGCCCAGAACGGCCTTCAATATGGGGATCTTTCTGCCGGGGATCCCAAAAAAGGATCTGTTCATGACCGGCGGGACGTGTTCGTACCAGAGGGGGATGTTCGACACGCCGCCGCCGAGGACGATGGCCTCGAGGTCGAGAGTGTTGATGCAATTCGCGAAGAGCTCGCCCATGATCCGGAAGGATTCCTCGAAAACGCGGCGCGCCGCGCCGTCTCCTTTTTCGTACCGCTCAAACATTTTTTCCGGGGACAGGGATTCGCCCGAAAGCTCGGCGTAGCGCCGGCCGAGGCTCGGCCCTGAAAGATAGGCCTCGCCGCAGCCCCTGCGGCCGCATTCGCAGACCCGGCCGCCGATGTCGATCGAGGTATGGCCGATCTCGCCGGCGTTCCCATTCGGGCCCCGGTGGAGCCTGTTCCCCAGGATGAGGCCCGAGCCCATGCCCGTGCCCAGGATGACGGCCATGACGGTCGAGTAACGGCCGCAGCACTGAGCGAAAAACTCGGCCAGGGCCAGGCAGTTGGCATCGTTCTCGATGATGAGAGGGACCGGGAGCTTCGCCCTGAGCAGACTGATGAGGCCGGGTTTCTCGTAAAGCGGCGTGTGGGGGGCGCCGTACATGATGTCGTCACGCGCGTGGTAGGTCCCGGGCGTGCCCATGCCCACGGCCTCGTAGGCGGCCCCTTCCGCCGTTTCGGCGACCAGTTCCAGAATATTGGCGACGACCCGATCCCGGCCGAGGCCGGGCTCCGACGGCCGGCGCTTGCGGGCCAGAATCGTCCGCGTTTCGTCGACGAGACAGGCTTCGACCTTGGTCCCGCCCAAATCGACTCCGATGGCCAGCCGGCTCACGTACTTATCTCGCCCACCGGAAGGGGGTCTTGATCCGTTCCTCGACCCAGGCCTTGTTGATCCGCAGGCCGTATTGGTCGTGCTGGAGGGCCCAGCCGGGGTCGTTCTTCAACGCTTCGGCGTAGCAGGAAACCGCCGCGTCCCTGTTCCCCAGGAGATCGTTGATGTTCCCCATCCAGACCAGGGCACCGAAGACGTCCCCTTTCGCCGTGGAGAGTCCGCGGCATTTCCGGAAAGCCTCCAGGGATTGGGGATACGCGCCGCCGTCGAAAAGAAGGAGTCCCAGTTTGAACCAGACATGGGGGGTCTTGACGGCCGCCGTTCCGGGGTTCTTGAAGAACTCGAGGGCCGCCTCGCCGGTCCCGGTCCAATCCAAGTCCTCGACGGCCTCCTCGATCTCGGCGGTTGTCCGCGGGATCGCTTCCCCGATGAGCCCCAGGCGCCTATCGGGGTCGAGGACGACGTCCTTGAGCGGGGAGCGGCTGGCGAAGCGCAGGAGATTCGTCCGGACCAGCCGATCGGTCGTCACCGTCTGGGTCGTCCCGTCCTCGAAGACGGCCTGGACGGGAACAGGCATGCGAATGGAGTTCATCCCGTACTCGACCCGGACCTCCGACGCGAATCCGCTTTCGGCGGGGGCCGCGCTCTTGGCGGCCACCCGGCATTCAAGCATTTTGTTGGATCTCACCCAGTCCTCGAAGAACCAGCCGAGGCTCTGGCCGGCCTCGGCTTCGGCGATCCGCCGGAACTCGCGCCACTCGAGGCGTTTCCCGGCGTATTCCCGGGCCGTACGGCGGTAAATCCGGTCGAACGTCTCCCGGCCGAGGACCGTTTCAAGGGCACTGAGGACGGTGAAGCCCTTGCCGTGGATGAGGATGTTGTTCCGGTCGAACTTCTGCGCTTTGATAAGAGAGGCCGGCGCGTCCATGGTCGTGTCGTTCCCAGCCTTGACGCCCTCGAGGTAGCCGTCGATAAATCCCCGGTGCCTGTCCCAGCCGTAGCCGCGGCCGAGCATATAAGCCTTGTCCGCGCTGATGCCCATGCCGATCATGAGCCAGGATTCCGTGTAATTTTCGAGAACGTCGCCGGACATGACCGACTCGCCCCAGTATTGGTGGCCGATCTCATGGGCGGTGATCCAGGTCCACCATCTGTTTTCCTTTTTGTCCTTACCCGGGTCGAACGTCTCCTGGCCGTGGACGACGACGATGCCGGAGGCGTAGGGATAGCCGCCCATCGGCCGCACCCCGCCCGGGAGGATGACCAGAGACTCGTGAGGGTAGAAACCGAGCCATTTTTTATAGAAGGGGATGATATCGGCCGCGGCCTCGAGGCAGAACATGGCGCACTCCCGGCCTTTCTCCGTGAAGAGCGCCGTGAGCTCGACGCCCCCGGCCTCGCGCCGCTCCATTTTCATGGTGTTGGACAGGAAGATCCCGAAGTGGCTGGTGACGCAGTCGTTCTCGTAGGCGCCGGAGTTCGCGTTGAGACGACCGCTCGCCGCCACGGCGAAGCCGGGAGGAGCGTTCAGCTTGACCTTGAACGAGTCCCGTACGGGAAGCCCTTCCCACCCAAGCCGCGGATACCAGAGACCGAGATGGACCTGGCCGTCGCTGACGGAGGCATGGTGCGTGAAACGAACGTCGAGCTTGACCTTTCCGCCCGGCCGGACCGGCTCCGGAAGGCCCAGCAGCAACGGGGTCGTCAGCGGCATGTTCTTTTCCCTGTTGAGGATCGTGAGCGGCCAGCCGGAGACGCTCGCCACGAATTCGCTCGCCGGCTTGACCGTTCCTTCGAAAGCGAGGACGGAGAGCGGCCGGCTCGTTGTGTTCGTCAGCACGATCGTACCCGCGGCGGCCAGGGATACCTCCTCGCCCGCGACTTCGATAGCCACATCGAGGTCATAGGCGGCCCCCGGCGGGTCCGTGGGCGTCCAGAAGCCCCGGATTTCTGAAGCTTCTTGGGCCGAGGGTGCGCACCCCGATAGGGACAGGAAAGCCAGGACAAGGCAAAGACTTGTCATCCCGACCAGCGCGTCTTTCATCGTTATCCTACCTCCACCCTGACATTATACAAAAAACCAGATCCCGGAACGTCAAAAGATAAATCGTTGTGGCGAGCCCGACAAGATCCATCAGCCGCGGAGACTCTTCATCTTTCACGGACCCTCTGGTATAGTGGGGCCCACCGGGAGATCATCGGACCATGCGTTCGCCAACCGATAGAGTTTCATTCGGCTACAGAACGGTCGGGGCCGAAGAGAAAAAGCGGCTCGTTCACGACACCTTCACCCCTATCGCCAAGACCTATGACCGGGCCGATGCCCTGCTCAGCTTCGGCCTCCACTTTCTCTGGAAGCGGTCGACGGTCCGGCGGCTCGGGCTCGGGTCCGGCGACGCAGTCCTCGACGTCTGCGGCGGGACGGCCGACCTGGCCCTCCTCGCCGCGAAGCGCGTCGGGCCCGCCGGCCGGGCGGTCGTCTACGACTTCAACCGCCCGATGATGGAGGCCGGACGTAGAAAGAGCGCGCGTTCGAATCGCGTCGGGGCGGTCACGTTCGTCCAGGGCGACGCCGAGCTGTTGGCTTTCCCCGAAGCAGCCTTTGACGCGGTCACGGTGGGCTTCGGCCTCCGCAATCTGGCCCATCTCGACCGGGGCCTTCGGGAGATCCACCGCGTCCTCAAGCCGGGCGGCCGGCTCGCGGCCCTCGAATTCTCCCTGCCGGGGAACCGGGCGCTGAGATCTCTCTACGCCTTCTATTCCTACCGTCTCATGCTCCCGGCCTCGCGCCTCATCACCGGGACAGACGGACCGTTCCGTTATCTCGCCGAATCCATCCGGGTCTTCGACCCGCCTCGCACACTGGCCGGACGGCTGTGGGCCGCCGGATTCATCGATGTCGTTTTCCGTCCGCTCACATTCGGAATCGCCGTCCACTATTTCGGGCGAAAGCCCCAGGAGGTCCTTGATGCCGCGAATCGACAATGAGGCCCGGGCCACGGCGGCTCAGTGCCGGCATTACGCCATGTGCAAGATCGACTACCTCGCCACCGGTCTATGTCCTTCGGGCCCGGAGAAACATTTCGTCACCTACTATCCCCAAGGGAGGATGGACCTCTACCGGGGCCTGGCGGAGGGCCGGATCCCGGTCACGGAGGCGCTGCTCGACGCCGCCGACACCTGCACGATGTGCGGCATCTGCGACGCCCAGTGCCATTTTGTGACGGGCATGCAGCCGACGTCCGTCATGCGGGCCCTGAAGGACTACGTCGAAGAATTCCGCCGGGCAAAGGGAGAGGTCGTCCGACCCGCCGAAGACCAGGTTCTGCGCAAGTTACGGGAGATCGTCGGGCGGGACTGGGTGTCGAACGACCCGGCCGTCCTCTGGACCTACGCCGACGACCCGTTCCCCCTCGCCGGGCCCCAGCCGCCCCGTTACGTTGTCCTGCCGGGGACTACGGAGGAAGTCGCCGCGGTCGTCCGGCTGGCCAACGCCCTCAACCTTCCATTCGCCATCCGGGGCAACGGCGGCAGTGTCTTCGGCTTCGTCTTCACGGACGGGATCGTCCTCGACATGAACCGGATGCGGGCCATCGCTTTCGACCTCGACAACTGGACGGCCGCCGTGGAAGCGGGGGTGACCTCGTTCGAACTCCAGCAGGAGGCGTGCCGGCGCGGCCTGCGGATCAACGCCGCCGAACCGGCGGCCACCGTCTGCGGCAACTTGGTCTGCACGGGGACGTTTTCGACCTGGTCGAACGTCTACGGCACCGCCGCCGACAACTTCGTCGACATGGAGTTCGTGGACCGCGACGGCCGCGTCTTCCGGCTCAACGACAAGCAGGGTCCGAACCATTTCGCCTTTGCCCATCGGGTCGAACCCTCCCCCGGCATCTGCACGAAGGCCTTCGTCAAGCTCCACCCGGCGACGGACGACGAAGAAGGCCTCCTCGTCCCTTTCGAGGGCCTCGACGAGGCCGTCCGATTCGCCCGCGAGCTCGGGCAGAGGCGCATCGGCCTGGCCGTGGCCGTCCTCGGGGCCCATTATATCGCCGCGTTCCTCTCGCCCGACGAGACGCTGGCCCAGAAGCTCAAGGCGGCGCTTCCCGAAGCCCTGGGCGTGAACTTCATGGTTTTCGTGACCGGCGACCAGTACGCCCGTGAGGCGGTCCGGAGGATGACGCCAGCGGTCATCGACGCCGACCTTCTCCGGCTCCTGACGCTGGGGCTGCCTCGGCTTCTCGAGCCGCGCTGGCTCAACCTGATCGGCGAATACGAGGGCCGCGAACGGCCCTACGAGCTTCTCTGTCGGCCCGAGATGCGCCCGATCGTCGAGGCCGCCCTTCAGCCCTCGCCCGAGACGATCACGGAAGCGGTGCCCGAAGGACTCCGGCCGTTCTATAGGGATCTTTACGCCCGGCCGGAGATGACGGACATGGTCTGGCTCAACATGCACCGCATCGTCAGCGCGCGCATGTCGCGGCGCAAACACATGTTCGCCTTCCTCGTCTACCTTCCACCGGACAAGCCCGCCGTCATCCACGAGATCCTGGACGGCTTTGCCCAGGTCGCTGAGGCCAACGGCATCGACCACGACTTCGGGTTTTTAACGCCCATGGACTTCGGCAAGCGGGCCATCCTCGAATACGATTACTACATCGACCACACCAACCCGGCGGAGCGGGAAAAGATCGCCAAAGCCATGCCCGAGCTCGATCCCTGGCTCGACGCGCTTGCCGCCCGGGTGCCGGGCGTCCTGTCCCTGAAATACGTTTTTTCCCAGGGTTGCTCGAGGAAAGAGAATTTCCTCTATCAGGTCTGAGCGAGGGGATCGATGAGGATCGGGCCCGGCGAACTCCGCGAAAAACGGGCGGCCCGAGCTCATCATATCCTCGTTACGGGAGCGACGGGATTTCTCGGCAGTCACATCGCCGCGGCCCTCCTTCGGGCGGGCACCCGAGTGACGGTCCTGGCCCGGTCCACCAAACGGCTCCCGGCCCGGGACAGGATCGCCCGTCTCGCCGACTGGTTCGACCTCGATGAGGGGCTGCGCCGGTCTCTCGACGTCATTGAGGGCGATATCCTCGATCCCGGCTGGTCCGCCGACGCGGCCGGGGACCATGGGGGACTCGGGCAGGTCGACGAGATCGTCCACTGCGCCTCGAACACCTCCTTCGCCGAACGGAGGCGGGCCGAGATCGAGGCGGTCAACGTCGGCGGGCTCCGCAACGTCCTCGACTTCTCCGCCCGGAGCCGGGCCGTATTTTTCCATCATGTCAGCACCTCTTTCGTCGCCGGGACGCGGACCGGACCCTGCCGTGAAGAATGGGTCGAGACGGGCGGCTTCACCAACGTCTACGAAGAGACAAAGGCCCGGGGCGAGATCATGGCCCGAGACATCTGCCGGCGAGAGGGAATCCGCCTGAACGTCTACCGGCCGTCCATCGTCTACGGCGATTCAAAGACGGGCCGCACGCTCCGTTTCAACGCGGTTTATTTCCCGGTCAAGGCGGCCGTTTTTCTCCGCGACATCTACATCGCCGACATCCGTGATCGAGGCGGCCATAAAGCCGCCGGAATGGCCATCCGGATGGAGGAAGGCGGCCGTCTTTTCATGCCTCTCCGGATCGAGGCCGGAGGGACGGGCGGCCTCAACCTCGTTCCCATCGACCACTGTGTCGACGCCTTTATGGCCGTTTTAGAGGACGGCCTCGAAGGCGGTATCTATCACATCGCCAATCCCCGATCGACGAAGATCGAGGCCATCGTCGAATACGCCGAGCGGCTCTTTCACCTGGACGGGATCGGGACCTGCGGGCCGGAAGCTTTCGCCGTCCAGCCAAAAAACGCCTTGGAATGTCTCTATGACTCTTATCTCGAGGCCTACCGTCCTTACATGCAGGACCTCCGGACATTCGATATCCGAAACGCCGCGCCGGCCCTCGAAAAAAGGGGTCTCGTCTGCCCCGAATTCAATTACGATATTTTCGCCCGGTGCATGAATTACGCCGTCGAGACCGGCTGGGGGACGCGGCTCTTCCCCTAGGAACGCCGGCCGGGACTCGCGTCCCTCATGGCGCCCCGCCGCGAATCGTGTAAAATAGGTCCTCCACCATGGAAAGAACACAGCTGGAGGATATCGTCCTCGCCTCGGCCTCGCCCCGGCGCCGGGAACTCATGGCCCGTGTCGCGGCGGAGTTCCGCGTCTTTCCGACCGACGTCGACGAGTCCTCGGTTCCGGAGGAGGACCCGCTCGAGTACGCCATCGCCGCCGCCGTGCTGAAGGCTAAAACCGCGGCCAACTCCTTTCCACAAGCGACCGTCATCGGAGCCGACACGGTCGTCGCCCTGGGTCTGCGCATCCTCGGCAAGCCGTCCGACCGGGAATCTGCCCGGGCCATGCTCCGGGCGCTCTCGGGCCGGCGCCACCGGGTGATGACCGGGTTGGCTTTCTACAACAAGGCCGAAGCCCGCCTTCTGACGGGCTACGACCTGACCTATGTCACCTTTCGCGAGCTCTCCGCGGAGATGATCGAGGGCTATCTCGACGAGGAAAGCTACCTTGACAAGGCCGGCGCCTACGCCGTCCAGGAGGTCGGCGACGCGTTCGTCGCCCGTCTCAAGGGGGATTACGACAACGTCGTCGGCTTTCCCGTGGAGAAGGTCCGGCAACTCCTGGCCCTGTTCAAGGCCCCGCCGCTCACCGTCGAGGTCGAGGACATCGATTTCCCGGCGAGCTGCGGGAAGGCCGTGGCCGGAGGCCGCAAACTGTTCATCCCGGGAGCCGTCACCGGCGAAACCGTCCGGGTCCAGGTCGTCGGCGAACAGGGCGCCGCCCGCGTCGCCGAGGTCATCCGGATCGAGTCCCCTTCGCGCCGCCGGGCCGAACCTCGATGTCCCTATTTCGGGCCGTGCGGAGGCTGCCTTTTTCAGAACATCGATTACGGGACCCAGCTCGAGCTCAAAGAACGGTATGTCAAACGGACGCTCGAGGAGGCCGGTATCGCCGGGGCGACCGCGGCCGTCAAGGCCATCACGCCCTCGCCGGACCCCTACGGCTACCGAAACAAGATGGAGTTCGGCTTCGGGGAGAACTGGGGCCGGCTCGTGCTTGGGCTCAGGGAGAGGGTCACGGCCACCCGGCAGACCCACCGCCGCACTTTGTCCATTGACGCGTGCCCGATATTCAGTCCCGTCGTCGAGCGCGTCTTTCCGATCGTGATCGATTTCGTCCGCGAAAAAGGCCTGGACGTTTTCGACATCCCGTCGGGCCGCGGACACGTCCGCCACCTCGTTCTCAGGCAGGGGAAAAGGACCGGGGAGCTCATGGTCATCTTCGTGACGGCCGAACTTCCAGGCACGGATATCTCCGTCCTGGCCGAGCGCCTGAAGGCCGCCGTCCCGGAGCTCAAGAGTTTCGTCCAAGTCACGAACAGCCGCCCCTCCGACATCGTCGAGCACGAGAAGACCCGGCTCGTCGCCGGGGCCCCGTTCATCGAAGAAACGCTCCTCGGCCTCACGTTCCGGGTTTACCCCCAGACGTTCTTCCAGACCAATACCGCCGGCGCCGAATGGCTCTACCAGAGGATCAGGGACGAAGCTCCGTTATCTCCGGAGAGCCGCGTCCTGGGGCTCTACTGCGGCAGCGGGACGATCGAGCTCTCGCTCGCCGGGGGTGTCCGGCAGGTGACGGGCGTCGATTCCTCTCCCGCCAATATCGCCACCGCCGTGGAAAACGCCCTGGTCAATCGCGTCGATAACGCCACGTTCGTGCCGGGGACGGTCGAAGCCCTGTTGAGCGAACCGCTCCGTGAACCGGTCGACGTCGTTATCGTCGACCCGCCGCGCGTCGGGCTCACGGGCAAGGCGCTACGCCGCGTCTTGGACCTCGGCGTCCCCGCGGTCGTCTACGTGTCCTGCAATCCGGCTTCGCTCGCCCGGGACCTTCGTGGTTTCCTCGACGCCGGCTACAGGGTTGCCTCGCTTTCGCCCTTCGACCTCTTTCCCCACACACCCCATCTCGAAACCCTAGCCGTCCTCGAAGCTTAAGAGGGACAGCCCCACTCGCCACGGTCATGGCGAGTGGGGCTGTCCCTCTTAGGGTTCAACGGTGCGGGTGGCGATGACGTCGACGCCCATCCCAAGGACGTCGGCAATGAGGACTTGCCCTCGGCTGATGGGGGCCTCGGGCCTGAGCCGGGCGATCTCGGCCAGGATGGGGAAGATCATCTCCCTCGGCACGGGGCCGCTCAGCCGGACCGAGACCATCCTCGACGCTATACCCCTGACCGGAACCGACGTGGCCAGGTTCCTCCTCGGATGGAGGATCTCCTCAAGGGCAAAGGGGACGCCCTTGTCGCACTGGTTCCCCCGGACTTCAAGCTCCCCGGCCTCGTCTTTGCGGACCTCGAGCTCGCAGCCGACCGGGCAGAGGACGCAGGTCAGGCGATCGAGAACGGGACGGTCACTCATGGCAGCTCACCTCGACGTCCTCTTCGACGGCCTGCCGCACTTTGATCTTCTGGAGTTCGGACGGCAGGAGGCGGTTGAATTTCTTTCGAACATAGACTTTCCCGGTCGTTTTCCCCTCGACAACGACCTGGGCGTTCCTCATGGGACACGTTGTCCGGAAGCTCCATTCGGTGCCGGCCGTCCCGGCCGTCAGGAGCTGCGGCAGCGCGTATTTGACGTTCGGTCCGGCGGTGATGCGGACCGTCCCTCGGGCCGCCCTCTCCCCCGCCGCGTAACGGGCGGCGGATTCGCCGGCCGCGGAGCCCTCGAACGAGGCCCAATCGGCTACGTCATGGATATGGAGGACGTTGCCGCAGGAGAAGATCCCGGGGACCGAGGTCATGAGCGCCTGGTCGACGACGGCGCCTCCGGTCGACGGAGAAAGCGCAACGCCGGCCCGCTTCGAGAGCTCGTTTTCTGGAATGAGCCCCACCGAGAGGAGCAGAGTATCGCAGGGAATGACGGTCTCTGTGCCGGGAACGGGCGCCAGACCGTCGTCGTTGCCCGGGCCGACGACGCGTTCGACCCTAGCAACGACGACGCTTTCGACCCTGTCGCGGCCGCGGATCTCGACGATAGTCGAGTTGAGCTCAAGGGGAATGCCGAAATCCATGAGACACTGGCGGACGTTGCGCTCAAGGCCGCTCACCCAAGGCAGGATCTCAAAGACGCCTTTCACCACGATGCCCTCGAAGGTCAGGCGGCGGGCCATGATCAGCCCGATGTCGCCGGACCCCAGGATGACGGCCTCGTTGCCGATGTGGAGGTTTTGAAGGTTGACCATGTTCTGGGCCGACCCGGCCGTAAAAACGCCGGCCGGCCGCGTTCCCGGGATCTCGATCATCTCCCGAGTCCGCTCCCTGCAACCCATGGCCAACACGACAGCTCCGGCCCGGATGAGCTTGTAACCGGAGCGCGCGTTGACGCGAAGGATACGGTCCGGCGTGAGGTCGAGGACCATGGCCCCGGTCTCGACCTTGATCGGCTCGCGGACGACGTCCTCGATGAGCCGCTCGGCGTATTCGGGACCGCTGATCGTCTCCTTGTAGAGGAAGAGCCCGAAGCCGTCGTGAACGCACTGATTGAGGATGCCGCCGAGGGCCCGGTCGCGCTCGACGAGGAGGACCTTTCCCGCCCCCGCCCTCCGGGCGCCGAGGGCCGCGGCCAATCCGGCCGGGCCGCCGCCGATGACGACGACATCGTGGGTTTC
>Ga0268276_1001986_pt1 | contig 18450 bp, 17 predicted proteins | sample saktaG_4_FD_190145 | JGI IMG/M metagenome (GOLD analysis project Ga0268276, IMG submission 190145) | Saline water microbial communities from Sakinaw Lake, British Columbia, Canada - sak_2010_1_5_45m | ecosystem: Environmental > Aquatic > Non-marine Saline and Alkaline > Saline ...
TTTTGCCATCAAGGAAGAGTTCGAGAAGAGAGGGGTCGAATTCGCGTTCCCCACCCAGACACTTTACGTGAATAAAACCGATTCTAAATAAGGCACAATGGCCAACGATATTAAAAAGATAGCGTTCATAGGCAATTACCTTCCGAGGCGATGCGGCATCGCGACCTTTACCACCGATATCTGTGAGACGTTTGCGGCTCAAAACCCGTCTGTCCAAGTCCTGGCGATACCTGTTACGGATATTGAGGAAGGTTACGATTATCCGGAGCGGGTACGTTTCGAGATCAAGGAGCAGGACATGGACTCGTACAAAGCGGCGGCGGATTTCCTGAATCTAAACGACATCGATGTCGTCTGTCTTCAACATGAATTCGGTATTTTCGGAGGGGACTCGGGAAGCTATATATTGGCCTTGCTGCGCCAATTGAATATGCCCATCATAACGACCCTGCACACGGTGCTGAAAAACCCGTCCGCGCGCCAGAAGCGAGTGATGGATGAATTGCTTGGCCTGTCCGATTACGCGGTTGTAATGACGCAAAGGGCCGTCGATATCCTTAAGGTGGTAAATAAGGTGGACCTATCAAAAATACGGCTTATTCCTCACGGGATACCCGATGTCTCTTTCATCGATCCCAATTTTTATAAAGATCAATATGGAGTCGAAGGCAAGACCGCGCTTCTGACCTTCGGTCTGCTTGCCCCGCATAAGGGGATAGAAGTCGTGCTGCGCGCGCTTCCCAAGGTTGTAAAGAAATATCCCAATGCAGTTTATATAGTAGTCGGAGCAACGCATCCAAACCTCTTAAGGCACGAAGGCGAGGCGTACAGGCTTTTTCTTCAGCGCCTTTGCGATGAGCTCGGTATTTCGAAGAATGTTATATTCCATAACCGGTTTGTGTCAGCTGAAGAGCTTAAAGAGTTACTTGTGCTTGCCGACATCTATATCACTCCTTATCTCGGGGAGGCTCAGGTGACCAGCGGAACACTCGCCTATTCGTTCGGTGTAGGGAACGCGGTCATATCGACCCCGTATTGGCATGCCGCCGAACTGCTTAGCGATGGCAAGGGGATCCTGGTGCCGTTTAACGATCCGGAAGCGATAGGTCAGGCGATCATGAGACTTATTGATAACGAGAACGAACGCAACGCTATGCGCAAGAACGCTTATATTTTAGGCCGCGAGATGGTATGGAACAATGTCGCGTTAAAATACGCTTCTCTCTTCGAAGAGTCCAGGATAAAACGTTCTCCGGCAACGCAGAAGAAGATAAAGATGCACTCTCTTGAACAGCTCTCTCCCGCGCTGCCCGATATCAAACTCGACCACCTTGTGAGGATGACCGATTCCATCGGGATATTCCAGCACGCCACTTTCAATGTGCCCAATTTTTCCGAAGGTTATTGCACAGACGACAACGCGCGGGCTCTTATCCTTACCGTACTGCTTGAAAACCTTGGCACTATAAATCCTCTTAAAATCAATGATCTCGCCAGCCGTTATCTCGGGTTCGTTAAGTATGCCTGGGATCCATCCATCGGCCGGTTCAGGAATTTTCTTACCTTCCAGCGAAACTGGAAAGAAGAAGTGCCCAGCGAAGATTGTCATGGAAGGGCCATATGGGCCATAGGCACATGCATAGGGCAATCCAAAAATGACGGATTTGTGCAGATGTCGGTCGAGCTTTTTGAAAAGGCCCTCATATCTTCAGCGTCATTCACGTCGCCACGCGCGTGGGCTTTTATACTGCTCGGGATACATGAGTACCTACAGCGTTTTCACGGGGACAGGCTCGCCCGTAACTGTCTGCATACGCTCGCTATGCGGCTTTATGACTTATACAAGGCGAATGCCAAAAATCAATGGCTGTGGTTCGAATCGTCTTTGACATATTGCGACGCCAAGTTGCCGCATGCGCTTCTGGTCAGCGGGCACGATCTTGATAACGAAGAGATGCTTAAGGCGGGGACAGACTCTTTAAAATGGCTTGCAGAGGTGCAGACTTCGACGCGAGGGCATTTCCAGCCGGTAGGCTCGGACGGCGCGTATTATCGCGGCGGAATAAAACCTCTCTTTGACCAGCAGCCGGTGGAAGCGTATTCAACCGTTTCGGCTTGTCTTGAAGCCTATCGAATCACAAAAGATAAGGCCTGGCATGATGAGGCCTCAAAAGTCTTTCAATGGTTCCTTGGGGGCAATGACCTTGGTATATCCTTGTATGACCCCGTAACGGGAGGATGCTGTGACGGTCTTCACGTTGACAGGATAAATCGCAATCAAGGCGCCGAATCCACCCTTTCATTCCTTCTGTCGCTGACCGAAATGACACAGATGGAGAATGTTCTCGAAAGCCTTAAGGAGCCCTTGGAAGAATGATAAAGGATGCCGGTATAATCATTACACCTGATAGCAGGCGCGTTATCATCAGGCCGTATATTCCCGCTGATCAATCACGTATATCAGGGATCGTATCGCGCGTTATGGCCCTGGGCGAATCCGCTGCCGAAAAAGAATTAAATAAGGTCATACGAAATTTTTCGCCTCGACATCATAATTTTGATACTATCCTAGAGCGTCAATTTGAGATCGTCCGCGCATACATGCCCTCCGATTTTCTGCTTTCTAAAGCGCACAAGCTTCTCGTAGGAGCGTACTTTATTGGTGAACGTTCATATGAATCAACGGCTCTCTTTAATCCTTCTATTGTCGCGCATCCCGATCAGTCCGGCCTTTCCCGCGGTTCGTTACGCGTAATTATTTCTTTACGCGCAACAGGTGAAGGGCATATATCCGCGCTAGCATTCCGTTCAGGAGTCGTAGACCGGTATGGATCTGTATCGATCGATAAGGCTTCCAGATTCGCTTATACCGCCGAGCCAAAACCAAACGCGCTTTACGATAAGACATGTTTCGTCGGGAAACTCTATGAAATGGGGCTGGAGAATGACTGCTCAAAATACATTACGGACCCGTTATCGGATGAGTTTACCATTGAGCAGCTGCAGGATAAGGTCAATACTTATACTACCGGGCATCATTCGATAACTTTAGACAACAGGCTTACCTGTGAAAAGATCATGTGGCTCGCCAGATGCAATTACGAGGCTGCTTTCGATCCGCAATTTACGCTTTCAGAGCGTGTTCTATTTCCGCTCTCGCCCAGCGAGCAGAACGGCATGGAGGACGCGCGTTTCGTTTTCTTTAGGGACGATGATGGAAGCGAAAAATACTATGCCACCTATACGGCGTATGACGGGAGGGTCATCCTCCCGCAGATAATGGAGACAGAAGATTTTATTCATTTTAAAATGATCACCTTGAACGGCCCGGCGGCGATTAACAAAGGGATGGCTTTGTTCCCACGTAAGATAAACGGCCGTTATGCGATGATCTCCCGGAACGATAATGAGAGGCTTTTTCTCATGTATTCCGACAATATCCATTTCTGGCATGAAGCCGTCCCGATTATGGAGCCTTTGTATCCCTGGGAGTTCGTGCAAATCGGAAATTGCGGTTCTCCCATTGAGACCGAGCGCGGGTGGCTTCTTTTGACTCACGGCGTCGGACCCTTACGTCAATACTCGATCGGCGCGACTCTACTTGACCGAAATGATCCTTCGCGTGTACTCGGCCGGTTGAGAGAGCCGCTTATTCATTGGAAAGATAAAAGCCGTTCCGGGTATGTTCCTAACGTCGTCTATTCGTGCGGCGCTATAGCTCATGGCGATACGCTTATTATCCCTTACGCGTTATCCGATCAGCAGACGACTATCGCGCTGGCATCACTGCGCGATATCCTAGACAAATTGTCCTAGGAAAAGATTTAAATAATCCAATGTCCCCCTGAGAGAGGTTTCCCCTCGGCTCTCCGGATGAGGGACCTTACATAAAACAAGAGACCCGGTATTAATACCGGGTCTCATTGTATAACTAACGCTTTTAAGCTTTACAGCTTCTTTACATTAGCGGCCTGTTCGCCCTTAGGTCCCTGCGTGATATCGAACTCTACTTCTTCGCCTTCTTTCAAAGACTTAAAACCATCACCCTGGATGACGCTGTGATGCACAAACACATCCTTACCATCATCAGGAGTAATGAAGCCGTATCCTTTAGCATCATTGAACCATTTCACTTTTCCTTTTACCATTTTTTGCTACCTCCTTCCATTGGGACTAATAGCAAATAACAGCTAAAGGAAAAAACCTTGAGGTTTAAGATTCCCAGCTACATTTACTATCGGTCGACATTATACCGTTATTTCGGGAAATTAGCTACTACTATTTAAAAATAGTTTGAAGATGATTAAATGGCTCATTTTGCCGGACTATGGTAAGATACCTTAATATGGATGATATTAAATTGTTCAAGATAGCCATAGTCGGCAGGCCGAATGTCGGTAAGTCGTCTATTTTTAACAGGATAGCCGGCTCCAGGAAGGCCATAGTGGAGCCTGCCTCAGGCACCACGCGAGACAGGCTTCATGCCCAGATCAGGTGGAAAGGAAAGAGCTTCACTATTATCGATACGGCAGGATTCGAGGCGGCCGCTCCCGGCGATATGGCCGAGCTTGTATTAAAACAGATCCGGATCGGGATAAAAGAGGCGGATATAATATTATTTGTTACGGACGGCCGCACCGGAATAGTCCCGCAGGACAGAGAACTCTCTTCAATGATCAGAAAGAGCTCGAAGAAGGCCTATCTTATAGTGAATAAGATCGATAGTGAGTCCGATGCGGGCCTGGCGATGGAATTTTTTGAGCTCGGGCTCGGCGAGCCTCATGCCGTTTCAGCGATGCACGGCAGGGGTATCGAGGAATTATGTAATGACCTTGTGAAGGACGTAGAAAAGAGCGATGCAAGAGACGGCACCAAGACCGTAAAGGTCGCTATAGTAGGGCGTCCGAATGTCGGTAAGTCTTCATATCTGAATTCTCTGCTTAGCGAGGAGAGGGCCATTGTGCATTCTACCGCAGGCACCACAAGAGACGCTGTCGATACCGATCTCAAATACAAGGACAGAGACTATATCCTTATAGATACCGCAGGTATAAGACATAACGCGAAGATAGACAAGGCATCGGACTTCTATGGGAGCGTGCGCTCCAATGAGGCGATAAAGCGCTGTGACGTAGCGGTAGTTCTCATCGATGGCGCCGAAGGGCTGACAAAAGACAGCGTGCGGATAATAGATACGTGTCTCGAAGAGGGCAGGGCGCTCATTATAGCGGTAAATAAATGGGATCTCGTAAAAGACGCAGAAATGTCGAAATACAGGGACAGGCTGATAATGAATATGAACGTCGTAAAAGATCTGCCGGTATTATTCACATCGTGTAAGACCGGGAGGAATGTCATGTCCAGCCTCGATGTAATATGGTCGGTATACGAGAAGTCTAAGGTCGTTATTCAGCCCGACAGGCTTGCGGATATCCTCAAATCGCTGAATAATTCTACCGAGATAAGCAGTAAAAGGATAAAGTTTAAATTCCTGATACAGGAGGGCGTTATGCCTACCGGATTTATATTAGGCGTAAAGAACATAAAGGCCGTAAGTGAAAATTTAAAGAGATTCGTGGAAAACTTCTTCAGGAAGAATTACGATTTTGAAGGGGTGCCGATAAGAATACGCTTTGAAAAAGAGGTATTCGATTTTGGAGGGGATATTAAACGACGTCTTTAACGACCGTCTCATCTCCCTTGGACTGCTCCGGCTTATCATCGGGGTTGACATTCTTCTTATCGAGCTTACGCTGCAGTTTATCTTCTTTTTTCTTCTTCTTCGCCAGCTCTCTGGCATACTTCTTATATGAATAATTATCTCTTGCCAATGTATCCTCTCTGCCTGCCGGGACGGCAGGCTTTTAATCCAGTGAAATTCCTCGAGCCGTTATTATACATCTAAAAGCGCTAAACCGCAAGTGGCAGAGATACCGATGGACAAATGGCCGGGGTGGGAGTACAATGGGTCCAAGGGGGTAGCAAATGGTATATAAAGGAAAGATAAAGACGAACAAGAAGCGCAGGGTATGCAAATTTTCAGGCTGCGAACATATTTTGAGCATATACAATCCTGAGACCTACTGCCATGTTCACCAGCAGTTCACCATGATGCAGATCTCTTCCGCGCCTCTCATAAGGCGATAAATGAAGATAGTTCTCATAGAGCCTACCGCTTCAGAAGGAAATGTCTATAGCGACGCGTCTATGCCTCTATTGGGACCGATTTATCTCGGGACCATCTTAAAGAAGGGGGGGCATGAGGTCGAGATCTATAGCGAAGACATCAATAAGCCCGATTATTCCAAGCTCAACGCGGATCTCATCGGCATCTCCATTTTGACCTCAACAGCCAAGCGGGGTTATGAGATAGCTAAGAAATTCCCCAAAGAGAAGGTGATCATCGGCGGCGTTCACGCAAGCCTGCTTCCGGATGAGGCGCTTCCTTTCTGCAGACAGGTCGTGGTGGGTGAGGGCGACAATGTTATTGTCGATGTAGTCGAAGGCAGGAGAACTGAGCCTGTCGTTTACGGCACTCCGGTAGAAGACCTGGACACATTACCTAATCCTGACTTCACATTAGTCAAGGGCTTCTGGCCTTCATTTCTTACCATGCCCATCTCCACGTCAAGAGGATGTCCTTTTGACTGCAGTTTCTGCTCGGTAACAAAGATCTTCGGCCGCAAATATCGTTTCCGAAGCGCGGAAAATATCATTGCGGAGATGAAGTCCAGGCGCACAAGATCGTTCTTCTTTGTAGACGATAACTTTACAGCCGACCCGAAACGCACAAGGCTCCTCCTGGAGCTTCTCTTAAAGAATAAGCTAAATCATTGGAACTGCCAGGTGCGCTGTGATGCGGCTAAGGATAAAGAGCTCTTAAGACTCATGGCCGATGCGGGATGCAGGGCTGTCTGCGTCGGGTTCGAATCGATAAATCCCACGACTTTACAGGCCTACCAGAAGAGGCAGACCCTGGATGATATAGTGAGCGCTATCCGCTCCTTTCACAGAAGAAAGATAAAGATCCATGGCATGTTTATTCTAGGGGGAGAGGAAGACGGCAAGAGCGCCATATGGGAGACATTAAAGTTCACCATAAAACATAAGATAGATACCATACAGATGGCGATACTTACTCCGTTCCCGGGCACGAAAGTATATGAATCTCTCAACGCGCAGAATAGGATATTCACAAAGGACTGGAGTCTTTATGACGGCCAGCACATTGTCTTTAATCCTAAATTGTTATCGGCAAGAGATCTGCAGGTCAACACTGTCCAGGCGTATAAGAAATTTTATTCTCTGCGCAGGGCATTTTCTTCGCTTATTCAACTGCACTTCAGAAATGCCATGTTCCGCTTTATAGGCCATCTCTCTGTTAAGGAATGGGTGAAGCATAATTATAATATGACTTGGCTGGCGCGGACCTGATCCGCGTGCGCAGGTAAGTTCGCAAAAGAAGCTTAAAATGTACTTATTAAGAGATGCTTTTACGGATACTATCAGACTGCTGCCTCTCCTGGCAGCTGTCTATTTTTTTGTCTCATTTCTTGAATATCGTTATGGCGACCGCATGGGGTCTTTTTTGGCGCATCTTCACAAATTCGGCCCTTGCCTGGGAGCGCTCTTAGGCTGCATACCGCAATGCGGATTTTCCGTAGTTGCCTCCGCTTTGTACGTAAAGAGAGTCATATCTGTCGGCACATTACTGGCGGTATTTTTATCTACCTCGGATGAGGCGGTGCCGATACTTTTGTCGATGCCGCGGCTGGCGCATCTGGTCGGGGTGCTTGTAGTGATAAAGGTGGCGATCGCGATATCTGCGGGGATGGCGGTGGATTTTGTCCTGCATTCCATAAGTATCTCTAAATTAAAAAAGAGCGCCTCTATTGATGCTACATGCGAAGACGCCATCAAGGGCCATTCGGGATGTTGTTCTCATGGGGTCGACAAGGAACGTTCAAAGATCAGGGCCTTATTGATCCATCCACTATGGCATACAGCCAAAATATTTATCTTCTTGTTTGTTATGTCGGCCGCCTTGAATTATTTAGTATATCTGATAGGCGATGATAGGCTGGAAGGGCTTCTTTTGAACGGCTCTATTTTCCAGCCGTTCCTCGCCTCGATGATAGGCCTTATACCGAACTGCTTTGTCTCGGTTCTCCTGGCCGGACTCTTTGCCAAGGGCGCCATCAGCTTTGGTTCGATGGTAGCGGGGCTATCCGCCGGAGCGGGGCTGGGGATGCTTGTGCTTGTGAAGGAGAATAAGGATACGAAAGATACCATATTCATTATAGGCCTATTGATCGGGATAAGCGTTATTGCAGGCGTCGTTATTCAGATGGTGAGCGGGAAGTGACGATGTAAAATGGGTGTCCCTAAAAGTGACTGTCACTTTTACTCTTTTACTTTATAAAATATTTTAGTGCGAAGAATCCGCCGGCGGCCAGAAGAAGAAATGCTATAGAAAATATATCGAAATATTTTTCGATAGAATCCGATATTTTCTTGCCGAATAGACGAAGCGCGCCTGCTACGAGGAAGAACCTGCCGGCGCGGCCGACAATAGAAGCTATTACGAGCGTCACCAGAGGTATCTTAAAAAGTCCTGCCGTGATCGTGATGGCCTTATAAGGGATCGGGGTGAATGCGGCTGTGAATATGACCAGAAATGCATTCTCGGCATATTTTTCACCGAGCATCTTCACGACAGCATCGAGATTATAAGTCTGTACGATGAGCTTACCGACCGTTTCAAATAAGCTCCACCCGATAAAATAGCCCAAGAGCGCTCCCAGGACCGATCCGAGCGTGCATATAGCGGCATTGCGGAACCATTTTTTACGGTTAGCCACAACCATCGCTATCAGCAGTACGTCGGGTGGTATCGGGAAGAATGAGCTTTCGCTAAAAGCTGTGAGGAAGAGGGCGTAGGGCGCTTGTTTCGTCCGCGCCCAGTGGAGCGTCCAGTCATATAGGCGCCGTATCCATCGAAGCGGCGCTTTTAAAATGTATAGCAGATCTATCTTCATAACGGAGACATTATAGCAAAATCAAAGTATAAGTCCATAACTTTAGTCTAAAAATTCTTGATATAATGCGACGGCTCACCTATAATACTACCCATGCATAAATACGATAAGATGATAGAGGCGCCGTTCGATTATTACTTCGGAGCTTTTCTCAATTTAACCTGCAGCCTGCCGTGCGAATACTGTGTTCAAAAGATATCGCTTCCGGGCCAGCCCATCGCCCACTATCCTCTTATGTCCGGCCAGAAGTGGGTAGAAGCGTTAAATGCTATTTCCGGCAGAACAAAAAATAGATTCTTAAGGTCGCCTAAGAGAAAGAAGATATCGATTACCGGTGGAGAGCCGTCCCTGCATCCGGACTTCATCTACATACTGAATAATCTCGATAAAGACTGGAAGATAACGGTTACCTCAAATTTTACGTCGCCATTCTTCGATAAAGATATTAAATTTTTGAAACAGATAAAGCGTAGAAGTAGTTTAAAGTTCAACGCCTCATACCACTTTATGTATGCTCCTATCGAAAAGTTCATAGAGAATGTGAAGAAGGTAAAGAGCTCGGGATTTACAGTACATAGCCTCTTTATAGTAGCCCATCCGGCGCATAAAGCAAGAGCAGAGGAGTGCAGGCTGAAGCTCTTAAAGATACACAAGATAGTAAAATTACAACGCTTCTTCGGCAGGTACGAAGGTGAGCTATGTCCTTCGGAGAACGCTCATGATATCGTATGTGAACAGGAAGACGGTATTAGAAATTACAAGGCTTACAGGGATGGGTTTAATCAGGCCGGTAAAGAAGATATGTATTGCCGTATGAAGAAAGTCCTCTTTGCCCCGAACGGTGAGATCTATAATTGCCACTATAAATTATATACGGGGCATAAAGATAGATTTGGAAATATATCGGATAAAGATCTGCGCATAGTGATGCCGCAGGGCTTCTTCCTGTGCCATGATTACGGCTTTTGCAATCCCTGCGATTCCGAAGGGCATGCGTTTAAGGATATGGAAGGCAAAGAGTTTAATATAGGGCAAAAATAGATGCGCAGGATCTTCTCGGCGTGCGTGATACTCCTCCTAATAACTCTATTCTCGCAGACTTCTTACGCGGGTGGGCCGGTCCCGAAAGTCGCAAGCTATTGGAATAAGATTAAAGATAAAATAGTCCAGTGCGTCCTATGTCCGCGTAGATGCGTTATCGATAACGGTCAGAGAGGCCTATGCACCGTCCGGGTGAATAAGGACGGTACGCTCTATACTCTCGGATACGGCAATCCGGTCGCGGTCCATATCGATCCCATAGAAAAGAAACCTTTCTTTAATGTGCTGCCCGGGGAGAATGCGTTCTCTATAGCGGTGGCGGGCTGCAATATGCGCTGCCTATTCTGTCAGAATTGGCAGATCTCTCAAGCCAGGCCAGATGAGGTAACCACCTACGATATGCCTCCGGAGATGGTTGTCTCCGAGGCTGTAAAGAATAATTGCCCATTCATCGTATATACCTACACCGAGCCCACCGTATTTTACGAATATATGCTCGATATCGCGAAGCTTGCCAGGAGTAAAGGATTAAAGAACGGCATGCACACCTGCGGCTATATAAATCAGGAGCCTCTTAAAGAGCTGCTGAAGTATATGGATGCCGTTAACGTCGATCTGAAAGGTTTTAATGAAGAGTTTTATCAGAAGATGGGAGCCTTCGCGTCTCTCGAGCCTGTATTAAATACGCTTAAGACTGTGAAGGCTGAAGGGATCTGGCTCGAGATCACAAATCTGATAATACCGGGGTTGAACGATGATCCTGAAGAGATCAAGAGAATGTGCGAATGGATAAGAGAGAATCTGGGCGCGGATACTCCGATACATTTTTCGAGGTTCATGCCTTCCTTTAAGCTGCAGAATCTGCCACCTACGCCCGTTTCGAAGCTGGAAGAAGCCTACAAGATAGCCAAAGATGCCGGGCTTGAGTATGTCTACATAGGCAATGTCCCCGGACACGCCGGTGAAAATACATATTGCCCTCAATGTAAAAAACTTATAGTAGGCAGGATCGGTTACCGCATAACAGAGAATAGCATCCAGGGCGGTAGGTGTAAGTTTTGCGGCAGGTCGATAGCTGGGATATGGTAAATTCTTTAATCACTTATCTGCAGATCTTCGGTATCGGTTTCACTTTCGGTATAGCCGGGCCGTGCCTCTTGAGCTGTGCTCCCGTTCTCATCACCTACATAGCCGGAAGTAAAACCTGCCTGCCTGCAAGCGACGTTCGGGCAGTCAGGCAGGAATGTCAGGCGGAGGTCTTTAAAGATATATTAACATTTCTTTCCGGCAGGCTGCTCGCTTATATATTATTAGGGGCGCTGGCCGGACTCTCCGGAGCTCTCTTAAAAAAATTCACCGGAAGCTCTCTAGCTATATATCTCGAGCCTCTTGCCGGAGCGGTGACCGTCCTCTTTGCGATCATAATTCTTACCGGTAAAAGCGGAGCATCTTGCGAATGTCCGACCGCCTCCGGTAAGCGGCTCAATTTTGGCGGAATACTCGCTTTCGGTTTTCTGATAGGCTTAAGTCCCTGCGCGCCGCTTTTGGCGCTCCTCTTTAACATAACCCTTATGTCCAGGGGCTTGTTGGACGGAGCCTTTTACGCATTCTTCTTTGGCCTGGGAACGTTTCTGTCGGGGTTGATCACCATCGGCGTGATCGCGGGGATTTTGACACGCATTCCTGCCGTATTTATCAGATCAAAGACCGCCATCACCATATTTAAGACCGTCTGTGCGTTATTGCTATTAGCGCTTGGGCTGGGAATGATATTTAAGAATTATAAATTATAGGTTATATGAAAAACGCGATCCGCTTATCGATAATCCTGACAGGCTTTACGGCGATGGCCTCGCAGATAATCTATCTGCGCGAGCTTCTGGTAGTATTTTACGGGAATGAGCTATCGATAAGTCTCATTCTTGCCGGCTGGCTTATCAGCGGAGCCTTGGGCAGCGCAGTATTTGGAAGGCTCGCGGCCAGGGTAAGGTCTGATATAAAGGCCTTCTCTTTGTGTCAGATAATTTTGGCCTGCTTGCTTATATCGGGGATCATAGCGGTAAAATTCATCAAGACCTTCCTTAGGGTTAATCCCGGCCAGGTCATCGGGCTCTTTCCCATAATAGCCGCGAGCCTTGTTATTCTTGCCCCTATCTGTATATTAATGGGTTTTATGTTCCCGCTTGGTTGTCGGATATACGCCTCCCGGCTTGCAAGGGACGCGCGGGGAATAGGCGCTGTCTATATTCTCGAAGCCGTGGGGTCAATAATAGGTGGAATCATCACAAGCTTTATACTTATTAAATTATTAAGCACACTGCATATCGCAGTTATATTCGCGCTATTAAATTTATTATCGGCATTTTTATTGAATCGCAGAATGGCTATTATTTCTATTTTGGTTATATTGAGTACGCTGTGGGCTTTTGGCGGATTAAAAGCGATAGAACGCTACGCGCTTAAAAAAGAATGGCCGGGCTACGAGGTTCTCGAATCAAGGAATTCGGTATACGGGAATATTCTGATAGCTAAAAGAGGCGAAGATTATTCTTTATTCAATAATGGACTGCGTCTTTACACAATACCGGACAAGCCGAGTTCGGAAGAGGCTGTGCATCTGGCGCTATTGGAGCATCGGGACCCTAAGATAGTGCTTTTAATAGGCGGAGGCGCCGGCGGACTGATAGAAGAGATACTGAAGCACCGCGTTGAGAGGGTGGACTATCTTGAGCTCGACCCGTCCATAATAGAGATGTCCGAAAAGTTCCTTCCGGAAAGTTATTATAAGGCGCTTAAAGATCCGCGGGTCTCGATAAAAAACGTTGATGGAAGATTTTTTATAAAGAACTCGAGAGAGCTATACGACTGCATCATAATTCACGCCGGAGATCCACATACGGCAGAGGGCAACAGATACTACACGTCAGAATTTTTTAAAGAGGTTAAGAAGACGCTTAAGGAAGGCGGCCTTATATCATTTGGGCTTACGTCGAGCGAAAGCTATATAAGTAAGTCTTTAGCAGAATTTCTCAGATCAATATACGCCACCCTGAAGTCCGTATTTAATGAAGTCTTAGTTATGCCTGGTGAGACAGCATATTTTCTAGCTACGGATTCAGTAGGCGGTCTCACTTACGATCATAAGATATTGGAGGAGAGGACCCTTGCCAGATCTCTCGATACGCGGTACGTGCGGGATTACTATCTATTCTCAAAGCTTTCACCGGAAAGAATAGCTTATACCGAAAAGATCATGAAGAGCGCCGGAGGCGAGGTAATAAATCATGATTCGAGGCCGATCGCATATTATTATGGCCTCATATTCTGGACAACGCTATTCAGGGATTCCGTATTTTCAAATACCTTAAGGTCGGTCACCGAATCTATGATATGGCGCTCCATAGGTATCTTCATGATCCTGTTCGCAGCTGTCTCTATGATATATAGAAGGTCTTTTAAGAGGACAGCTCTTATGGCGGTGGGGGTGGGAGGGTTCAGCTCCATGGCCTTTCAGCTTCTGATACTGCTTACGTTTCAGACGATGCACGGATATCTCTTCTATGAATTGGGCATTATTCTTACCGCTTTTATGGCAGGCCTGGCCCTGGGCGCTATATTTGTAATTAAATTTATAGCTGAAACTAAGAGGGACAGGATATTTCTTATAGCGGTGCAGGGCGACTTCATCTTATTTTCCGTGCTATTGGGCGCGATATTCTCAAAGTTTTGTCCGAGCTCACTCTTCCCGGCCCTATCCGTCATAGCCGGATCGATAGGCGGCGCTCAATTCGCTATAGCCAACAGAGTATTGCTTGGCAGGGAGAGAGACGCCGCAACGCCCGCCTGCCCGATAGAAAATTACTCTCAGGCGGGCAGGGTGGGCGGGTTAAGCTATGGAATGGATCTTCTCGGCTCATTCTTTGGAGCGCTCTTAACAGGCATATTCTTGATCCCAATATTGGGGATCCCGAAAGCTTCCTTTGCCATAGCGCTGATCAACCTCTCGATCCTGATAATGCTCTTCGCGAATGTATCTGTTGAAGAGTAGGTTATTCTGTAGTATCATAATCTCGGCGCGCGCCCGTAGCTCAACTGGATAGAGTGAGTGGCTTCGAACCACTAGGTCGCAGGTTCGACTCCTGCCGGGCGCGCCATATCTAATAATGGGAAATATGGCCTGGAATAATAACTTTGCTTATGCGTTAGGGTTAATAACCTCGGATGGTAATCTTTCACCCGATGGACGTCATTTGGCTTTTATATCTACGGATATGGATTTGATAGACACTTTTAAAAGATGTCTTAATTTAAAGAATAGGGTTTCCTTGAAAAAGAGCGGCGGTTACTCTGAAAGTAATAGCAAAAAATGCTATGTAGTACAATTCGGTAATGTTAAGCTGTATAATTTCTTGACCGATGTTGGGCTTGGTCCAAATAAAAGCAAAGCTATAGGGCCACTCCTGGTACCCCCGGCGTATTTCGCAGATTTTTTACGAGGCCTAATAGACGGAGATGGAAGCATTGGCTATTTTATGCATCCAGAAAGCAAGAAGAAGCAATTTAGAATAAGAATTACCTCTGCCAGCAGACGATTTCTCGAATGGTTAAGGACGCGGCTGACAATGACTCTTGGAATAAAAGGATCGATAGAAATAGTGCCCAGGGCATTTCAACTCAATTATTACAAAAGTGACTCTAAAAAGATAGCGCAGTTTGTATATTATTCTAAAGATGTTCCTTGCCTAGAGCGAAAATTTGCTAAGGCAAGATTAATGATTTGCGAGGGTGGCGAAACTGGCATACGCTCTAGCCTTAGGAGCTAGTGGGTTATCCCTTGGGGGTTCAAATCCCCCCCCTCGCACCAATTTTGAGGTTCGTGTGAGATATCGTGCTTTATCTATATTGGTAATACTGCTGCTATCGATACTTTTTGCGTCTGAGGCCATAGCGCAGGACGAAAAGAGCGATAGCTTAAATAATTCTGCGGAGTACTCCCCGAATACCGTAGCTAAGGATAATCCCGGCAAAGTAACGATCCCGCCCGGAATGGAGCTCAGAAAGATAGGGTCTCTTAATCTCATAGTACCGGAGGGCTCTCGTATCCGTAAGGACAGGAGCCAGTGGATAATGGAAGGGCCGGAGGATTTTGCCGCGCGTAGTATAAGCGAGATCAAGAAACGCCTTGATGGCATAGAGAAAGAGCAGGGGGAGCTCAAGAAGAGCATCGAAGAACTTAAAGCAGTGATGGAGGCGCGTTTATGATCATAGTTTTAGGGATAATAGCCGTTCTGATACTATCGAGCGTTATAATCCTGCAGAGATTTATGAAAGATATGGCAGTAGTAGAGAAAGATCTGCTTAAAGAGATCAAAGAGATGAAGCAGTGCCTGATAAGGATCAACGAAAAGCAGTTATAGGTCCGGCAGCATGTTTTGTCATTGATTTCGCGAGCGTCTTTTGGTATAATCGTGCTCTTGTTTTCTTTGATACAAAGCCCGCATAGCTCAATTGGCAGAGCAGGACACTCTTAATGTCAAGGTTCCAAGTTCGATTCTTGGTGCGGGCACCAGCGGCGGTAATTCAGTGGTAGAATGCGACCTTGCCAAGGTCGATGCCGTGGGTTCGAATCCCATCCGCCGCTCCAATTTTTTGCTTGGCATTACAAAAGGGGAGACTAATGATGAAGATCATGGACTTTTTGAATAAAAAGGCCATATCGGTGGACATTAAAGCTACTGACAAAGAAGGCGTAATACGAGAACTTTCTGACCTTCTCGCTAACGCTACCGACATGAAGAACAAGGAAGAGCTTATCAGCGCTGTTCTCGCCAGAGAAGCATTGGGCTCAACCGGTATAGGGCAGGGCATAGGCATTCCTCATGCCAAAAGCCAGGTGGTCAAGGAGCTGGTAGCGGCATTCGGGCTTTCAAAAGACGGAGTGGACTTCGATTCACTCGACGGCGAACCGGTGCATATATTCTTTCTCTTGATAGCTCCGGACGAATCCGCAGGCCCTCATCTTAAGGCGCTTGCCAGGATATCCCGTATGCTCAAGGACAAGTATTTTAGAGAGTTCCTCAGGAAAGCTAAGAGCGAGAGCGAAATCCTGCAGATAATCCAGGACGAAGATTCCAAGAAATATTAATACAAAAGACTAGTCCCATATGATAAAAATATTAAAAGCTTTTAAATGGCTCTATCCCGGCATGAGGGTCAAGAGATGGAGTTTCTTAGCCGTCTTTGGCATGATAATGGTCTCGATGGGATTTGTAATGGTGATATCGGAGGCCACATCTAAGAGCAAGACCTTTGCCGCGGCAATAATCATAGCGGGCATGATCGCTATCATTACAGGGATAAAGCGCATAATAAAATCGTTCGTTACCATACTCCTTCCATCAAAAGAAGGAGACCTTGTCGATAAGGTATATAACAAGCTCATATTGGAGAGGGGCCCCAAGATGGTAGTGGTAGGCGGCGGAACGGGTCTTTCGATGCTTCTGCACGGCCTGAAGGAGTATACGAGCAACATAACCGCAGTAGTTACTGTGGCGGATGACGGCGGATCGAGCGGGCGCTTGAGACAGGATTTTGATATGCTGCCCCCCGGCGATATAAGAAATTGCCTTGTGGCGCTGGCGGATGCCGAGCCTCTAATGGCTAAGCTCTTCCAGTTCAGATTTGGAGAGGGGACGGAATTAAAAGGGCATAATTTCGGGAATCTCTTCATTACGGCTATGTCGAAAGTCGCCGGAGGTTTTGACGCGGCCATAAAAGAGTCGAGCAAGGTTCTGGCGATAAGAGGGAGCGTAGTGCCATCCACGCTCAATAAGGTTACGCTCGTTGCCGAGCATCATGATGGAACCCAGAGCGTGGGGGAGAGCCAGATACCGAAAGCGGGGAAGTCGATAAAGAGGATCCTCTTAAAGCCGGTTGGATCAAAGCCCACTCACGAAGCTATAGAAGCGATAAAAAAGGCCGACGGGATCATACTGGGGCCGGGAAGCTTATATACGAGCATAATGCCGAATCTCCTTGTGGAAAAGATCTATAAAGAGATAATCGCATCCAAAGCCGTCAAGATATATGTCTGTAACGTGATGACGCAGAAGGGCGAGACCGAAGGCTATAAGGCGAGCGATCATCTTGCTGCTATCATCGAGCATACCGCTCCTGGAATAGTCGACTACTGCATAGTCAATACCGCGAGGATACCGGATAGCGTGGCCGATAGGTATCGAGATGAAGGCGCCAGCCCCGTTATAGTAGATCCGGAGAATATAAAGAAGATGAAATGCAGGGTGATAGAGGCCCACTTAATTACGATCAAGGATTATGTAAGGCATGATGCCGGTAAGCTTGCAAAGATAATGGCTGACCTTATAGGAAGTTTAAAGAAAGCTAGGTCTTAGGGTGAAAGAGATCATAGTAGTAGAGAAGACTGTGGTAATAAAGAGTAAGCAGGGACTACATGCCCGGCCGGCCGCGCTATTTGTTCAGATCGCCAATAAATTCGATTCCGATGTTATAGTCTCTAAAGGTAAGACAAAAGTTAATGGCAAGTCCATCATGGGTATAATGATGCTGGAGGCTGGCAGGGGGGCTAAGATCACTATCATTACTAAAGGCGAGGACGCCCAGCAGGCAATCGCGGAGCTGGAGAATCTTCTCTTAAGCGATATCGAGGATATCATAAAATGAACAGAGAAAAAGAGATTATTTTAAGAGGTATACCGGCAGCCCCTGGGATAGTTACGGGTAGAGTTCTGCTTCTTGACAGGGAGCAGTATGTGGTACCCAAGCGTCCGCTTAAAGACGATCAGATCGCAAATGAAATAAAGCGTTTCAAGGATGCTCTTATCCAGACGAAGCAGGAGGTGGTGGAGATAAAGAAGCGCATATCCGAAGAGCTCTCCGCGGAGCACGGTCAGATATTCAGCGCGCATCTATTGGTTATAGAAGACAGCATGCTTATAGAAGAGGTTATATCCAAGATAAAGAAAGAGAAGCTTTCCGCCGAATATGTATTTCAGGATGTCTTGAAGAAATATATAAAGGTATTCTCTGAGATGGACGATGAATACTTAAGAGAGCGTATCAGCGATATCAACGACATAGGCAAGAGGATACTGAAGAACCTTATCGGGGCAAGGGAAGACGCGCTCTCCACATTAAAGGACAGGGCCGTAGTGATCTCATACGATCTTTCACCTTCCGATACGGCTACTATGCACAAAAAGAATGCCATAGGTTTTGCTACAGACATAGGAAGCCGCACTTCACACACCGCCATTATGGCCAAGTCTTTGGAGATACCGGCGGTCGTGGGATTGGAGACGGTCACCAAAGAAGTGCAGAGCGGTGATACCGT
>Ga0268276_1001988_pt1 | contig 18445 bp, 14 predicted proteins | sample saktaG_4_FD_190145 | JGI IMG/M metagenome (GOLD analysis project Ga0268276, IMG submission 190145) | Saline water microbial communities from Sakinaw Lake, British Columbia, Canada - sak_2010_1_5_45m | ecosystem: Environmental > Aquatic > Non-marine Saline and Alkaline > Saline ...
TTGATAACATTCTATTCCTTCCGGAAGAGCAAGTCAAAGAGATTGAGAACCTGAAAAATGTGGATCAGAACTACTGGAGAATCTACGGCTTAGGAGAAATTGGTCAGATACAGGGGCTTATCTTCACTAACTGGGAGGTAGTTGATGCCTTCCCGTCAGATTGCAAATGGATAACCTATGGGCTGGATTTTGGTTTCTCCAACGATCCTACAGCGTTAATCAAAGTAGGGTTGTCAGGAGGTGAACTATACGCTGATGAACTCATTTACAGCCGGGGATTGACCAACCAGGACATAGCCCGATGGATGCATGATGTTGGTGTGACAAGGTCAGACGAAATCATTGCTGACAACCAGCCGAAGTGCATTTATGAGATCAGGAAGGAGGGATACAATGTGAAACCGACCTTTAAAGGACCGGATAGCATCATTGCCGGTATCGATATCCTGAAGCGGTTCCGGATCAAATTAACTAAACGATCATTGAACCTGATCAGGGAGCTCAAAAACTACAAATGGAAAGAGGATGCTGCCGGGAAAACCCTGAATGTGCCGGTAGATAGGTTTAATCACGGAATTGACGGGCTCAGGTATGTCTGCATGTACCGGAATTTGGGTGGGAGGAGGATGGTGAGGGTGAGGAAGGTGAGTAGATGACTCGTTTAAAGAAATTCATTCAACAGCGTTAACTATTCTTTAGGTTTCCTGAATCCGAAAATACAGATAAGTTTTCCATTTATCAAGGCACGAAATTTCTGAGGGCGCAAGTTCCTTCAACGGGACCCTATTTACACTGGCTTGAATTATTTTTTTCAAAGCAGGGTGAATGTAAATAGGCACAGTTGTAAACCAATTTGGATCAAAAACAAACGAACGCCAGTAGTCTTCGAAAGAGGAATAGTATTGTATTGGAAATACATCAGGGGTACCGGAAGACGTAGATGAAGATTTGTCTGAGCATTTCACTTCTATTCTTGACGCATTTAGGGATTCATGTTGTGTGACCCGGCAATCCAAAAACCCCATTGACAAATGAAGTAAAAGCATTATTTAGACTACTACGTATATATTACCAAACATATTTTATTCGAATGGACCAAATACTGTTTGTTTTAACAAAAATAGCGCATATATCATTATATTGCAAATAATATTATTAACATAACATATAGCAGTTTTGATAGGGAATTAATGCCAACTTGGACAAGAGGGTGTGGCCGCCGGAGGCGGCCTAAGGTGGGGGCGGGTGAGCTGTGCGGGACGCACAGCGAAGCGGCCCCCATAGTGGCTGGAGTTTTGGTGGAGGTTGGCAAGCCAACCGGTGGTGCAAGCACGGGTTGGCGGTGGTGGATGCTGGTGGAACGGTTTGAGGTTTGGGGATTGGGATGGCTAGCTTGTGGGTTGGGTGGAGGTTGGTGTTTTGGAGGATATTACAGGAGGTTTGGGGATCAGGTTGAGTAGCGTGACGAGTCCGGGGATATTTAACATAGTGCCTTTATAAGACAAACGGGGTTCAAAGTTGGGATTGGATGGGGGTCGGATGGGTTGAGCCAGCTGGGGTTTCTGATTGCTACCAGTTGTCGCAGCCCTTTGTTTTATAAAATGCATTATGTTAACATAGCCCCGGGAGCGCGCTGGCGAGATGGAGCAACCAATGAAGAGAAAGAGAATGCTGGGGATGCTTGCCCCCCCTAAATGCTTAATTGTAGGAATGATGGATTACAATTCTTTGCCAGATACATATAGCTTATAGGAAATTTTATACACCGGGTGCAAGGAACGATGCACCGGGTGTATACCTATTGAAAACCCTGAAGCAACGGCTAAGCCTGAACGAATGAGCGGTGGAGCCGTGAGGCGCTTGCGACGAAACGGAGCGGAACCGCCGAATGAGTGAATGGATTAGCGGTTGCGGAGGGGGGATGGGCGAGAAATTATAAAAAGAGAATTAATATTGTTGTGGCGTACATTTTCAGATTGTCGAGTGTCTCAATAAGGCTTGTTGGTTTGTAATTATTGTGATATCTTGAAATAAGAAATCTTTATCATGAGTAACAAGTGGAATGCTTTTCCCTTTTAGAAAGTGGAAATAATATAAATCATTGAAATCTGCATTTAGCGTTGACAAAGAGGGAAGAAATGAAAATGGAGAAATAGTTGTGAAATCATCGTTATAAAGGACAACATAGTCCTGAAAAGTCGCAAGGTCAGATGTGAAAGTAGCTATTTGCTTTTTATAATCTGAATGAATATTATCCCTGTACTCAGTTTTAAAATTATGGGATTTATAGGCCTCACCACCGCCAAAAAAAGATTTCATGGCAACGTTTCGCATATATGCGTTGATAACTTCGGAAAGTAAGAGACTTGTCAAGACAATTTTTGGACGATTCTTGATTCTTTTTACTGCCACCGGATCTTTGTTTTCATTCAAATTGATAATTGCTAAAAAAAAATCTTGATAAGGTTCTTCGTATGATCTTACACTGCCAATACCATAATACTTTAAGATAGCAATCCATACGTTAGCATCGCAAAAGTAGAATGGATAATCTTCCGGAATAAAATTTTGAATTTGATATATCGGATATGCCATTATGAACAAAGTAGTTCAGAAACTGCCTGGTCTTGGATTTTAATTTTTTCAGGAGTTGTGGCAAGTGAGATGGCATCTTGAATTTTTTCTTGCCAAATAGGATTATTTTCTGATCCAACAATGGTAAGTAGTTGATCTGTATTATCAAATTCAAGATATGCCTTGCCTATGGATGCGTTACAAAAACCAGAAGTAACATTCTTTAACCCTTCAAATGACAATATAATTGGTTGATTTGAAGAAGTATAAGGTTTTAATGCCTCGAAAACTTGCAATCCAAACTTGTGTAAGATTGCATTTTGGGTACCAATAATATCGATAACACGTAGTGTATTCATATGTACTTACAAAAGTAGATTATTTTGTTCCCAATTTCAAATAAAAATACGATTTCAGTAAATTAATTGCCATTTCTTAAGAAACGGAAAATAAGATGTATTGTTGTGCCAATAAACGGGTATGGGATTAAATGAGTAGTGACATTTTTACTAGTTATATTGTAATAACAATCATCTGATATTATGTGCATTGAACCGCCTGATTTATAACAAAAACGAAAAATTCTGCTAAGACCATTACCTCCTAAGGCACCTACCTTAGTTGAATTTCCTTTCACAGCCCAATCGATAGCTGCTGATCCTTTGACGATACTGCCGTTGTTTTTTGTGAACTCAGCTATTTTCTTTAAAAAGCCATCACCTAAATCAACTAATGTGAATTTAACCTCGCATTGTGTTGGAAAATACTGTCCACAAATAAAAATGGGTTCATGAGTATTTGCATGTAATCCAACATTATCATAAATCTCGAAATAACTTGTTTTGACTTTCTCTTTGTCTTGTAGACTTAGTGAATCCAAACCTCTTTGGTGTAAAAAGTCTCTTTCTATGTAATTACAAAAACCATCAACATCATCTTGAGAAAAGAAAGATAGTGGAATCGTTGAATCTCTATTGTCGAATGGTATAAATGTAAACTGCTTACCGGCTACATGACTAAAAAACCCATTTCTTGAAAAAACATTAAAGTCAGTCCGTAAAGATTTAAAATCGATAAAGGTTCTGACATTTCGATTGGTTTTTAAGTGATGAATCATAGCATAGAGTAACGAACATAGGTTGGCATCCATAAAATTAATGCCATCAAAATTTAAAGTTATCGAACAGTTCCTTTGGGTATTGGCAAAATTATAGAAGCCAAGTAAGGACAAATGGCCTGAAAAGTCTGTATAAATATGTTGATTTGATGAATGTAATTGATAATCCGGCATAATGGTTAATGGTGCTGAAATTAGTCTTTGCAGGTATTTAGTACAGGTATGGAAATAAAATAAGAAGGATTAAAGTAACTTTTCATCTCCATTAATTGATAAAGCAAGTTGCTCTAATGATTTGATACCCTTCTTTACTTCGTTGAAATGAGATTGTTTAATCATAAGATAATTCCAGTCGGCACCAGTTTGTTTTGTAACTGCTTTGCACCATCTTTCAATTGCCTTGTTCTTATTATCAAGGTCAGGATACTCACGTCCTTTGGTTTCAAGTATCCAGTAGATTTTCTTTTTACCTTCTTTTTGGACGGCAACAAAATCAGGAAAATAATAACGAATTGCTCCTGAATTTGAAAGATAGTCGATTCTGAATATGTCTGCTAATGCAGCAAATGCTTCAATGTCTGTTGCATTATCAAGAAACTCTGCAAATTCAACCTCAAATGGATTATATGTAGCCACGAAATTAAATACGGTTTTCTTAAGCCTGATGTGGCCTCGCCTCCATGTGAATTTAGGGGTATCTGATAATTTTATACTTTTCCCTTTGACTTGTACCTGTTTTTTTTCAACCGTGGCTTTGCCGATTTCTTTTGCCAATAGTTCGATAATGGCTTCCTGTATTGAGAGTTCACGTAAAACCTTTCTCAATTCTTCCTTTTCAATATCCTCGATTTTTACCTCAAAACATTTATTTAAAATATAATCCTCACAAATTGGGTAAACAAATTGAAAGCAGTCTGTCAAACCTGCCTTTTTCATAACCTGCGTGACGATATAGGCGGTCAGGTCTCTGCCTAATTCTAAAAATTCTGATTCAACTGTGGTCTGATGCACTTCAACACCAAGGTTCATCATTTCCATTTTCAAAAGCGTTTTTCTGTCTTCACTCAGTTTTGAAGATGAAAACAGCGATGGAAATTTTTTACCATCAATACCACTAAGGTTTTTATAAGCTCTGATATAAGAAAAGTCTGTAGCTGGAATCTCGATGTCAAAAGGTAATCTTTTTCTCTCAGGTGCAATGGTTACAGGAAGTGGTGGTGGTGTTTTGGTTATGTTGATACCAACCCCTTCGAGTTCCAATTGTTTGACAATCTTCTCAAAATTTTCATTGCCGATTACTTCAAGAGTTTGGGTGCGGTCAGGACTAATATCTCTCATCAAACGCAAGCCTCTGCCTATAGCCTGTTCAGGAAGTATAGCAGAATCAAAAGCACGTAAACCTAAAACAATGGTTACATTTTGAACATCCCAACCCTCGCGAAGCATGAGTACGCTGACAATAACCTTAATCTTATTCTCAGGATTATCAACATCACGGGCTTCCTCTCTCAAACTCTCCAAATCACTTTTGCGAACATCACCTGAATTGTCGGTGTGAATAACCATTATTTCGTCTTTTCCAATTCCATACGTTGGTCCTCTTCTGGCAATTGATTCAGCAATTTTGTCAGCAAAAGCATTTTTTTCAGCCATAATAAATAGAACTGGTTTCTTTTTTACCCCTTTATATGCTTCGTTGTGTTCTTTCCATCTCGCAAGGGAGGCTGAAATCCAGTCGCCATATTTCTGAACAACATTGTCTTTAGTGATTTTTTCAGGGTCTTTTTTATTCACCGTGTGGACAATTAAAGGAACCTTGACAATGCGGTCTTCTACCGCCTGCGCCAGAGGATAATCACATATAATCCATGGATAATAAGTATTTTCAGGTGTTTTGGGCGTTGCAGAAAAATCAACCCATATTTTTAAACCACCCGGGAGGTTTTTGTGTATAGAAAGTAAACTTTCATTCCACTTTAACTCATCGTCATGCACATGATGAGCTTCGTCATTCATTACCAGTAAATTGTCGAGTTCTTTAATTCTTTCGAGCAAAGTTTGTGGTGATTTGCCCGGGTCACTTTGTGGTTTGCGGCCCAAAATTGCTTCGATAATTGTATTGGGATTAAACTCTTTTGTACGACTTTCGTAAAGCTGATGAATATTGTTAACAATAAAATTATTCTCAGCAGCTAACGGACTTTCATCATTTCGGAGTTTAATATTCAGTTTCCACTTAGATTTCCACGAACCCGGAATAAACGGCAGTTTTTCAAATATTTCTCCGTTTTTGAAATCTTTTGCCAATCTTTCATAAACAATTACATTGGGAGCTACCAATAAAAAGTTGTTGGCATACCGCCTATCTTTTTCTATTAATCGGTTGAAATAACTCCAAACTACCACAAAAGCCATTACAAAGGTTTTTCCGGAACCTGTTGCCATTTTAACTGCATACCGCAACAAATCTTTTTCAGGTAGTTCCTGCTCGCCTTCCTGGTCTTTTTCGGGGAAATATCTTTTTACTTTTCGTTTGCCTTCCAAATCTTCGCTGAAATCGACGGTAGTAGGAAACAGGTTACCACTAAACTTTTGGTGGTATTTCTGAATAAGTGGGATAACATCAGTGAATTTCTTTATTTCAAAAAGATAGATTATTGTTTCCACTGCTTCGCGCTGACAGAAATAGAAATGGAATGGCTCGCTACCAAATACTGGTGCGTGCGATTGGTCGAACCAGAAAGTCAGCAGTTCCTGAGTTGTAGCTGAAGCCCCAGGATATCCATCATTTCTCCATTTGTCTATTTCAGACCGGAGTTTATTAACCAGAAGCATTTTGCTTGGCCTGCGCCCCTGCACCAATTCATATTCGTTGGCAGTCTTCTTTTTCAGATAACTTACCGGTACTTCCCAGGGATTACGTTCTTCAATGTAGGGAAGCGTTTTATCGTATTGTACAATTGATTGTGGCATGGCTATTTCACTTTTATTTCATAAACCTGAGAAGTGTCAATCCCGAAAATATCAATGATTTTCACATAGATTTTGTAAGTTCCTGGTTTCGGATATTCATAATTTGCAACAAGTTTTAGTTTGCGTTCCTGCTTGGTGCGGTAACTGGTCCATCCATTGTTGAAAGTGTCGTTTTGAAATTCAAAATCTACTGCCCAGTAATCAATCCAATCACTCCATTTTTTTATACTTTCTTTTACATCGAGTGGAATTAAATCGGTATGAGGTATCACAAAATCTTGAAGTTTAACTGTTGCTTTCAGGCCTTTGATTTCATTTTCAGTTTTGAAATATGCCAATTCAAAGAACTTTACATCTCCTATGCCGGAAACCTGCGGGTCAATGGCATCCATTGGTATAATACGTAGTTTGAGACGCACTGCCATTTGTTTTGCAACTTCTTGTATGGCATCGTTCAATCCCATTTCCCATTCCCAGCCCAGTACGTGCAGTTCTTTTTGTCCCATTTCTTTCGTGTCTTTCAGTGCATCTATTACTTCCTGAATAGTAACAGGTGCATCCACCGCACCAATATACACTAGTGCATTGCCTTTTTTACCATGAATATGAGAAGAACCAGCAATGGGCTCTGCTCCGTATAGTTTTAAAATAAAAGCAAGATATTCATACAACGCCTGCTTTTCATCTTTTTTCCCAAATGCCTTTACCTGCCAGAACTGTCTTTCATATTTGCCGAGGTTTAAAATCTCAAAGGGACGAACTTTTTTGCCATATTTTTTGCCTTCATCAATTAAATTCTTACTGTTTTCGATTTCCAAAAGGCGCTTGCGGGTGGTATGTATAGAATAACGGCCCAGGTCAACACCTATCCATCTGCGGTTAAGTTTTTCTGCTACAGCACAGGTGGTACCGCTACCTACAAAAAAATCAGCTACCAAATCACCTTCCTTACTTGTGGAATTAATTATTCTTTCAAGCAATGCTTCTGGCTTTTGAGTAGGATAGTGTAGTCGTTGAGACATTACCAAATTAACTGGGATATCATTCCAAACATTAGTCGGAATTTTCCCTCTCGCTAATTTTTCCTCTGAAATAAGTGGATTCTTTCTTCCTGCTGTCTGCGTTAAGTATGGGATGTAGATATGTGTAGGATCAAAATACTTTTTATCAAGGTCTTTTGCAATCGCTAATATATTGTCATGCTTTTTTGCAAACTCGTCATTACCTCTTCCACCAATATCATAATGCCAAATAATCTCATTTCGAAAATTATTTGCTCCAAAGATTTCTTCACACAAAATTTTTATGTGCGAGAACATTCTGTAATCAAGGTGGATATATATTGTGCCTGATTCATTTAGTAAGTCCTTCATCAGAACTAATCTATCATACATCATTTCAAGAAAACTATCGTTGCCTTTCCCCCATGTATCACGATATGCTTTCTCCTCTAAAACTGAGTGTTCCTTATGAACGATTTCCCCTTTTTCGCCAATTTCAATATCTATTGTAAAATCAGCCCCAGTCGCAAAAGGTGGGTCAATGTAAATGAGGTCTATTTTTCCGGCAAACTTTTCAAGCAAGGAACTCATCACAAACTTATTGTCACCCCAAATGAGTTTGTTTTTCCAGCCATCTTCAAAGGTGCTGCCTTCATCACCTTTCCATGTATCAAACAAAGTTGTTTGCTTGGCGGCTTCATCACCTTTTTCAATCCGTGGTTCGTTAATGCTTTCCACGATTTGAAACGGAAAGGGACCGGGTTTTTCCACGGGTACTAATTTGCCTTCGTCATCGTATTTGCCACGCCAAACGAGTTCGGTTTTTTTGATTTCGATTTTGTTCATGTTTTTACTTTAGTTAGTTTCAACTCTGCAAAAGTGTTTGAAGTCACATTCCTTGCAAACCTTGGTTTTATCAGGCATATTTATTATTTCAAAATCCTTATTGATGATGTACCTTGCGACCTCGTCAAAATGCTTACCTGCTGCTTTCACTAATTTTTCGTCATACTCTATTTCCATTAATGCATCCTTTCTATTGTCCTCAGCGGTCCAATACAAGTAGAGGCGTTCAGGATCTTTATTGTAACGTTCCTTTAAAATATGGGCATACACATGTAACTGGTATTTGTATTTCTGTAACACCTTGTCATTGGCATTCGGCCTCTGTTGACTTTTAAAATCCAACACTTCCAGTTTGTCGTCCTTCCCAAGCAGCAAATCTACCTTTCCGTTTATAATGTAATCATCCTTTTCATAAGAAACATCTATTTCAGTTGCTATTACACGGTCGAGTAACTCCTGGTTATTTTGAAAATAATTTATGGCATGCCTTAACGCACCTTCTTTGGGTTTCAAGCCCAATGGACGGTGTCCGTTAGCCAAAAGGCCTTTGTAATTATTTTCAAAATCAGCAGCGATAATTTCCTCGTTTACTTTTTCATAATCCAAAACTCTACGGTGAATATCTTCAATAGTTTCATGAACTAGGGTTCCAAACAAAACCTGACCGGTTCTACTGGGAGTAAATTCAAACTCTTTGTAAAACTGGTATTGTCTTGGGCAGGTTTCATATACATTAATGTGTGATGTAAGTGATAGTGATTTCTTCGGAATGTATGGCGATTTTGATTTGAATCGTTGTGCCTTCAAAGTTTCTTTCTTCACGTGAGGCCATTGATCAAGACCTTCCCAAACGGTTTCAAAGATTCCTTTTGGTTGGGTGCTGGTTAAAAGGACCAAAATCTTTTGCGGCCGGGAAAATGCTACATAAAATAATCGTGCATGGTCAAACTGTGTGATACGGTTTTCCGGTTCAAAAACTTCTCGCTTATAGAATGGTGAAAGAAATCTATCGGTTTGTTTGTTTACACTGTACTGTTTATCCAATGAACCAACCACTACGACAGGAAATTCCAGCCCCTTGGATTGGTGGATAGTCATTATCTGCACATAGCCTTTAGGAATAGGATTGTTTTCATCTTCGTATTCATTTTGACCTGAATTAAAAAGCAGATTAAAGAAACTATTGAACAACCGATACTTCAAAGCTATTTTGTTCTTCCCAGTTATCATCGGCATATGGTAGTAAGTCATAAATGAACTGATAAGTGAAGAAAACTGAGAAAGATTTCTTGCCGCATTTTCATCTTTCAAAAATTCGCTGAAAGGAGAGTAGGCGAAAAGTTGAAAAAGTAAATCTGATGCGATTTCATCTAAACTTTCATCTGGCGAAAGTGAAGTAATGCTATCATTCATTCTTTTCAGATAAACACCAAGCGGCTTTGAGGCAAACTTACCAAGCATTTGAATGCCTTCATACACTATGTCTTTATGTGCAAAGTTGTCCAAATCGTTTCCTGTAAAATCAAATATCAAGGCATAACAAGCAATGAGAATTTTAACTTCGTCATTTTCAAAATATGCTTTTGCCCGGGGACAAAATGCTTTGATATTTTTATTTTCAAGAGCATTGATAAAAGGAGCGCTATGCTCCAACTTGACACTACGAAGGAGCAAAGCCACATCGCTTGGGTCGGCAATAACTTTGTTTTTCAGAAGATATTCCACCATATCAGCAAAACGTTTTGCTTCTTCTTCGGGAGAATCTGCCCAAATGCAAAAAACGGCTGGATAATCAGGCGAAACAGTGGTTTTAGCTGGCACAACTTCTTTGTCGGGATAACGAAACTGAACAGTGCTATCGGAATTTGTCCAGTCAACTTGTTGCATGAAAGTGTTGTAATGTTCAATGATTGTCTCGTGAGAGCGGAAATTTTCAAGCAATTTAACCCGACTGCATTTTTTGAAATGTGTTTCAAACTCCAGAATATTCCGTACCGTTGCACCACGAAAACGGTACAATGCCTGGTCTTCATCACCCACAACGCATAGATTGTTATGTGGCTTCACTAGGGTGAGGGCTATTTGTTCCTGAATAAAATTGGTGTCCTGGTACTCGTCAATGAGCATGTATTTTATTGAAGAAGCAATTTTGTTGCGGATTACCTTCTGTTGAAGCAAGTCGTAAAATATTCGTTGCTGAAAAGAGAAATCGACCCTATTGTTTTCAAAAAGCAGATCACGGTAAATGGAATACGATTCGCCAAGTAAATTCAAGAACTCATCTTTGCTATTTTCAAGGTTGTCCGGGTCGATTAGTTCTTCCGTAATTTTATCATAGAAGGTTTTGATCCGTGAAATGGTATCCCATTTCCCTTTCCATCTACCGAAATACTTTTCTCCATCATGAAACGGCTCAATGATTTCATCAAAATGTTCATTGATAAAAAGCGAACAAGTCAAATCATCCAGCACAGTGTAATTTTTTTTTAGTGGAGTTTGCTTGATATAAGTAGAATTAAAATTGTCACAAATGCCATGAATGGTACCGGTTACCAATTCATGAATGTTTAGCTTCTCTCCCAATCTTTTTGAAAATAAACTCAATCGGTCACGCAATTCAAAAGAAGATTTCTCTGTGAAAGTGGTGAGAATAATTTCAGATGGTTTTGCCTTGCCGGAAAGAATTAAAAAGAGTGTCCGTAAAACAAGTGTATAAGTCTTTCCTGTTCCAGGACCAGCAATAATTAAAGTTGGTCCGTCAGTTTCAAACACAGCTTTCTGCTTCTCCTTGTCAGCGCCAAGGTCAAAAGTGTCAATAAATTTTTGTTGCAGTGCAGACATGATTAAAGAATTCTTTGTTCACGGAAACTGATATAATTTTCACCAGCTACAATAATGTGGTCGTAAATAGTCATGTTAAGCATTCTTGCTGGAATATCAATTGCCTTTGTGATGGTAATATCTTGTTCGGATGCTTGCGGATTTCCGTTTGGGTGATTGTGCAAAAGCAAAATAGAGGATGCGCCGTTCTTCATTGCCGTTTCTAAAACCTGACGGGGATATACCGGCGATTTGTCCGACATACCCTTTGAAATAAGATTCTCTTTTATGATGGCATTTTTGCTATCCAAAGAAATCAACCAGAACTCTTCGTTTTTTTTGAAGCCAAGTTTATTTTTACAATAATTAATTAAATCATCTTTTGATTGTGAAATAGGCATTAGTTCTGCTTGCTGCTTCTGGTAAAGAAGCGCAACTTCTTTAATAAATAATCTTAGTGATAGAGCTTTGTCTTTGAAGTAAGGAATTTGACTTAACTCTTTTTCCTCAGCATCAAAAAAACCTTTTATCGTTCCGAATTTTTCAATTGCTTGCTTGGCTGCTTGCTTTACATCTTTTTGAGGAATAACAAAAGTGAGGAAGAGTTCAATAATTTCATAGGGTTGCAAACTATTTATGCCTTGATCCAGAAAACGATTTCGCAACCGGGTTCTGTGTTCAAGGTAATGTGGCTTAGATATTTTATTGCCTTCTTCCATTAAGTTCCAAAAGTATGAATTTTACCTCTTAGTTTTATTATAGTATGTAATGTTGGCTATATGGATTTGTTGAAAAAGTTTTCTATCAGTTACAAATTGTACCATTTTATATTTATAGGCAGCAACTACTGGTGGAAGACGTTTGATTCTGATTGGACTATAGCAAACCTGGAAACAACAATAAAGCGATTCAGGAAATTCTTTGGTTTGACAAAATAAATATAGATCAGAAGATTGTTGCTGGAAAACCAGTTCAGAAATCTTTAATTAAAATATGTTTCATTTGAAGCCTCACTTTTTGCACGTTTTTCATTGATTTGAGTCCGTGCGTTCTGAAAATCTTGCAGGGGAACCCGGATTAAATAATCTACAAGGTCAAGCCCGTTTTGTTTTTCCTCTGCTGTTGCTTTGGTCTCCAGCAGGTCGGAAACTTTAATCGATGCAATTGCAGAAATCCGCCTTGCTTTATCAGTCCACAATTCAAAAGCATTCAAATCGGGGAATAAGGTTACCTTTCGACGCTGCAATACACTGCACTTGTCCATATTAGATATTCCTTCTTTGTTACCTGCCGCCAGCCATATGAGGTCAGGAACATATCCTGTTGCAATGATAGCTGTCTTTTCACTCTCCACAATACCAATAGGCCTCAATGGATCGCGAGTTAAGAGATGTTCACCAAAAAAACATTGTTTCAGTTCATAGTCGTTTGGATTCAGGATCTTATGAACCCAAGTGATATGAGGGAAGGGCTGCTTCACTCGTTTCCCCGTGTTACACTCATATAGCATAATCTTTCCTGATCTGATTCGCCCCAAGGTATCGATTTGCCAAAATACTGTAGAACCTGGCCAGTGTTTCGAAGTGCCGATAAAATATTTCGCAATGAGGTCTGAGGTAATTTGCTCCCCAAACAACTTGATCAAATATTGAACAAAGTTGTTTTGATCGTGGTGCTGAAGACTTGCTTTGAAAAGATCAACCGGGATTATTGATAATGGTTTAACCGGTTTGGGAGTTGGTTGACAGTACGTAACAGACTCTCGTTTTTTATCAGGATTGGCTTCGAAATAATGCTTTGGTGTGAAATGGTAACCGCAGTTATCGACCCTTTCGCATCGGCCAACATAGGTTGCAAGGTGATCACCTGACTCAGTGTCGATATATCTACTGAAGGTCTTAGGATGGTCGCATGATGGGCAGGTGTGTCTGGTTTTAATCCCTTTATATGGCTCCAGCCTGTACCGATAATCGTTCAACATTTAATTATTCGTGTGAAAAAAGTGCAAAAAGTGAGTGTTGGTGAAAAGAAATTAAAATGGATCTGAATATAATGAAACAGTTTTCGCAACAAATGCCACGTTTCCAATGTTTTTCTTTTCGACCACTATTCCGATGCGATTCAGCCTCTTACTGAAATTAATCTTGCTCAATGGCTTAAACCCGTCTTCGATTGAAAAAATTCTATATTCTGAGTAGAGTTCTTTGATCAACTTATACTCGGTTGGATGACTCAGGTATTCATTTTCCTCGATAAACATTTGAACTGAATCGCTTTGTCTTTGATAAGTTGCAAGCTGAAGTTCTGCAGCTCTGCATTTTGAAAAGCGGCGCTGAATGATTAAGCGATTCAGGCCGGCCAATATCCAGTTAAAAACTCCAGGGAGTTCACTATGAATAATCTTTTTTGCTAAGTCCTGATCCTGCTCGTCATCTGGAATCGTAACGTCGAACGGAATAATCTGAAACCTTCTGAAATAAGCCTTTGTGTGTTCCACATCGCGAGGAAGTTCGTTGCAATTGAAAATCAATTTAGCATAATTTGTCAGAATGAAAGGTTCTCTATAAGGAAGGCGGGCTTCGACTGGCTCGCCTGAAACAAGTTGTTTAAATATTGATGTTTCCAGGTTGCCATTGATCTCACTTGCATAATTAACGAGCTTGTTGGCCAATTTCGCCCGGAAATATCCGGTTGTATCGGTTAATGATTGAAGTGAATAGCTTGACACGTTTTCAGATCCCAGAATGGCGCTCACAATATCAAAGAATACGCTTTTCCCATTGGCCCCGGGACCATATAACAGTAAGGTTTTTTCCAGCTTCAGAATGGATGGGTGAATAAAAACATAACCTAAATATTCTGATAAAATGTTTTGCCTTTCAATATCGGGTACTACCCTGGCAAGATAACCCTCAAATATTGGCGCTTTGGCAGTTGGGTCAAAAGCAAAGGGGAGTTGGTATGTGAGGAAGTCCTTTGGATCGAATGGCCTCAATATTGTTCCGGAAGGCGAAAACTCAAACGTGCCGTTTAACAGGTTAATCAAGACTATATCATTTCTGTGCTCCGCTTTTGGGAGGGTTCCCAGGGCAAGAAATTGCTTATGAAGCTGATCCCTAAATTGATAATATCGTGCCTGGTATTTCTTGGTTCCCATCTTTTCTGATGATTCACCCAAAAACGTTTTTAGTTCATCAGTATCTATGAGACTCCAGTAAGCTGAATTGTACACGTATATGAAGTCATTATTCCGACACAGGCCCCACTGGTTAAGCTTGGCAAGGTTCATGATTTCTTCGACCGTGATAATAAGAAAGTGACTGAACTTCAATTTCTCATCAGGTCCAAGTTCGGACAATTCACGAAAATTGATGGGCTTGATCTTTTTCATCAGGGCTGCCAGAATATCTTTATGCGGAAGCGGTTCTGGTGTGAACGACAAATCTGCGACCTCTTTTATAATGTCGGCGATGCCGATACTTGTAAAATCAAATGGTATTTTTTGTATATTTGTCATGTTTAGAACTTTTTACGGGTGTTCCGTCGCAAGCGGTCACCCGTTTTTTAATGGGTGAAATGTTTATTGACAATACTATCGGCATGGATCGAATGCCACATGGCAAGGGAATAATATGTCCCGATTCATACGGTTGACTTCTGGCGTTTGCCAAACTTTCTGGCGGACACCTTCAAGGCCTGATCAAGTTCTGATGCGATGAAATAGAACTTCCGGCCATATCGGTAATATGGTATCTCTCCTGATTTTCTGAGTTTTTGAATTGTTAATGGAGTACATCCCAGGTATTGCGCCGCTGATCGGTCGCCATATAATCGTTGTGGCTCGGGGGTGGGGGTGGGTTGCTCCTGTTTTTGAAAGCGGGTTTCAATTTCACAGGCGATTAAATCAACCAGGTCAGGAATTGATACTGAAGATAAGATTACATTTTGCATAATGCCATGATTTAAAATTCATGGCCAAATTACAATGTAATGTACGGGGGTATTTTACGGGTATTTTACCCGGCGTTAACTGTCAGATAATCAGGCAAAATAATTTTTTAGCGGATATTTTATCCGTTAGTTTGGCTGTTTATGAAGCCATGATATAACATCGGCATCATTATCAGAAAGATCCTTAATGATTTGTTTCCATTGCTTTTTATCCTTAGCCGGCAAGCTCCTCACGAAAGCAGTCATGTTATTTAAGTCGATTTTTATCAGTTCACGGTAAAATCCTTGCCCGGTACTATATTGCTCGTTGCCATATTTGATTATTTCGGCCTTACAGCCTGATGAAAGGCGGGGCACCTGTTTGCCAATTGCTATTAAAATCACGTGATACAATGCATACCATTTTTCTGCGTATTTCCTCTCCTTCGCCTGATGGCCCGGTGCAATACAACTTCTCATGAAGTCAGCCACTGCATCGCAATAATCGAACAACTCATCATTGGTTAATACCTGCTGATAAGGGTTGTTTTCAGCCTCTGTAAGTATTGTTCCCCTTAAAGGTATACTAACATTGTTTTGTTTGTCAAGCTTATAATAACAGATTTCCGTTGAATCTGTGATGGCTTGCACTATTTTAAAATAATTCATGTTTTCCACTGCTACTTTATAAATTCGCTTCATGGTATCCCTGATTTCCGGGGCATTGGTTCCCTTCTCAATGATGCTTTTATGAAATGAAACAAAGTCTGTTATCTCAAATGGTGCGTCAACGACAATATGGTAAAACTTGGTTTGCCTTTTGATGCAATCCTCAATATGACCGATCCCTTTAAAATCTTTTGGTATCGTGGCTCGCCATTTGATTTGATCCCGAAAAATTCTGCTAATAAACGTTTGGCTGAATAATGCAGTGCTGATTGTTTGCGGTTCCGGCGGTTTGTGGGTGCTTGTTGCCGTTTGTTGAGTTGGTTGATTTTTGCGTTTTAATATGTCAGTAATTGAAAATTTTCGTTCGCTTTCCTCTATTTCATCAGGGGTTAAAAAAGCGCACCATTCTTCGCTCCTTTCCCAGTTTAAAACCATTATTTCTTCACAATCTTTGCAAAAGGCTTCATTTTCGTAGGCATCCGCATTTTCAAAATCTGACTTATCATAGTCAACACTTATTTGTGAAGTCAGATCATAGTATTGACCAATCAACTTGCAGTTATCAAAAGTAAAATTTTCGGTTTTTTTTGCTTCATTGAACCACATCGTGAAAATATCATTAAAGCCAAAATATGTGTACTCTTTTTTGGTGCCGTTCATAAAACTTTCAATTTGAAAAAAAGCATTATCCAATAAAATAGTAATTTCCTGAAATCTCATTTGTTCTTATGTTTTAATATTATCATATATCAAATGTTATCATGTGATCCAGGCGCCCGGTGATAGACTTTTTCAAAACAAGGTCCTGATGTGCATCGTATTATAGTCTCGCCTATGGTTTGCACTGTGACTGGTCAATCATCATGCTGTGGCCTCCTCTGAGATGGTTAATGCTTCGATTCCTTTGTTCTTCCGATGCGTGAATTTAGTAAAAAGTATGAAGGCCAAAACAAACTTTTTTTTAGTGGCTATTACCATTTAGCCATTTCCTCAAACATTTGTGCCCTCTCTTCGCCAGTGATTTTTAGGTATTTCAAAAACTCAGCTTCCGTTTTATGGCCGGTTATGCTCATGATCAAAAACGGTGAAATTTTGCGCCTATATGCGTTCGTGGCGAACGTTCTTCGAGCAGTGTGCGAAGTGATAAATTGATATTTCGCCCCTGATATAACCTCTCTTTTGCCGGCTCTGGTGATGTTCTTAGTATACGTTTCATTGATCTCTGCAGCTTCGCAAACGTCCTGCAGGTAATCATTGAATTTCTGGTTGCTGATGGCAGGGGGTAACTGGTAATCGTATTTTTCTAATATGGCCATAACTGTGGGGTGCAATGGAATAATAACCTGCTGCTTTGTTTTCTGTGTCACCAGTTTTATCCGGTCTCCATTAATGTGTTCCTTTCTGATGTTCGTGTAATCTGAAAATCGTAATCCGGTCCAACACCCAATCAGAAATACATCTCTAACCCGGTCAAGCTTGGGACTTCCTGAAAAATCGTGATTGTAAATACTTTCGAGTTCTGTTTCAGTCAGGTAAGCGTTATCAGATGGCTCAGTTACACCGACAAATGAATTCTGGTATTTGATATTGGTGTTTATTCCGTCCCGGGTGGCTTTATGTAAAACTGTTTTGATAAACTTAATATGACGGCCGTACGTGTTTAATGCGTACTTTTTTTCGGTAATCATGTAGTTTATCAGTTCGTCATATAACCGTTTGTCAACGTCCTGAAAATCAACCGGGGCACCTCGGAATTTTCCAAAGGCTATCAGCATGTTTTTAACCGCTGAATATTTTTCAATATTGGCATGGCTTAACTTATGGCCGGTTTTCTGGTTTATCCCGTTTCTCATTTCCGCAATGAATTGATCAAAGTATTGAAGAAGAGTAATCCGGGTTTCATCCTTGGGCTTCTCCTTCAGTTTTTGATTAAGGTATTCACGGAAGTACTCCACAGTTAATGGAGTTCCGAAGGCTTTTGCGGCATTTTCTGCCGCATGAACATGCCCGAAAATAATATCTAACTGTTCATTCTGGTATTCAGCACGTGGTGCGGTGGCTTTAATCGGCTTGCCTGATTTCTTCCAATATTCCGGTATATAGTACTTTTTATCAACCCTGATGCCGGTATAATACTCAAATCTCATACCGTGGAATGAATACCGTAAGATGATTGGTATATTGGTTTTACGGTCACTTCTGCCTTCGAGATAAAATTTTGGAATAGCCATAACTGGGTGTATTTGCCTACGAAGATACACCCACTTTTTAGTATATTTACATTTGTTGAAAAATATTCTTATATACGTCAGAATTTTTAAGCATTGTATATCAATGTTTTACTATATATGAACAAATTCTGAGTTATTGGAATATGGCTTGGGTTACAATCCCTGTCTCTCCGCAAAATGGAAATGCCGCAGTGAAGCGGAGAAAAAATGCAGGCACCGAGTGCCCGGCATTTCCATTTTTGACGACTCCCCCTCCGGGATCACGACCAAAGGGAGTAATCCCT
>Ga0268276_1001989_pt1 | contig 18443 bp, 17 predicted proteins | sample saktaG_4_FD_190145 | JGI IMG/M metagenome (GOLD analysis project Ga0268276, IMG submission 190145) | Saline water microbial communities from Sakinaw Lake, British Columbia, Canada - sak_2010_1_5_45m | ecosystem: Environmental > Aquatic > Non-marine Saline and Alkaline > Saline ...
CGGAAAATGACGAAATCCTTGACCCAAGCCGGCCACTAAGGTACAAGAATTAGGCCCGCCGTCGCTTCGCTCCGACACCTGGCCGGCTTCCCTCGGAACAGCTGGCCGGGATCATCGGAATACGCACGTAGTGCCCCAACGTTGAATGGGAATAGCTTCCCATAAGGCCCATTATGAAAAAGATAGGGCATTGATTGAGATCGTGTTTCTCGGCACATCGGGGTACGTTCCCACTCCGGAGCGGGACAACGCTTCTTTCGTCTTGACGGCGGGGGAGACCTCGATTCTTATCGACTGTCCGGGGAGTCCGCTCCGGAAGCTGGCTGCGGCCGCGGTCAAGCCGCTCGACGTCGAGAGCGTCTTCATCACTCACATCCATGCCGACCACGTTTACGGCCTGCCGACCCTCGTCCACGGGCTGATGCTCCGGGACCATGTCTTCCGGCTCTTTGGCTCTGCCGAGACGGTCGATCTCTGCCGGCGGCTCCTCGACCTTTTCGGACTCCGGGAGCCGAAATACAAGACGCGCGTCGAATTCGTGGTACTTTCTTCTGGAGAGAGAAAGAATGTCGGCCAGGGAGTCGACGTGACAGCTTGGAGCGTGCCGCATCAGCCTTCTTCGCTGGCCTTCGAATTCCGTGTCGGTCCCGGGGCGAAGAGGGTCGTCTTTTCGGGCGACACGCCCGTTCATCCCGCGCTCTTCGAAGCCGCCCGGGGCGCGGACGTGCTCGTCCACGACTGCGGAGCGCCGGCGCGGTTTTTTGAAAAGTACCCCGTCCTGAAGTCCGTGCACACGAGCGCCCTCGATTTGGGAGAGTGGAGCGAAAGGGCGGGGGTCCGGCTTTTGGCCCCGGTCCATTTTCTGACCGAACTCGATTTCGAAGTCGGCGAGATGGAGAAGGAGATCAGGGCGCATTTTACGGGCCGACTCTTCATGCCGTCCGATATGGATAGGGTCGTGGTCGAGTGACGCAAAGTTCAGCCGGCCTCGCTCTGAGCTTTTCCCTGGCCCTGGGATTTGTCTAGGGCTGCTAGGCGCCTCCGGAGGAAAACATGGTCGACCTCGCATTGATAAACGGGAAAGTCTGGACGGGCGACCCCGGCCGCCCCTGGGCTGAAGCCGTGGCTGCCCGAGGCGATAAGATCTTTGTGGTCGGGACGACGGCGGAGATCCGCGAGACGGCTCCGTCGGGGACGAAGACCGTCGACCTCGGCGGGGCCCTCGTCTTGCCCGGTTTCATCGACAGCCACACGCATTTCCTGGCCGGCGGCTTCGCCCTGAAGAGCCTCCAGCTCCGGGCGGCCCGGAGCCGCGAGGAGTTCGTCACCCTTATAGCGGCCAAGGCGCGGGAGCTCGGAAAAGGCCGCTGGGTCGTCAACGGCGACTGGGACCACGAGATGTTCAGCCCTCCGGAATTGCCCCGCAAGGAATGGGTCGATGCCGTGACCGGCGACAATCCGGTCTGCGTCAGCCGGATCGACCTTCATACGGTCCTGGCCAATAGCCTGGCCTTGAAGATCGCCGGCATCACGAAGGACACGCGGGCGCCGGCCGGGGGAGAGATCGTCAAGGACCCGGTGACCGGAGAGCCCACGGGGATCCTCAAGGACGCAGCGGCGGACCTCGTCACCGCGAAGATCCCCGAGCCGTCCTTTGCGGGGAAGCTTGAGGCGGCCGAAGCCTCCCTGCGCCACGCCGCCGGGAACGGCGTCACTTCGGTCCACGAGATGGCCGATGCGGCGAGCTTCGAGGTCTTCGAGGAACTGGCCAAGCAGTGCCGGCTGACGGCCCGCGTTCATGTCTACATCCCCATTACCGAAGTCGACACGCTCGTCCGGCTCAAGCTCAAATCGCCGGACGGAAGCCCGTATCTCAAGCTGGCCGGCCTGAAGGGGTTCGTCGATGGTTCTCTCGGCTCGGCCACGGCCTATTTCTTCGAGCCTTACACGGACGACTCGGGGACGTCAGGCCTTCTCCACGGGCAGATGTTTCCCGAAGGCATCATGGAAAAGAGGATCATGGAGGCGGACCGGGCCGGCCTCCAGCTCGCGATCCACGCCATCGGCGACAGGGCCAACAGCCTGCTCCTCGACATGTATGAAAAGGCCGTCGCCGCGAACGGCCCCCGGGACAGGCGCTGGCGGGTCGAGCATGCCCAGCACCTGAGGCCGGCGGATATCTCGCGGTTCGGGCGGCTGGGCCTCGTCGCCTCCGTCCAGCCCTACCATTTGGTCGACGACGGCCGCTGGGCCGAACGGAAGATCGGTCTGGAGCGGGCCCGGACGACCTACGCTTTCGAATCCCTGCGCCGGGCCGGAGCGACGCTCGCCTTCGGCTCCGATTGGACCGTCGCGCCCCTGAGCCCGGTCTTGGGGATCCACGCCGCGGTGACCCGCCGGACCCTCGACGGGAAAATGCCCGGCGGCTGGATACCCGAGGAAAAGGTCTCCGTCGAGGAGGCCGTCCGAGCCTATACGATCAACGGCGCTTACGTGGAGTTCGCCAAAGCGGCCAAGGGTTCGATCCAAGCGGGGAAGCTGGCCGACATGGTCGTCCTCGACCGGGACATCTTCACCATACCGCCCGAAGAGATCGCCGCCGTCAAGGTCGCGCTGACTGTCTTCGACGGGAAGATCGTTCACGGGAAAGATTGAAGGAGAACCTCAATGCCGGAACCGAAGCTGTTCACCCCCGAGCCCGGGCACATCGGGACGGACGAGTCGGGCAAGGGGGATTTCTTCGGGCCCCTCGTCATCGCCGCCTTCTTCATGCCCGCCGGCCAAGAGGAGGTCCTGCGCGAGCTCGGGGTCAAGGATTCGAAAAGGACCTCGGACGCCCGCTGTCGTGAGATCGCCGAAATCCTCAAGAAGGGCTACCCGTACCATTCCGTGATCGCCATCGGACCGGAGAAGTACAACGAGCTCTACGGCAAGCTCCGCAATCTCAACCGACTGCTCGCGTGGGGCCATGCCCGGGCCATCGAGAACATCCTCGAGCGGATCTCGGCCGGAAAAGCGGTCACGGACCAGTTCGGCGACGAGAAGTTCGTCCGCAACGCCCTGCTCAAGAAGGGCCGCGAGATCGAGCTCGTTCAAATGCCCCGGGCCGAGGATGACGCCGCGGTCGCGGCCGCGTCCATCCTGGCCCGGGCGGAGTTCCTGACGCGGCTCCATTTCCTGTCGAAGGACGTCGGGGTCGATCTGCCCAAGGGCGCTTCAGACATCGTCGAGGCGGCCGCGGTCAAGCTTGTCCGCGCGAAAGGGGCGGGCGTGCTCGAAAGGGTGGCCAAGACCCATTTCAAGACGACCGTCCGCGTCCTGGCCGCCGCCGGGGTCGCCAGGCTCGTCTGATATGATCGTTCTGGCCAAGATCGGGCTCGTCGTCGCCCTCCTGCTCGTCCTCATCCGGCTGAAGTGGGACCTCGGCCTGGTCCTCTTCCTCAACACCTGCCTCACGGCCGTCCTCTTCGCCATGAAGCCCGCCGCCTTTGGACGGGCCGTCCTGACCGGGGTGACCGCCTGGGAGACGCTCGAGCTTGCCGGGATCATCGTCCTCGTCCTCTACCTGGGGGAGTTTCTCCAGACGAGCGGGGCGTTCAAGACCATGGTCGACGCCTTGAAGAACCTTGTCCGGGACGATCGCCTCATCCTGGCCATCCCCTCGGCGTTCATCGGCCTTCTCCCGATGATGGCCGGGGCCATGATGGGCGCTCCCATCGTCGACGAGGCGGGCCGCCGCTGGAACCTCGAACCGGCCTGGAAGACCTTCTTCAACTACTGGTTCCGCCACATCTGGGAATACTGGTGGCCGCTCTACCTCAACATCATCCTGGCGGCGGCCGTCTTCGACGTTCCCGTTTGGAAAGTCAGCCTCGCCCAGGCGCCGTTCACCCTGGTCGCTTTCGGAGCGGGGCTCGTCGTCCTCTACAGGAAGCTGCCGCGCCTGCCGCGGGAAAGAGAGAACCGCGGCTCGTGGAAGGATGTCGGGCTCGTCGTCTTCAGTATCTGGCCGATCGTCCTGACCATCGTCCTCATCTTCGCCGTCCGGATGAACATGCTCCTGGCCCTGGCCGTCGCCTCCGTCCTGACCCAGGTCACGGCCCGGATGGACGTCAAGACCAGGTGGGGCATCATCGTCCGCGGCTTCTCGCCGAAGATCGTTTGGCTCATCTTCGCCCTGATGGCCTTCAAGAAGGTGCTCGAGGTCTCCGGGGCTCTCGACGCGGTCGTCCGTGTCGTCCCGCCCCACGGCCTGTCGGCCTATGTCCTCCTCTTCGCCGCGCCGTTCGTCGTCGGGCTGCTGACGGGCGTCAACCAGGCGTTCGTGGCCATCTCGTTCCCCCTCCTCGTCTCCGTCGTCGGGACGGGAACGCCCGACATGGTCCTCATGACCTTCGCTTATGTCAGCGGGTTCGTCGGGATCCTTCTCTCACCGGCCCATCTCTGCCTCGCCCTGACGGCCGATTATTTCAAGGCGGAGATGCGGGACGTCTACAGGATCCTCGTCTGGCCCGTGGCCGCCGTCTTCGGCGCGGCCCTCCTCGAAGTTTTGGTTTTCCGCGTTTTCTGAACGGGGACATGTACCTGCGGTACATGTCCCCATTCCCGGGCCTTCTTGATATAATGACGGCGGACGAAGATCCCGATCCCAGGAGCGGTGCCATGCCCGAGACGAAGCGGCTATATTTCGAGGACGTCTATCTCTTGGAGTTCGACGCCGAGGTCGTGGTGAGGACGGAGCACGAAGGGCTTCCCGCCGTCATCCTCGACCGGACGGCTTTCTACCCCGAATCGGGCGGCCAGCCGTGGGACAGGGGCATGCTTGGTGGCGCCGAGGTCCTCAAGGTCCTCGACCTCGATGGAGCCATCCTCCATGTGCTGAAGAGCGAGATCGCGGGTGGAGCGGTCCACGGCCGGGTCGACGGACCGACCAGGTTCGATCACATGCAGCAGCACACCGGTCAGCACGTCCTGTCGCAGGCTTTCTACGAGACGCTCAAGGGCGAAACCCTGTCCTTTCATCTCGGTCCGGAGGTCTCCACGCTCGAGATCGGTTTGCGGGCTATCTCGGACGCGGAGTGGGACAGGGTCGAGGACAGGGCCAACGCGATCGTCTGGGAGGATCGCGAAGTCAAAACTTATTTCGTGCCCGAGGAGAAAATAGGGGAGGTGCCTTTGCGGAGGCCGCCCAAGAAGCAGGGCCTGCTGCGGGTTGTCGAGGTCGACGGATTCGACTACTCGGCCTGCGGTGGGACGCATTGCCGCCGCACCGGTGAGATCGGCATGATCAAGCTCACGGGGGTCGATAAAATAAGGGGGAATCTGCGCTTCGAATTCCGCTGCGGGGGGAGGGCCCTTCGGGATCATCGGGGGAAGGACCGGACGGTCCGGAAGCTGGCCGGGGCGTTTTCCTGTTCGGACGGTGACGCGGCCGCTCAAGTGGAAAAACTCGCGGCCGATCACAAGACCCTGAAGAAGCGGGCCCGCCGGCTCGAAGAGCGGTTGGCCGCTTTCGAGGCCGGCGAAGTCATCGGGGCTGCTTCCGGTCCCGTGATCGCCGGCGTCCTCGAGGACAAAACCCCCGATGAGGCGCGTTTTCTGGCCTTGAACATCATCAAGAGCGGGGAGTTCGCCGTGGTCTATGGCGTCAGTGGCGAGAGCCAAGGGCACCTCATCGCCGCCCGCTCCGATTCCCTGCAGGCGGACCTGAGGAAACTCGTCCCCGTTGTCGGGGCCGTCGTCCCGTGCAAGGGAGGCGGAGGGCCGTCCCTGGTCGAACTGGTCACGCCCGAGAAAGCGCGGCTTCAGGAGGCCATCGACGCGGCCGTGGGTTGGCTCCGAATAAATGAGGAAAAACTGAAGGCCTAGCGCCGGAAGGACGAGCACGCCGAGATGAACATCATCATCGACCCATTTACGTTTCTAAATCGCGGAATAGTTCCCCGCCGTTTCCATTCTCTTGGCCGGGCGTCAACGGCTGTTGACGTTTTCTCGACCTGATTCGCCCTTCTGGGCTGCGGTCATATGCCGTTTAGTTGTTGCTGTTTTTCTCTACAATCCTGTAACGGGAGATTGTCTTACTGATCATCATTTTGATCCCTGTTTTTTTCAGGAATGCCTTAATTTTTGATTTTTGTAGATAGAAATCCACAGGAATGATTCTTAGCCAACACAGATTCATGTCATGCTCTTCTCCGGCTCTTTTAAGCCATTGTTTCGCTTCTCCCAGTTTTCCCAGAACAAGATTCATTAAAAAGAAACTGGTAGGAGGGACATATTCATTTTTTGCTCTCTGCTTTAAACTCTCGAATATCTTTTCTGCATGGGCCCTCTTTCCAGAGCTATAATAAGTTATGGCAAGAAGCATCTCTATAAAGGGAACTCCATCTGAGCACTCAACGGCTTTTTCATACTCCGCGATAGCGCCCTCTATGTTTGATTGTGCAGTATAGACCATTCCAAGATGATAGTGTGCCAGGTAAGAATCTGGATTCATCTTTATCACTTTTTGTAATTCTTTAACCGCTCTGTCGAACTGACCGGGATAGAAAAACGTAAGGCCTACAAATGCATTGATGAAGCTCGAGATCGGATCCAGCACCTGGGCACGCATCGCCTCAGCTATGGCCTCCTCATGCTTCTCTAAATTGGATAGTAGCCAGGAATAATACATTCGCATCATTGCGGAGTTTGGGCTTAGCTCAAGGGCTTGTTTGAGTTTCTGTTCTGCTGCTTTCCAATCCCAGTCGTGTATGGTGTGTATAAAACCCAATGCGCCATGGGCTTCGCCGTTTGTATCATCTATCTCCAAAGCTTTCTTCGCATATGCCTTGGCCTTGGGTATAGCCTCTTTGGGAGGGACATTTCCCCAGTAAGAGAGGACTATGTAGACTTCGAACAGCCCGTAATAAGCCATTGAATAGGTCGGATCTTTCTGCAGTGCCTGCTGGTAACAGTCGATGGCTTCATCGAATCCCCTGCCCCCGTACATTCGTATATAATGGCTTCCCTTCAAATACAAATTGTAAGCTTCCACGTTATCTGTGCCGCGTTTCAGAACCGCAGCCTTTTCTTGACTTACAAGCTTGAGTTTCAGATTGTCCACGACCGCCAAGGTGACTTCATCCTGGATCGTAAAAACGTCCTCCAGCTCGCGGTCATAACGATCCGACCATATATGGTAGCCATCAGCGACATTGATAAGCTGGGCAGTGATGCGAATCCGGTTTCCGGCTATTCGCACGCTTCCCTCGAGGACCTTTCCCACGTTTAACTTCTTGCCGATTTCGCGGATATCTAAATTCTTACCCTTAAATGAAAATGCGGAAGTCCGGGCGACCACCATCAGGTTCTTGATCTTGGTTAATGAATTGATGAGCTCTTCGGCCATGCCATCGCAAAAATATTCTTGTTCCGGGTCAGCGCTCATGTTTATGAAGGGAAGCACCGCGATAGAGTTTTGGTTATCTGACATGCCAGTTGCTTCTGATCGGGGCTCTTCCTGAGTCCGGATTCTCTCAGTGATGGGAATTCTTTTCTCTACCTTTGTGAGTTCGGACAGGAGTTCTTCGGTTGTCTGGCACCTTGCTATTTTATTCTTTTTCAAACACCAGAGGATGACACGACTCAAATCCTCAGTCACGAGATCATTGAGCGCCCTCGGATCAGAGGGCTCTTCCAACTTGTGTTTCATAGTAACGCTCAAAGCCGTGTCCCCTACAAAAGGCACCTGCCCAGTCACCATTTCATAGAGCATAACACCAAGCGAGTAGATATCTGACCGGTGGTCGACATTCTTGGCCTCCGCTTGCTCAGGAGACATGTAGTCAGGTGTCCCGACCATCAATCCAGCACCCGTAATCCCTTTTGATTTGAGGGAACGGGCTATCCCGAAGTCCATGATCCGGGCATTCCCTTCTCGATCGATCATGATATTGCTGGGTTTGAGATCCCTATGAATGACTCCCAACCTATGGGCCTCAACCAAACCCTCACCCACCTGCTTGGCTATTGTAATAGACTTTCCTATGCTTATTGGAGCTGCCCGCCTGATGAAACTCTTTAAATCTTCCCCAGGTACGTATTCCATAGCGATGTAGTAAGTCCCGTTCTTCTCATCTAAGTCGTACATGCCACACACATTCTTATGGCGTATCTTCCGCGCTATTTTCAACTCGTTGCTGAATCGTTCTATGGTCTTCTTATCCGAGGCGATCTCAGGCTTAATGAGCTTTAATGCAACTTCTTCGTGTACTTTGGTGTCGTAAACACGGTAGACCGCACCCATCCCTCCAATGCCAAGCTCTTCGATAATCTCATATCTTTCTGCGAAGAGAGTTCCGCGTGTAAAATCTTTCACCGTTGTTTCCAGAGTTTTAGTGAAAGAAGGCCGGGCATCTTCAGCGGAAGATAGAGGGGCGGCACAGTTGCTGCAGAATCTGGCGGTGTCGGTATTATCAGTCTGACATTTCGGGCATTTCATGGGCCGGTCTCCCATCGCTTAATAAAAGAATATCTATTGGGAACGGAATAGTCAATGAGGTCGCGTAAACGCTGGAAATTTTGTAGAGGAGTGGGCGGGTAACCTTTGTGCTGTGCCCTCCAGGGAGGTAACGGGTTTCCCGCATGCAAGTAGGCAAGTACATGATAAGACCGATCCTATCCCTCAAGCGGCTCTCTATTGATAAGGCTGAAGGTAAAGTTTGCTATCAATTTGGCAAAGACCGCTCAGAGCTTGAACAAATGGATTATCTGGAGTTTATTGCCAGAGTGACCTCCCATATTCCCGATAAAGGCCAGGTGATGATTCGTTACTGCGGGCTTTATGCTAATGCCCATAGAGGAAAGATAAACAAGACAGGAGTCTCGCCTTCCTATCCACTTATCATTGAGGAAGAGGAGAGATTTGTTCCATCAAAGGGCTGGGCGGAGATGATAAGAAAAGGCTATGAAGTTGATCCTCTGTTGTGCCCCTCGTGTAGAGGCCAGATGTCAATCATCGCTTTCATAGAAGATCATAAAGTTTGGGCTTGTCCCAAGGTTACGTGATGGCATTTGACAAAGGCAAAAAAGAAGGGCTACAACCCTCCATGATGTTCACTACAACACCAGGAAGAGTAGCCCGAAAGAGTGTCCGTTTTCCCAGCATTCGCCATCGGGCCGATCCGTAAAGCTGACCTTGATACGGAAAAATCAGCTTAAAATTTTCCGGCATCCGGGTCTACCCCCGCCGGGATATCCTGGACCCGATTGGTCAGCTAGAAAGGGATGACGGGGGGTCGGAAAGGCCTTTTTGAACTCGACCCAATTGGTTCTCTGGAAGACGGTTTCCCCCTTTTCGTTCTTGACCTCGGCGTCCTCGGATATCCAGATCCTGTATTCCTTGTGTTTGGCAAGTGGAACTGGACGTGGAGGGCACCTTGACATTTCCAATTTCATGGTGATAGCATCGGTGTATCTAAATACCAAAAAGGAGCGATTCGAATGAGCAAAAAAAAGCTAAAAACAGAAGCGAGTTGCTCGATCCCGGCCACTTTCAAGCTGGACCGGAGATCATTTATGACAAAGTTGGCCCTCTTGGGCGCAGGAGTCGCCGCCTACTCCTCTCCGAAGGTCAGCGCGGCGGTGAAGCTTCTTTCTGAACCGCAGACAGCGGGGCGCGCCGGCAATTATCTCGACATTCAGCTGCCGGCAGCCTATAAGATTGAAATCCCTCCCGGCAAGCTCACGGTAACGCTGAAAACGGGGCAGAGTGTACCGGTGGAGTTTAAAGGGAAGGGCAATCTTGTTTTGATTAAAGCCACCGATCCGTCAATGGCCGAGGTCAGGGTGCTATCTCTCAGAATGGATTCGACAGAGAGAGAGCCCTTTGCCAAATTCAAACTGCAGACGGGTCCGATCGTCGCCGAGGTCCCGAAAAACACGGTCGTGGGCCTGCTCAATCTCAAAACCGGCGAACTGAGAGAAAACGCGGTCCAGGTCAACGTGAGCCTCCCCCAATCCAGGGCGTCGGCCCCGGGCAGGAATTCGGCCCAGGTCAAGAATGTTCTGAAAGCCGAGACAAAAGTCGCGGGCTGCAGTGGCGGCTCAGGCAAGTGCCGCAAGTGTAATGATATCAAGGTTGATCTGTCTCCGATGAAAACATCAAAAGGCGAGCAGGCGGGCTCAACGACCACAGGCAGTCTGCTGTTGTCCTTTATCGCTGAAAAATAGCGGTCCGTTCGGAGCAGTCTTCTTCAAGTGGGGCGATTGTCTCCCGAAGGAGAATATTCTTTGGGCTTGTCCCAAAGTTACGTGATGGCATTTGACAAAGGCACTGAGCTCATGGACCGCCTTCCTCTTATCTCAGAGCGGATGGCCTATCAAGAATTCGATGGCGAAATTGTGCTGTTCGACAAGAAAGGGAAAAAAACTTTCAAGCTGAACCGCGTCGCGTCTTTGATTTTCTTTTTTTGTGACGGAAGCCATTCCGCGTCCGAAATTCTGAAAGAACTCATCCGAGTGTTTCCGAAGGATAATCCGTCGGTTCTCTCCGCCGATCTCCGGCAAACCCTGGAGCATTTCGAAAAGGAAGGGATCGTCCGTTGATGGCCCCTCCGGACCGAAGGTATTATTTTCGAGTCTCGGACTTTGTGGGGGAGGTCATCACGGACGATGAGGGGTTTCTCGCGGATGTCCGGCGGCTGTATTATGAACAGGCCGAACCAACGCTCAATCCCCATGTGTCTTTCAGAATATCTGTGGACCGGTCTTTGAACCTGAATAAAATCCATACCATCAAAGGAATCCGGGGACTTGAACTGACGCTGATCACGGCCTTCTATCCCTCTCTGCTGCCCGCGCTCGATCACCACACCAACCGGGTGCTTATCAAAACGCTCCAGCCCTATTGCCTTATCCAGGGCGGCTTCACCGCTTTTCAGGGGAAAGGACTGCTCCTCGTCGGCGGCCCCGAAACAGGGCGGCCGCTCCTCGTCAGGGCGCTCACCGAACGGGGCTGGACGTATTATGGGGATGGAATGGTCATTTTGAATATGCCCGGCCGAGAGGCCTTCCATTTCCCGAAAAGTATCGCCTTGCAGCGGCCGGCCAACCCGCTCACACGTTTTCGGGAGGGAGAGAAGACTTTCCGCGATCCCGAGAGGACTTCGGCATTTTATGTTCTTCCGGATAACCGTGCCCAAACCTGGCGGGAGGTACATCCCGTTCATTCCATCGCCTTCACGTCCCGGCAGGACGGAGATGGGCCCGAGCTGAAAGCCGTATCCCGCGCGGACGCTCTCCTGCGGCTGATGGAAAACGCTTATGATCAAGGCGATGATGACGGCCTGAGATTTGCTTATCTGGCCGGGTTGGTGAGGGAAACGGACTGTTTCCGGGTTAATATCAAAGGGCTGAAGAAAACGACGGACTTGATTATCGGGAGGATAGCGGCTAGCATATGAACCGTCCTATGAAAAATGCCCAATATGCCGTGAAATCTTCTCGGCTTCCCTTAAAATCACGAGGAACACTGTGACGGACGGCAACAGCCGTGTCTTGGAACGGGCAGATATCGAATCCCACATTCCTCATCGCTATCCGATGCTTTTGATCGACCGGATCATCGATCGATCTCCAGGACGGTGTGTGGCCGTAAAAAATGTCGGCATCTCGGATTGGTTTTTTGAGGGACATTTTCCCGGCCGGCCGATCATGCCCGGCTGCCTCCTCGCGGAAGCCATGGCCCAGGCCGGCAATTTCCTCGGGAGATCCCAGGAGTCCGTTGGGAGAACTCCTGTCCGGGTGACAGAGGCGTTTCTCCTCTCCTCGGAGACAAGATTCCTCAAGGCCGTCCTTCCAGGCGATCAGATCATCATCACCGCCCGGCTGATTCGCCGTGATGCGAAGATCGTGCGTTTCAAAAGTGATGCTCATGTTTCCGGTGAGATCGTTGCCACAGGGACCTACGTCGCCATGGTCCATGAGGAGGCCGGGTGATCTCATGATCGAGATTTCTCTCCAGGACCAGGTCGTCATCATCACCGGAGCCGGCCGGGGGATCGGCAGGGCGATGGCCGAGGTCTTCGCCGCGGCGGGTGCCCGTCTTCTCCTGAACTATGTCCGGGATGACGAATCGGCATCATCTCTGGCCGAGTCTCTCAAGCGGACCGGCGCAGAGGTCCTCCTTTCCAAAGGATCGGTCACGGAGGCCGCTTTCGTCGAAACCATGATCAAGACCGGTTTGGACAAATGGGGGCGAATCGACGGCCTCATCAACAATGCCGGGATCGCACGCGATGTCTATTTCGGATTCATGAAAGAATCCGATTGGCATGATGTCATTTCCGTGAATTTGGATTCGCTGTACTACTGTTCGAAAGCAGTCATAAACACGATGATGGCGAAGCGGAGGGGCTTTATCATCAACCTGTCGTCCATCACCGCGACGGCCGGCCAAGAGGGCCAGGTCAACTACGCGGCCGCGAAGGCGGGTGTCCTGGGATTCACCAGGGCACTGGCCAGAGAAACCGGACGTTACAACGTCCGCGTCAACGCCATCATCAGCGGCATTGTCGATACGGATATGACCCGGCGTCTCCCCAGGAAGGTGTTGAACCCCCTTATTGCTCAGACCCCCCTGCAGAGGATGGCCCAGCCGAGGGAAATCGCTCACGTGGCCCTGTTTCTGGCCTCCGATCTCGCTTCGTTCGTCACGGGGAGTTGTATCGAGGTCCATGGCGGTCTCTAGCGTCCGGTTTGAGGATCAGTATGCCGAATGAGGCGGGAATCCAAGTCGGGAGGATTGAAGCTTACCTCGAGGAGAGACGCCGACTCACGTCGCAGGTCAAAAACAGAATCATCGAGGTTTTGCAGCTCCCGCTCGAGGAGGACAAGATGGACCTCGATTGTCCTCTGTTCGGTTCCGGACTCGGTCTGGATTCCGTCGACGCCGTCGGCCTGGCGGCGATGATCGAGACCGATTTCGGCGTTCACGTCGAGGATTCCGATATTTCCATGTTCCGCTCCATCAACAGCATCGTGGATTACATCCTGCGGAAAAAAGCGGAGTTGGAAACCGGGGAGGAACCGCCCGGTCTGCCGCGGAGCACCTTCGAAGCTGCCCATCTCGATGGCCGCCCGGAATCCGGCGGTGACCGGGAGGAGGAAGGCTGCCTTGACTACCTGGCTCTCAGGACCCAGGTCGGGCTGATCGAGTTCCGCTCCGCAACCACGATTCTCGTTGAGGGCGCCGAGGCCGATACCCTGATCGATTTCCTCGTGGCCGGCAACCTCACTGACCTGGCGGTGGGCTGCCTGCTCCATTCGGTCGTGTTGGATGAAAAAGGCGGGATTTCGGCCATCGTCTGGCTAGCCCGAAAGGAAGAAGGCTACCTGGTCTTGGCTAACGGCCAAAGGCGCCAATCCCTCCTGGACTGCTTCCACCGCTATCGCGGGGGGAAACTCGTCGAGATCGCCGACTTGAGCGATCAGCGGATGACTCTTGCGGTGATCGGACCGAGAGCCCAAGAGATGATCGTCGACGTCGTTGATGAAGAGCTGTTGCGCCTGGGGTACGGCGAGTTTGAGATCTTGGAACGGGGGCCCAGGAAGCTTTTTGTCGGCAGGTATGGAGAGACCGGCGAATATGATTACCGCTTGAGCCTTCCGGTCGAAGAAGCCGCTGAAATCCGGGAGGAATTGCTGGATTCCGGTTCGATCTATCACATCCGCGACTGCCGCCCGGAGATTCTGCCGACCTTGATGATGGAAATGAAGAGCATCGACCAGGAATCCATGATCATCTCGGGCTGCTCGCCCCGGCAGGTGGACCTGCTCTGGATGATCGATTTTCGAAAGAACGATTTTCTGGGCCGGGAGATGCTCCTAAGGAGCCTTAAAGAGGATCGGCCTCATTCCATCCTCCTCGTGGCGGATGACGGCTGCGGAATTCAAAGAGGAAGCCGGATCACCTTGGGGGATCTCGATGTCGGATTTGTTCAGTCGGCACTCTTCTCGCCGGTTCTCTCGAAAACAATCCTCTTCTCCTATGTCCAGTCTCCCTTCGCCTATCCCAATGTCCTTTTTCAAGTTACCGGCAAGGACAAGAGGAGCGTCCCGGCGACATCCCGGTCCGCCCCGCTGTTTTTGACCCAGACCGTGATGCAGTCATTCAATATGTGAGGGAGCTTCCTTGAGGAATCCAGTCATCATCTCCGGGATCAGTTGCCTGACTCCTTTCGGCCGCGGCCTGGGACAGGCCTGGTCCAAAATCGTCCGTGGTGAACGCAGCTTCGGGGTCATGCCCCAATTTTCTGCCGGACCTGTGAAGCCTCATTTGTGCGGGCTGGTGTCCGACGAGGATATCGATACTTGCCTTCCTTCCCGGAAATTCGTCCGTCTCCCCCGATACAGCAAGCTTGTCCTCTCCTCCGCCGCGGAGTGCTTGCGGGATGCCGGGCTCGAGCGCCTCGGCAAGGCCATGGATCCGGAAAGAATCGGCGTTTTCCTGGGCACGGCCCGAGGTCCGCAGGAGGCCGTGGAGAGCATCAGCCTGAAGCTCGTGGAAGGGGCTCCCCACCAGATCAACCCTCTCCATTTTCAGGAGACGGTCTACAATGCTCCCTTGGGGCACCTCTCGATCCACTATGGGATCACCGGCATGTGCGTGGCTTTCAGCAGCGGCCAGGCGAGCGGACTCCAGGCCTTGGATGCGGCGGTGTCTTTCCTCGATACGAGAAAGATCGACCTCGCTCTCGTCGGAGGTGTCGACACGGTGACGGAGATCTACATGAGAGGGATGGCCGACGTCAGAGTCCTGTCGCCCCAAGGAGGAGGCCGCGAAGAGACGGCGCCTTTCGCCGCCGCCCGAAACGGGACTATCGTCGGAGAAGGGGGAGCGTTCCTCGCTCTTGAAAGAAATGATTCGAATCGAGCGAGGGGAGGGGCCCGCTACGCGGAAATCGTCTCCACAGCCATCGCCAGCGATGGCTTTTCTCATTATCGGAATGATCCTTCGGGAAAGGGGTTTGAGTACGCCATCCGGAAGTGCCTCCAAGGGGCGAACCTGACAGCCAAGGACATCCATCTGATCATCGCCTGTGCCTCTGGACAACCGGAGCTCGATCGCTCCGAATGGAGCGGAATCGCCTCGGCCTGCGGGGATGACGCGGCCCGTATCCCCGTGACTTCGATCAAAGGTGTTTCGGGAGATCTCGGGGCGGCCTCTCAGATTTTGGCCGTCGCTTTGTGCAGCGAGATCTTCAAGAACGGCCTGATCCCGGGGACTTTCCATGACCATCCCCTCGATCCCGATTGTCCGCTTCAGATCATCCGGAAATCCATAGAGGCGCCAGTGGAGACGGCCCTCTTGAATGAAGCTTCCTGGGGAGGGGTGAACGCGACTGTTTTTCTGAAAAAGGTGTGAACCGGTGAAATGAAAACAGTGCTGATGTTTCCGGGGCAAGGCTCGGTTTTCCCGGGCATAGGAAAGGACATCTATGAAGATTTCCGAGAGGCGCGGGAGTTGTACGAGCTCGCCGCGAGCCTTACCGGTCGAAATATCGCCGCCTTGTCTTTCAAGACTTCGCGGCGACAGCTTGTGGAAACCGCCAACGCCCACCTCGTCGTGTTTGTCCATTCGCTCGCGGTTTATCGGATTCTCAGTGAGGGAGGGGTCAATCCGGATTTTTTTTCGGGTCACAGCCTCGGACAATGGGCCGCCGTCACCGCCGCCGGAGCACTCCCGGTGGAGGACGGACTGCGGTTCGTCGAGCGCCGCGGAACTCTCTTGGCCGAGAGTTGCCGTCGATTTCCGGGAGGGATGATGGCGATTCGGAGCCCCTTGTCTCAAGAGATCGAAGGGCTCATCGACTCGATTCCGGGGGGCGGCGTCTCAGTCGCCAATATCAACGGCCGCGATGAGATCGTCCTTTCCGGCGGGCTGGAAGGCCTGAAAACGGCGATGAAACAACTCCGGGGCCAGGGCATCGGAGTCTCGCTGCTGGGAGTCGGCGGCGCTTTTCACACCCCGGGCATGGCCGGGGCGGCCCGAGAATTCGCTCTCCGGATCGAGAATTTTAAATTCCGAGATCCCCGACGGCCGGTGGTCTCGACCCGGTCCGGGGCTTTATTGACGACAGCGGCGGAGATTCAAAGCGAACTAAGCGGCCACATGCTTCACCCTGTTCGTTGGGATCTTGTCCTCGAGACCCTTTCGGGGCTGTCGGTGGATCGCTGGATTGAGGTGGGACCGGGGAGAGTCCTCACCGGACTGGCGATGCGCTGGGACCGTGGCTCCAGGTGTTTTCCGACATCGAGATCACAAGATATCAGAAGAATTCTGGAAAAAGCCGGGGATCGTCCCGCTTCCGCTGAGGAAATGTCATGAGCCGAAACAGAGTCGTCGTCACCGGCCTCGGAGTCGTGAGCGCGATCGGCCGGAACGTCCATGAGTTCAGCCAGGGCTTGAGGCGGGGGAAGGACGGGCTCTCCAGGATCGAAGGGTTCGCTGTTCGGGGGATGAGAAGCACTCATGCGGGCGAGATCAAAGGCGAGCTGAGAACCGAGGTTCCGATCTCCGGTTTCCACAAGCCCGTGGATCGCGCCTCCCTCCTGCTTCTCTTGGCATTGAGGGAAGCCGTTGCCGACAGCGGCCTGGTGATCACGGAGGAGGAATCCCTCGATGTCGGCATTTTTATGGGTACGTGTGGCGGGGGATACCTCAGCGGGCTTGAGTATTTGTCAAAGCTCGAAGAAAGAAAATCCGGTCTCGGGAATTTGCTGCTGGACCTGCCGCTTCATGCGGGAGCGAGCCGGGGAGCCTCTGAATTCCGGATTCACGGTGGAATCAACATTGTCTCCAACGCCTGCGCCTCCAGCGCCATCGCCATCGCCTTCGGCTTTGAACGGATCCGGTCCGGCCGGGCGGCGGCGATGATTGTCGGTGGTTACGAAGCCCTGTCCCCTCTCAACGGCGCCGGATTCGGCATCATGCGGAATTCATCCCTGAGCAACCGTATCCGGCCGTTCGATAAAAACAGGGATGGGATGCTTCTGGGAGAAGGCGCGGCAGTGCTGGTCCTGGAGTCGCTGGCGCGACATCAAGAGAGAAAGTCCAAGGCCGTGGCTGAGATCCTGGGGTACGGCATATCCTCGGATACGTATCACATCACGGCGCCGGATCCGACGGGACGGGGGGCGGCAATGGCCCTCAGTACGGCGCTCCAAGACGCGGGCATCACAGCGGAGGATGTGGATTATATCAACGCCCATGGGACCGGGACAATCTACAATGACCGGATGGAATGTCAGGCGGTCAGGAGGGTGTTCCGGGAGCGGGCCCGGTCGATCCCGATGAGCTCCACAAAGTCGATGATCGGACACACTCTGGGGGCCAGCGGGGCCATCGAGATGGTCGCTACAATCGTCGGGATGCGCGACGGTTTTCTCCCGCCGACCATCAATTTCGAGACGCCCGATCCTCATTGTGGCATCGACTGCGTGCCCAATGTCGCCAGGCCGGCGGAGATCCGCCGGCTGGTCTCCAACAGTTTCGGCTTCGGGGGAACGAATTGCTCTCTGGTCATCGGCAGATTCTGTATCCCGGCGGGGACTTGAGGCGGTCGAATCCGAAGAAAACCATCCGGCGTCCGGGCGGGATGCCCTCGGGAAGCTCTAACGTTACAGCTTGACCAGTTCGACCCTCCGGTTGTTCGCTTTTCCTTCCGCCGTTTCGTTGGTGTCCAATGGTTTCGATTCGCCCCAGCCTTTCGCCTCGAGCCTGTCCGCGTTGATGTTGAAGGCCGAGATCAGGCAGTCCCGGACGGAGTCAGCCCGATTCTGCGAGAGGGTCATGTTGCTCTCGTCCGGGCCGTCGCTGTCGGTGTGGCCCTCGATGGAGAGCCTGAGTTCGGGAATGCCCTGTAAGAGCTCCCCGATCTCCTGGAGCGTTTTATAGGATTCCCCTTTGATCTTGGCCGAATTCACGTCGAAGAGAATGCCGTGAGTGACGATCCTTCCCATCTCGTCGAGCTGCTCCCGCATGCTTTTTCCGCCTTCGGCGAAACGGAATTCTCGGCAAAGGGTTGGATTTTTGGGATCCTGGTAAGGGCGATGACGCAGACGGAAGCCGACCGGATGGAGATTCTCCACCTGAGGGACATTCGCGATCCGCTCCTCATCGACATAACACTTGATGGAACGGGCCGTGGCCATGATCCGGAACGTATGGATTGACCCGCACCGAAGTCGCGGCCGTCCCGGAAAATATCCGTTCTACCAACTCCGCCCTCACACCTCTTACAGCCTGGATTGGTCGCGAAACCCCGAGGCGTTACTCCGCGAAGCCCGGGTCGATGGAGTTTTCCCCCTGATGTGCACGGACCCGGCCATCTCTCCCAAGGAGGTCCTTCAAGCCTACAAGTACCAGCCGAGACTGGAGAAACGCTTCGCTCAGTTCAAAA
>Ga0268276_1001990_pt1 | contig 18442 bp, 13 predicted proteins | sample saktaG_4_FD_190145 | JGI IMG/M metagenome (GOLD analysis project Ga0268276, IMG submission 190145) | Saline water microbial communities from Sakinaw Lake, British Columbia, Canada - sak_2010_1_5_45m | ecosystem: Environmental > Aquatic > Non-marine Saline and Alkaline > Saline ...
ATCCTGGAGGAGTAGGGTCCAATTCTTCGCTTTCTTTCAAAACACATCACACCACAAGGAGATTCATACCATGAGCGATATGTTCTGTTTCCAATGCGAGCAAACGGCGGGCGGCAAAGGCTGCACTCGCGTCGGCGTCTGTGGCAAAAAGCCCGAGATCGCCGCCCTTCAGGACGCCATCACAGCCGATCTGATCACGCTGGCGCGCGCCCTTGACGGCAAACCGTCCTGCGCCTCCTGCGAGGCGCTCTTTATGGACGCGCTGTTTATGACCGTCACCAACGTCAACTTCGATGCCCCTCCCCTGACTGCCATCCGCGACCGCATCCGCGCGGCCACAGCCAAGGCCGGCGACGCCCCGGCTTTCAAGCCGGAGGACCTGTTCCACGGCAATACCGACATCGTTTCCCTCCGCTCCACCCTCCTCTTCGGACTGCGCGGCATGGCCGCCTACGCCCACCACGCCCGCGTCCTCGGCAAGACCGACCCCGAGGTTTCCGGCTGGTTCCGCAAGGGGATGAAGGCGCTGGGCGACGACCACAGCGTCGCGGAGTGGCTCGGCTTGATCCTCGAGTTCGGAAAGGTCAACCTCACCTGCATGGGTCTGCTCGACGCGGGCAACACCGAAACCTATGGCCATCCCGTGCCGACGCCGGTGTCGACGACCTGCGAAAAGGGGCCGTTCATCATCGTGACCGGCCACGACCTGCACGACCTCAAAATGCTGCTGGAGCAGACCGCCGGGAAAGGCGTCAACGTCTACACCCACGGCGAGATGCTGCCCGCGCACGCGTATCCTGAACTGAAGAAATACCCGCAGCTCAAAGGCAACTTCGGCACCGCCTGGCAGAATCAGCAGAAGGAGTTCGACAACCTGCCCGGCGTCGTCCTCTTCACCACCAACTGCATCATGCCGCCCAAGCCCACCTATGCCGGGACCCTCTACACCACGGCCGAGGTCGGCTGGCCGGGCGTCACGCACATCGCCGCCGACGCGGACGGGCACAAGGACTTCTCCGCCCTGCTCGCGCATGCGGTGAAACTCGGCGGCTGGACAGAAGAGAAGGCGGGCGAGCCGCTGCTGACCGGTTTCATGCGCAACGCCGTCCTCTCGGTGGCCGACAAGGTGGTCGCCGCGGTCAAATCGGGCGCAGTCAAACACATCTTCCTCGTGGGCGGTTGCGACGGCGCCAAGCTCGGACGCGACTACTACACGGAGTTTGTGGAACAGGCGCCGAAGGACACGCTGATTCTCACCCTCGGCTGCGGCAAATATCGTTTCAATCACCTGCAGGCCAAGCTGGGTGACATCGGCGGCATTCCGCGCCTGCTCGACATGGGGCAATGCAACGACGCCTACTCGGCGATCCAGGTCGCCGTGACGCTGGCCAAGGTCTTTAACTGCGGCGTCAACGACCTGCCGCTCACGCTCGTCCTCTCCTGGTACGAGCAGAAGGCCGTCTGCATCCTCCTCACGCTGCTGGCTCTGGGGATCACGAACATCCGCATCGGGCCCAGCCTGCCCGCCTTCATCTCGCCGACCGTGCTCAACGTCCTCGTCGAGAAGTTCGGCCTCACCCCCATCAGCACCGCCGAAGCCGATCTCAAGGCCATTCTGGGAGCGGTTGCGTAAAGGGGAAGGGTTCAGGAAGCCAGGGTTCAGGGTTCAGTGGGGCCTCTGGCGCGGTGCCGCCAGATGGATCAGAGCGTGAGCCTTGGTGTCAGGTTTCAGGTTTCGGGTGTCAGGTTGGAAGTCCTTGTTCATGAGTTAGTTGTGTTTCCTGAAACCTGAAACCTGGTGTCTCAGATCAGTGAAGCCGCCCTTAACCGACCCACGTAAACGGCCTTCAGTGTGTGTACGTGGGTAATAGTGCAATATTTAGATAATCTCTATGCTTTCAGAGCCTGAATCGGAGCGTACGATAGCAGCTCTCTACGCGAGCAGCCTACAGAAAGAGTTAGGTGGATGAACGACACGCCTCAACCTCGCCAGTGAAGCGTAGCGGAACCGACGTAGTGTTGCATGCGTTTGTTAGCGTCCGTATTTCCTCTTCGGTTTCTCGAACAGCGTCGCCTGCACTTGTCTCGTGTCCATTTCGTAGAGGATACCGGACTCCCGCTCCAAGCGATCAAGAGAGACTGCGTGAAATCGAGGTGCGATCTCAAATCCGATAAAGTGTCGGTTCAGCCGTCGGCATGCCACGGCTGTCGTTCCGCTACCCATGAATGGGTCAAGTACCGTCTGCCCTTCACGAGTAGTGAGATTAATCAAGAACTCAATCAACTGCAGAGGCTTCTGCGCCTCATGAATTCTCTTCTCGTTGCTCTGAAAACCGAATTCAAGAACATTTGTTGGACTTGACCCATGAATCTGGCAATTCCGGACGTTCATGGCCCCGACGCCGTGTTCGATTACATTATCAGCAATGGTCCCGCCGATTCTGTATGGTTTGACGAACCATGCAATCGGTTCGTATGCTGGCGCAAGGTTGCCAAGTCTCCAACCGTCCCACACCCCTGCCTCCTGTTTCAATCCACGACGATCAAAGACAATGCTGATTCGCTGCGCTCTGTGATGGGCGGATTCTTTCTTCCACGCTAGGACATCTTTCAGTAAGAGCCCCACATCCTCGAACGCATTCACAACGCGATGAATTGTTCTGCGCGCTCCGAAAACGAAGAGGGATGCCCCGTTCTTCATTTTGGGCATTAGCATATCAGCCCAAGATGCACACCATTCCTGATACTCGATGCCAATGTTTCGGTCGGCCTGCGACCATCCATTTATGGGCTTCCCCCTTCTTTTGAAACCCGACTTCCCCACTTGGGCGGGTGACTGGCCGAGTAGAGCCGAGTTGGTGTTGTTATGGAGTACATCCCAATCATCAAGGCCAATCCCATAGGGAATGTCGGAAAGAAATAACTCAATGGATGCGTCGGCCAGAATCGGAAGGTGCTCCCGGCAGTCACCGAGGGTGATTGTATCTATGTAGTTGCCATTGATCATTGTACACCAATAACCATTAGCCCATTATCAGTAACCGACATAACAGCGCGAATCTTGTTCTCGACATTTCGCCACTTGAGAACTTCTTGAATGGCTTGCTCACGAGAGAGTCTCATTATACGTTCGCGCTCTTCTGCGAGGAACTGAAGTGACTCTTCGCGGGAGATGGCAATGGATTCGGCAGAAGCCAGTTTCTCATCTCGCCAGATGGCGGCGAGAGATGCGTCCCAATTCAGGAACGTTCGATTAACTGCCTGCCAATAACTGACCGCGTCCTTTGATTGATTCATTGCCTGCACGGTCTTGAAAACTGCGTGAAGAAGGGCGAGAGCCTTCGACTTCCCCGCCGCTTGAGCGTATCTCACAAGCACTGCCAAGTGCGTATATGAGGAAACGCACACGGACCTTGTTGCTGCCTGCTGATAAATCTGACTTGTACGAGTGGGAAGTTGATACACGGGACATACAATCATTGCGAAAGGTTTGCCATGCTTCCAGTTGTCCATGGCCTGAACCTTGAAATCCTTCTGGTTCTTTGCGGTGCGGCTCAGTCGCATTGCCTTTGCATCGGCGACAAAACTGTACTCGTCGCAAACACATTCCACATCGGCTACATCAGCCCGCATCTTTAGAACCAGACTCGTTAGCCCCATGGCGGTATACGCTTCATGTATCACGACATCTGTGTACTTTGAGTATAGTTTCTCCTCGGTACTGTCGTGGCCGTATCTTTCTGGTATGGCGCCGCAAAGACGAAGATGGCAGATTAGCGGGTCAATCCCCTTCTTGCGGATCTCCTGAGACATCTCTTGTTCAACACGGGCGGAGTCCACACCGAAATTTCCACTCAAGCGGCTGATTTCGTTGACCCAATAGGATCGATGCTTGATGTCCTCTTTGCTCACAAGTGAAGTCTTCATGTCATTCTAGCGAATGTGTTTGAGTTTGCGGTATTGCGTCGGCCAAGAAACTGGCGGCGTCACACACATCTTGTCATCTCGGACGAAGGCGCACTTGCCAGGCAAACGGTTTTTCGCGCAGATGTCTGGGTTCGTATGGCGACAGCCCACGGTTTGGTTCTCCGTATCTCCCGGTCGGATTGGTTCACTAAACGCTTTATCGTTCCTCATTGCGTCCACCTTTTACATCAACCAGTTATCGATTTCACTGGCGTCCCATAGGCTAACCCGGAAACGTTCCGGTTCCCTCCATTGGCGTTTATAATACGGGGAGGGGTGAAAAGAGTCAACCCCGAAAACCCGCAGAAAAAAATGCTGGCCTCGAATAATGGGTCAGTTATTGGGAGTACTGACCCATTACATTACAAACTTTTCCCGCTTGCGCTTCTGGGGAGGGGTAGACTATGCTTTGTGCTGATGGAGTTGGCTGGGGCCAATTCCTGCACGGTTCCGCATGCGGCGGGCAGATCCGTAAAAAAAGACGCCGTGAACGGTTACTTTTTTGCTTGCGCAGACCGGATGTTTTTGCACGCGTCTCGCGAATCCGCTCACGGCGCGATCACCACCGGTGTCCCGAGAGGCACCAGCAGATGGAGCTCCTCGACATCGGCGTTGCGCATACGGATGCAACCCGCGCTGGGCTCCACGCCGACTGCGCCGTCGTCCCAGGTGCCATGAATGCCGTAGCCCCTGAAGCGCCGCGTCTTGCCAGCGGCCGTAAGCGACAACCAGCGGGTGCCCAGAATGTTCTCGGGGTGTCCATACGGTATTTCACTGCCGTCGGCGCGCCACCACGAAGGGTGTACAATCCGATTCCCGATCACGAACGTCCCCGCGGGGGTCTCGTCGGCTCGGCCCACCGAGACCGGATACCGTTTGAAGAACTGGCCGCCCAGCGTCACGGTCAACACCCGATCTTTCTTGGACACGGCAATCGCAAACGCCGGATTATCCAGTATCCATAACTCGCGGCCCACGATGATACGGTTGGGATCGGCCAACCCGTTGGCCCGGAGGATATATTCCTGTGTCACACCGAACCGGCGTGCAATCAGGGAAATGGAATCGCCCTTTTGGATGGCATAAACCGTCTTACCGGCCATGGGCACGCGTGAAAACACCACGGCGACCGACAACACGCCGATGCGATCCTCGAGCTCCAGCCGCGCCGCACCGTCTGTGACCCCACTCAAAAGCGTCAGATAGGCGTCACGCGCCGCCACGTCATCCCCCTTTGCGGCAAGTTCTTCGGCCTGTACCAGACGTCTGCGCATCGCCGACGACATCCGGTCCATCCGAACCGGCTCCTGCGGGGGCGACGCAACCTCCTGAACGGCCGCACTCGCGCCTTGTGGCGCCGTGCGCCCCAATGTCGGCAGGGCACGCCGCAGATTCACGGTCGCCCGGTCAACCGAGCGACAGGCCCGTATGCCCAGGACAACCACCGCCACCAGCACGACAACCGCGCATAGCCGTGGCCACAGCGGAGGCGGGCCGCTGTCGTAGGTCGTCTCCAACCCGTATGTCCCACGATTCCAAGCCATCCCGAACCCCCGATATGATCGTTGCAGGTTTAAACGCTGGGCTTCAACGGTTTCACGGGGAATACTATAGGATGACGGGGGAGGGAAAGCAAGCGGATTGCCAGAAAGCATGTAATGGGAGGCGCATGGCAGTTCTGATGAGGGTTACTCCTAATCTTGATCTTAATCCTAATCTTGATCTCCTGGTGGAGAACGGATTACGATTACGATTATGATTATGATTACGAATCAACGACCCCATCAGAACTGCCATGCGCCCTGTAATGGGTCAGCTATTGGGGGTGTGGCAGATAAAGAGAAGATTGAAAGCTGAAATGTCATAATATTTTGCTAATGTGGATGTTACGTCCGTATTGATGCCGTCCTGCTTTCAGCGGCGTCGCAATCGAAATCGGTAGCGAAATCGACCCCGATCCCGATTCGATAAACCCGAATTGACGGGGCGCCCGCCAGACGCTAAGCTTGCCCCCATGACCGACCTCCCGCCCATTCCCGCACCCCCCGCCCCTGACGAGACCGCGATCCGGGCCGCGCTTCACCGCTGGTTCGGACACGCGAATTTCCGCCAGGGCCAGATGGAGGCGATTCGTGAGTCACTCGCTGGCCGCGACGTCGTGCTTGTCATGCCAACCGGTTCGGGCAAGTCGCTCTGCTACCAGCTCACGGCCCTGCTGCTGCCCCACACCACCCTCGTGATCTCTCCTCTGATCGCGCTCATGAAGGATCAGGTCGACGCGTTGGAACGCCGCGGCATCTCCGCGACCTTTCTCAACTCGTCTGTCGACTCCGCAGAGATGGCATCGCGCCTGGCGCGCCTGCGCGCCGGGCACTTCAAATTGGTCTACATCGCCCCTGAACGTTTCCGCAACACCCGCTTTATCGAGGCGCTCACACATACGCCCATCTCACTGCTGACCGTTGACGAAGCCCACTGCATCAGCCAGTGGGGACATGACTTCCGGCCCGACTACCTCACCATCAAACACGCACTGGCCCGCCTCCCCGGCGTGCGGGTGATGGCGGTCACCGCCACCGCCACCCCGGACGTGCGTGAGGACATCTCCACCCAACTCAGCCTGGGCGAGGTGCCGCGTCCTGAACCCGCGGTCCATATTCACGGTTTCGCCCGCCCCAACCTCCGGCTCGCCGTCACACGCGCTCCGACACACGCCGCCAAACTCAGCCACGTCCGCGCCTGCATCAGCGCGCACCGCACCGGCATCGTCTACGTCGCCACGCGCCGCCAGGCCGAACGCGTCCACGCCCTCATCCAGGACACGTGCCGCATTCCCGCCCTGCTCTACCATGGCGCCCTGCCCGATGAGGCGCGCGCCCGCGTCCAAGACGCCTTCATCTCTGCCGAGAGCCCGGTCATCGTCGCCACCAATGCCTTCGGCATGGGTGTCGACCGCAACGACGTCCGATTTGTCATTCACTGGGACATCCCCGGATCGATCGAGGCTTACTACCAGGAGGTCGGCCGTGCCGGTCGTGACGGACAGTCCGCCTGGTGCGAGTTACTCTTCAATTATGCCGATGTCCGCACGCAACAGTTCTTTGTTGACGGCGCCAATCCCGCCCCCGCCGACATCCTCGCCATCTGGGATTATGTCAAACGGCAGTGCGCCCGGGAGCCGCAACGTCTCTCCATCGAGGAGTGGGCCGAAGCCACCGGGCAGAAGAATGACATGGCCGTGCGCACCACCTTCGCCCTGCTCGAACGCGCCCGCCTGATCCGGCGTGAACAGGAACCGGGGCAGCGCGCCTACACCACGTCCCTCGTACCCGACGCCGACCCGGCCGCACTCCGGCCGCAGTTCGAGGGCCTCCAGGTAAAAGCCCGGCGCGACGCCAGCCGACTGCGGGCCATGCTTCGCTTCGTGGACCATCCCGGCTGCCGCCACGCTTACATTCTCGCCTATTTTGGCGAATCGATCGGAGTTGGCGCCTGCGGCGGCTGCGACCGGTGCGGTCCGAGCACGTCGCACGCCATGACGCCACCCACCGAAGAGCAGTGGCAGGTCATCCAAAAGATCCTGTCCTGCGTCGGCCGCATGCAGGGACGCTACGGCGCGCGCCGTGTGATCCAGGTCCTGCGGGCCGATCCCGACCCGTATTTGACCGAGCGAAAACTCGACGCGCTCTCGACCTTCGGGTTGCTCCGCGATACGCCGGCGGCCCACCTCTCCGCGTTACTTGATGCGCTGGTGGCCGATGGCTCGATTGCTGTCACACCCGACACCTACCGGCAGCTCTCCCTGACGCCGCGCGGCCTCCGGGTCGTCCGGCGCGACGCTCCTGACTTCCGCATCGCGTGGCCCGCACCCCGTCTCACTCCCAGCGCACTTCCGACACGCCGGCGATCCCTCCCGTCTCCGGCTCGCGGCACGAAACAGAGCGCACCGGCGTCAACACCCGATTCTGAACGGGTTCGCAGACTCCACGCGTGGCGAACCGCAACAGCCGCGCAACGCCACGTACCGCCGTACCAGGTGCTTCATAACCGCACCCTCGACGCGCTGGTCCTGCATCAACCCCGCACGCTCGACGCGCTCGAATCGATCCCCGGCCTGGGGCCCGTCACGATCGCCCGCTACGGCTCAGCGTTGCTCAATCTGATTGAGCCCGCCGGCCAGGAGCCCCCCTGCGTGACGCCAAGCGACGCCGTTCCTCCCTCTTCAAAAACCCCGCCGCCCCCCCCTCCCCAACATTAAACTCATTTTACGGTTGCACTGACACGGGGTCTTGCCTCATTATTTGGGTTTGTCGCACGCACCCGTTGTGAGTCGGCGAGGCGCGCCAAGGAGTTCTCATGGCTAAAGGACAGTTTATCATCGTAGGCGAAAACATTCATTGCACGCGCATCAGGCTTACCTCGGGAAAGTTTGTGGTGACGCTGCCCGATGGCAGAAGCGCCCTCGCATTCAAGCATCAGGGCACTCCGTGCACACTGCCCATCCCCGAAGCCGTCGTTGCCGGCGAGGAGTGGCGAAACGGAAAGGTCAGGCACATGGCTGTCGCCATCTGGCAGGGCCTTTACGGCAAGGAAGCTGAGCAGGCCGCCGGTGTCGCCTACCTCGAAGCCATGGCGCGCGAGCAGGAGGCGACCGGCGCCCATTTCCTCGACCTCAACGTGGACGAGTTCAGCATGGACCAGGCTGAAAAACTCCGCGCGATCGTCTGGACCGCAAAAATTCTCCAACAGGCCAGCACGCTGCCGTTGAGCATCGACTCCTCCAATCCTGAGATTCTCAAGGCCGGGATCGACGCCTGTGACCGGTCGCGCGGCAAACCGATGATCAACTCGGTTTCGCTTGAACGTGCCGCGTCCATTCCGGTTGCAGCCGCCGCCGGCGCCAAAATTATTGCGGGCGCGACCGGGGTCACAGGCATGCCCGAAACCGTTGAAGCGCGTCTCGCCAATATCGCGGAACTCATGGCCTGCCTGGAACGCCATGGCTTCAAGCGCGCGGACATCTACCTCGACCCGCTGGTATTTCCCGTCTCGGTCGACGGCGCCAACGGCCTCGCCGTGCTCGACGCCATCGGCGCCATGCGCGAGGCTTACGGTCCCGCGATTCACTTTGCACCCGGCCTCAGCAACGTCTCCTTCGGCCTCCCCAAGCGTCTGCTCATCAACCAGGTGTTCACGCGCCTCTGCCGTGATCGGGGATGCGACGGCGGTATCGTGGATCCTCTGCAAATCAACGACGGCATTCTTGACGGCCTTGACCCCGCATCGGAGCCGTTTCGTCTTGTCACAGATCTGCTACTCGGCCGTGACGAATTCGGCATGAATTATATCGCGGCTTCCCGCGAAGGAACGATCTGATCTGTTCCAATAATGACGCGCCCGACGGAGACACCATGCCTAAACTCGACCCGACCCAGATGAAAGACTGGCAGATTGCCGAAGCCGCAGAAGCCGGCATGCGGTCGATCACCCGCATCGCCGCCGACCTCGGCATCCACGCCGATGAACTGATGCCCTACGGCCACCACATCGGCAAGGTGGACCATGTGCGCGTGCTCGAACGCCTCGCCTCCCGTCCAGACGCCAAGTACATCGACGTCACCGCGATCACCCCCACCCCGCTCGGCGAGGGTAAGACGACCACCACGATCGGCCTGGTTGACGGTCTCGGCAAGCTGGGCAAGCGGGTGACCGGCGCGATCCGCCAGCCTTCGGGCGGGCCGACCTTCAACGTCAAGGGCGGCGCGGCGGGCGGCGGTCTCGCCCAGTGCATTCCGCTCACCGATTTCAATCTCGGCCTGACCGGCGACATCGACGCCATCACCAATGCGCACAATCTCGCCATGGTCGCCCTCACCAGCCGCCTCCAGCACGAGTTCAATTACGACGACGTCACGCTCGCCACCCGCAATCTCAAGCGCCTCTCGATCGACCCCAACAACATCTCCATGAACTGGGTCATGGACTTCTCCGCCCAAGCCTTGCGCAACATCATCATCGGCATCGGCGACAAGATGGACGGGTTCATGATGCGCAGCGGCTTCGCAATCACCGTTTCTTCGGAGATCATGGCGATTCTCGCCGTGGCCCGCGACATCAAGGATTTGCGGGAACGCATGGCCCGGATTGTCGTTGCCACCAGTACTTCTGGAAACCCGGTCACCACCGGCGATCTCGATGTCGCCGGCGCGATGACCGCGCTGATGCACAAGGCGATCTATCCCAACCTCCTTCAGACGATCGAGGGCAACCCGGTCTTTGTCCACGCCGGCCCCTTTGCCAACATCGCCATCGGCCAATCCTCCATCATCGCCGATCGCATCGCCCTCAAGCTCGGCGATTACCATGTCACCGAGAGCGGCTTCGGCGCGGACATCGGCTTTGAGAAGTTCTGGAACCTCAAGTGCCGCTTTTCGGGACTCACTCCCAGCGCGGCGGTCGTGGTCTGCACCGTCCGGGCGCTCAAGATGCATGGCGGCGGCCCCAGGGTCTCTCCCGGCGCGCCGCTCGACCGGGCTTACACCGAGAGCAACCCCGGGCTCGTCGAACGCGGCGTGGAGAACCTCGTCGCCCACATCGAGACCGTCCGCAAGAGCGGCATCGCACCGGTGGTGTGCATCAATCATTTTTCCGCCGATCATGCCGACGAGATTCTGGCGATCCGCCGTGCCGCCGAAGCGGCCGGCGCGCGTGTCGCTGTGAGCCGCCACTGGGCCGGGGGCGGTGAAGGCGCGATCGATCTGGCCGAAGCCGTGGTTGACGCCTGCGCCCAAAAATCGGAATTTCGCTTTCTCTATCCCCTGGACATGCCGCTCAAAGACCGCATCCACACCATCGCCACGCAGGTCTACGGCGCCGATGATGTCTCGTACACCCCGGCCTCCAAAGAGAAACTTGCGGCTCTGGAGAAGGACCCCGCGACCCGCACGATGGGCACCTGCATGGTGAAAACCCACCTGAGCCTCTCGCATGACCCGTCCGTCAAGGGCCGTCCGCGCGGCTGGACCCTGCCGGTTCGCGATTTCATGGTCTACCGCGGCGCCGGTTTCGTCGTCCCCGTGGCCGGCGACATCAAGCTCATGCCCGGTACGGCCTCCGATCCCGCCTTCCGCCGCATCGATGTCGACACCGCCACCGGTCGTGTCACCGGCCTGTTTTAAGCCAGAAAGCCCCCGTGAAACAACACATCGCCAACCACATCTATCATGTCGAGATCCTGCCGCCCAAGCAGGACTCGGAGAAGCTTGACGCCGACCTGCAGACCTTTGCCGAGAAATATCAGCGCGTCCTCGACAGCGACTACTGCATTTGTCTCACCGACAACGCCATGGGGCATCTCTCCTTCCAGGGGACGGAGATGATCCAGGAGCTGGGCCTGCCCGTGAAGCCCGAACAGGTGATGATCCACCTCAACACCTTCCACACCAAGGCCAACCTCGACGAGATCCTGCATGCCTGCATCGAGAAAGGCATCCGAGACCTGCTCGTCGTCACGGGTGATGGATCCGACCGTCTACCGAAACTTCACCCCGCCGACATCGGCGCTGCGGGGGTCGAGTCGGTGACCTCCGTCGAACTCCTCCGCTACATCGGGCAGGCCCACCCCGGCGCATTCAACCTCGGCGTGGCTTTCAATCCCTACGAGCCGGAAGAGCACGAATTCACCAAGCTGGACCGCAAGATCGCCGCCGGCGCGATGTTCATCATCACCCAACCGGTGATCGCCCGCAACGCCGTGGTCGACAAACTGCTCGCCACCTGCCCGCTTCCCGTGGCGCTGGAGGCGTGGATGAGCAAGAAGCTCCACCTCCTCTCTCAGGCCGTGGGCTACGAGATCCCCGAGAACACCGTCTTCGATCCGATCGAGACACTCCGCCTCCTCCACCGCACCTATCCCCAGTGCGGCATGTACCTTTCCCTGCTCGGCTTTAAAACCCAGTACCACCTGCTAACCGACACCTGGGTGTCGTAACACTAGGCGATGGTTCCTCAGGATCGATAATATCGACATAATCAACACTATCGAAAATAGCGAAAAGGAAATTTTCACCCATGCGCATCGTGGTTTGCATCAAGCAGGTTCCCGCGACCCATGACGCCTCGATCGATCCCGAGACCAAGCGGATCGTGCGCGAGGGCGTCAAGGCCATCCTCAACCCCTTTGACACCTATGCGGTCGAAGAGGGCGTGCTGCTGCGCGAGCGGTTGGGCGGTGAGGTGGTCGTCCTCTCGATGGGACCTCCGAAGGCCGAGGCGGTTCTGCGCGAAGCCGTTTCGCAAGGAGCCGACCGCGCCGTCCTCCTGAGTCACCGCGCGTTCGGCGGCTCCGACACCTGGGCGACCAGTTACGCGTTGGCCTGCGCCATTCGCACCTTGGGCGGCGCCGATCTTGTGATCTGCGGCAAACAGGCCGTGGATGGCGACACGGCCCAAGTCGGCCCCGGCATCGCCGCCCATCTTGGCTGGCCCCAGGCGACACATGTCATGCAGATCCGCTCAGCCAACCCCGGCTCAATCGTCGCCGTGCGGATGCATGAAGACGGGTATGACGTGTGCGAGCTGAGCCTTCCCGTCGTGATCACCGTGGTCAAGGATATCAACCAGCCGCGTATTCCCACACTCCGAAGCAGCCTTGCTTCACGAAAAATCAATATTCCCGTCTGGACGCCCGACATGATCGCTGCCGACACCGCCCGGATCGGGCTCGACGGTTCGCCGACCCGCGTCGTCAAGACCGAACCGCCGCCGCCGCGTCAGAATGCCTCCTGCCGGATCGAAGGCCCGCCCGCTGTCTGCGCCGCCGCACTGGTGCGCGAATTGAGAATACGAAACCTCGTTTAAGGTGATTTCCCATGCGATTGAACACGGCTGATGAACGCGAAACCTTTCAACATGTGTGGGTTGTGGCCGAAGTGCTCTCCGGCCGCGTCCAATCGGTCACCCATGAGCTGATCGGCGCCGCGCGCGCCTTGGCCGATCTACGCCGATGCGACGTCTGGGTGATCGTGCTCGGTTCCGGCCTCGCCGGCCAGACCGACAGTCTGATCGCCTGCGGCTGTGACACCGTTGTGGTCGTGGATGATCCCGCGCTTGCCACATTTAACGATGAAGCCGCCGCCCGCACTCTCGTGCAACTCATTGCGAAATACCGCCCCGAGATCGTCCTGTGCGGTGCCACGACCTGCGGTCGCGCGCTCATTCCGCGTGTGGCCGTCCTGGCCGAGTGCGGCCTCACGGCAGACTGCACCGGACTGGCGATCGACCCTGATAACGGCGACCTGTTGCAAACCCGACCCGCGTTCGGCGGCAACATCCTGGCGACGATCCGCAGTTCCCATCACCGACCGCAACTGGCCACCGTCCGACCGCGTGTGATGAAAGCCCTCGACCCGGACCCGCGCCGTCTGGGACGCGTCATCCGCGAACCGCTGACACCTGATCCGTCGGACGCCCTCAAACGCGTGATCGAGGTCTTCCACAGCACCGAGACAGCGGTCAATCTCGGCGATGCCCGGTTTATCATCGCCGGCGGACGCGGGCTCAAAGGGGCCGCGGGCTTCGACCTGCTACGCCAACTCGCTACCCGTGTCGGCGGCGCGGTTGGTGCCAGCCGCGCGGCCGTTGACGCCGGCTGGATTCCCTACGCCTACCAGGTCGGCCAGACCGGCCAGACGGTCCAATCCACAGTCTACATGGCCTGCGGCATCTCGGGCCAGATCCAGCATCTCGTCGGCATGCAATCGTGTGATCTCATCATCGCTCTGGATAAAGATTGCGACACTCCGATGATGCAAATCGCCGACATCGCCATCGTGGGCGACCTCTTTGAGATTGTTCCGGAACTCATCCGCCAGATACCCGAGCCGTAAGCGCCCGTTAGAGAAGAATGAGACTTCACGTCGTCATGTGCACAGCGCGGCGCGAACGTCCTCCTCGGATCCGGCCGCGCGCAGGCGCGCGACCAGCTCGGGCTTCATCAGTCGCTGGCTGAGTCGGGCGAGAAAATGAATATGTCCGTTCCCCGCCGCATCCAGCGGCACAAACAGCAACGCCACCAACCACACTCCCTCGCCATCGGGAGAGCCAGCGGGAATGAAAAGCGCGCAATCATTGAGAAACACACCCAGGACGGCGATCAGCAACGGCGTCACCCCGGTGCGCCCATGGGGAAAGGCGATCCCACCCGGCACGACCGTCGACCCGCTCTTCTCCCGTCTCAAAATCGCCTGAATGGCTTCATCACGCCCAGCCACCGGCAGCAGCCCGCCAGCCACCGCGGCATCCGTCAATGTTTCAATGACAGTGCCCAGATCATCGCCCACGGGATTCAATCGAATCAAACACCGCTCCGTCAACACACGACATGCATCCATGCTGGTCTCTGCCTTGCCTGTTGTCAAAACACCGCGGTACGCAACACGCCATTTTCGGCGATGTCACGCTCCAGCAAATCATTGAGAAGGCGCCAACCCGTCCCGGGGTACCCCGTGCCGATGGCGCGCCCTTCGTATTCCACCACGGCCACGACGTTGATCGTCGTGCCGACGATCAGCACTTCGGCGGCATCGAACAACTCCTGCTCGGAGATGTCGCGCCTGATAACCGCCTTCACAGCACCAGCTTTCACCTGATCCTGCGCCAGTTCCATCAGCCGCAACATCGAGGTTCCCTCCAGAATGTTCTCCCGTCTCGGGAAGACCAACTCACCCGAACGGGTGATCAGGCCCACATTCTCGGTAGCCCCTTCCGTGAGGTGATCGTCGACGTCATAGCCGACCACAAAATCGACGCCCCAGTCGACCGCTTCCCGTTTCATCAGCACGTTGGGGAGATAGTTGCAGTTCTTGATCTCGGCGAACTGCGAGGGCTTGGCCGGTACCCGGCTGCGCCGGACGCGCGCGCCACCGGGGTGGATGTCCATAAAGGGAGGCCCCAGCTTGTAGGCGATGATATAAAGTGCGGGACCGGGCGGCTCGTATGGATTCACGCCGAACCCTCCGGGACCGCGCGCAAGCATGACACGGCACGAGCACATGCGTTGGCCCCCCGCACGGATCGTTTCAAGTGTCAGTGCGCGGATCTCGTCAAAACCGCCCGGCCAGCGAATGCCGATTGCCGCCGCCGAACGCTCCAGACGCCGCAAATGTGCGTCCACGTTATACATCGCCCCATTCACGCACTTGAGCGTGTCAAAGACGCCATCGCCGCGATGCACGAGGTGATCGTCGATCGGAATCTGCATCAGCACCGGATGGGTGACAACCCCCCCCAACAGGCTGGAATACATTGCGTAATAGTGAGCGTGGTATGGCTGACGGGCCGCTTCCAGTGCCGCCAGGTAACCGTCCAGTGAAATGTGCTTCATCCCGCACCCCGACCGAGCCGCTCGCCGGCATAGGCACCGGAACGGATGGGCTCCCACCACCACGCGTTATCCAAATACCAGCGGACCGTTTTACAAATGCCGGTATCGAAGTTTTCGTGCGGGGCCCATCCCAGTTCGCGTCGAATTTTGGTCGCATCAATCGCGTAGCGTTTGTCGTGTCCGGGACGGTCGGCAACGAACGTGATCAGATCGCCATGGCGGCTGCCGTCGGGACGGGGACGCAATTCATCCAGGACCGAACAGATCGCTTGCACAACCTGCAGATTGGTGCGCTCGTTCGAGCCGCCCACGTTGTAGGTCTCGCCCGAAACGCCGCGATCCAGAACGGTCGCCAACGCGCGCGCATGGTCATCCACATAGAGCCAGTCGCGCACGTTGTCCCCTTTTCCGTAGATTGGGAGGGGCTTGAGATCGATCGCGTTCAGGATGATCAGCGGAACGAGCTTCTCGGGAAAATGGTAGGGGCCGTAATTGTTCGAGCAGTTCGTGATCACGACGGGTAATCCATACGTGTGGTGCCAGGCCATCACCAGATGATCCGAGGCGGCCTTGCTGGCGGAATAGGGCGAACGCGGGTCATAGGGAGTAGATTCCGTGAAAAGTCCGTCCGCCCCCAGGCTGCCATACACCTCGTCGGTGGATATGTGCTGGAAACGAAAGGCCCGCCGCCGAACCTCGGGCAAAGCGATCCAATACCGCCGAGCCTCCTCCAACAGGGTATACGTGCCGATGATGTTGGTCTGCATGAAGGCGGACGGCCCGTCGATCGAGCGATCGACATGGGACTCCGCCGCCAGATGCAGCACCGCGTCGGGACGGAACGTCTCAAACGTCCGACGGACGGCCTCGGCATCACAGATGTCCGCGCGGACAAACGCATACCGCGCGTCAGCCGCCGCGTCGCGCAACGACTCCGGGTTCCCTGCATAGGTGAGCTTGTCCACATTCAGCACGGCGACATCTTCCGTCTGCAACAGATGGCGCACGACTGCAGAGCCGATAAAGCCCGCGCCACCGGTCACCAGGATGCGCTTACCGTTGAGCATCGGTCGTCAGTCCTCTTCTGCTGCCACGACGACCTGTTTCGGAGCGGCCTGAGGTTTTGCCTGCGCGGGATCCGGACCTGCGTCCGCGATCTCCGGAGTGTCGTCGGTCGGGAGCACCTCATCCTCGGGCGGCTTGGCAGGGGCACCACGATAGGCATACTTGCCGCCGTAGCTGTAGGAATAGCGGTAATGGTAGTCATACCCGCTGAACATGCTGCGGCGGCTGAAGTCGACATCGTTCACCAAGATGCCCGCCACCCGCGCGCCGACCTCGGTGAGATGACGGATGGCATGTTTGATCGGCCCGTAATGCGTGCGGTCCGGGCAGCACATGAGCATCACACTATCGGCAATCGTTGCCAGCACGACGGAATCGCCCACGATTCCAAAGGGTGGCGAATCGATGATGATCCGGTCATAGTGTTGACGCGCCCACTCCACGAACTGAGCCACAATGCCCGTGCCCATGAGGTTGGCCGGACTGATCTCCGAAGAGGCGCGTGACGCGACAAAATCGAGGTTCGAGAATCCGGACGGAACCGGCAGCGTATCGAAGAGCGACGGATCATTCTGGGCCAGTGTGTGGGGAAGGCTCTTGCGCGCCGTGATCGTCTGATGGAAGATGCGTGATTGGCGCGGCCGGCGCATGTCGAAATCGACGAGCAGTGTCCGCTGCCCGCTCGCCGCGTACGACAGCGCCAGATTGGTCGCCGAGATCGTCTTGCCCTCGCTGGGTTGCGTGCTCACCATCAGCAAGACCTTGGTATGCTCGCGGAAGCGCGGCGCATCCAGCAGGCTACGCAGATTGGCGAACGATTCCGAGAAATGCGAAAATTTGTCCTCCGCCGTCATCAACGCCAGCGCATCGCGCTTCTTCTTCTGCACATGCGGCAGCACGCACAGCACCTTCATGCGCAGCCGCTGTTCGATATCGGCGATGTTCGTTATCTTGTCTTCCAAGTGGTCAATCATGAGGACAAAAAGCGCGCCGAGGAGCAGACCGAGGATAGGCCCGGCCGGAAAAATGAGCATCGGCTGAGGACTGACCGGCGTGCGAGGGATCATGCTCGTTTCACCGACTTTTACGGTACACATGTTTTCGTCCTGAGCCAGTCGGGCCTCTTCCATCCGGTTCAGAAGCGCCTGGTAGCTTTGCTCGTTGACATCGAGATCACGCTGGAGCTGGTGCAGGCGGAGCACCGCCTCGTCGATCTTGGTCTGCTTGTCGGAATAGATCTTGCTCTGTTCCGTCCGTCTGACCTTGAACGGCTCCATCTGACTCTTCAGCAGAGCCAGATTCGCCTCTGCGGTATCGCAGGCCCGCTTCACCGTATCGGCGAACTGGGTCTGATAGACCTCGACCTCTTTATTCTTGACCAGCACATCGGGATGCTTCGCAGTATAGCGGGCGAGCATCGCATTCCGCTCGGCAATCTGATCCTGCAGTTTCTGGTAGGTTTGGGCTATTTCTGCGGCCCGCGGCGTGCTGTCCGGAAGCGACCCAAAACGGTCTGGCGCGTTCTGTATCCGCTGCAACGTCAGCAGCATCTCCTCGGCCATCGTGATGCGCGACTCCAAATCGGCGATGTCCGAGTTCACGCGCGCAAGCGCCAGACTCACGCTCTCCTTCTCTTTTTCAAAAGAGTCCACCTGTGTGCTGACTTTGAAATCCAGAATCGCCTGATCCGCCTGTGAAAGTTTTCGCCGCTGCACCTCCACCGTTGATCGCAACCACGCAACCGCTTCTTCGGAAACGGCCTTGTTCTCATCCTGGGTGAACGTCTCGGCCGTCAGCGCGTACGCGTTGGCCACATCGGCCGCCAATTGCGCGTTGGCTGACCGGACAGAAACCGCGACCAGCCGCGAGCGCCGCTGCAGCGAGATGCGGGTGTTGCCCGACAAGATTGAAGTCAACTCCTCTTCGGGAACGGTAGAATTAGGGTGGTCGGTATGATAGCGGGCCAGCACCTGTTCCAGCATGGCGCGGCTGCGCAACCGCGCCAGACGGGTGTTGAACACTTCTTCC
>Ga0268276_1001992_pt1 | contig 18440 bp, 15 predicted proteins | sample saktaG_4_FD_190145 | JGI IMG/M metagenome (GOLD analysis project Ga0268276, IMG submission 190145) | Saline water microbial communities from Sakinaw Lake, British Columbia, Canada - sak_2010_1_5_45m | ecosystem: Environmental > Aquatic > Non-marine Saline and Alkaline > Saline ...
AGAAGCCTTTCAACAGTACATTATCGGTTCGAACCTGACGAATCTGAAAAATGACCCTGTTGCAGCTCGGCCTCACCTTGAAAGCGCCGTTCAGCTAGACCCCACTTTTGCCCTGGCCCATTACGGACTATACCAGCTTTATATCAATCTGAATCTTTTCGATAATGCTGTCTTGGCGCTGAACACAGCCATGCAATATATTTATAAATTTCCCGAGTCGATTCAGTTCGCAATTAAAGAAGAATATTATCTGATATCTGAAGATCCTGAAAAACGGACAGCAATTATCGACATGTGGGTCAAACTCTATCCTGATGATATTCGCGGTCATTTCCGCTTGGCCGGAGAATACTTTAAGCAATTTAAAATCGATGATGCCATTGCTGAATACAATAAAATTCTGACGATTGATCCTGCCCGCCAATATTATCTCCGATACATTGGTAACGCCTATCTCTTAAAAGGTGATTTTAAAAACGCTTTAAGTTACTTCGAACAGTATCGCCGCGCGTTTCCAAAAGATTACCGATCCTTTGTGTCTTTTGGCGACCTGTTTCTGATAATGGGCGATTATGATAAAGCTCGCGACTATTATACTGACGCTCAGATACTGGAACCCAATGAAATATCGATTACAATCATGCTGGCCCGGATTAATCTCCTGACAGGAAACTACACGACCGCATTGACCCAACTACACAACGCAGAAAACATGGCTGACACCCCAATGGAAAAACAGTTGGTGTACTCCGTCTTCTACGAATATTATCGTCAGCGGGGCGAGATTCGAAAGGCTCTTGATTATTCAGCGAAGACAACCGACGAGGCCGAAAAATATTTGAAACCACTGGATATCGTTATGGGACGTATGAACAACCAATGTTTTGGTTTACATGTCATGCTGGGCAAGGAACGTGAGGCCGTCTCTCAGTTGAATTCCTATAAACACACGTTGCCAAAACCCTGGTCCCGTTTATTGGCGTTTGGATATTTGCAAATAGCTCTTGAAAAAGAAGATACAACCCTGATCAAAACAACTATTGCCGACGCAGAGAAAGTTCTGCGGATTTTTGGCGAAGATGCCCGGTATAATATTTTACACAATGCACGGGGCCATCTTTATGAAATCGATCACGACTATATCAATGCCATCATGGAATATCAAAAAGAATCCCATTATACACCAACCGATGTCACGGTCCTCACCCGTATCGCCCGTTGTTACCGATATCTGGGCGATTATTCAAAAGCAAAAAAATTCCTCGAAAACACATTAAGTATTTTACCTATGTATGCCGAAGCCCATTTTGAAATCGCCCGGGTCTATGCCGCCGAGAACGATTTGGTAAATGCCCGAAAACATATGGACATCGTTCAAACCATCTGGAAAAATGCAGACTGTGAATACCCACCCGCAATAGAAGCCAAACTTTTTTACAACTCAATAAATCAACTTCCAATATAAAAACGCCCCCCAAATTCTCTTCGGAGGGCGTCCCGTAATATTGTAATGACTCGTTACTTTACTATATTGGGCTGTTCCAGGCCATACCCTTTTTTCTTATCTTCCGCTTTTAGCATAAATGAAACTACAATTGCTAATACACTGCAGGCAATGAAAATCAGCCATGTGGTTGCATAATCATATTTCACATTCTCACCAGCGTATTTGGCAGCTGCCACTCCGGGATTGGTTTTGTCCAAGACAACACCGAGTAAAAAAGGAATGCCCATCAGGCCCCAGTTTTGAACCCAGAAAATGAGCGCGTAAGCAGTTCCCAACTGTTTCTCGGGAATGATTTTCGGTACAGACGGCCACATGGCAGACGGCACGAGCGAAAACGCCATACCCAAAACAACAACCAGCAACACCGCCAGAACAACGCTGTTTAGCCCTGGTATCCATAAAACAACATGAACACACAAAAGCATCACCGACCCAAGAATCATAATGCTTGCCCCTTTGCCAATGTGATCATATATGCTGCCAAAAACTGGTGTCAGGAACATCGTCCCAAAGGGTACCAGGCTGGGAATAATACCGGCGTGCTCCGGGTTAATGCCGAACTTGTTAACCATTAAATCGGGACCGAATTTATAAAACGGAAATACTGCCGAGTAAAACAAAACACAGAGAAGCGCAATGTACCAAAAGCCGCGATTGGTCACAATCATCGCAATATCTTTCATGCGGAAAGGCTCTTCCTGTTCGAGCTCCAGGCGAATCTGATGATCGAGCTTACGATCCATAAAATTATAGATAATAAAGGTAATCAACCCAACACACAAAAGAACCGCACCCAACAATGCCGGGGCTGCGACATTAAATGACTTGGCAATATAAGGTGCAAAAAACAGGGAACCAAAACTACCCATACGGGCCAGGGCAACCTGCAGTCCCATCGCCAGAGCAATTTCTTTGCCTTTGAACCATTTGACCAGGATTTTTGAAACGGTGATACCGGCTGTTTCAACGCCAACCCCAAAAACAGCAAAGCCTATAGACGCCATCCATATCGAGGCACTGACTCCCAGCTTATGGGCCATGGATAATCCTAAAAATTTAATAACAGCGCCAACCACCATAACCAATGCCGACCCAATTGCGGTAAACCGAATCCCCATTTTATCCAGAATGATACCGCCAAATATCAGCATCAGCAGAAACACATTAAACCAACCATAGGCGCTGGTGACAGTTCCGAACGCGGTACTATCCCAGCCCAGCTGGGCTTCCAGCATTGGTTTTAAGGGTGAAATAACTTCTGTGAAAAAATATCCGAACATCATTGTAAAGGAAACAATGCCCAATGCCGTCCAGCGTGCGACTTTGCTTTCCCGAAGTGTTTCTCTGATCTTGTCTACCATAGTTTTCCTCTGTTTTAGATAATGCCTTTTCAATTAATCGTCCGTAATCTACAGAAATCATTTCAATTTATAAAAACTATTGTCTTTGATCTGTTGTCTATCCTTTATAATATGATTAAATTCTAAAGATTTTTGTCAATCAACCAACAAGGAGATTCTATCGATGGCTCATGTAATTAGTGACGAATGTATTGCTTGCGGTGCCTGCCTGCCTGAATGCCCGGAAAACGCGATCAGTGAAGGCGATATTTATGTAATCGATGCCGAGATATGTACCGATTGCGGAACCTGCGTTGACGTTTGTCCAACTGAATCAATCAGTCCGGCATAATGGTTTAGCCCAACTGGAAGAAATATCCGGTTGGGCTATTGCTTTTAATAACTCCATAAATAACAATTATTATGAAATTAAATCTATATTTTTTTAGTCTGTTTGTTTGCTTTTTTATTATACCGCAAAGCGCGTGTCAGTCACATCCTTCGGTTACCACTGTAAAAACCGGCCTGGATGTTCTCCGCGAACAGAACTTCGAACAATTTGCCGGGAGGCGCGTCGGAATTATTTGCAATCACACCGCCTGTGATAAAACCGGAAAACACATTGTCGACCTGTTTTATGACAGTGGCAAATGTCAGGTTACGGCAATCTTTGGTCCCGAGCATGGTTTTCGGGGAATACATACAGACGGCCAAACGATTCACGACGAAACGGACCCTAAAACCGGTGCAATGATTTATAGCCTTTACGGAAAAACGAAACAGCCAACGGCAAAAATGCTGGAAAATGTCGATGTTCTTATTTACGACATTCAGGATGTGGGCGCCCGGTTTTATACATATATAACCACAATGTCCCTGGCCCTGGAAAGCGCCGCCAAACATGGTGTTCCTTTCTTTGTGATTGATCGCCCAAATCCAATCCGAGGAGATATAGCCGAAGGCCCGATTCTGGATATGAACTTTCAGTCCTTCGTCGGACCGCATCCGATTCCCATCCGTTACGGTCTCACTATCGGCGAACTGGCCGGCTGGATCAATGGCGAGATACTCAATAAAAACGACGTTGCTGCCGATTTAACTGTTATTAAAATGGAGGGGTGGACACGGTCCTTTTGGTACAATCAGACCGATCTGCCCTGGATTTCTCCCTCGCCAAATATGACGACTTTAGAAACCGCGATTGTATATCCCGGATTTTGCCTGCTTGAGGGAACCAACCTGTCTGAAGGACGGGGAACCGACGCGCCATTTTTAAAATTCGGTGCGCCCTGGATTGATTCTCATCAATATGCCGATGATCTTAATGCTTTAAAATTAAAGGGAATTCGGTTCATGCCAATATCGTTTACTCCGGCTTCAATTCCCAACGTCGCCTATAGACCAAAATATGAAAATCAGTTATGTGGTGGCGTTGAAATAGAAATTACCAATCGGGATAAACTAAAATCAGTCGCAGCGATGCTCATTATACTGGAGAAAACCCGTGAAATGTATCCGGATAACTTTTCAATCCGGGGTTCATCAAATCGCCTGTACGGGAGCGATAAACTCGGAAACACCCTGACTGCTGGTACACCATCGGTTCAATCGCTAATAGATGGATGGCAAAAGGATTTGGACAATTTCACAAAAACATCGGAAAAATATTATTTATATCACTAGCCACTATCATAATTTTCGATTGCGATAATATTCTGTGCTTCCATTTTTAAAAGAAATTCCCGGGCTTATAAAATCTTTTAAGCAGAAACGTACAAATTGTTTCCTGTTTAATTATGACGAACTACAGCGATCGATGAAAGTTGTTTCGGGACTGATCAATCAAATCGCCAACCTTTCAAGACCGCCAATAATTTTCGCCGGGTTAATCAGCGCTCGTTCATTGCCGGAATTCAAATCGGAAATAAAGAATCACTTAATACTGGCCGGCAGTAATGGTTTTGAAATTGATGGCCCCGGCTTTTCGTGGGCATTCCCTCAACTGAGTCTTATTCGCCATCAGATGGAACATCTGGTCGACACGATTTCCCTGGAAATTGGCCCCGCGTGGACAAACCAAAACACCCGAATTACCGGTGCGGAATTAAATATATTGATCCCTTCCAACGATCAATATATTTTTAATATACTGAGCCCCTTGATTCGACGTGAAATTTCCGGGTCTCTACTCAGTGCAAAACAGACAACCGAGAAAATCCAGGTATTGCCCACGGTTCATTGGGATAAACAAATGTTGGTTCGAAAAATTGTGGATCTTTTACCACACGAAAGCGGTCTGAGTCCGGCGATATATTACTTTGGCTCCGAAATCAGTGACGAGCCCGCTTTCCGGGAAGCGAATCTATATGGATATTCAGTATTACTTCGGGAAAATATAGGCCGGAAAACAAACGCCCTGTACTATCTGCGCAATATCCAGGAAATAAGCAAAATGCTGATTTGGTTTAATGCTCTTTAGCGTTTCTTATTGAAGATCTTCCCAAAATGAAACTGCCCGGCGAATATGGGGAATCGTAATCGAACCACCAACAATTAGTGTAATAGACAATATTTCTTCCAGTTCCTTGCTGGAGACTCCCTGATCATGACATTGAATCAAGTGGTATTTAATACAGTCCTCACAGCGTAAAACCAGAGAAGCTACCAAGCCCATCATTTCTTTTATTTTGCGATCCAATGTGCCGTCCTAGTAGACCTGCGTGTCCAGATTCAAGAAGCGCCTGGTGATTTTATCACTGTATTTCATCACCAGTTCATTAAGAATCTGGCGCTCTTCATTAAATCTGTCTTTAGTCTGTTTTGTCATATCCGGCTCCTCTGTTTTGTTCTGATAATAAAACAGTTTAAGAAAACCGGACTATATTTGGAATAAAAATAATAATCCCGCAATCGCCAGGGTAAAATGGGTTAACCCCAATAAGGAGAATTGCGGGATTTGAATTAATTTAAAACGCTGACGATCTTTTTATCGCGGCCTTTTCGTTCGAAGGTTACGACACCATCAATTGTCGCAAACAGAGTATCATCATTACCCCGGCCAACATTCTTACCAGGATGAATTCGGGTACCGCGCTGCCGGATAATGATTGAACCGGCGGTCACGGTCTCGCCGCCAAAACGTTTGACGCCCAATCGTTGCGACTGGCTGTCGCGACCGTTTTTTGAACTACCTACACCTTTTTTATGTGCCATTGTATTGTGCTCCTATTCTTTCTGGGCCGCTTCTTCCGGTTTGGTCTCTTGCGGACGGCTCACTTTTTTCGGGGCCGCTTTCGGTTTCGCCGCCGCCTTTTTCTCGACATGTAGTCCTTTTACTTCTATTAAAGTATAAGGCTGGCGGTGACCATTTTTAACTCGATAGCCTTTGCGGCGTTTCTTTTTAAATACGATAACTTTCGGCAAACGTTTATGTTCAACAACGACCGTAGAAATCTGGATCCCCTTTACGGTCGGATTGCCTATTTTGACATCGTTACCATCCCGGTAATAAAGAACCGAATCAACGATAAATTCTTTTCCCTCTTCAACGTCTAATCGGGGAACAGAAATCTTTTTCCCTGTTTCAAGGACAACCTGATCGCCGGCGATTTCGGCTATTACATACATTTCACTCTTCATAAATCTCTCTAAAATTAGTTTTCAACACGGCCTGCAAATTTAGATATTCCCGGTAGATTTGTCAAGTCTAATATTGATCCGTAATATCTTCCCCGTTTTTTGCAAGATACACTTTAAAATCATCCACGGGGACCGAAACGTCATCGACAATTTTAATTCTCAGGAAATTTCTCCATTGAATTTTCCGCATCAGATTATTGGTGGATTTCTGAATGTACTCCAACATCTCAGGATGTAAGTGAATCTCCAGGCGTTTTGTTCTTGATTTCACTTTGAACCGTCGAAACCACCCTTCGATTTTTGTAACCACCGATTCCTTTGATGATATTCTTCCGGAACCATGGCAGAGAGGACATTCCTCGCTGACACTATACAGCAAATTTACCCGGGTACGCTGACGCGTCATTTCCAGCAATCCGAAACTTGATATTGGCGAAAGGGCAACTTTCGCCCGATCAAGATAAAGAGCGTGTTTTAGTTCGTGATATACTTTTTGTCTGTTCTCGGCCTCTTCCATGTCGATATAGTCAATCACCACCAAACCGCCAATATCACGCAATCTTAGCTGTCTTGCAATTTCTTTTGAGGCCTGTAGGTCGATTTTTAGGGAGTTTTTCTCGTGGTCTTTTTTCCCAATAAATTTACCGCTATTGACATCAATTGTAGTCATTGCCTCGGTGTGTTCGATCACAATAAACCCACCGCTTTTCAGCCAGACTTTTTTGTTCAGCGTTTTCTCAAATTCTTTTTCTACATTGTATTCTGTAAACAACGGATTGCGGGAGCTGTGATAATTGATCTTCTTGACTAATGCCGGAGACACACTTTTTATATATGCATGGAGTTTTTTATACAAGGATTTTGAATCAACAATGATTTGGTCGATATCCGGTGTAAACAGATCCCTGATAACCATCGAAGTAATTTCCATATCCCGGTACACACAGGTCGGAGCGTAATTGTTTTTAACGTTTGATTCCAGCTCTGTCCATTTTTGGAGTAAATCCTGCAGATCGTTTTTTATTGCTTTCTCGTCCTGACCATCGGCGACTGTCCTGATAATAAATCCAAAGCCTTTCGGTTTTAAATCATGAACAATTTTACGCAGGCGCTTTTTCTCATCGCGCCGTGTGATTTTCTTGGAAATACCCACATACTCTTCATTGGGCACCAACACCAGAAACCGTCCCGGAATCGAGAGGTCGGTTGTAACCCGCGGACCTTTTTGGGCAAAGGGTTCTTTGATCACCTGAACAAGAATTTCCTGGCCGGTTTTTAAACCTGTCGGATGTGGCTTATTCGGTTTTTTTCGCCGGGTTCGGGGAGCTTCTTCTTCGTCGCTGTCACCAACAATGCTTTCGATCATCGACACGACAGTCGTCGGATCATCCATTTCAGAGAATGGTAAAAATGCGTTGAGACGATATCCGATTTCAACAAATGCCGCGTGAATGGCGTCAATGACATTTTCCACTTTTCCTTTATAAATATTACCGACCATGCGGGACTGCTCGGGTTTCTCAACAAAGAATTCTACCAGTTCATCGTCTTCCAAAATTGCGATGCGGGTTTCTTTGCTGGTTTCACTGATTAAAATCTGTTTTTTCATAATTGTTTTTTCAACCTGATTCTTTGATTAAAAATGAGTTTTCAGCCGGCAAATTATAGGGGTATTTGAAATTTCCAGCTGTTTTAAAATTTCTTCCGGACGGACTGTTTGTCCGTCAATAACTTTAGTAGACAATATTATGTCGTGTTCATCACGCGGGATAATATTGTCAATAAATGGCCGAATATTAACACAACGAATTCGATCATTCCGCTGTTTTTCGATTATTATTTCCGGTTGTTTTAATAATTCATCAATGGTTTGTGACACATTCTTCGGCAATATTTCACAAAACCGGATTCCATATTCAAAACCGGTGGTGCCGGAAAAAAGGGAAGCAGATTTTATTGGGACCTCGTTCGCTGATTCGATAAAAATACCATCCGGCAATTCCTGGTTAATGTGTTCCGCAAGACTTTGATCTGTCTCCGTAAGCACGATATCCAGGTATTCATCTTTTGAGCTATATCCAAGGGGCAGTGGAAAACCCGAAGACATTTTAGGACGGCGATTGAATCCCTGTGTAAACGACAATTTCAGGCCGGCCCGGCGAAAGGCCTGCTGAAATACACGCATAGTGTCAAGATGAGAGATAAATTTTGATACGTCCTTTTTCTGGTATCGCAGACGAAATTTCATTTCATCGAAATCAGATTCCTCTTTTTCCTTAATCTCCTGATTTTCCTGGGGAAATGTTTGTTTGTTATCGACGATTTTCATCGACAGTGTTTCAAAATCACAAACGCCACAAGCGATACATCCGTTCCGACAATCCGGCGTTGATTCTGTCCTGTATGCTTTTTTTCGTTCTTTATCTAAAAACGCTTTCAAAACGCGGGCATCAATATGGTCCCAGGGCAACGTATCCGAAGTTTTGATTTTTCCCGTAAACATCTGCGGCGTTACCCCACATTCTGCCATGGCCAATTCCCATGCTTCCGGATTAAACAACTCTTTCCACGAATCAAATTTTGCACCATGTTTCCAGGCGCTGTAAATTACTCTCGCCATCCGGCGATCTCCTCTGGAAACCGATCCCTCCAGTTGCGAATAATAGGGGTCACGAGCCATTATTTTGATCCGCTTGTACGATGCAAGTCCCCTTTTAATCATGTCCAATTTACGCTGGATTTCAACCGGCTCATCCTGAGCTTCCCACTGAAACGGCGTAAAGGGTTTCGGGATAAACGTAGACAGGGTAATATTGATTGAAAGTCGTTTCTTTCCACGTTCATAAACGGTTCTTGTCAGCCGGATAATTTCAGTGATATCTTCATCGGTCTCCGTCGGTAAACCCAGCATAAAATACAGTTTTACAGACCGCCAGCCAAATTTTAACGCAATATCGACAGAATTCATCAAATCTTCTTCGGAAATGTTTTTATTGACAACATTTCTCAAGCGCGCCGATCCCGCTTCCGGCGCAAAGGTCAGGCCAGACTTTCTGGTTTTCTGAGCAATTAGCGCCATTGATTCTGTAAAACTGTCTAACCGTAACGACGGTAGTGATAGGCCAACCATGTTTTTTTCCAGAAAATCAGATATTCCATGAATTAATTCGCCCATACCGCAATAATCGGAAGATGACAATGAGAGCAGGGAGACATCATTATGCCCGGTCAACTCCAGGGATTTTTCAATTTGCCTGGCGATGTCTTGGGGCAATCTTTCGCGAACAGGGCGATAGATCATACCCGCCTGACAAAACCGACAGCCCTGGGTGCACCCCCGCATAATCTCAGCCACGAGACGATCCTGGGCAATTTCAACAACGGGTATTAATGGTTTGTCCGGAAAATAATCCCCTTTCAATTCAGGAACCCGGTGTGCCAGGATTTTATCGGGTGAATTATCTTCATCAGGTCTGGGAATCATAAACCCACTTATCGGATCTTGCTCGGTACTGTAAAAAAGCGGTATATACAAACCCCGAAAGTCGCTCTGAACTGATTTCAATATATCAGAACGGGACAATTGCTTCCGTTTTCGTTCTGCAATAAACCGGACAAGCGGCACAATTATTTCTTCGCCGTCGCCGATAACAAACAAGTCTATAAAATCTGCCAAAGGTTCAGGATTGTATATGCTGCTTCCACCGGCAATTATAATCGGATCGGTGTCTCTGCGCTCTTTAGAAAGCACCGGAATTTGAGATAAATCCAGAACGTTTAATATATTGGTGAATGTCAATTCGTAGGGCAGTGTAAATCCCAGTATATCAAAATCGCCAAGAGGAATTTTCGACTCCAGTCCATAAAGTGGCACAGTATGTTTCCGTAACTGTTCTTCAAAATCTGTCCAGGGTGCATACGCCCGGTCAGCAACGATATTCGGCTCCCGGTTTAACAGATGATACAATATCTGAAAACCGTAATAGGACATTCCCACATCGTACAGATCAGGATAGATAAGCGCAACAGAGGCTTCGGCCTTCGCAAAATCCTTATGGTGAACATTAATTTCGTTGCCTGTATATCGCCCCGGCTTTTCGACAACCGGAAGTATTTCCCGCTCAATAAATGAGTAGCAGTTCTCGGCCTGCTTCTTAAAAACCAGTTTCTCTCCTAACTAGAGAAAAAATTTATATCACTCGCTCTGTGTTCTCACTGTTTCTTCAAGCGAGGGTTTACCTGCCCCTAAATTACTCATAATTTTTGGGTTTATCAAATGATAGAAAAATCACGCCATTGGGGACCCGGCCAGACCAATATCACCCGCCACTGTTTTCAGCGCATCTATCACCCGTTGAATGTGCTCCGTTTCCTCCACGCCCAACTCCTGGATTCCCTGCGATATTTCTTCTCGGCTGACCTTGGCGGCAAATGCCCGGGTTTTAAATTTCTTTTTTACCGACTTTTGTGTAAGCTCGTGAATATTTTTCGATGGCCGGACCATTGTTACGGCCATAATAAAACCGGCCAATTCATCTACCGCAAAGAGCGTTTTGGCAAGAAGCGTGTCCCGCGGTACGCTGGTATAGGCCGCGTGCCCCATGATGGCCTTTCGCATTTCCTCGGGGTAGCCCTCTTTTTCCAGGATCTCATTGCCCCGATAAGGGTGGTTTGCTTCATCCGGAAATGTCTCATAATCAAAATCGTGCAACAATCCGGTAATTCCCCAGTAGTCTTCATTTTTATCATATATTTTCGCATAAAACCGCATTGCTGCTTCCACGGCCAGCGCGTGCCGAATCAGGCTCTCGGTTTTTGTATAAGTCGTCAGCAACATCCAGGCTTTTTCTCTTTCCATTGTATTCCCTTAATTTTCTTTCAATGTATACACAATATTCCGGTTCCTTAAATAATCCAAAATGTATTTCACATTTTCGGGGTTTTCACCAATGTATTCGGGCGGACAAATGCCCTTGCGTTGAAAATTACCGTCCAGAACAAGGTTCGCCACTGCCGTACAGACATAACCCGTTGTCCGCGCCATCGATGACATTTTTGTCACCGGGTTAAAGTAATCCAGCATGTCATAAATATATGTTTTTTGTTTTTTGTTTTCCTTCCCGCTGATGGTAATCCGCATCACCGTAAACTCCTCTTCTTCGGCACCTAATTTCCATTGCTTAAATAATAAATGTGAACTTACGTTCAGAGGAATAACTTTAACTCCGTTAACAATAATCGCTTCCGAACTGAAAAAACCGGATTCTTTTAAAACCCTGATTTTTTCGATATGGCCGGGATACCGGAGTGTCTTTTCAATCATGTTGGGCGCATCAATGGTTTTAATTAAACTGCGCAGGCCGTCTGTATTAAACGCTTCAAGCGTCCCGATCCGGTTAAAATCAACCAATTCCGGATCTGAGAGCGCCTCTTTGACGACAATTTTCCCGTTCTCAACAAACCTGGCCGGGCGGATATATTCCTCGATGACATCGGCCGGCGAAAAGGGCGCCTTATATTCATAGGGCCATCTCCGCTCAACCGGCAGGCCGCCGACAAGGCATGTGAATCTATCCACCTGCATGGTTTGATTGTGATAGCCCAGCAAAAGATTACTCATCCCCGGCGCCACGCCACAATCAACAACCGCCGTTACATTGTTTTTGTTAGCCAGATCGTCCAGATCAAAAGCATCCTCAGGAAAAAACGCGATATCCACAACATTCTTCCCGTTTTCGATAACCCGCCTCAATGTCTCGAAGCCCATTGAGCCCGGAACAGCCGAAATCACCAGATCGGCATCGGCAATTACCCTGTCCAGCACGGGTTGTTCAGTAAGATTCTGTTCTATCGTAATCAATTGAGTGTCTTGTTCAAGTTTATTAAGATTGTCTGGATTAATATCCACAACCGTTACATTGCACCGCTTCTTCATATCCAGAGCGATGGCCCTGCCGACCATTCCCGCTCCTAAAACAACAATCTTCTCCATGATATTACGCCTCTTTATTGATTATACCCGCCAGCCCAATAAATACGATTGACTTTATACTGCCAACGGACAAAAAAATCACGATCGCCCCGGCAATTATTTTAGATAAAATTAAAAACAATGTTAGAAATGAAGAATCCATATATCATGAGTAATATTATGCCTTCGATCCGGGACAAACTGCGGCCAATGAATAAAAATATTGAAAACAGTACGGTTACAAAAAGCATTAACCAATTTTCAAAACGGATCACACCGTGATCTATATTAAGGGGGTGAATCATAGGTACAACGCCCAACACAAATGCTGTATTAAACAAGTTGCTGCCGATAATATTGCCAATCGAAATATCATCCTCTTTTTTAATCACCGCTACAACGCTGGTAAAAAGCTCCGGTAAAGATGTTCCAATCGCCACAACGGTCAGTCCGATAACTACCTCGGATATTCCAAACGTCCTTGCCAACCCGATAGCCGCCCGGACCGTTAATTGGCCCCCTACAATAAGTCCGGCTAACCCTAAAACCGTAAGAAATGTATTTTTTATCAGGTGTCCTTTTTCCATGGGTACAAATTCAATGTCTGAACTTTCACGCACTTTGCGGTTTGCAATAATAAACGTCATGTAGGCAATAAAAGCAACCAACATGATTGCGCCTTCAAGTCCATTCAGGACGCCATCCAGACAAAAAACCACAAACATGCCCGTAATCAACAGCAAAACCGGTAATTCAAGCAAAAACACTCTTCTTTTAACGCCAATCGGCCGGATTATCGATGCCAGGCCAAGAACCAGCAGGATATTGGCTAAATTGCTGCCAACAATATTGCCCACGCTGACACCGTCAACTTTTTCAACGGCGGCAAAAAAACTGACCACAAATTCCGGCATGGATGTGCCAAGGGCAACTATTGTCAGCCCCACAACAATTTTTTTGACTCCGAAAGAAACGGCCACGGAGGAGCTGCCGCGAACCAGAAAATCTGCCCCATAATACAGCAGAATAAAGCCGGCTAAAAAGTAAAGAAGATACATAGTGGTCGAGGTCCCCTAATTATTTGTTATCGCTACCCGGCGATGGAATTATTGGCGGCCATGTTTCGAAGATCGCTTATTTTTTCTCGAATAGTCTGAATATCAGCATGTTTGGAGGACATTGATCTTTTCATAATCGCATAGGCTCTTTTATAGTAAAATTCGGCTCTCAGAAACTTACCTGCTTGTTTGTAAAAATCAGCAATATTGGCGAAGGCCCGGCCCAGATTGGGGTGGTCAACGGGCATTGTTCGCTCTACGAAAGCAACGCATCCGTGATAAATGGCTTCGGCCTCGTTTATTCTGCCAAGTCTAACATTTATTTCGGCCATCTTTGTCAGATATACGGCTTCGCGAAAACACCATGGTTCGGGATGATTTCGTACGATACCAATCAATTCCCCAAACAGTTTTCCGGATTGCTGGTATTTCCCATTCAATAAATACAATGACGCTAAATTTTCTAGACTTGGGATCAGTTCAATGCTTTTATGTCCGCAGATTGATTTTTTTAATTCAATGGTTCTTTTGTAACAAATCTCCGCGGCCCCATAATCGCCAAGAAGATCGTAAACCCAGGCCAGATTATTCAGTGTTTTGGCTGTTTCGAGGTGTGAATCGCCATATGTGATTTTAGAATATTCATAGGATTCTTCCGCCACCCAGCGGGCCTGTTCGAAATCACCGGCTTTGACCAAGTCCAAAATTTTCTGATCATAAACAGATAAAAGATTAGCGGCGCTTTGTTTTTCCAAAATCACATCTTAAATCTATTGAAACCTTCGACACATTGCAATCAGCAAAGTAGTGTTTTAAAAGAAATCCGGTAATAAAACCGTTCAGATTTTTCGTTTCTTGTTGTATCTTCTGATATGAACAGCTACGACCTTCTTTCCGACAGTCATCTGAACCCTGAACACCTGCAAGGGATTGTGTCGGGAACATTATCTCTGGAAAACGAGCTTGTTTATTTTAAACACTGGAAAGGGTGTCCCGAATGTCGTAAGAAATTAATGCAGAAAATGTCATCGGCGGGATTTAATCTGTCTGCCTTTTATCTCCGCACAGTACAGGTCTGTTCTGTAGAATCGGTGATATCATTTCATTTTGCAATCGGCGAATCCGGCGTGCTGGCCGCATCGTTCACATTGCAGAATCTCCGGGAAATAATTCGTCGGGATCCAAACGTTAATGTCAATTTAGAATCATCTGAATTTCAAACGAATATATCCGGCCAGATTGATAGCTGGCTTCGCACCGGCGTTCAGTTCAACCGAACGCGGATTAACACAACACTTATTGGAACAGCCTTTATGTTACAGGTGCTGTACCGGACCTGGTTAATTCCCTTTGGACAAATTATTACATACGGAGACATTGCCCGCTGGATGAATAAACCGGGGGCATCAAGGGCTGTCGGGAGAGCACTTCACAATAATCCTATTCCGGTTTTTATTCCCTGTCATCGGGTCGTTGGCAAAGACGGCAATTTAACCGGTTTTAGCGCGGGTCTCGGTTTGAAAAAACAACTTCTGCGTCTGGAAGGCCATCGTATAGAATAATGAATTACTTTTTTGAAGTTTTCAGAAAATTGATGTAATTTTATGACGATGAAAACCACTAAATTGTGTTCACTGGTCGTTTTGCTGATTTCAATCGCCCTTGCTGATGTTCCGCTGGATGGCGACTGGATGTTCAACATCGGTGACGATTCCAGCTGGGCCAAAATTGAACTCAGCGATTCCGCCTGGTATTCAATTACCGTTCCGGGGTCCTGGGAAAGCCAAGGGTTTGTCAATTATGATGGTATTGCCTGGTATCGGGTTCCTTTTCACCTTGACAGCAGCTATCTGGAAAAGGATACTCTTTTCCTTCACCTTGGAAAAATTGGTACTATCGCCCGCCCCTTTATAAACGGTGTGGCGCTGGCCGACACCATGACGATTTTTGACTCATCGGAAACCGCTTATTATAAAATTCCGTCAATCCTGGCACATTCGGAGAATTTGCTGGCAATTAAAATAGACAACAAATCCGGGAAGGGCGGTATTATCAGTGGACCTGTGCTTATATCGATATATGGACCACAACGAACCGTCAAGGCCGCCGAGCATAAGGCCCACAGGTCCTGGTACAAGCTGCCTTTCAGCAACGGAATTTCTGCGGCAACGTACAACGTGAAAAACCGTAATTTCGCCAACTTTACACCTCATATATTTATGCAATATAGTGGTTCAGAACACACAAACATTGTTGCATCTTCGGCCCGCACAATCCTCTTTAATAACCGCCGTGAAGTTGCTTTAACTGAAATGGAAACGGTTTCATCGGGCTATATAAATGGAACAGGAATTATTCATCATAAGCTTCGGAATAAGGATTGTGTTCTTGATCAGTATGCGTTTTCCCCGTTTACATCGAACAGCCCATTCTGGGTCTTTTTTACGGTTTTAAGCGGCAATTCAATTGGTGATTATGCGCTCAATTTTGAAATCGACGATCTTGTACAGGGCATGAATGTTGGCAAGTGGTCCTTTCAGGAAAATGATCGCAAATGGCTGTTCGTCGTGTGTAACTATGATAAAACCCTCAATCCGAAATCATACAATGTTATTCGAAAATACAAGAATGAACACCCGGGTTTTTCCGCACTGTTAAAAGAAATCGGCTGGTGGAAAAACTGGCAGCAAACCACGATTCTTCCTCAAAATCTTTCCGATACAGAGCGATCCGTATATCTCCAATCGCTGGCTCTGTTAAAAATGGCTCAATCTCGCGAGAAATTTCCTTCCCGCGGCTTGGTTGTGCACACCTTTCCGCCAGATCAAATGGCGGTTGCAACGGTTCCTGGGATGAGTTTTTCAATTGATGCTTTTCTAAAATCCGGACATTTCGAAGAAGCGCTGGCGGCATTACAATTTATCATGAACGGCAACAGCGGGTCGCTGAAACATTATACCTGGTCGGGTGAAAACCGCGGTATAGGTCAAAATTACACCGTTTCTGTCAATTACTATCACGGCAACGGGGATGAGGCAACCGACACCGGTGAATTTGGCCCAATTGTTCAGCTGGGTAACTTTGGTCTATTGCTTGGGAATTTAAAACAGTATATCGAGACCACCGATGACATCCGTTTCCTGGAGTACTACTGGTCGAAAATATCCTCCGAAATCGCCGATGTAATTATCAACAATATCGATGCGAGCGGTCTGGTCCGGGCCGATAATGGGTTTTACAACGGGGGCGCTCCTAAACATTACTTTTACTCATCGGCGTCTGCATACCGGGGGTTGGTCGCCGCTGTCTGGCTCGCCCGAATGGTCAACGATGAATCCCGGGCTCAAGAGTATGAGCTTGCCGCCGTAGCTCTGCAGAATGCCATCGAAGTGAATTTTATAAACGAATCCGGCGCAGTGAAATCATTCCTCGAGGGCAGCGAAACAAATATTGATGCGGCGACCGCATTAGGATTGTTGTGGGTCTTTACACCCCAGGATATCAGCAGCAAAGAAACATTGGCCGCTTTTGAAAAGCACCTGAAATTTAATAACGGATTTGTTCGCTTTCCGCCCGAAGGCCGACGAATTGGTGACGAGTGGGTTGTGGGCAATATGATTATCGCCGACCTTAATCAATATATGACAAATTTCAAAAAAGCAACGTCGCTTAAGCACTGGTTTAGTTCTCAGGCGATTAATAATTATGGTCTTATTCCCGGATATTTCAGTAACACTAACTCCGATTATACGGGTATCGTTCCTCTTTGCGGCCTCGGCGCCGGAATTTATGTGACTTCTTTTTGGGGAGAGTAGGTTATTTCCACCAGATATTTATTTGCCATACTGATATTTATATTTATCGCTCAATTCTTTTTTGCCTGTTCCGGAGACCATTTTACCGAAAACGAGCGACTGGTCCTCGACTACCAGAATAATCGGCAGATTCGCCAACTACTGGCTGTAAACAGACCGTTTGATAATTCGAAAGACCGTTTCCGGCTTTGTCTGGCTATCGGAAACAATCAGGACGCCTCTCTTGTTGTCGCCGTTGAACCTTTTTTAACTGATCCTTCGCCACTGGTCAGAAGTGGGGCCGCATTTGCTCTTGGTCTTCTGCCGTGCCGTGAATCGTCCCGATTACTAACCACCCGGCTTCAGACCGAAACAGACAATGGGGTCGTACGACAAATCGCCATCTCCCTGGGCCGGACCGGAGCGATTGAGCAGCTCCAATTACTTCAAGATCATACCAACAATAATTTATCAAAGACCACGCTTTATAAAACCGCTGTCCATTTCTTTTCCCGTGGTATCATGCCCCGATCAATGGTCTCTGAATGTTGCCGGGCACTTATGTCGGTCAATCGATCGGAGCGGCAAACCGCCGCAGTGGCCCTGTTACGAATTCGGCAACCGGAGATCGTCCTTCCCCACGTAACTATTTTACTCTCCGCCTCGGATAGTCCCGACCCAAGTATTCGTTCTGCCGTTGCCCGGCTACTCAGAGAACTGTCTTTTTTGCATAAAAATGATTTGTATCTTCGTTTTATTTCTGATCCCGACTGGCGCGTCCGTTATGAAGCGGCAATGGCCGTACCGTTCTTGACAATTGCAGATAGTTTCTGGGTGTCGCTTCTGAACGATCAAAAACCCTATGTTGTTGCAGCGGCATTGCAAAATCCGCCAGCAAATATTACTTGGAATAACGAGATTTTGGACATTGTCGGGGATCTTTTCTCGTCAAAATCTCGTTCTGTCGCGGGGGCGGCAACCCGGATTGTTTACGCACACACCGATTCAATTTTTCAGAAAATTCAACGCCGCCCGTTGTCCAATGAAAATTTGTTGACTGAAAAAGTAGCCGGTATCGGTGGGCGCCTTCCATCCCGGGAGGCCCTTGATCTCATTTTACCTCATATAAAC
>Ga0268276_1001993_pt1 | contig 18435 bp, 30 predicted proteins | sample saktaG_4_FD_190145 | JGI IMG/M metagenome (GOLD analysis project Ga0268276, IMG submission 190145) | Saline water microbial communities from Sakinaw Lake, British Columbia, Canada - sak_2010_1_5_45m | ecosystem: Environmental > Aquatic > Non-marine Saline and Alkaline > Saline ...
TAATCGTTATTATAAGAAATTTGCGCCATCAGTTTCTACGTTTCTATCAGCAGGAATACTTAATGGTTTAGCAAATAGTTTAAAAAATCGTGAGGAGTTTTGGAAGGAGATGAATCAATATACTCAGCAATATTTTGATGATTCTCCAAAAATAAAGAGGTCGGACAATATTGATCGTAAAATAGTAGAAGTTAAAGATAAAATTGGAGTATGGAAAAAATAAAAAAAGAAGCAAGAAAGGGATCAGTATGCCAGGGTTGCGGTATTTATATTGAATGGATTAAAACAAAGGCAGGCAAGAATATGCCAGTTGATCCGGCTGGAGTTACCGTTATCACCGCAGACGGTCGGACGGTGAGAGGTTTTATTCCGCATTGGGCCACGTGTCCAAAAGCTAATCAATTTAAAAATAAAAAATGAAATTGCCATCAAATTTGGAAGTATATAAATGTGTTGGACAACCGCCAAGATGGCAATGTTGTCATAAAGATTTAAAATGGCATTGTGATCCAAAGAAAGGAATATATCGCGAGGCAAAGACTGGTCGAACGAGGGAAGAAGCAATCAAAAATATGGTTGAGTATAGAAAAACATTAAAATAATAAACAATAAATTTATGCCAAAAGAAAGTGAATTTACACAAGGGATCAATCCGTTATGTCAAAATGACGAATTGTGGACGGCTCGCGATGAGCAAAGTTCAGAGGACGAAGTTAATGATTTTCTTTATGCGCTGGTCAGGTTAATCAAGCCGCAGTTTATAGTTGAAACTGGTTGCTATTTAGGCGATGGCACGATTGCAATGGCTAAAGCCCTTCAAAAAAATGGAGTAGGAGGAATGATAACTTGTGATGTAATAGAGGAAAGAGTTAATGCAGTAAAAACAAGGATATTGCGAGAAGGATTAGAAAAGGTAGCAGATGTTATTCTTATGACAGGAGAGGAATTGATTAGACAAGTTGGAAGTCAAATTGATTTTGCTTTTATTGATAGCAGTCCATTAGGAAAAGTGAGAGGCGCAGAGATTAAAGAATTATTGAAGCATTTGCGTCCGGGTAAAATGTTTGCGCTACACGATACAGCGCCGCAACACGAACAAATTAACGCGGTGGCAGATGCAATAAAATTAGCTAAAGTTTATCTGAATACTCCAAGAGGTTTAACATTGTTTCAAAAATGATAAAAATACATAGAAACAAAAAATGAAAATCATCAAAAAGATAATAGTGTGGTTTAGTAAACTATTCTACCGCACGCCTGTTAGTCAAGGGCAACAAAGGTTGAGTAGGCCAGAACGTAGACGGTTATGGCGTCATTCGTGGTCTAAGTTTCGCGATCTTTAATAATAATAAATAAATCTGTGAAAATAATCCCAATTCATTATAAAATTTCAAAGCCGGTTTCTAATTATAAGGAAATTAAAGAGGAAGTGGCTCTAATGGAACGCTTTATCGTTAGAGGACAATTCAAGGGCTATTACAACAAAGCATTTGCTATCGCTCACTGTCAGGTAAGTGAAACGCCATTTGCTTTCTTCGTTGTCGCGCCAGAGTGTATTAACGAGAAAATGTTTAAGGGGCAAGTTATTATAAATCCGAAAATTATCGCATCGCCGTTTGTTAAAAAGATAGCTCGTGAAGGGGCCACAATAGATGATCAAACTATTGAAGTGCCAAATACCATTGAATATTCAGAGCCGTGTATGTCGTTTCCTTTCAGGCAGCCAAAAAGGGTTATGCGTTTTGATGTAATTAAAGTCCAATATCAGATACCAAGTTTCTTCGGGCTTAGAACGGTTAAAGCGGATATTTCAGGGATAGCCAGTGAAATATTTCAGCACGAATATGATCACACGCGGGGCAAGAATATCTATTTTGAAAGCGAAAAGCCAGTAAAATGGTGGGAGTTAATTGGCACGGCTAAATCAAAAGGAGGCACGTCTTTAGATAGTCCTGAGAATTTAGAGTTGAAAAGGGCTAAAGAAAATCCAACTAAATCTTTAAATAAATAAACCTATGCCAAAAGATAAAATAATTGAGGAGTTTGATAAAAAGTTTCCTGCGTTTGAAGGGACAGGTGCAATGTTCCCGATATTTAAAGATGCACCCAATAGAGAACATATTAGGAATTTCCTTATTAAATCCCTCTCTATTCGAAAACAAGAGATAGTGGAAGAGATAGAGAAGATGAGGAAAGGTGAACACGCTGAACCTGTTTTGACTACCACTATTTTAACTCTTACTAAAAATTTTTGTAAAAAGAATAAACTATCGGCAAAAGAAAGATTTGATTTAAATTATAAAATTGGATATATAGATAGATTTTGTTTTAACTATGCTCTTGACCAACTCAACCAAGCCCTAAATAAATAATTATGAAGAAAAAAGAGATAGAAGAAATTATCAAAAAGGCTAAAAGAGAGGGCAGGGTTAAAAGCGGTCTTGTCTTATGTGATAATTGTGATACTCCTGCAAGTAGGTCTTTATCATTAGCAGTGGGTTGGACTGGATGTGCCCCTTGCATACAAGGAGAAGCTGATAGTTTTGACCCAGAGGATTTAATACCTACGGACTTTAACTAACTAACTATGACAAAAGAGAAAATAATTGTAGTAATAGGAAATGGATTATGTTTATTAATGTTAGCGTGGATTGTTGTAGGGTTTCCATTGATTATTATATCAGTAGGGTTTGGTTGGTTTGGTTTTCCAAAGTGTATAGAAGATTCTATCGAGACAGTAACCTCTCAAGGTCTCTTTAGAGATTATAATTACGAATATTCTTATTGTAGTAAATGGTTAACTAAATAAAAAGATGGAAGAAAAAGAGTTAATAGCAAAGCACAGGTGCTTCAAATTTAGATCAGTTGTTAAAGAATTGGTTGAATTAGGTTTTGTGGTTAAAAAGATTACATATTCTCAATTCAGAATTAACGATATGATCGATGTTTATCCGGCAGAGAGGAAATATCATAATCTGATGACGAAAGAAAGGGGAGATATTAGGGACACGAACATAAGGACATTTGTCAAAAAAGCATTGGGAATAGCTAATTATCAATAATTACTTGACTTTAAACAATATATTATGTATAATATCAATACTGATGGCCACGTTAAAAGAAAAAATAGGAATTTTCTGCCCGTTGTAATATCCGTAAAGGACGACGGGTTTTTTGTTGAAGGTCGATAATTAAATTAAAATTTAAAAAAAATGGAAAAAAAAATAAGAAGTAAAGAAAAATCTCAGGAAGTTGCAGATAAAATCACTCCTATATTTGATCTAATTGTGGAACTCACTGATGAGGATATTGATTATTTAAAAGAAACAGCGAAAATGATTGAAGAAGAAAACAGTAAATTAAGTGCGGTAGCCGGAGTAATGGTTGATTATGATAAAGCCGAAGCAAAAGAGAAAGCTGGGGAGTTGGGAATTAGTAGAATACAGGGATTGATTTTAATATGGAGTGCTATTAAGGGATTAGAAGGAGTAAGACAAAAACTATTGAAAGCACAGATTGCTCAAAAGAGCATAGATCAAATGTTTAATCTTTAATAAATAAAAAAATGAATCTTAAAGAAAAATGGGACAAATGGGTGAATGAAGTAGATTGGAATTATCTAATTCTAATTTATTCAATTCTCGCTACATTAATCTTATTAATGCTTTGGTTATCTACAAAATTATAATAAAAATTAAGATGAAAAATCGCGGAGATCTCTACAAGAAAATTATACATTGCCTAATAAAATATCCGGAGACAAGGAATAGTGATTTAGAATTAACCAGGAAGATTTGGGGGGAGTATTACGGGCATTATTTAGATTGGATTAATGACACGACTGTTATCCCACTAAAGAACTTGAATTTAGTGCCAACACAGGATAGTATTAAAAGAATAAGGGCTATGATACAGAATGATGAAAAAAGGTTTCTTCCAACAGATTGGAGAATTGCTAAAAAGAGAGGATGGGAGGAAATAGAATGGAGAAAAGAATTGGGCTATGGGGCGTTCGGAGGGGAAAGGATCTTACAATAAAATAATAATAAATTTATGGATCAAGAAACAATAAATAAAGAGAGTAGTAGATATGAGGCGTTGGTTGCTGAATTTATTGAAAATGGTTTTACTAGGCAACAAGCAGTATTTTTAATTAATTTACTTAATAGTTTAATTCCAATAGTTTAATACTATGGCAAAACAAAACCCCATAAAAAAAGAATTAATTAAAGGAGTAGAAAAATGTATTAAATGTAAAGGTAGAAGTTGGATAATGAAGAGATTGGGATTTCATATTGTTTATAAATGTCAGAAGTGTGGGTATGTATTTGATTGGTTGGACTATATTGGAGCAGGGACAATTAATGTTAATGGAATAACTGTTATAAATCTTACTAAAGATAAATAAAAATGGCAAAAGAAAAACAAAAGAAATTGATTAAAAAGATAGTGGAAAATGGTGGAAAACAAAGGAAATCTATGGGGAGACTTATGGTTGAGGTTGGTTATTCTCCAGCGTATGCTAAAAACCCAGCACACTTGCGAGGAACTAAAACTTGGCAAGAGTTAATGGAAATCTATTTATCTGACAAAGAGATCAGCAAAAAACATTTTGAGTTATTAAATGCGTGTGCGATCCAGCATTATATCTTTCCGAGATTAAAAGAAAAGCTGATCACAAAGAAGGGCAAAGTTAAACATCTTGGGAGGTTTTTAGACAATAAGATTATTAAAGAAATTGTTGAGAGCGTGCCGGGGTGTAAATTGATTTATGTTAAGCGCGATGATTATACTGGATCAATGGCATTCTTCCAGGCACCAGATAACAGAAGTAGGAGGGATGCTTTAGATATGGCTTATAAACTTGGGGGCAAATACGCACCGGACCAGATTGAAGTAATCAAGAGAAAATATGAAGATATGAGTAATGCCGAACTGGCCGCCAAGATTAAAGTATTAAAGGACTTTCTATTAAAAAGATAATATTTTAATTATGCCAAGATACCATTTAACTTATTCTTTTCTGTCTTACTGTATCAATATTATGATATTTGAATGCAGATATTCTGAAGAAGTATTTATAAATACAATGAAGCGATTAAGAAGAATGGGGTTAATATAAATAAAAAGATAAATTATGAAGTTGAAAGAATTTCTCTCTTCAAAAAGAAAAGATGAAGAATTGAGGGGGATTATTATAAATACATTGTCTTGTTTGTTGTGTAGAATATCTGGAAAAGTAATAACTCAAAAGAAATTAAAGGAATTGGAGGACATAACTGATCAAGTTATGGAAGGGAGGAAGAAATATAATAAAAAGGGATGATAATATAATGGGTAAAAAGAATATTGAACGAGAGGTTAGGGAATTAATAGGCGAGGAAGAACCGCTTAGTGTTTTGCGTGGATTTAAAGAAGAAGAAGCATACAGATTAGAATGCCGGAAGTATCATTTTTACGAACCCAATGGAAAGTGTGAGCAGTTTATTAAAAAGGTTGGTGAAGGTGAACACTTTGTTGTTTTGTTTTCTGCGGCTAATGGTGTTGGTAAAACAGCAGCGGGTGCTAATATCATTGCCCATATTTGTTTTGAGAGCGAAAATCAATATTTCAATTATCCTTTATTCAAGAACTGGCCATACCCAAAGCAGGGAAGAATAGCATCTGATCCAACTAATATTGGTAAGAATTTAATACCCGCGTTGAAAGAATGGTTGCCGGAGGGAAGATATAAAACAAGGAAGGGTAGAAAGGATTATGAAAGTATTTGGACGACTGACAATGGTTGGGGATTTGATATAATGACTTACGATCAGGACGCAAAAGAATTTGAAGGGGCAACATTAGGATGGGCTTGGTTTGATGAGCCACCACCAGAAGCTATTTTTAAGGCAACTGTCGCTCGTATGCGTAAGGGTGGAGTAATATTTATTAGTGCAACTCCATTAAAGGGATCAGCTTGGATGTATGATCATATTATTGCTCAACCAGAAAAGGATTTAGCTTTAATGGGCCAGAGATGTTATATTGAGGCAGACGTGGAAGATGCTTGTAAACAGCACGGGGTTAGAGGACATTTGGAACACAATCATATTTTACAAATGATTGCAGAGTATTCTGAGGACGAAAGACAAGCGCGTGTTCACGGAAAGTTCCAGCATCTAGTAGGGTTAAGATTTAAAGCATTTAGTAGAAATATCCACGTGATCAAACCGTTTGAAATTAATCTAAAAGATTATTGTGTGTATGAAGCGCTTGATACCCATCCGCGAGAGAACGATATGGCCACTTGGCTTGCTGTTGATAGAAAAGGGCGAAAATATATTATTGATGAATTATGGTTGAAGTGCCAGGGAGGAACGGAAGAGTTGGCCCAAAGAATAAAAGATAAAGCACAACAATATAGGGTAGTCAGGCGCTTGCTTGAACCAGCAGCGTTTATAGAGGATCAACATACAGAAAAATGTTTAGCCAGGACTTTAGTTGAATATGGATTACATTATTTAAAGGCTTCTAAGATGAGAACGCAATCAGATAGAAGAATTGAGGATGCTTTAAGTTTTCAACAATTAGGCGGGAGTGAGGAATTTATTAAAGCACCGGAATTTTATATTTTTGATATCTGTGTTAGGCATATCTTTGAGTTTGAACATTACAGTTGGGATGATTGGACCGGAAAGATTGCAGAGAAAAAGGGGCAGAAAGAAAAGACGATTGATAAGGATGATCACGCCATTGAAAACGTTGGTCGTATTCTAATTCAAGAGCCCGTTTTTATCCCTCCACCAGAGAAAAGACAGCAAGATGAGGATACAAATTATGATCCTTTTGATTAATCTGTTTGTGGGCTTGACACTTGTCAATAGTTCAAGGTAAGATAGAGGTATGAATAGAATAATTCAAATGGGTAGGCTAAAGGCGAAAGGTTTATCATATGGTTCAATTGGAATACTTTTTGGCATAAGTCGCCAAAGAATTCATCAATTAATAAGTGGTTATATTACAACAGGGAAGCGAAAGAGGAGTTGGAAAAAGAATAGATTATTAAATAATGTTTTTGATATGGTCTTTAAAAGAGACAATCAGACTTGTCAGATATGCGGTAAACGAGGGACACTTATTCACCATATTGATGGAGATTGGAAGCACAATAATTTTAGTAATTTAATCTGTCTTTGTAATAATTGTCATTTGGATACCCATCGTCCAAAGCATAAGTGCCATAACGCAAAGGGGTAATTTGTTCCAAAGGGTATTTCCTCTTGACAAACCGCTTTTATCTATCATATAATTGAGGCAATGAACATCAGAACTTTTAAATCGGAAGAATATAAGAAATGTAAGATTTATTATAGGAATTTCCAGGATCATTTTGAGTATTTTACGATTGTTAAAAAGGAACTCTACACAGCACATATTAAAATTAGACCGTATTGGATTACAAAGATATTATATATGTTAGATATTTTTACAGTGGTTGATAAATCACCATATAGTCAAGAGCAATTAAAACATATCTTAGGGGCTTTGCGTAAAATGGCAGAGTCAACAATAGATTATGTATTAAGTAAAAAATAAGTTATAATAATATTATGAAAAAATTACAAGGGGAAAGTTTTGGAGAAGAGATATCAGAGCATAAAAAATACCTCCCTTCTTTTTCAATAACAGCTGATGATTTACCGGCAATTAAAAACTGGGAAGTTGGAAAAACATACGAATTGAAAATAAAGGTTAAGATGGAGTCATTAAGAGAAGAGGAAAAGAAAACTCACGCTGGGTTTGAAATGCAGGGAATTGAAATTATAGAAAACAAAAAGGGATTTGAACAGGATTATGCCGACAGGAGATCAAAGAAAGGATAATTTTTAAATCTATGCCGCAAAGTTTCTTAAAATGTGTTCGTGATGGGGGCAGGGTTAGATCTAAGCGGGTTAATGCTGATGAGTATATTAAAATTTGTTATTTAAAGGGCAAAAGTTATCCGGGCGAGGTTCATAAATATAAAAAGTTGAGTCACTCAAAAACTAATTCTCAAAAGAGTAAATCATAGTTGGAAATCGCCATACCAACTATATGCCAAAAATTGAACAAGAGGCCACAACGGAGATAGATCAGGAATTAAAGGAGGAATTAAAGAAACGCGATGAAACAGAATATTCCTCATTAATTGATCAGGTAAAAGTTGAATACAAACTCTCGTGGTGGTTTATGAAGCCCAAGATTGATGAATGGGCATTAAGGTTAAAACTTTATAACAATCAGAAAAGAGATAAGGAGGCTATCGGGGATCCTCTATTATTTACAATCCACCAAACTGTGTTGGCATCATTATACAACGACAGGTTATCGGTGGATTTTTCAGGTAGGGAGAGTGGTGATGAGGAAGTTGCAGAGAATCTTAATAGTCTAGCTGAGTTTGATTATGATGATATGGTAAAGAATGAACTTGATTATGATTGGGATTGGGATGCTTCGTTCTTTGGCAGAGGATTAATGTTAATGATGGAATTTAGTCGTGAGCATAAGATACCTATGCCGGAAGTTATTGATATGATGACCTGGTTGCGTGATCCTGAGGCTACTTCCGCTAATGGTGATAGGCGCGGTAGAGGTGCTTTAAAATTTGGGGGTAGAGAAATCCGATTGACTAAGAATGAAATGAAGATGAGCAAGATCTACTTTGATTATGAAAATCTAAAAATAGACACAAGTGATATTCGTTCCTTAGTTGACCAAAATATGCAAGCAAGGGCAGAGGCACAAGGAACGGCAGATGTAGCTAAATGGATGAGTCTTACCGGTGAAAACGGAAGTCACCGTCTTTTAGAATGGTTTACATATTGGAAAGGTAAAAAGGTTTTGGTTACCTTAGGGGATGAATGTAAAAAGGTTGTTCGTTTTACCGAACTTAAAGAGCAAGACTTCTGGCCAATTATTGATCGTTCTATTTATCCAATATCCCATAATTGGGATGGTGTTAGTATTCCTGATTTATGTGAGGATAAACAGAGAGGCAGAAGTGTAGTGCAGAATTTATCCTTGAAAGGAATAAAACTTGATTTAGAACCTACTCTACTTTATGACAGTAATAAGATTAAAAATAGGGCAGATCTTAATGTTAAATTTAATAAACACATTGCTGTTGATGGAAGCACAGAAGGGGCGATTGCACAAGTTCAAAGGCGAACCGCAAATGCAGAAGCTAATTGGATTTTAGAGGTCTTGGATGGTGCTAGCCAGAGGGCGACAGCAACTCCGGAACTTCAACAGGGTGTTCAATCAGAAGAGAGGCGCACAGCAACAGAACTTAATTTAGTGGCTCAAAAAGTTGATACCAGGTATTCACTTTCTGCTAAGATATTCGGTTGGTCTGATAAAAGATTCTGGAAGCAGTGGTATTCTCTTTATAAAAAGAACTTTGTAAAAGATATTGACGAAAAGATTATCAGAATTTCAGGTGCAATGGGGCCAAAATGGAGAGCGCTTACACGAGAGAATATTGTCGCTAATACTGATCCTGATATAAAAATTGAGAGCAAGGCCATTAGTGATGCTCGCAAGTTTAATGAATTACAACAATATCGCTTATTCTTTAGAGATGTTTTAGCAACTGATCCACAAAATTCAAATATTCGTTTTGCCTTGAGAAAGATTGGTAGATTATCAGGATTTAGGAAAGAAGAGGTTGAACAGATACTGCCTCTCAATATTGATGAGATGACCGCAGAAACAGAAAATGAGAAATTGGATAAAAATGAAATTGTAATGGTTCAGATTTACGATGATGATTTTATTCATATGGAGATGCATAATAAGGCAGCTGACACCCCACAAAAATATGCCCATATTGAAGCACATAAAAAAGCAATGATGGTAAAGAGGGTTAATCCGGAATTGGATCTGACTCGTGGTAATAGACCAGAAGTTCAAGGAGAAATGCAAAACAAACCAATGGAATCTATGCCGGGGAATCCTGGCGTGACAAGTGGAATGCCAAAATAGAATTATAATTTATGGTAAAAGATAAAAAAACAAAAAAGGTTAAGGTAATGACAGTTCCGGTAGAGAAACCAGAAGCACCAACAGGAATTGGCGATGTTGTGGCTGCTTTAAATGCACTAACAATAAGCCGAGGTTGGCAGATTATCACACGTGTTTTAGATGAGAATATCAAGTATTTAGAACAAGCAATTTTAGAAAAGCAGGATCCTTTAACTAAGATTACTTTAACTGACGAAGAGGTAGAAGGGTTGAGATATAAAAGAGGTTTGAATATAGAAGTTAAAAATACACCAAATAAGTATATTAAGGTTGTGGAGGATACAGGCGTAATACCAGAAGACTTTGATCCATTTTATAAGACAGCAAAAGAAATGAGAAAGGCTGAGGGATTGCCAGAGAGAGAAGAGCCAAAGTAATAGTTCTTTTACAATTTGATAGAGTTCGTGTTAATAAATCGCAAGTGATATGGGGTTCATTCAAACTGTTTAACTGTGAGGGGCTTTGGCGATTTCCTATTCACAGTCCGCGCAAGCGGTGTGAGTAAACAGTTTGAACGAGCTTCATATAAAGGCTTGCCAGCGTTTTAGTCGAACGCTGAGAATAATCCGTTGTATTAGGTTTCGGCATTTCCCTATTTGAATACAACGTGTAATAAATAAATATGCCAGAAGAAAATAACAATGCCGCCGGCTTGGGTTTAAATCCAGGTGCAGGCGAGAACAACAGCGGGGCTGGTGCTGATAAACCAGTTGCATTAGAACCCGGTCAAGCGGACGCCGGAGATAATGACAAAAAAGGCGGCGATGGTTCTCAAAAAGTAATAGAAGGAGACGCCAAAGCCCCTCAAGGAATTGATGACAATAAAGATGATGGCGAAGAACCAGCCGTTAGAAATCAGTTAACTCCCAAAGACTACATCATTCAACGCAAACAGAAAAAGATTGAGAAATTAGAAGGCGTTGATAAAAATGATGAAGAAAATGAGGGTGATGATGTTCTACCGGAGGACGAAGCTATTATTGATAAAGTTGTCAGTAAAAGAATTGCCCCATTGATAAGACAAACTTTAGACGTAGCCGATGATAGTGATATTAAGGGTTTTCTACAAGAGAATCCTGAATTTAAACCGTTTGAGGCTAAAGCGCGTCGCTGGATTAAGGATCCTTCAAGGCAACATCTACCAATTTCTACTGTCTTTTACGAAGCAGCAGGGTATAAGAATATACTCAAGATAGGTGCTGATCGTAAAACAAAAGCAGATAAAGAAGCTGCTGATACAACGACAGGTGGTGGTTCAGGTAGAACACCAGAAGGAGGTCCAAGTGTGCTTGACTTATCAAAGGAAGACTTTGAGAAAAGACAGGAAAAAGTCCGAAGAGGTCAATAAAATAACTTAAATAAAGTAATTCTTAAATAAAAATGCCTTTAACAACACGAACAGAAATCCCGGCAGAAGTGAACAATTTTTATGACAGAACTCTTTTAGAGAGAGCTGTTTCATTACTTGTTCATACTCGCTGGGCGCAGATTAGAGATATACCACGAAACGCTGGGACGAAAGTCATCAAGTTTCGCAGGTATGGAAATCTAACTGCTGCTACCACGCCATTGACAGAGGGGATAACTCCTGCTGGTAGCCAACTTTCTGTTACGGACATTACAGCCACCGTTGCTCAATATGGTGACTATATAACCGTATCAGATATCGTAACTTACGAAAGTGAGGACGCAGTTTTGATGGAAGCCGCAGAAATTATGGGCGACCAGAACGGCGATACTCTTGACCAACTTTGTCGTGATATTCTTTGCGCTGGCACTGGAGTAGTTTATTCAGGGGCAGGAAACGTAGCTACTGCTGACGTTGCTGCCGGTGATGTTATTACTCTTGCCAACCTTGATAGCACTATTGCTACTTTGAAATCAAATAATGCTAGAAAGATGACACGACAAGTTAACGCTTCTACTGGATACAACACCAGTCCAATTAAAGCTGCTTTCATCTCTATTATCCATCCGGTTATTGGAGTTAAAGTTAGAACATTAGCAGAAACTGCAACTAATTGGATACCAGTAGAGAAATACGCTAGTCAATCAGGTGTGATGGAAGGAGAGATCGGTTCATATCACGATATTCGTTTCATTGAAACAAATAACGCCAAGATTAAAGCTGGTGCTGGAACAGGTGCGATTGATGTATATTGCACACTTGTTTTGGCTGCAAATGCTTATGGTATTACTCGTGTTTCAGGTGAAGCATTGAAAAATATCGTTAAGCCACTCGGTTCAGCAGGTTCAGCCGATCCATTAGACCAACGCGCAACTTCTGGATGGAAAGCAACCTTTGTTGCTAAAATTCTCAATGAGAACTATATCCAGAGAGTAGAGAGCGCGGCCGTCTAGGGGAATTAACCGCGCTTTGGGAAGTCGCACGCCAAAGCCAATAAAGTAATTTATTAGGAAATAACTCTTATGAGTGAAAAAAAAGTTAAAACTGATCCGTTGTTAGGGGATGACCAAAATCCTAAACAACCAAGTCAGAAATTAACAGCAAAGCCAGAGGAAGTAATTGTAGAACCGGTTGAAAAACCAGTTTCAACATTTACAACTCCTATCAAGGCTGAAGCTGGAAAGGATATTATTGGAGAAACAAAAACTATCCTTGACAATTCGGAACACGTTAACTTCATAGTTCCGTTAGCGGAAGGTGAAGCGCCAGGCTCTTTTGAGGAACCGCAAATAAACGGTTACAAGATGAAAGTGCCAAAAGGGGAGATGGTCAATATCCCTATCCAAGTTGCCAACTTACTTGCTGAGAAATATAGAATAGCAATGAGTGCCGGCAAGGATAAAAGAATTGATCGTTCATCTGAAGTATCAGATGCATTGAACTAAGATATCAGGTCGTTAGTTCAATTAAATTCTTAATTACAATTTGATCTTATGAACAAGAATTATGTTGAGAACGTATGTTTGAAAGCGCCAGGACTAGCCATTAAAGCTGGAGGTTCTGCTGTTGTTAAATATGCAAATACGTTTGCTGTTAAAGCAGGCGGAGTGATTTCTGTTGATACAACCACAGCAGACGCTCCAGGGTTAGCAGACTCAAAAGGGATCAATAATGTTGCAACTAGCAATATTGCTGATGACTATCAACGTGTTTATACACTGTTGGCTGCTGTTAATGTAACAACTGGTGTGATTACCTGCACTTGGGTTCACGGTGCTGATTTTGCAATCGGCCGTGCAGCTAAGATGTCAGATATCAACTTTGGAAATCCAGAGAACGATGACGAACTAAAAGCCGTTGTCGGGTTTGTAGTTATCAAGAATGAAACTGCTGCTGTATTTATTCCGGGAACGACTGTTTTGGATATTGCTCTTTCAACAGTTCAGTATATTGATAACTACGGTTTCGTCGGAATGTAACGCTAATTGGAAATCGCCAATAAGCGTATGATATTTACCAAGTTTGCAGCATTAGTTCGCTACTACACAAAAACAAACTCAACAACGTTTACCGACGTTGATGTTTTGGTTTTAGCAAATATCTTTAAGGATGATATTGCTGAAGGAATCAGCAAGGACGTTGGCGAGGATTACTTTGGATTACGCTTTGAGCGTGATTTAGTAGCAGGGCAACGCGAATACGATTTGCCAGCAGAATTGATGTCGCGAATGAAATACCTCCAGGCAAAACTGGATGGAACGAATTGGGAAAAATTGAAAGAAACTGATTTGATAACGTATGGTAAAGCATTAGATGAAGATACTATCCAATTAACTTATTCTGAGAGAAGTCCGGAATTTGATCTTTGGGACCAGGGTATCTATATTCTTTCAGGTAACGCCATAATTGACGTGACAGATGGATTAAAACTTTGGGCAATTATATTTCCAAGTGATTTTCCAAACCTGACAAGCACAGAGGATATGTCAACCAATCCGGATGACTATACTCACGGCTTTCCACGTCAATTCCACGAACTTCTGGCCAGGCGCATATCTATCGCTTATAAGTCTAGTAAGGATCGTCCTATTCCATTATCCGAAAAGGAATTAAAGTATGAAGAGGATTTGGATAATGCAATTCAATCGATGAAAGGCGCGAATCTTGACAGGTCGATCACTCCATCCGCGCCTTACAATGATGGTTCACAATACTAAGTGTAAAATAATTACTTACTACAATGCCTAAAACACAGGATAAGGATGTAGAAAAAGATGTTTCATCTGAAGCACCTAAACTCTACACAGCAGTAATCAAAGACGCCAAAAAGGAATTTTCGTTGCCAGACAACGCTTCCTATTTGGATATTTGGTTTGACATTTTGCTTGACGGAAAGTTTGTTGCTTTACGCCGATTGGCTTTTCCATTAGGAACAACGGAAGCAGCAATAACCGCAGAAGTTAAAGCATATTGTCTAATGTTCGAAAATGATCACGCCCTTGCAGCTGAAGCTGCTAAACGGTCGGAGGCGGAGGCTGAAGCAGAAGAAGTGCTTAAAAGCCTTAAAGGTCAAGAAGTCTAGTCGTTAAAATTTAATTCAATTAAACAAATGATTAATCCATTCAAAGCTAAATTCGGTTTAGTAGAAAATGTTGAATATGAATTGAGGGACAGTGAAGGAAAATCTAAACAACTCTTTCAACCAAACAGATTGTATTCTTGGTTGATGAAAGTTGGTTTGGTTTCTCCTAATTCAACCTCACCATTATTCGGACATTTTTCTGATAAGTTGGTTATTTCCAACTTGATCACCACATTAGGTGTAGCTGGAATTGCTGCCCGCATAAACGGATCAGGTTCTCCTGCTGCTTATGTATATGTAGCATTAGGTCTTGGGACTGCTGCTGCTGCTGATGCTGACACTCAACTTGAAAGTGAAATCACAACTTCTGGTGGTGCAAGAGCCAGTGCTTCAGTTTCGGTTGTTACTACTGATACTGCTGGTGATACAGCTCAACTTCAAAATACCTTTAACTTCACTACTGGTGGAACTTTTGCCATTTGTGAAAGTGGTGTTTTGAATGCCGCGTCTGATGGAACTCTACTTGCCCATCAAGTTTTCTCTGCAATTAACGTTGCATCAGGTGACAGTTTGCAGGTAACTTGGAAGTTCGACGTAGATACTGCCTAAACGCAAATTACCTCTTTTCTGGAAATCGCCAGGAGGTAATTTAAAATAATAAAAGAAATCGCTATTATGGATAAAAGAATTTTAATAGGTATGCCGTGTGGATCAGGAATGCTTCCTGCATACACCGTGGATGGTTTATTTAAACTAACTCGTCCTTGTCCTACAAGTTTACTGATAATTGAAAGGCAATCTGTTGACGCTGCCCGCAATTACATTGTTGAGTTAGCAATAAAATTAGGTGTTGATTACATATTTTTTGCTGATGATGATGGGGTATTGCCTCCGGATACTTTAGTTAAACTATTAGAGGACGATAAAGATATTGTTGCTGCGCCAATGATGACGCGCAATGTGAGGGATAATGGAAAGCACGCCCTTTGTGTTTTTGAGAAATTTGATTTCTATATCGGGGACGGAAAAACAGTTAACAAATATCGCCCAATACAGGGATTTGATAATTCAAAAGGTTATTTGTTTAGTGTTGATGCTATTGGGGGTGCTTGTATGTTAATAAAAAAGGAATGCTTTACAGCATTATTTCAAAAACATAATGGCAGACCATTTGAATTTTTGCACGAAACGCATATTACAAAAGAACACGGCGTAACGCTTCGCAATATTTCTGAAGATATGTGTTTTTCGGAAAGGGCAAAACAAGAGGGATTTGATATTTGGGTTGATACCCGAATTAGACCCGTTCATTTGGGCAAACCAGAATTTGTAAGATTTGAACAAGAAGGGGAAAACTGGAAACCAATTAACAATCCTCTTAAAAGCACCAGTTTATTATCAGAAAATTTAGGAAGTTTTAATCCGAAATTGCCAAAAAAGTCGGAGTAAAAAGATGATAATACTATATGAAGTCTATAAGTCAGGATTATCAAAAGGAACGGATAAAGAATAATCAGAAGTTTCTATTAAAACTCCTGCACCTTCGTATTGGTAATTATTATCCTTTAAGAAAATATTTAGGGATTGATTACAAGGGGAAAATAGATGAAATCTCTCATTTGTCTTTTGGTTATAATACAAAACATTTTCCAAAAGGTGGAATTTGGTATAAACAACAATCTCGCACCTACCAACACCCAGATTTAGGATACAAACTTAATTTAGTTTTAGATAAAATCCCTCAATTAGCTTTACTCCCTGCTCTTTTACAACCTGCTTATGGATTAGGGGCTTTAGCATTTTTCTTTTTGACTACTTATACTTATCAGCCAAGCACAAAAGATACCAGATTAGATGTGTATAATCCTAATACAAATTATGGTAATGCTACAACTTTGTATCTTCAGCCACCATCGTTATCACGCTTTATCATGCATTTTGATATTTCTGATGTTCCTGATGCTGTAATATTTAGTCAAGGAGATATTTTAATATATCGTGACGCAAGCGATGCTACACACATAACAGCTTATCGCTTGACTCGAACTGATTGGGTAGAGGCACAAGCAACTTGGAATAGCTATAAAACAGGTTCTACTTGGACTACTGCTGGTGGTGATTATACTACTACAAATTCCGTTGAGACATACTGTAATGCAGATGGGTGGCAGACTTGGAATGCTGCTACCCTAATACAAGATTGTTATAACAATCAATCTAAAAATGTTCATCTCTTATTTAATACAACTGAAAAAGCAGTCTACTTCTATTCCAAAGAACACGCTACAACAGCCAGAAGACCCAAACTAACAGTTACTTATACAGCTCCACAGAATTATTATCAAACTTGTCCTGAAGTAGTTAAAATTTTGCCTGTTAATTCTTTTAATACATCAAGAATATTGAACGAGGCTATAATAGTTATTAGTTTTAAGATTTCGCAGGTTGAGAGGGTATTGATTGAAGCATTAAGCGTTGTTAGTAATAGAATTATGCAAGTGGGTAGAATTCTCTTAGAAGGTTTTAATATAACGGATGTAATAGTAAAAGTTGCGACTTTAACACGCACTTTTACTGAAATACTGCAAACAATTAGTTTAGATATTTATCAAACAAGTAAAACTTTTGTTGAAAGTTTAAATGTTGGGGTAATAATAACAAATGTTCTAAGCGCAATAAAAACATTGATTGAAACGATTAAAGTCGTGCCAGCAATAGTGAATGTTCTCACTGCTACACGCACTTTAACCGAGAATGTAATTATTGTTCCGGTTTATTCGGGAATATTAACTGCCTATAAGACACTTACAGAAACAATTAAAACAGTAGGATCAATTATTAGAGATGCTGGACGCACCCTTTCTGACATATTAATCATTGGCGATTTGCCAATAGATATTATTTCTATCTTTTTTCAAACATTAACAGAGATTGTTAAAGTTGTTTCTACAATAGGAAATTCTGTTGCGAGGGTTTTTACAGAAACAATTAAAACAGTAGTTAGTTTATTAAATCAGGCAACACTTTATAAGATTTTAACAGAAACCATCAAAGCCACAGGGCAAATCCTTAGGAACGTTGGCCGTATATTTATTGAGGTTTTGATTACTGTTTCAGATTTTATTCAATCCACCAGCCGAACCTTTGTTGAAAATATAAAAGTTATTCCAACCCTGATAAAACAAGTAGGTAGGATTTTTCTTGAAACAAGTTTTTCGATAGTAGAATTAGTAAAAACTTTATATGCCTATCGGACTTTTACTGAGATAATAAAAGTGATTGGAATAAAGATAACAGATTTAGCAAGAGTGTTTATTGAAAATATTATTGCCGTATCTTATTTGATCTATTTACCTACTAAAAGATTATTAGAGCATATCGTTGTTTTACCTGTTTTAGGTTCATTTGTTATTGGGAAACTTCTAATTCAATCAGTCAAGATAATCGGGGATCTGCTTTTTTCTACCACAAGAGTTTTTATTGAGACACTTAATATAGTCGGCCAGAGGATATTTTTATTATCTAAAAATCTTATTGAAACGGTTACGGCAACCATTCAGCAATTCAATTTTAGTTTAGCCAAGATATTTAACGAAACGATAATTGTCCAATGGTTTAAGGAAACTTACAGGGCTTTTGTTTATTCAGAAAATCTAATCATAAGGACTATATCTATACCATTTGTAATGGCCAGAGTATTCGTTGAAAGGGTTGCCGCAGGCACAGATTTATTATTTAGAAAGATACAATATAGTGTATTGACCGATGTAATAAAAGCTAATATGCAAATATTATCTAGTATGAGCAGAACCTTTATTGAGAGAATTACTTTAGCGTCAGATGTGATTATAAAATATATAGGCAGGTTATTTGAAGAAAGAATATTAATGAAAGGCGCTGA
>Ga0268276_1001999_pt1 | contig 18411 bp, 14 predicted proteins | sample saktaG_4_FD_190145 | JGI IMG/M metagenome (GOLD analysis project Ga0268276, IMG submission 190145) | Saline water microbial communities from Sakinaw Lake, British Columbia, Canada - sak_2010_1_5_45m | ecosystem: Environmental > Aquatic > Non-marine Saline and Alkaline > Saline ...
GCCCAGGGCGCCGGAGAAATCCGCAGGTTTATTTTCCTGAGGCAGGGCTAATACTCTAAAAGCAGCCTCTTTAGATTTTAAATCCAGCGGGTATGTTTCATGCCTGCCGAAAAAATTATCAAATATATCCGCGTCAAATGGATCAGCAGAGCCAAAGGCGGATCTGCGTTTTGGCTGGTTGCGCACAATCAGGTTGCATTTAATATGCGCCGGGCCCAAATTAAACTCACCCGGCCTTAAACCAAATACAGAGGTATTAAATTCTATGACATCAAATTTTACGCCTTTATAAAGCTCTTGATATTGATTGGGTTTATCAAAAGTGCCTATTGACAAGCCTTCCTCGTGGATTAATTCCGGGTACTGTATATCTTTAATCCCCAACCGGTTTACGTATAACTTTATGGTTAAAGGGACATTTTCATTTAAATAAGCCTTATCTTTTTTTACCTGTATTGTTATAAATAAACGGTCGCTTAAATCCCTCACATCCGATAGATCTGCCCGGTTATCAGGCTGATCCGAAACTTGAGATTGGGATTCCAGCACCTCCATATTAACCTGATTAGAGATATACTTATCTCCGTTATGCTCAACCTTAAAAGGCCCCAGTTTAAAAACACCTATTTTTGTAGGCAAAAGCAGGTAATTATGTGTAATAGATCCTAAAACCTTTCCGTTTACAATAGACATCATCGTGGAAGGCCCTAAATACCTGGACTGAAAACCATCTATGGCTGGTAATTCCGGGGCAGGGATATTCTGCGCGTTGTTAAAGCTTAAAGACAACTGCAGAGAACTGCCTAAGGAAACCTTATTCCTGTCTACGGCAGCTTCAAAACTGAGCTCTTTAGCAAAACAAGTCCCTGCAAAATTTAAAGCGCAATAAATAATGCATAATCCCAAACTCAGTAGTTTTAATAAACTGATTTTATTTATTATTCTGGCCATTACCAATCCTTTAATACGTCTCCGGAAAAGCCCCTCTTCCTGTCCTCTAACTTACCCGCAGAACTTTCTTCCTGCCTGTACCCCTCAAGAAGCATATTTGCTTCCTGCTCTGACATTTCTTTTTCTCTTTCCGCAGATTGAGCTTTTGATGCTTGGGCCTGAGCTGTTTTAGCCTCCTCTTCCTTTTGCTCTTCAGTTTTCTGTGCCTGCGCTAAATCACCCTGCTTATCCTGCTGCTTATCCCCAGACTGATCTTGGTTCTCTTCTGCCTGCCCGGTTTGTCCTTCTTTCTTCTCCTGCTCCTGCTTTAGTTTATCCAGAAGCGTCTTAAGTTCCTTTTCAACCAATTCATGATTTATCCTTGTGTCTTCATCCTTAGAATCTAACTCTATCGCCCTTTTATAATAATCTAATGCTTGGCGTAATAAATTCACAGTCTCTTTAAGATCGGTATTTTCCTTAAGTTTTCCGAGTTTGTATTTCGCGTTCCCGATGTTAAAATTTGCCTTGGATTCCAGTATTTTATCCCTGGACGCGGTCGCCTTCTCAAAAAAACTGATAGCCGAGGCATAATCTTCTTTTTTATACTTGGCTGCGCCTATATTATAGTTAATTTCTGCCGCCTCCGGCAATTTAATTTGCGCCTGATTATATAGCGTAATCGCTTGATCATATTTTTTCTGCTGGTAAAATCTGTTCGCCTTATTTATTAATCCGGAGCTGTCTTCAGCAAAACAGGTAGAGGCTGAAAACTTGCAGCCGAAAACCGAAAACATTATTAATAAAACAACCCTGCTTATTTTAAAGTTTAACACGGATTTTTGCATCTCAAGAAACATCCTTAATTATTTTCTTATCGCTTATAAAATGTTCAACCACAAGTAAAAGTAAGGCCAGCCATAAAAATACCTGGAATCTTTCTTCGTAATGCTTACTCATTTTAGCTTCCAGCTCTCTTTTCTCCATCCTGGATATTCTTTCCTTATAAATTAAATCCAGGCCAAATTCCGCGTTAGTAGCCCTTACATATACGCCGCCGGTGTTTATTGCGATTTTCTGCAAGCTTGTTTCATCAAGCCGGGATTTAACCACATTGCCCTGCCTATCCTTAAGAAATGATTTTCCTCCGGCCTGATCAGTAAGAGGAATAAGCTCGCCATCTTTGGTCCCAATGCCGATACAAAATATCTTAATCCCTTCTTTCTTAGCCTCTTCGGCTGCCTGTTCGGGGCTGCCTTCGTGGTCTTCCCCGTCAGTAATAACAATCAAAACCTTGTATTTCTTCTGCCCGCCCTCATAACTCCTTAACGCCTCTTTTATCGCGCTGGTTATAGAAGTCCCTCCATTGGGTATGCTATCTATTCCGGTATTATCCAGGGAAAGCAAAAACCCTCCGTAATCTAATGTCAATGGGCACTGTAAAAAAGCGCTGCCGGAAAAAGCGATTAAGCCTATCCTGTCCCCTTTAAGATTACGAACTAAATCCTTAATCGCCAGTTTAGAACGCTCAAACCTGCTGGGTTTTACGTCCTCGGCAAGCATACTTTTTGAAGTGTCTAATGCTATCAGGATATCCACTCCTTTTCGCTTTACCTCTTCCCAATGAAAGCCCCATTGCGGACGCATCAGGGCAAAAAGCATAAGCGATATCGCCAAAACCATTAAACTATTCTTTAACAGCCTTTTCCTGTAATCCAGGCGGGATAATAATTCATCTAGCAGCTCTTTCTGGGCGAACTTCTCCAAGGCGCGCTTTCGTAATTTAGCTGCCCAGAAATAAAATAATACCAAGGTAATAATAAGAATAAACCCTAAAGCAAAACTCGCCGCAGCAAACCTCATGGTATCTTCCTTAAAATGGTATTGGATAAAATAATATCCAGCAACAAAAACACTAAGCTTAAAATCAAGAATATATTAAATGATTCACTATATTCCAGATACCCCTTTTCTTCTATAACCGTCTTCTCAAGGCTGTCTATCTCTTTATAAATCTTACGCAGGCTTTCCGTGTCAGTGGCCCGGAAATATTTACCCCCTGTTATATCCGCGATTTTTATCAGGGTATCCTCATCAATATCAATCTCTACCGGCTGATACACGGTATTGCCGAAGAAATCTTTTACCGGATAAGGCACCGGCCCTTTCGACCCGGCGCCAATCGTATAAATCTTGATTTTCAAAGCCCGGGCTGCTTCGGCAGCGGTCAAAGGAGAAATCTTACCTGTATTATTACGGCCGTCAGTAAGCAGGATAATCACCTTACTCTTGCCTTTTGTGTCTTTGAGCCGGTTTAAAGAAGTAGCTATCCCGGCGCCTATGGCTGTCCCATCCTCCACCAGGCCCGTCTTAACCCTTTCCAGGTTATCCAGCAGCCAGCCATAATCCAGAGTTAAAGGGCAAACCATATACGCCCTTGCCGCAAAAGCTACGATAGCGATGCGGTCATTTCTCCTGCCCATGATAAAATCTTTAACCACGCTTTTAACAACTTCTACCCTGTTCTGCCTTTGCCCGCCGAGTTTAAAATCCTCAGCAAGCATACTGGTTGAACAATCAATTGCCAAAACTATATCAATACCCTCAGACTGTATTTTGGAGTCAGCCACCGGGCTTTGCGGCCTTGCCAAAGCCAGTATCAGCAATATAACTGCCAAAACCCTGAGATAAATAAGGTTCTGGCTAAGTTTTAACTTAAGAGAGCCTTTTAATTTACCTACTAACTCTCCTGATGGAAATTTAAACCCCGATTCAGGCCTCTGCTTCTTCTGGGCATAAAGAAAAAACAGAACCAATACCGGAATCAAAACTAAAACAAGGGGATTATGCAGGTTCATTTTCTTTTGTCTGCTCTATAAAATGTTTGGCTGAATCAAAAATAGAATTTATCTCATCCGCAGAAGGAGCGTATTTGGCGAACTTTACCAGGTCACAATAAAGCAGGAATTCTTTAAGCAGATTTTTATGCTCACTGATTAACTCCAAAGCGTCCCTGGCGCTTACAAGGAACTCTTCGGTAGTCATATCCGGAGCCTTCAGCCTGAACCTGTTCTCAAGGTAATGCCTGATAATATCCGAAACCTCCGTGTAATACTCCTTGATTAAACCTCTGCCTATGTAGTCCTTTAGCCTCAATGCCTCAAGCTGCTCATAAGCTATTTCATGGGCAGGTTTCTTAAGGGCATACTGGACCTGTTTATTCTTCTTCAAGAAATACCGGGCCAATAACCCCAGGACAGCTAAAAATAATACACCTATAGGGATAAGAAACTTTATTATTGCCGAGGGCAAGCCTACCGGCCCCTTTATATCCCGCATTTGGATAATTTTGCCGGCCTTATCCAAAACACTTTTTACCTCTATCCCAATCTCAGCTGCCTCAATCTGGCTCCAATCTTTATCTTTATTCTTTCTATACTTAATCGCAACTTTCGGTATAACAGTTTTTCCGGTAATATATGTATCCAGGATATACCATTGGGTTATTTTTTCTTTATTAAATAATCCGCTGCGTTTTGAGCCGAAATCCTTGATCGCGAAATTTCCTAAATTCTGGCCGAAAACAAAAGGCTCAATCTCAATATCCTTATCCTTCTGAATAATAATCCTGTATTTTATCTTATCCCCTATTGCGGCTATCTTCTTGTCTGCCTCTGCCCTGGCTGTAATCGGCAAACCTGGTCCTTTTTTGTCCCCGGAACAAGCGGATAATAAAAGCGCAATAAGAAAAATACCTAAACCTGGAAAAAATATTTTATTTAGATGCTTTTTCATTTTCAATTTTAGGCTGGTAGAAAATCTCAATTTCCTGCTGTTCAACCGCTTTATCCAGGAAAGACTGGATAATCTGCTGTTCTTTCTGCATGCGATATTCTCTTTCTACCTGGGCTCTTACCTCTTCAAACCCCTGCTGCCTTTGCGGCTCTTTCTGATTTATGATAAACATGTATAACCTATCCTTAACCTTAACCGGAGCAACAATCTCGCCTTTATTATATTTGAATATGCTCTCTACTGCCTCAGCTGATTCTCCAATCCCTGCCGGCAGAAAAACAGAACCCCTCTCAATCCACTGCTCAATCTTCTCTCCCTTGCCCTGCTTAAGCTTAGCGGATACCTCATCCTTTTTAGACTGGTCATTTAATTCCAGGTAAGAAACTTTAACCCGTTCGTCAACGCTATACTTGCCCTTATTAGCCTCATAATATAACGCGACATCCTCAGGGGTAATTTTCAATTCTCTTTTTATTTCATCTCCCAGCAACTCCTGTAAAACGAGCTGTTTCTTAAAATCCTCTACCGCGTAGCGGATATTCGTATTTTTATCCAACCCCAGTTTTTTCCCTTTTTCATAAAGGACCTCTGTAGCCACATACTCCCGGACAAACCTTAGCTTAGCGTTATCGCTGTTCAAACCTTTCCTTATTTGTTCAGGAAGCCTGTTTATCACCATATCAATTTCCTGATTCGTAATTTCTCTTTTTCCTATCCTGACTACAATCTTTTCATTCTTCTGCCCGGCAGGCTCAATAGATGTCCGGCTGTCTAATTCATATTGGGCCTGCTGGCTTAACCCCAGGTTTTCTAACGCGCTGACTATTTTCTGATCCATATCCTGCTTATACCCGGGATCAGAGTTAAGTAATTCACTTTTATAGAAATTGGTCAGCGCCTTTTCGTAATCCTTTAAATCAATATAAATATTCCCCAGCTTGTAACATATACTTGCCAGGTCTTTTTTATCCGCCTGGCTTTTTTCTATATAAGCCTCAAATGCCTGGGCCGCGTTTGAGTTTAAGCCTTTGGCAAGCAGGGTATTTGCGTAATCAAGACTCATTTTATCTGTCCAGGCAGCTTTCCAGGAACAGTTTGCGTAATTGGTAAGGTTCTGCGCGAAAAATAGCCCGGCTAAAATAAAAAGCAAAATAATTACGGCAATAATAATCTTAAGAATATTTTTCATCTTCTCCTCAATCTCCTCTCTCTGGCCTTAAAAAACCTGAGTAAACTCTGCGCATAAGGCATATCCGTCCTTACATTAATAGTATCCACGTTAAGCGAACTGAATAATTTTTGCCTGTCAAGCTGTCTTTGGATGGCCTCCTGGCCATATCTCTTGCGCAAAACAGCGTCTGAAGTATCTACCATAAATGTCCGGCCGCTCTCTAAATCTTCCAGTTTTACTATACCCGCATCGCTAAACTCCAGCTCCCTGGGGTCGGTTACGGTTATAGCCACAATATCATGGCGCTTATTGCTTACCGCCAGCATCTTCTTAAAATCCGGGGCGTAGAAATCAGAAATAATAAAAGTAACTGTCTTGCGCGTAGTAACCTTATTCAGGTATTCTAAGGCTGAGTTAATATCGGTTTTTCTTCCCTTAGGTTTAAAGTATAAAGCCTCGCTGATAATACGCAAAACATGGCGCAGGCCTTTGCGCGCGGGGATAAATTTTTCTATTTTATCAGTAAAGGCGATAAAGCCCACCTTATCATTATTCTTTATCGCAGAAAACGCCAGCACTGAACAAACCTCAGCAGCAAGCCGCATCTTAAGCTGGTTTCTTGTGCCAAAAAACGAAGAAGGGGACATATCCAAAATAAGCATTACTGTCAACTCCCTCTCTTCCACAAACTTTTTTATATAGGGCGCGGCCATTCTGGCGGTAACATTCCAGTCAATAGAGCGGATCTCATCACCGGGCTGGTATTCGCGCACCTCCTCAAATTCCATACCCTTGCCTTTAAATACGCTCTGGTACTGCCCGGCAAATACATCAGTAACCATACGAGAGGTAGTAATCTGGATACGCCGGATATTTTTCAGTATTTCTTTGGGGATCATACCTGTTTTTTAAGGCACTTCTACGTCGTTAAATATCTTTTTGATTATATCGTCCGAGTTCTTTTCTTCGGCCTCTGCCTCGTAGCTCACAATTACCCGGTGGCGCAATACATCCGGCCCGATAGACTTTACATCCTGCGGAGTAACATAACCTCTTCCCTGGATAAAGGCATAAGCCTTGGCTGCCAGCGCAAGATAAATCGTCGCCCTGGGGCTGGCGCCGTATTCTATAAGACCGGCGAGCTCATTAAGCTTATACTTCTGCGGTTCTCTTGTTGCAAAAACTATATCCAGGATGTATTTCTCAATTTTCTCATCCATATAAACCTCATCAACTACGCTGCGGGCCCTGATAATATCCTGCGGCTCTACAATTGCTTTTACTTCGTTCTTTTTATCGGTAAAACCCATACGCTTTAAAATTTTATGCTCCTCTTCAATATCAGGATAAGTTATATTAATCTTAAGCATAAACCGATCAACCTGGGCCTCGGGAAGCGGATACGTGCCTTCCTGCTCTATAGGATTCTGGGTGGCCATAACTAAAAATGGGTCATCCAGCTTAAAGGTATTCTCTCCAATAGTAATCTGTCTTTCCTGCATAGCCTCTAATAATGCGCTCTGCACCTTTGCCGGCGCGCGGTTTATTTCATCAGCCAATATGATATTGGCGAATATCGGCCCTTTTTTAGTTGAGAACCCTCCGTCTTTAGGGTTATAAATAAGGGTCCCGATCAAATCCGCGGGCAGCAAATCCGGGGTAAACTGTATCCTCTGAAATTTTGTATTTACAACCTGGGCTAATGTCTTAATAGAAAGGGTCTTGGCAAGCCCGGGCACGCCTTCAACAAGTATATGCCCGTTGGCAAATAAACCTACAAGCAGCCTCTCAATCAGGTATTTTTGGCCGACAATCACTTTGCCTATTTCGGCAATCAGGCTTTGCACAAACAAGCTTTCTTTCTGGACTTTTTCGTTAATAGCAGTAAGACCTGTATTCATGTTCTCCCTCCTTTTGGAAAATTATAAATATAAAATTATTACTTTTTTAATATTTTGTCAATAAAAAAATGGTTGCTCATAACCCCGGGTTGCTTTATATAACTATATATATACCTTGAGGTTATAATATAATTGTCTGCTGTTAGTCTTAAATAATTAGTCTGTAGTTAAAAAATTAATAAGCTGATTAAGCAGGAGGTTTTTACCATCCCTTGCTATTTATCCCTGCTTAAATTGGAGGTATTTATCTATTTTTACGATCAGCCGGCTTACTTCAATTGGTTTTCCATATAATCAACTACCCCAACCTTATAGGCTTTATATTTATCCGCGTCTTTCGCCAATGCGGAAATAATAATAATCGGGATAGCCTTTCCGATTATATCTTTATTCAGCATCTCACAAACCTCTATTCCTTTTGTCCCGGGCATAATAATATCAAGCAGGATAATCTCGGGTTTAAAAGCATGGACCTGGGATATAATATCGTTTGCATTAGGCAAGGCCAGCACTTCATATTTACCGGTCTCCTCCAGGTTGGATTTCAACAACCTGGTAAAATCAACTTCATCATCAACAACTAATATCTTATTAGGCATCCCTTGTCTCCTTTTTAGTCTTATCGTTATTGACGGTTGGTTTATCTGCCAGGATATTCTTTATAGTATTATAAAGCTGTTTATGCTCAAACGGTTTGGTAATTATCCCGTCGGCCTTGGCTATGTCCAAAGCAGTAACCGTACTGGGGTCATCGTGGTAAACCGAACAAAGCACCACCGGAGAACGGGGCTTCATATCTTTAAGCGCGTTAAGCACCTGCCTGCCGTTTAACCCGGGCATTTTAAAATCAGTAACCACCAAATCAAAATCTGTTTCTTTTGCTTTTTTCAACCCCTCTTCCCCGGAATTAGCGGTAGTCACCTCATATTCCCCGGTACTTTCTAAATTTGATTTTAATAAAATACAGAGATTCCTCTCGTCATCTATAACCAGTATCTTCTTCTTGGGCATACTTATGCTCCTTTTAAGCTTTTTTTAAGATTTTAATTATTTTATCTTTCAGTTCTTCCGAACTTATCGGTTTGCTTATAAACAGATCTACGCCCTTGCTTAAAACCTCTTCCCTGGTTGCCTCGTCGCCTTTTGCGCTAAGCATAACCACGGGAATATGGTTATTCTTCGGGTCTTTCCTTAATTCACCCAGCACCTGGAGGCCGTTCATATCCGGCATAAGTAAATCCAGTAGAATCAAATGCGGCCTTAATCTTGCGGCAAGCTTGATTCCTTCATTCCCCTTTATAGCTATTTCTACCCTAAAACCTCCGCCTAACTCCAGGTTCATCTTTACTAACTTAGCAAAATAAACTTCGTCGTCAATAATTAATATCTTTTTAACCATTTTAACCCTCCGTGGCTAACTTTAAGGTAATGGTTACTTTAGTCCCCCTGCCTGACTGGCTCTCCACATCAATTAACCCCTTATGCATATCCACTATACTCAAGCATATCCCCAAACCTAAACCCGCTCCGCCCTTAGGCCCCTTGGTGGAGAAAAACGCGTCAAATATCCTCTTCAGGTTTTCCTCGGAGATCCCTATCCCGGTATCTTCAATTTCAACTATCAAGGCTTCTTCTCCGGCGACAAAATAATCTACCTCTTTATTAATCCTTGAACGCTCAAGCTTTTCCAATTTCTTAATATAACTACGAATAGTAATGACGCCTTTATTGTCCATAGCCTGGGCAGAGTTAACCAGAATATTAATAAAAACCTGCTCCATCTTATTCTTATCAATTCTTACCTTGGGCAGGTCTTTAGCCATTTCCCTGGCAATCTGCACTCCCGCAAACCTGGATGAAACTTGGGCTAAACTAATTGAACTCTCCAATACGAAATTAATATCTTCTTGTTTAAAATCCAGTTTTGTAGATTTAGAGAAATCAAGCAGGCCATTAATGATTTTATCCGCCCGGCCTATACCATCTTTCATCATCCCCAGGACTTCACGGGTATCATTTTCCCTGCCTGCTATTTTATTCTCCAGATAATTTATGCCCTGCAGGATTATCCCCAGGGGGTTCTTAACCTCATGGGCTACACCGCTGGCAAGCTGGCCTACCGCGCTGAGTTTGGCAACCTGAACCATCATCTCCTGGGCCTGTTTTAACTCTGCCAGGCTTTTCTCCAAAGCCTCTCTAATCATATTATTATCTTCCAGCATACTCATCATTATATCATGTGTCTTCTCTGTCTGCTTTAACTGGGCATTCAATTCCTGAGCCTGTTTCTCCAGCTTATCTTTAGTTTGCTCAAGCATATACTCCGCCTGCTTACGCTCAGAAACCTCTGTAATCAAGGCGTCCTTAGAAACCAGAGTCTTGCGTAATGTATCAATCATCAGGTTAAAAGAATCTGACAGGTCTTCAAGTTCATCGCCGCTTCTTAAATTCAAATAGTAACTTAAGTTACCGGAGGCAATTTCATGCATCCCCAAACGCATCTTTTCAATCGGCCGTATCAATAAACGCACAAACAAGAAACTAAAGTATGTGGACAAAACCAACAATATCCCGAATAACACTATAGAATACAGTAAAAGTATTAATTCCTGGCCTGCGAATATCTCTTTAGTATCCTGCTCAACACAAGCGAACCATTTTAATCCCTGCTGCAATAACCCTTTATACGAGACTACAGCCCAGGAAACTAAAAAAATATTTCCCGTGTCGCGGCGGACATACGCAGTCGCCAGGAATGATTTCCTTGATTGAGCCTCTTCAACAACCTTCCATTCAGCCAAAACCGGGCTCTCGGTTTTCATAAGCTTATGCTCGCTCTGGCATATAAGCTTGCCGGTATTATCAAATAAAATAGCCCTGCCTGTGGAACCTATTTCAAATTTAGAAACTACTTCGGAAAATCTCAAGGTATTATAAACTGCTTTGCAGATACCCAGGACTTCCGCGTTCTTGCCGTAAACCGGAACTGATATGGTAATTGACCAGCTGTTACTGGATTCATCAAACTCCATATCTCCGATAAAAACTCCGCCCTTGCCGGAATTAAAAGTTTTCTGCCACCAGGTCTCATCCGCCTGATAAAAATCGCTTGTTTTCATAGAAGAAACTACCAGCCCGCCTAACCTATCCGTAAAGAATATCTCAGCGATATTTCCTTTTACTTCAACAAATTTTTTAAGCCTCAAACTAAGTAATGTATTCAGGTATTTATCAACTACTGGCCCGCTGGAAGCCGACTCTTTCCATTGTTTGTCCATATCGGCAAAATACCCGGGCAAATTTCTTACTGGTATAGCCTGGTATTTAAGGTTAACGTCTTTAATAACAGCCCCCCAGATGCTCGGGCTTGCCACATAGCTTTCTAATTCCTTAACTTCGGATTCAATCATTTCTCCTATAGAATTAGCCATTAACTGCACAATGCCCTGTTGCTGGCTGAAGGCAACCTGCCGCAGCGTAAATATCCCCGAGAAATACATCGCCAGAACGCTTACTATAAGGATAATCGAGCTGAATAATACCGTAAAAACCAAAACTTTGCGCCTGATCCCGCCGATTAGGCGCACTTTAATTTTATCCTTATAAAAAACTCCGGTCATCCCGAAAGCCGCAAATGCCATAAGAAGAGTGCAAATTATCCTGATAATCTGAACGGGAAAACCGAATACCCTGATAAAATTATTATAGTTTATTAATGAGGCGGGAAAGAAATCCGCGCTGGGTACCACTAAGCCGGAAACAACGGCAAAGAATCCGCTGCTAAATATAAAAACTACCGCGCTTAAGAAAACCAGGACCGGTAATCCTTTTTTATATGAGACCAGGCGGCCGGATATATCAAATATAACAATGGCTATCCCGGGAACGCATATGAAATAACGCGCCATTATACCGGCAATTACCGGCCCTTTTCCAGTAATATAGGCCAGAAACCAGGGCAATAAACAAACAGCCGGGAGCAACCACAGCCACCTGTATCCTGGATTACGCTGTTGAATATTAAGTACCCCGAACAAAACTATAAAAACAAAAGAAAGGGGAAGAAGAACCGCGCCTATGGCAGCAGGCACCCCGGAATCAAACCACCCTTTTCTTATGACAAAGGCGGTAATCCAGGAATTAACTCCATAGATTAAACCAAAAACTGCAAGCGCCCAGAAATTTCTGGCGATGCCAAGAAAATCTTCTTTTCTGGGTATGGCAATTAAAACCATGCCCATAAGTATAAACGCAAGGCCATAAAAGAATAATACTATAACCACCCTATCTATCTCCTAAAACCGAAATCATTTGGCTCTGCCTAGTCTCTGCTCAAGATCTTTTATTTGTTTTTTAAGCTCTAAGATACGCTCTTCCCTGCCGATAGATGCTTTATAAAATACCTCCAGGTCATGCAGGTCTTTCTTTAACTCCTGCTCTGCCTGCTTAAGCTCGGTAATATCCCTAAAGGTCCAAATCCTGCCGAAGTACTTACCGTTCTTATCAATCACCGGAGATGAATACCTGTCAAAAATCATCCCATCCTTAAACTCTACCTCATCGCGGCTTTTCTCATCCTTGTAGGCATAAAGATAGTTTACCTTATCCAGGAAATGCTGCGGGTCTTTAGCCTTGTTTACCACAAATTCCAGGAGGGCTTGGTCATTTTTATCTTCAATAATATCTTGCGGGACATGCCACAACTCAATAAGCCGGTTATTTATCAAAACCCTCTGGCCGTTTTCATCAACAACTAAAAGTCCGTCAAGCGAGGCCTCTTTCTGGGCTTCCAGGAATTCTGTTTTCCGGATTAATTCATCTTCAATTCTTTTTCTGTCGGTAATATCACGCACGCTGGCCTGGACTATTTTCCTCCCGCCAAAGCTTAACACGCTAAGCAAAATGGTGCAAGGAAACTCCCTGCCATCAAAACTTTTATGCACCCATTCAAAATAACAGGAACCTTCGCGCAAGGCAACTTCTGACATCTCCCTGCCTTTTTCAATAGATTTCTTGCCGTCAGGCTGGGTTTCCGGAGATATTTCCCAGGGATGCAAATTAATAAGCTCCTTTTCTTCTTTAAACCCAAATAATTTTATAGCCGCCTCATTAGCAGAGGTAAACTTGAAATCTGGAACGTCCAAAGTCATTAACGCGTCATGCGAACCATTAAAAAGCACCCGGAAACGCTCTTCATTCTCGCGCAACGCTTCTTCCATTTTTTTACTCTCCGTAATATCCTCAACCATTTCAATAGCCGCGACAATTTTTCCATCAATATCTTTAACCGGAGAAGAAATAATTCTGTAATTATAGATTTGGCCATTCATAGGAGTTTCTGTAATAGCTTCATGAACCTCTCCGTCTTTTAGCGTCTTAATAGTCGGACAATAAGAACAGTTTTCTTCTCTTGGCGGATTGTTAAAAGCCCGGTAACAAATGCTTTTTTGTTTCAAATCAATCTGTGGGTTCCATTTCTTCATCTGATTGTTTAAAGACAATATCTCCATATCCGGGCTGATCATCGCTACGCCGATTCCGATATTATCTACAATGCTTCGAAATTTTTCCTCACTCTCCCACAAAGAATCTTCTGCCTGCTTCTGCCGGGTAATATCTAAAGAAAAACCAATGACCCCTGTGACATTGCCCTGCTCGTCAACATAAGGAATCTTATCCGTGCGCAGCCAGACTAACCCCTTAGGGGTTATTAAAGGCTCAACGATATTAAGTTTATTCTGTTTCGTTTTCATTACCTCTAAATCGTCTTCCCAGTATCTCTTCGCGTATTCCGGGAAAATATCAAAAGCGGTTTTACCTTCAATATTCTCCCTGGACAGCCCGGCTATTTCCGTGAAGGCCTTATTTACAAACAGGAAATGGTTATCTTTATCTTTGTAAAAAATCATACTCTGGGAAGAATCAACGATTACCCGCAGCTCTCTTGAGATCTTATATAAATCTTTTTCCACCTGTTTCCGCTCAGTAATATCTTCACCTGAAAATAACATACCGATAATCTGGAGCTCTTTATTCCTAAGAACGGCATTATGAAAAGCAATAGTACGCAGCCTTCCGTCTTTTCCCAACACCTGATTTTCGTAATATTCCTTAAAGTCATGGTCTCCGGAGATAATCTTTTTAAAAATGCCGTATACCTCTTCTTTATTCTCTTCCGGCAGGCAAGCCTGGAACCAATTTTTTCCGACTATCTCCTGCTCTTCATAGCCCAAGATAGCGCAACCTTTTTTATTAATCATACCGATATTGCCTTCTTTATCCAAAATTACGAACATAACACCGGCAATATCCAGGTACTCCTGGACCCGGTCGCGCTCTTTTTCCAGCTGGCTCTCGGTAATTTTAAGCAATTCTACTTCTTTAGCCAGCTCAATTTCATTCTCTGAAAATTTAAATATAAGCCTGGCTATCTCGCCAAACTCGTTATTCCTGGTGCGCATCTTGGAAATATATTGCAGGTTATTTTCCTTAAGGGACTTAGATATAAGCACAAGCGGATCGTGCACCTGGCTTAAAATAAAACGGATATAGACCAAGGCTATAAACAAAACAAAGAATATAATAATGACCAGTTCCTGCCTTGACATATTCCTGAACTCAACAACGCTTGGAGATATCCGCGTTATATCTATCCTGGCGACAGGATGGTCATCCCAGCCTCTTAAAACTCTTGAAAACTGTATTGCCTCTTCCCTGTACTCAACTTTATTGATAAGAATAGCTTTACTAAAGGGGTAGATTATTGACATCTGGCAATCGGTAATCTTGGAGATTTCATCAACATATTCCTTACTCCACAGCCTTACGGCAAACATAGAACCCTGCGGCTGAGTTTTTTTCTCCGGGTCATTGGTAGGATGTATTGTAGAAGCGTAAACTTCCAAAACCCCCTCAGATGTATGAATAAAGAAATGCCTTTCCCTGCTTTGTTCAAAAATCCTGGCTAATTCTATTTTCTGGATGAATTTACCATACAAAGCTTCATTTCCTTCGGTGGTAAAAGAAGAGACTAAATCTAGTTTCGGGTTATAAACCACCAATAGATCAACGCCAAAAGTCGGAAGGACTGTCTTTAAATTCTGCTCCGCCCAGGTTTTATTCGGGGTCTTAACATAATCCACAAAATCATCCCAATACGTATAATCCACCACAAGAGCTTCCAGGGTTTTTGACTTAAGATCAACAATCCTGTCAAAAATGCTCTCTATATCATTCTTTTGCCCCTGGAACAAAACAGCTGTTTTCTTAAATTCCAGCCGGGCATATACAAAAAACAATGTTGTGGCGATCAAGACAAGGATGCAGGTTTGGATAATTAATTTTGTATGGATGCGCATAAGGCCATTCCTTTGCTAAAAAATAAAAAACTCAAATTCCTTGCGCTAAGCACGCAAGAAACTTGAGCCTGAGATCATTAAATCATGCGAGGAAGTTTTAAGTTACCCATCCGGACCATCTTCACCCCAATTTTAATGAATTATTGTCTCTTAATATATCATACTAATTATTAATTAACAAGACGTTTCATATATCTATATATGGGGATTGAAGTTATAAAAGAACTGCTCACCTGGTTTTAAATATCTGAACCGCTTCATAAACCAGTAAAATTGACAAAAACAGCAGAACCGCTCCGATAAAACCAAGCAGGCTGAGCTTATACTGCAGAATTATAATGGATAATGCCCATAAGGTCATTGCAAGCATAAATATCATTGGCAATACCACAAACCAAATAGGCTTTCCTTTCTTTCTTAACCAAACGCCGACCACCATTAATGCCAAGCCTGCTAATAACTGATTAGTGGCCCCAAAAACAGGCCAGATAGTCTTCCAGGCAGAAACAATATTGCCATTGGCATCTTTTAGGTTTATTAAAACAAAGGCAGCCGGTAAGCACAAAGTTGCTGCGGTAGCTATATAACGCGAATTCTTATCTTGCATTCCGAAGAATTCCTGAAAAATATAGCGGCCAAGCCGGGTAGCAGTATCAAGGGTAGTCAAAATAAAGGTAGATAGGGCTAAAATTCCAAAGGGACCTCCATATCTTTCCGGGATGCCAAATATGGAAAGGAACTTGGCCATACCAGCCCCATAAATAGCAAGCGGGGCCCCTTTGGCAAGAGGATCACTCCTGCTAATCATCATAATAGTGCTAAGGGCAATAACTGCTACTAACCCTTCTACCAGCATAGCCCCATAGCTTATTGGCAATACATGAGTTTCCTTCTTAATTTGTTTCGAAGAAGTCCCGCTGGCAACAATTGAATGGAATCCGCTTATAGCTCCACAAGCCACAGTAACAAATAAAAGTGGAAACATCGGTCCTATATCAGATGAGCCCCATCCAATAAAAGCCGGGTATTTTAATGCATACCCACCAAATAGTATTCCCAGGAAACCTCCCAGGATAGAGCCATACAACAGGAAACTTGAAAGATAATCCCTCGGCTGAAGGAGTATCCAGACCGGAGTCACTGAAGCAACAAAACAATAAACAAGTAACGCTATGTTCCAGGTTTTTACGCTATCACCAAATAAAACCGGAATGTTATTAAGAGGCATCTTCTGCCCAAGCCAGACACAGAAAAAAAGCAAAGAAACAAAAATTCCGCTAGCCCATAAAAGCGGCATCTTCAAGCGGTAAAGCGCTACGCCAAAACCAAGGGCCAATACTATAAATAACAACGAAGACGTAGCTACTCCTCCGTCAGCCTTAAAAGCCACGGCAGTCAGGTCTGTAAATACGGTGAGCACATAAACCAGGGTAAGCCAGATAAAAAGCAGCATTAACCGGTAAGCCCGCCTTGACATATAAATATTGGCAATTTCGGCGATTGACCTACCGCGGTTACGTATAGAAATCACCATGCTGGATAAATCATGCAAGCCGCCGATAAAAATTGAGCCGACAACGACCCACAGCCAGACCGGAAACCAGCCAAAAGCCAAACCGGCGATAATCGGCCCTAAAACAGGACCGGCTCCGGCGATAGATGAAAAATGGTGTCCGAATAATACCGGAGCGGGGGCTGGCACATAATCCACTCCGTCATTCATAGTACTGGAAGGAGGAAGATTTTTATCGTCCAGTTCAAAAAAACGGGCCAGAAATTTGCCATATTTCAAATAACCCAGCCCGAAGATTAAAGCCGCAACAATAAAAATAATCGTAACCATAGTTTTTTTATTATAACATCATTGGAGGGAGTAAACAATTATTTTTGGGAATAACCGGCGAAACAGCCTTTACTCTTACTGTTTAAACCAGTTTCGCGTTCTTAAACATATCTTCACCAGCATAAGCATTACAGGTACTTCAATTAAAACACCGACAACCGTAGCAAGGGCAGCTCCCGATGAAAGCCCGAATAACATTGTCGCCGTAGCAATCGCAACTTCAAAATGGTTGCTGGCGCCGACCATTGCCGAAGGCGCGGCATCTTCATATCTTAAGCGCATTTTCTTCGCCATCCAGTATGTGATTGCAAAAATCAAACACGTCTGGATAAAAAGCGGGATTGCTATCCATAGAATCGTTAACGGCTGCGCAAGGATAATTTCTCCTTTAAATGAAAATAAAAGTACAAGCGTGAACAAAAGCGCGATAATTGAAACAGGGCTCAATAAATGAAGAAACTTCTGGTTAAACCATTCAATACCTTTAAGCGACACAATCCACTTCCGGGAGAAATATCCTGCGATAAGCGGCAATGCAACATAGATAAGAATAGATAATAATAACGCCTGCCAGGGAACCGGCATCCTCCCTACGCCCAAAAGAAATCCCCCTAAAACCCCATAAAGTAAAAGCATGGTCAGTGAATTTATGGCAACCATAACCAGCGTATGACCATCATTGCCTTTAGCAAGAAATCCCCATACTAAAACCATCGCCGTACAAGGAGCAATGCCAAGTAAAATACACCCGGCAAAATAACTGCGCCAGAGTGGCACTTGAAGCATTTTCAAACCTTCGTGCATCACAACTGTTCCCGCACCGTGTGTCGACCCCAGCAACCAATCTGCTCCCGGAGGAAGTTTAACAAAATCTATAGCGTCTATCCCGATAAGCCCTTTGAATAAAATCCCCAAGAAAACATAAGCTATAGCATACATAGTAAAAGGTTTTATTGCCCAATTAACAAATAAAGTTAAACCTACAGGCTTAGGTGATCTTCCCGCTTTTATCACCTCCGCAAAATCAATCTTTACCATTATTGGGTACATCATAAAAAACAGGCAAATCGCAATTGGTATTGAGACTACCGGTGCCCCATTTACATATATAGCCATACCATCAAGAAACTTTGCCGCTCCCGGAGCAATCTTGCCTACCAGGATTCCTACACCTATGCATAATAAAACCCAAAGAGTAAGATATTTTTCGAATACGGACATATCCCGTTTTTGGTTTTCTTTCATATACACCCCTAAGCCTTAAATACCGGCATTATATACACCCGTATATAATAAGCCCCTACAGCTATAAATATCACCCCGGTTAATAAGCGGACATAACATTCTATCCTGTTTATCCGGCCGAACCAACGGCCAAATGAAGTGACTCCAAAGGCCATAGCTACCGCAAAT
>Ga0268276_1002000_pt1 | contig 18398 bp, 7 predicted proteins | sample saktaG_4_FD_190145 | JGI IMG/M metagenome (GOLD analysis project Ga0268276, IMG submission 190145) | Saline water microbial communities from Sakinaw Lake, British Columbia, Canada - sak_2010_1_5_45m | ecosystem: Environmental > Aquatic > Non-marine Saline and Alkaline > Saline ...
TTCTTGAAATGGGTGTTTAAGTTGTCAAGAACCAACATCACTTTCTTTGCCTTCTTGTATTTCTTATCAATGAGCCATTTCATGAACAGGGCAAAGTCTTTGCGTGTACGATGGTCAGTAACTTTAATAAAATGCTTTCCGGCTTTGGGTTCGACCGCAACAAAAATATTGCAAGTGCCATTTCTCCGATATTCATAGTCATACTTTTTAACGTGACCTGGTTTCATAGGTATGGGAGCCCGGGAGTCTTCCAATAACTGTTTGCTTTTTTCATCAAAACATACCACAGGTATTGAAGGATTATAGGGTTTATTATACAAGGTTAACAGCCGATACATGCGTTTTCTGTATTCCTTTGTGATTTCTGTTATACACCACATTTTTTTCAACCAAGGCTTACATTCGTTTTTTTTAGCAACAACCGGATTGTTTCACGATTGATGGATTCCATGCCTTTTTTCTCTTTCAATTTCTTCTCAAGTAGCCGGATCGTCCAGCGGGATCTCCCCTCAGGGGCTTTTGAACAAGCCATGGCAATGATCTCGGCATTGTCCGTCTCGTCGTATTTTATTGGTTGCCCTGGCCTTGGTTCATCTTTTATGGCTTCTTCAACACCTGACTCAAAATACTTGTTTTTTACTCGCCAAATCGTAATTCTGCTAACGTTATAAAACTCAGAGATCTCATCGTGTTTCTTACCTTTGTCAAGGGCCAGCAACACATATGCTCTTTCAAATTCCCGGGAACTACGATTACCGGTTTTTGTCAAATTATTAAGAAACTCGCGTTCTTTTGATTTTAGTTTTAATGTTACCTTTGTCATAGCTTTGTGGTTTTTATCCCACAAAGATAATGTTAAAATATTAATTTGTCAAGACACTAGTGTTGTATTCCTTTCATCCATAGCAACACATGAAGCCACTATTGAATATTTCTTTTGGAACCCTTTTGCTAACGCTTGCTGCCGGAAAAGCTGATAACAGCATGTGCTCATCGGACATCTCGATAAGGCAGAAAATTTACCTGTGTCAAGATCGCTTTCAAGCAAGTCCCAATACTTTCTTCCCCAGGTAATTAAATGACAGTCTGTATAACCCGAGGCAAGAATCCCTTTCGTATCCAGGCATCTCTTATTTTCAGGATTAGGTATTCTTCCGGATGGATTCTGCTTCTTATATCCGGAACAACTGTAAAAACTGTGTTCTGTAAATTTACTTTCAATCAGCAAAATGCCATCCTCTCCTTGCTTGGTTTTGAAGAGAATTGCCAGATCTGGTGATGTTTGCCCACTGCCACGACCGCCCTTTGTATCTTCACCTAAAATATTAGCCGGCTTATAGGTTTTATCCTTATCCTCAAACTCCAACTCAACTTCTGTAATTTCATCAATATCTAAACCAGTTTCAATTTTAAAATATTCTGCCAGAAGTTTTCTCCCTTCCGGATTGTTAAATGGCCAGTACATATTTGCACAAAGTGCCCAAGAACTAAGGAGATTATGGATTCCGGTATGTGGTTTAATATGATGTTTTGACAAATATCCATTTGGTTTGTCAAACAGGACGGATCTTATGGGCTGATAAAAATTTTCCTCTTCATTAATTCTTGGCAGGATATGGTCATATTGATGGCCGTTTTGCCAACCCTTATTAGTTATATGGGGGATATTTTTTAGCTTCCAACCTTCTTGATAGGATAACATTTCCAGTTTAAATAGTTTCATATTTAATACTTTCTTTTATTCCAGAATAATAGTGTCAATTCGAAATGGTCAATATATACTTTTTAAATATTCATTTGCTTGCGTAAAACTCATTTTTCCAGACAAAAACTTAGACTTGCAGTCGATATATTTATCAATATTAAAATCATCATCTTGAAAAGACAATATTCCTTCTTCTCCAAATTTGTTATTCAGAATAGCTATAATTTGTTTCAGACCATCAATTATTGCATGAGTACAATAAATTAAAGTGCCTTTTAATAGGAAATAGTTATACTCTTTATAGAAAGGTGTTGTTTCTTCGTTTGGGTGGTTGTTACCCCACTCAGAAATGAGACGATCAAAATTCATCTCCCATTCTTTTGCATTTCGTACCATTTCACCTGGCTGCATCCTTATCGATTCCTCCATAGATGGTATTTTATTCCCTAATGCAAGAATAGTATTTGTTTTCTCTTGATATCTTGAGATTCCCCCCAGTTCTTTAGGCCATGTTATTACAATGCATTTCCCAATCGGTATCTCGACAATTTTTATTTTAGTTTTATTACCTTCGATTAACTTTGGGGCTTTGAACTCATATTTATCTTTGGATATTTGACAATATGAAACTTCTATAGGCTCTATTTGATAAGCAAAACAGTCTTTGGTATCATTATCATACCAACCAACAAACTCATTTATTACTTGACCATAATTTAGTAATTTGTTCCCCCAATTCCCAAGTACTTCTAATAAATTATTTCTATCCCATCTGGCAGAGTTATCAATATACTTAAAAAATGTTTTTTTAAAATATTCAGTACAATTACTTAATTTAATTGACTGCTCGAATTTTGATTTATTGTTTCTATATGAAGGATTAAGATAATTGGAGATGTCTCGAAAATAGACTGAGTACAACCAGTGATCGTATTTTTTATTTTCCTTTTGTCTTAAAAGATTATGAGGTACATTAAATAATAACCTATCATTAAATCCAATCCCAATATCATTGTATGAGGATGATCCCAGAGAGAATGATTCCTGATTAGTTACCCTTATTTTCCAAAGTTCTTCTAAGCTGCTCTCCATACCGAGTTTCCTTAATATTTAACGTTTTAATAGAAATTCTTGTTCTAAGATATATTTCAACAAAAATCTCATCTAGTTCAATGAAACTTATTGATCCCATATGCATTGATCTTGCAATAGTCTGAACATGGATATCATTCACGTTTGATTTATACTTTTCCACTAAAGATTTTCCCAATCCTATTGTACCTGTTGTGCTGACAACTAAATAATTATTAATCAAATAGCTTTCAAATTTTGTTGATCTAAAATGCTTCTTTTGATAGGATTGAAATTTTATTCCAACATTCATTTTTCCAAAATTGTAAACTGCAATTATCCATTTCCAAAATTCTATTTCGGGAACATTATTATCAACCCATTTATTCCATAATTCAAATATTTTATCATCATTCATATTTCGGGTTATAATTCTATTTACAATAAGGGCAATAGAATTGATATCTAATAGATCGATAATAAATGGGTAAATTTTAGAAATTGAGTATTCTAAATTATTTATATCACTGTATTTAATGCGCATCTTTTCAAGGTATTGAATACAGGCTACATTAAACTTGTTCAGGTAATTTATAGGATCAATTGATTCTTTTGGGTTAAGTAATAATTTATCAGTTATGTCATTTATAATCAATATATAATATTTGCCATATAGATCAGGAATATCCTTTTTACTAATGTTAAATGAAAACATACCTAGTTCCCAAATATTATCTATTAGCTTATTATAGAAAAATTTATTATTATCAATAGTATCTTGTAAATCTTTGAAAACAAAAAGAGCGTCTTTTTGGTAGTTTAATTCATTCAGTGAATCAATCTTCTCTTTTAATGTGTAAGAGAAGAACTCGAATTTTTTATTAATTTCAATTGAATCCATATTGAGCATTAAAGCCTCAATTTGCAGTTCAGCTAAAACTAAGGTCTCTGAAAGCTTTGATATTTGACTTTGTAAATATGATATTGCTTTAGTCAAATGATCTTTTAATTCATATGAAATTTGGGCTAATAATTCATATTCCGTGTAAAATTTTGGTGTAATTACTCTCTCATTAATTTTTTTCTCATTTTGAAGTCTAATTTGGTATTTATCAAGCCAAATTCTGAGAAAATATGGAAATTGTGTTATACTTGATGGGTCCTTTGTCTCAGAAATAGATCTTGCGATATCATCTATATTTTTTGCAGAGAAGATTTTTAAATTATAATTGAATCCAACCAAATAGCTTATTATTAGGTGCAAGTAGGTCTGTATTATATTTAATCTGAATTTTATATCACCTTTATTAGCTTCTTTTACCTTTTGAATTACAAAGCCTTCAAGCTTTTCAACATAAAATTGAAGAATTTCATAATCACACTGGATTGCAGTCACTTGAAGAAATTGTCCTTGCCCAAAGAGTATTGCAAGCTTATCTGTATTTGTTATATAGCTTTCGAACAGTTCGAACTGGATTTCTATAATCATTCTTTCGATTTGATTATATGAAATGCTATTTGTAGGCATAATATCAGCTCCAGTTGATCTAAGTGCGGAATAATCCCAATCCTGAGCATCTTCCCAGCCTTTATATTTTGTAATTTGAAAGTGCCATCCTTCAGAAGACGGAATTGTGTGTTTAATCGAGTTAAAATACTTTGCAAATTCTAACAAATTCGCTGAAATAGAATCTAATGATATATTTCTGGTCTCGGGTCTCTTGCTTTCTTGAACAATTAATAAAATATTTTTAATATTCAGATATATTCGGCGAAGATAGGCCTGTCCTTGTCCAAGAGCATCAATTTTATTTTTATGTAGAATTATTTTTCTAATTACCTGGTTATTTGTATTAATGAGATCCTCAACTAGAAAACCAACATCAAAATACATTAATGCATATTTACCATATCTAAAGAATGTCGTTATCGTTGCTACAATAATAGCTGCAAAAATTATTGAACTAATTATTGTCGGTTGGTAACCCGTCGTAAGTACAAGTTGAAATAGAAAAGCTAAAGATGTAACAGTTGATAATAAGATAAAATATTTATTAATTGTCTTTTGTTCAATAAGTTTATAACTAATATTTATGTGAACATTAGAATATTTTGTGGCTATTATCGTCAGAAATGCCGTGTAAAACAACCCTAGTATTACCCCAATTACACCTGCTGCTATACTTGATACTATAGACAGGTAATCAAAATTTTTAATGCCAATTAAATTGTTTAAATAAATTATCTTCTCTGCTATCAGATAGTATATCGAATTGTTGGGGAAAATAAGCAAGTACGCTAAAAGTTGTTTTGCTAATTGTTCAATAAGAAGGATTAAAAATAATGGAATGATAGAAAGAGCAATTCCACCTAAACCATATTTCGTAATTTGTCTGATGAATTGAACTAATAAGGAGGTCTCAATTTTATAATCATTTAAATTGAGTGCGACTTTATAATAAAATTCTGTTATTATCTTTCTTTTCAATTTAAACATTAATCAGGGAATTTTAAGAAAATCCGTTTTTCTTAAGCTATTAATTACATATTAAATACACTTTTTTATCCAAACAACCCCCCATACTCCCCCTCCGGCTCTTGAACAGAACCAGCCTCAGGGCTCGAGGATAAATATTTTTTACTTTTCTTCTTAAAAGTAGCCTTCTTCTCCCACAACCCCGCCTCCACCTCCTCTTCATGCACCTTATGATTCAACTCCAGCAACCGTTTCAAAACCTCCCGCCGGGCATCGGGATGTATGGTGTAGCGAACCCGGTCATTCTCCGGCAGATAATCCACTTCGTAGAAATCATGCTTTAACTGAATATCAGACCAACTATAGGCTTCCAACACTGCCTGGTCCATCTCCACAAGCAACTGCCGCAATTTTATAATTCCTGCCACTGCCTCATTAAACGAAATCGTTCCCGGCGTCTTTTTTAAGTGTTTACGCAGATGGGCTGCATCCTTATTAAACTGTTTTTCAAAAGCCTTGTCATCAAGTAGTTCTTCCATGGTAGTTATTGGACGCATTTCTTTGCTATGAAATAAGTTGTAGGTTTTTGTGAGGCCTAATTGCATATGCAACATTAATTGTCTGCGATCCTCATGGTATGCTTCCCCTATACGTTCAAGTTTTTGTTCAATTTCAATATTGAGGTTTTGTGTGAAAGGAAAAGTCTCGAAAATATCAGAGGGTGTATATCGAAGGCTAATACTATTAGTCGATCCGTTTTTCCATGCCCAGGCATCATGAATTGTTGATTGAAGAATTGAAAATTTCCAATTCTCTTCAATTTTAAAAACTACAGTCATCAATGAAAATACTTTATCAGTGTAAGAGAATATGAATGCTGGCTGTTTTGTTGTTTGAGCGACAATCAAAATTCTTTTCATCCCTGAAATTTTTTTATAGAGCAAAATAGTTGGTCTTGCAAATTGCCACCATCTTTTTCTTCTATCATCCGCGGTTGGATTTCCGTGTAATTTTTCTCTTTCAGGTTTGACTTTTTCTTCAACTATTGAAAAACTTTCTGGGTATTTTTGTCTTGACTCTTCTAATGTTAATGTTGCGAAGTTAATTACCCACCGAGACGGCCTTTGCTCAATATCATTATTTAAATCATCTCCATTGATATATGGGAATATTACTTCACTATTAATGTTATTTAAGGAAATTAGTCTTTTAACTTCTTCTTCTTTTAAAATAAATCCATCACCTAAAACAAAACTTCCTATGAAACTAATATCTTTATTTACAAAGAGCTGTTTGGGAATTATCGATGTTTCAGAATCGTCAAGATAGGTGCTGATATAGTGTGATTCTTTATTGTTCAGATAAACATTTTTAGTCCAATTTCCCTTGACAATTGAAACAAGTGCTACCTCAACTGCAGCTTCACCAGGCCATTTCATTGATTTTACAGCATGAATTATTGTACCATTAGATAAACAAATAATATCTAATCCTCCTTCTCTTGATCCCCCTTGTGAGATTGAATTAGTGGAGATCAACGATTGAAATCCAAAATTTTTAAGGATTGTAAAAATTCTACGAAAGAAGTAAGTTACTAAATCTGCGGTTCCTTTTGCCCCTATATAATAACTATGTAGCCAGTTCAGGAAACTATAGCCATAATATGTTGAAATCTTTAGTCCCCCCAAAAATGGCGGATTCCCTAAGATGCAATCAAAACCTCCTTTAGCGAATACTTCTGGAAATTCCAGAAACCAATGAAAGAACTTTTTCTCAATACTAATCGCCTGGGCTTTGGCTGGTATTTGTCCTTGCAACGGGATTCCTCTCAGAAACGATTTGAAAACACCATCGGTTGCAATGGATTTCTCATTATCCATGGTTTTAGGAATGAAAAAAGGGGCAATCATCATATCGGCCAGGCTGTGAAGGTCGTACCAGTTACTTCCGACAGTTAATTGTTTATATGCTTTCTCTTTTCGTTGAATTTCAGATGGGTTCGTTTCTGGGAGAGATGCAAACTCATCAAAGGAATGCAATACACTTTTCAATCGCTTGCCTATCTGGCCTTCGAAGTCAATTATGAGCTGCCCAGGGGTGTCGCGTTCTTTTTTATTCCTTTTTAGTAATGCCGAAGCAACAGTTTTGTCATCTCCTGGGAGCCCTTTAAATGCTCCATTTGGCACCCCATTCTTCAACTCCTCTTGTGAAACCAGACCCACAATCGAATCCCCGCACTTGATCCGGTGGTCAAGGAAATTTAGTGGTTCCCCAGGATTATGAGATTCAAGCCAGAGCGCTACTTTACAAAGCTCAACTGCCAGCGGGTTTTTATCTACTCCATAAATACAATTCTTGATCACATCGCGGATGGCGGTGCGAAAGGTCGTTGGGGAGGGCTGGTCTTCATTGGAACGAACACGGGCAAGCTCCAAGGCAATGCGCCTTGTGGCCGAGAGCAATATGTGTCCGCTTCCTGCCGCAACATCACAAACTTTTATTGATAAAAGTGCTTTTTCTTTATCCTGTTCCCTAAGTTTATCTTCAATGATATATTCAAGTGAATGTTTGATCAGCGGTTTAACCAGTTCCTCAGGGGTATAATGTGCTCCGGATTTCGATCGTTCATCTCCCTTTGCAAAGACGAAACGGTTTTTCCCGTCAAAATCTTGAAATACGGGTTTGTACTCAAGTAATCCTTCGTAAACCGAGCCAAATTCCTCCACATCCAGGTCAGAATAATTCACTCTGACAAGTTGCCGATGATCATTTTCAAAAAAGGTTAGATTCCGGATTACCTTGAGTAATGCTTCATTGCTTAGCTTACACTCCTTCAGCACCCCCAGGGCATCATCGCTAAATATTCCGGAACCCAGAGGTTTGATCCCCAACTTCTCTCCGCAGGAACCATCTTCAAACAACCGGAAAGTCGTGATCAAACCCTCCCATAAATCATGCTTCCGCCCATCCACAAAATAAAACTTTCCAGCCAGTCTCCTTAACCGTTCAATACTGTAATGATCATAGTAAATCTTACGTAACTGAGGCAGTTCTCCTCCCCCCATGAGGGGAGGTTGGGTAGGGGGCTTTGTAGGGTACACCAAATTCCTCTCCTCCGTAACGATCAAAAATAACAACCTGTAAATCAACCTCAATTGGTAAGTGTAATAAGAATCGGGTTTCAAATACCCATCAATTATCTCTTTGCCCAGGGATTCATTGGCCGGATGCTCCAGAAATCCGTTGGCCAGCGTTTTTATCGACGCTTCAACTGCTTTGCTTAATTTCTCCCGGATCCGTGAACCGGACGCCAGCGACTCCTGGTGGTAATATTCGATGCAACTTTCTTCAGTCTGATCAGCATTTAACGGCATCCGGGTGATATGCAACAATCGGAAAAAGATGGCGAAGTCGGCATAAAGCTCTTCTTCCATCATCTTTTCGAGATTAATCTCCAGGTAACTTAATCGTACCAGTCTTGTGGCATCACGTAATAGGCGCAAGTATCGGCCATTCGATACAAGTGCGTAAACGTGTTCAGTGCTATTGAGGTATTCCTGTGTCAAAGCATGGGGAGAAAGTCGTGGCCCACTTGTTTCCCGTCGCTTGTCAAGATCGTCATTGATTCCCATGATATGGATTGGGAAATCACCACGATTGGCAGCCTTGTGGCTGATGGCATACGTTTTATTGGTGTCGGGATGAATATAAACCGTGGTTTTTTCCACGTTATAACCTAACTCTTTAAGCAGGGGGATCATCCATGAATTCCGGGTCTCAGCCGTACCACTCTCTCCCTCTTTCAACCGGTCGCGTCTGATTTTAAATGCAGTCCAATGTGCCCTTGTTACTGCCCATGCAATCCCGATCTCATCCCGCACGCTAGTCTTCCGGTCTAACCCATAATCCGCAGCCAGCTGGAACTTGATATCCTCATTCCGGATCTTATCCAAAATTTCGCTGGATATAATATTTCCCTGAATATTTATACTTGGGTATTCCATTTATAACGATTCACTATTCATTCTTCACTGTTCACGCATCATTTAAAAAAGCTCCTTTGGTGCCGGCATTAAAATGTAAACGCCCATGAGGTCAGGTGGTAGAACCGGATAAACAGCTTCATATCGTTTACCGCCAACCAATTCCTTGAATTTCCCGTGCATCTTTACGAGGTGTTCTGCCCGATCCTCAGCCACTTTGAAAAATTCCTGCTGTTTATGAATAAAAACCTTCTGTTCGTTGCTGAAAATATCTTGCTGGAAAGTTATCGGGAGGTTTGTTTTCGATGTTGCATCCAATAATAAAGCTTTTGCCTCCTGATGGTTTAGTGCTCTCGAATCCTCTCCACTGCCACTATACCCCCATAGACACATCTCCTCAGAGATCACCTCATGTGTGCTATTTACCTCTTTAATCACGTTACGGACCCTGAATTGAATTAAGGTCGTCTTGCGGTCAACAATATCAGTTTGGATCACAGAGGCACGCGCAACCCGTTTGAAACCGGTACGTGATTCGAACGAAAGGGACATAAGCAGCTGGCACAGTTGCTCAACAAATTGATGGTTCCTGCCAATGTACCGGTACCCGGGAGGTGTGGGAGATTGAAAACTGATTTTTGGATTTTTCCCCTGCGGAAAATGCAATTTCAAGTGTTCCGGCAAGTTTGTCAATGTCAATTGAAACCCTGTACCATCAAACTGGGCGTTTCCTCCGAGATGGATCACCGCCATTTTCACAAACTCCTCAACTGATTTTAAATCTCCGATCGCTTCATCAACCTCCTTTAAATCCTGTTCTATTTCATGTGGTGGGATGGTTTCATGGGCAAAGATGCTGCGCAGGTTCTCGGCTTTTTTCCGGATATTCTCCAATTCATTCTGGTAGAATTCATCTGCAAACATCGAAATTTGAGATTTATCTGTCTGTTTTCCTGATCCCAATAAAATATCCTTGATCAGTGACTCCATGACGCTGGTGCTGCCTTCACCCAGTAAAATACTTACACCTGTCGACCGCTGAATGTCACGTACTTTTTTAATAAGGATCTCCAATACTTTCCGGTCAATCAGGTTATCCTGGCCAAACAGCAGATATGCCTTGACCTCTTTAGAAGTTTGTCCGAACCGGTCAACGCGGCCCTCCCGTTGTTCGAGCCGGTTGGGATTCCAGGGGAGGTCATAATGCAACACCGCGTTAAAAAGCGTCTGCAGGTTGATTCCTTCACTTAGGCAATCGGTAGCGACCATGACACGTTGTACGCTGTTTTCCATCAAATCGATCTTCTCCCGCCGTTGTTCGTCGGCAAGTTCTGATGTAACGACCTGAACATCAACTTTTGATGACAAGGCGGCTTTTAATATTTCACCGACATATCTGGCCGTATGAATATATTTACAAAATATTATGGGATGAAAACCTTGTTTCAGCCATTCTTGTATAACCTCGATAGCACGCTTGACCTTTACATCTTTATCCGGACCATAAAGTGATTGAATCTTCAGTGCAAGCTTGCCTATTTCACTCCATTCACTGGTGTCAAGATTTGCCTGATCCACATATTCAGTAGGAGGGGCATCATTTTCTCCTTCTGATGTGTCAGATTCGAACAACGGGTTAACCTGATCAGGGAAGCTACCCGTTATTTCATCATCTCCCTTTTGAAAATGACGGTTCTTAAGCATCTCATATCCGGCCGCCGGACTCGACATCACCCCACGCAAAAGGGCCAGTGCTGCCCAATATCGCATCCGGGATACATTATCGTCTGCACTTTCACGGGTCAACCCTCGTGCAAATTCAAGAATCTCATCATAAAAATCACTGTACTCTGCTGAAAGAGAATAAGGAACTTCTTTTGGGTCTCTCTTAGGGAAAGGGGTTTCTTCTTTCAGCCATCGTGTGATATTTTCCCTCTTCCGTTGAATGAAGTATTTCGCAATTTTTCTTCGTTTATTTTGATCTGCATCCTGGAGGTCAAATGTCTCTAGTTCCGGGTCAAGCAGCCCCAGTATGGATTGGAATTCTTCATCCTTACCACTATGTGGGGTCGCTGTAAGAAAAACGAGATGGGGGGATTTCTTCCGCACCAATTGATATAATAGATTATACCGTTGTTGCTGTGATGCCGATTTGGCCCCAGCCGGCCTGGCACAGCTATGAACTTCATCCACAATCACCAGTTCCGGGCAATCCTGGTAGAAGAACTCCCTTCGTTTATCTGATTTTATATAATCAACAGAGATCACCTGGTATGGAATATGATAAAATACCGAGCGGTCATCCGGTAATTTGCGGTCAAGTGATGCAGCCGTACTGGAGCGGATGATCTCAGCCTGGATATCCAGTTTGTCCTTTAATTCCTGCTGCCATTGTTCACAAAGATGGGGCAGACAAATGACGGCAAACCTTTTGATTTCACCTCGTTCCATCAGCTCTTTAAGGATGATCAGCGCTTCAATTGTTTTTCCGATACCAACATCATCCGCAATCAATAAACGAACCCGCTCTTGTTTAAGAGCCATCACCAGAGGGATTATCTGATAAGATCGTGGACGAAAGGAAAGTTTACCCATGCAGCGAAAAGGCCCACTGGCATTTCGGAATGAAAGCCGGGTTGCATCAAATAGCATCTTTGCCGTTTGAAAATCGTCCAGGTCATCTAATCCCGGATTTGGGAATCGTGCTTCCTTGATATGATCACCCGGAGATTTCAGGGGAAGATAAACACCGGTTATCTCCTCCTCCGAACCACCCATCGGTTTGAGCATCACAAGATCTGCATCGGCAGAAGGTAGTACAATCCACTCCCGGTCGCGAAAGGTTACGAGTTTTCCGGGTTTATATTCCGTCATCTATCGTATTTTTCTGAAGATATCTTTTCTTCGTTCAACAAGATTTTCAATCGGTTCGAGGTAATGCCAAACAATCACATCATATCCCGAATCCCGGCAACACTGCCGCTTTTTCTGATCTTCTGTTTGTACCAGGGGATCATCATGTACGGAACCGTCACAAAAAATCAAAGAAAAGCCATTGGACGTTTTATACACGAAATCTGCATTCACAAAGCATCCCTGAACGTTTACCTGTGCCTTGTCTGGCAATTGGTGTCCGTTTTTATAAAGGTATTCGATCAAAGGTTTCTCTGTGGAGGAGTTGAGGTCATAATTTTCCATTAAATACCGGTATTGTTCCTCCAGCGACTTTTCTCCGGTTTGATTATCAATCTTACAATCCATCAGTCGTTCCAACGTCTCTTTCACGGAGAACCTGTCGAGTTTATCATGATACCGCTGATTGTAATAGGATAACAGATCGTCATAGGTGGCCTTTGGTGCATCCGGTTTGGAATCTGAGCGGGTTTCCGGATCAAAATGTAACACCTTATAGGCTTCGGTAAGGAGCTTCTGCAGCGTAATGCTGTTTTCAATGAGTTGAGACAGTACGCCAAGACTTCCTTCGGATGCTTCATAAAGGAGAATATTCTTGTGTTCACCCTTACCCATAATCCATACCCCGATTTCTCCCTCTTCCACCTGGAATTGCCTTTCAATCGCACGCTTCAGAGCGTACGAAAGGGATGCCACTCCGGTTTCATCCAGGTTCAATTCTTTGATGGGTTGAATATAAAGCACATCGGCATTGCCTGTGGTAAAGATCCTGACATTCATCGGAGGATCATCGGGATTTGGGATTTCCAGGTCCTTTGCTTTTTTCCATTTACCAGTCACCTTGCCGATCAGGAAACCTTCTTCATTCCGGGAGGCTTTCCAGCGTTTGTTAACCTGTATTAGCCTGGCCGATTGGTGGTATAAAACCTGTAATAATGGTTGATCAGCCTCCTTGATGGTTATCTGACGGGTGGCAATCATCCCTTTCGGGAAAGAGAAATACTGGTCGATATCAAATCCGGTTGACATTCGTTCCTCCTCTTCGCATGAAATCCGTTCCTGTGGCTTTGCATCCGATTCGCTTAATTCGAGCAGATTATTGAAGTTATCCACTGCATCCTGTCCCTTCAACTCTTCGTTTGTGATGGGATCATTATTAACCCCTTTACCTTCATCATCAAGAAAAGCATAGCCAGTATTTTTGGCTATTTTAATGATGTGGTTAGCTGCCTCTGCCTGGGCAATCTGCATTCTGGTAATCCTGAACTTACCGCCATTATTATAGATCACATTGTTGGGTCCAAATTCTTTCAATGCAACAAATCGTGGCCGTGATACAAACTGGCCTTTGTCAATATGTCTGAAACCCAGAAACACGCGAACCGGAAGTCTGGTGAAATTGTATCCCGGCAGAAATCCTTCTGAAGCTAAATAACGGTAAACATAAAATTCCGATTCATTTCCATATTTCTTATTACTTATATTCAATAAGATTTCACGTTGCCGCATCCCGATGGCATGTTCCCGTTTTGCTTCATTTTTTCTGTAATTATCTGAACCAACAGTGGGGTCATCCATAACCACTCTTGCATTTTCAATGAGCCTTTGTGCTGACCGGTAAAGAATTCTCCATCTGTCAAAACTCTTGTCAAACCGTTCATAAAAACTACCAGCATGAATTGACAACCATTCACTGGAATACCAAAAAGATTCACGTATTGCTGGGATAGTCTCGATGATATCCCTGTATTTTATTGTCCATTCCGGAGAATATCTTGAGAGATGATCTTTGATATGGTTCTGAATATCATTTTTAATCGGAATCTTTGGAGAATCTGTGCAATCAAGTATTTCCGCAGCAGATACATGAAGATCTTTCAGCCCCAGTTCCATTAAAATATAAGCATTGAAATGGGTTAGCAACAACTCCTCGTTGGTCAGATCCATTTTAGCGGGTACAACCGACCCGGCTACCATTTTTTTACTTTCCTTGAAATAATTCCGGTCATGGGGCGATCCATTGGAACAATAGGTAAAGATCAATGCAGCCTGTCCGCTTCGCCCGGCACGTCCTCCACGCTGAGCATAGTTCGACGGGTTTGGAGGAACATTTCGCATATGTACCACACTCAGTTCCGCGATGTCGATACCAAGTTCCATGGTGGGTGAACAAAACAAGGCTGAAATTTTACCCTGCCTGAATTTCTCTTCCCGGTCAATTCTGTCGCTATTTTCAAGTTGTCCGGTATGTTCCCTGCCTTCAAATACCTGTTGATTTTTATTAAAATCCTGCTGATAGAACTTCTTGAAGAAATCGTTTGGTATGGATTTAATTGTTCGGAAACTGGCTACGCGTACATTATCCGGCAATACATCCAGCCCGTTTCCCAAATTCCAGATCACCTGGTCAATTCGCAAACGGAATCCGATAGACTCACCTTTTTTCCCCTTGACCTGCTCCGATTTCAGAAAATTACCACGTTCGAGGATTATACAGAGCGCCTCAATGTAAGAGATCATTTCCTCATCATGAAGACGATCCAATCCAAATTTTTCGAAAAGTTTATTCAGGTATTTGCCCAAATAACTCCTCGGACCAATGCTGGCTGTGTAACTTCGATCTCTTGAATCACCGACAGGCTTTGTGATAAGAATAAAAGGAGTATCAATTTTTTCCTCTGAATCGAGGGACCAAAGTTTTTCGTCGTCGAGCTTGAGTTTTAAGCGCTCCTCTGTCTCAGCCAGCTTACCAAGCAGTTTATAGTGTTCAAATGCATATGATGTCCTGAAAAAATTGAGAATTTGCACAATGATATCTTTCCGGGTATTAGGATCCATCGTGTCAAACAGGCTTAATTCTGTAAAAAAAACCTCCCTGGAACAAAACTCGTCTAATCGGTTATAGGTAATTTCCAGCAATCCGCACTGCTCAAGGTTTGGTGTGTTGTATCGCCAACCCCTTTTCAAATCATACAATATCCGCAGGAGCAGATAATCTTTAATTGCCTTTTCATTTTCCGGATCGGGCCAATCAGGATCTTTAGATGGATTTCGTGCATATTCTTCCTCTTTGAGTTTTAAAGTCGTATAAACCCTGTCGCAGATCGTATCTAACGTAAGTTTATTATCTGGGGATGTTCTTAAGGCATGATAAATCGCCGATCTTAACCGACCGAGCATTAGAAAATCGTTAAAATGTCCGGCCTGTAATGACGCATCCTGCCGGTTATCGGTAAAACTCAGTATTTTTTGATGCTGGGGAGAAACATTTTCGTCGCTCAGCGATTTCAGAATGCTAAAAGTGGTGATAGTAGTAGCGGTACTTCGTCCTTCATTGCCAAGCCGCATAAGCTTGGTATTTTCATTGGTTTTATAATCATAAATCACCCCGGAAGTCGGATCAAATAATAACCTTGCAGATATGAACCACCCGCTCAACGGGTATTTACCATCTGCTGAAAACTCCCCTTCAGCGTTAAATGATATTCTTCTGGGAAGCCTGTATTCATAATAATTATCAATTTTCTCTCCTGCAGAGGTCGTCTTATACCAATTATCAGGGAGAAAACCTTCATCTTCATTGGTCCATACATTTTCACCTTCATCATCCATGATGATATAACCGTCAGGAAAATCAGTTTCTTTGAGCAACCTCTTTGCCAGGCCGGTCTGCCGGTCGCCCTTCAAATCCTCCTTGGTGATCCTTACAGGTAAATCATCAGGGTTTCTGGGTAGTAACAGGTTGTTTTCAAAATCCTTCCTGACACAAATAAAATCATATCCCGTGTATCGGCTGAAAAGTAAAGGGAAAACCGGTTTCTCTTTTCCCTCCACTTTCACATACCGGCCGGTTTCCAGCGATATATCTCGTTTCTCCTTAGTTTCAAGGGTCACATACACATTTCCGGTCTGAGATATAAACTGATGTATTTTGAATGGGAGAAAGGATTGCCTTGGTGTTTTCTTTGCACCTTCAAGGTTCAGGTGCTCGCCCCATTTCAATAATTCCAGGATCGATTGCCTACACACATCTCCCTTCTCATTAGAATCTTTAGCCAGCTTTTCGGCGATCTGATCCAATGTTAATGGATCTCCCCGTTCGAGCGATCCATCATCGTTTCTTAGTAAAGCAATCCTGTTCTCAAGCCAGATGGCCAATTGATGGTTTACAAATGCCTCGGCGTTTTCTGTATGATCAAATTTTCCGTTGATCGCTTCTTGGAGGTCGAAACCAGTTGGAATTTTTCCGGTAAATTTCGTGCAGCAATCAAGCGTTTCATTAATGATTTGCTCAACAGTAAAAGTGCTGCTGAATAATTGACTTGCCACCTCTGCAACTGCCTGTTTTCGCTGTTGTATTGATCCCTCGCTTGCCATGGTTGCAGAGGTTCCTATACAAATCAACTCTTTTTTACAATAATTCCGGATCCTTCTGATCAACATTGCTACATCTGATCCCTGCCTGCCCCTGTAAGTGTGAAGTTCATCAAAAACAAGGTAATGCAACTCATGCTCGATTGAATCCCTAAGCCAGCGTTCGGTATTCCTCGTCATGATCAATTCCAGCATCATGTAATTGGTCAGAATGATATTCGGCTTCTCATTCTTGATTTTATCTCGGGCCTCCTGGTCCTCTTGGCCGCTATATTTTGCATAAGTAACCGGAAAAGACTTTCCGGTAATCGTTTTCAGACTCTTAATAACCTCATCCAGCGATTTGTCCTTCTCATCAACCTCTACACCATGATTCAAAAACGATTTGAGGTAGTTTATCTCATACTTTTTAATCTCTTCTTCCTGAGAGTTGATCAACGCATTCATTGGATATATCAGAAACGCCTTTACCCCGGATGAAGATCCTTCCTTAAGAATCGAATTGAATATCGTTGTCAAGAAAGTGAGCGATTTCCCTGAACCAGTTCCCGAAGTCACCACAAAACTCTCCCCATTAACACCCTTACGGATGGCTTCCACCTGGTGATGATACAACCGGTAGTTTCCAAAAATCTTTTTTAGATCAGGTTCGATAAGTTTCTCCTTCTCAAGCTCATCAAGAGTCAGGTCCGTCTTATAGGAAGGGTTGAACTGAATCAATGCATCCGGCAAAAAGAAACTCCCCTTAAAAGCTACCTCTACCTTTTCTCTGATTCGCTTATCCTTGATAAAAGTGAAACTATTCAGGTAATTTTTATAATCATCAACAACATTCTTGTGGATTTTAAATGCCTGCATATGTGGTATTTAGTAAATAGAGTTTTCTTATGTTCTATGATTGAATATCAAAAATAGGAGAAAAAACAATGCTGCGAAAGGAAAAGTAGAAATTATGCAGATTTTATGGTAGACTACTATGGATTAGAGCAAACATTGTCCCCAATTCCAGCCTTTAATTATCTATTTGGAGATACTCAACAATAAAGCGTAACTACTTTATTACCTCACTGTAACCTACTGGTTTACATGATTCACCTGGTTTCCCGTTTAATTTTCAACATTTGCTTGCCTATCTCGATTCAAAAGTATTACGAGAAAGTACAACTAGGGTGCCTAAACGCCTATACTTAAATTCTTAATATTATTCTATTAGATAATTAGAGGGGAACCCGCACCACCCGCCCTGTAAGTCCAATTGCTTACATTTTCATTGCTTGTCATCCTCATTCCTCCTTCCCTAACATCCCCTCCCAAATCCCCCATCTCCGAAAAAAGTTATAAACAATTTCCTCCCTCTTTTTGCGTCCATTTGAAAACATTGGTGCTCGTTTGCCTTCGATTTCTACGTGTATCAACATGTAATACAGATTGTTAGGTTGACACGTATCTGTTTTACATTGTACTTTTGTTTCTATTCGAATGAAGATCCGGATCTGCAATTCAATTCAACCCAATGCTCATGATCAAAATACAAGTCGATGGAAAATATAGATAACAAAGGGGTTTCTGTAATTGAGATTTTGAATATCAATAATGCCGGTGGCTGGATAAAAATAGTCAGAGACATCAGAAACCATTGGATCTGGCATGACCCCAAACGATTTCAGTGGTGGATCGACTTGCTCCTTTTGGCAAATTTTGAAGATACGAAGGCAATGATCAACAGTCAATTAGTCGAAATCCACCGTGGTCAATTGATCTGGTCTCAACGTTCTCTGGCCAGGCGTTGGATGACTACCCCAAAAACCGTTCGGAAGTTTATAAGACAGCTTGAAAGTGATCAAATGGTGGTAGTTAAGACCGATCAAAAAGGCCT
>Ga0268276_1002003_pt1 | contig 18367 bp, 17 predicted proteins | sample saktaG_4_FD_190145 | JGI IMG/M metagenome (GOLD analysis project Ga0268276, IMG submission 190145) | Saline water microbial communities from Sakinaw Lake, British Columbia, Canada - sak_2010_1_5_45m | ecosystem: Environmental > Aquatic > Non-marine Saline and Alkaline > Saline ...
TCCTGGATTTGTAGGCAGATTGCTCGGCATGGGGGATCTGGAGGCTTTATTAGAGAAAGCTAAGGAAGCTATCTCAGAAGAGGAAGCAGAAGACTTAGGGAAAAGATTGCTTAAGGGGGATTTTACTTTAATTGATTTATATGAGCAGATGGAAGCAATGTCAAAGATGGGGCCATTATCGAAGGTTGTAGAGATGATTCCTGGCTTTGGGCAACTTAAGTTGCCAAAAGAGGCTCTACAAGTTCAGGAAGGAAAACTGAAACAATGGAAACATGCTATGAATTCTATGACAAAAGAGGAATTAGAAGATCCTGAGTTAATATCAGGCAATAGAATTGATAGGATAGCTAAAGGGGCTGGTGTAACGACGGGCGTTGTAAGAGACTTAATCAAGCAATATAGGCAGAGCAAGAAGATGATCAAGATGATGAAAGGCAAAGGAGATGTTAACAAGATAATGAAAAAGTTCCAGGGTAAGATGCCTAAGGGGTTTGGGATGTAGTCAGGTTTTCTTATATTTTCCCATAAGCACTGCTTCTTCAATCTTATGCTCTTCAACTTGTTGATAAAATTCTTCTTTGTTTTTTGCCTGGAGGCTATCTACGTCTAATGCATATAATTTAAAGAAATACCTATGTGTTCCTGAAGGCGGGCATGGCCCCCCATAATCCTGCTTTGCAAAATCATTTACAACTTGCTTTCCTGGAACACTATTTTGCGGAATTTCGTTTGTATTCGCAGGAATATCTTTTACTAACCAGTGTGTCCATGTTCCTGCTGGAGCGTCTGGGTCATCAACTATCAAAGCAAAGCTTTTTACGCCTTGCGGAGCGTCTTCCCATTGAAGATGGGGGTTAATATTTTCTCCCTGACAGGTAAATTTTGCTGGAATCATGCTTTTGTTTTGGAAATCTTTACTTGTTAATTTCATATTTTCACCTCCATTTTGAGTTGGCTGTACTGGTGTTGTTAATTCCTCGAGCCGTTTCTCATTAGAACAGCCAATAACTAATAAGGTAATAAATACCATAAAAAAAATATTCTTCATAGTGGGTGATTTAATATGTTTGGGTTAATAAATTTTTCTAACAATGCTCAACATAAGTATATGTCTTTCCGGCGTAATTCTTTAGAACTATCTTTTTGTCATCTCTATCTACTACGTAATTTGGCAATATTGGAATCTTCCCGCCACCACCTGGGCTGTCAATAACAAAGTGAGGAACTGCTAAGCCAGATGTGTGGCCTTGAATTGCTTTTATTACTTCCATTCCCTTGTCAATCTTTGCCCTGAAATGATTAATTCCCTTCACCATGTCTGCCTGATAGATATAATATGGCCTTACCCGTATCTCTAATAATTTCTGCATTAATTTTTTCATAACATCTGGATCATCATTCACTCCTTTCAACAAAACTGTTTGTGAGCTTAAAGGAATTCCTGCGTTAGAAAGCAGATTACATGCTTCTTTGCTTTCTCCGGTTATTTCGTCAGGATGCGCAAAATGGATATTAACATATAAAGGATGATATTTTTTGAGCATGCCACATAATTCTGGCGTTATTCTTTGCGGCAAAGCGCATGGAACTCTTGTTCCTATCCTTATTATTTCAACGTGAGGTATTTTTCTTAATTCTTTCAATATCCATTCTAAATAAGAATCAGAAAGCAAGAATGGGTCTCCTCCAGAAAGCAAAACATCTCTAACTTCAGGATGCTCGCTTATATAATCAATTCCTTTCTGGATTTGTTCTTTTGTAATTCTTTTAAATGGATCACCCACTTTTCTTTTTCTTGTGCAGAATCTGCAGTACATAGCGCATTGATTGCAGACTAAAAATAAAACTCTATCAGGATAACGATGGGTTAATCCTGGCACTGGAGAATCTCTTTCTTCACACAAAGGATCTTCAGATCCTTCCGGGTCTTCCAGTTCCTGAATATTTGGTATGCATTGCTTCCAGATAGCATCATCTTTCTTTTTTATCAAGCTCAGATAATAAGGATTAATACGCATAGGGTATTTTTTAATAACTGCTTTCAGTTTTTCTTTGTCAATCCTGCCTCTGCAGATTAGATCCAGCTGTTCTTCATCAACTATACTCTTCTTTAACAATTCTTCCCATACTTCTACTTTCTCTATTTCTTCTACATAACTTTTCTTTAACAGGCTTTCTCCGTTGACCATATTATTTTTAGTGAAAGATTCTTCTCTTACTTACAAGTTTTAGATGGAACAGAGAAGAAACAAAATGATTTTTGTTCAATCATTTCTTAGTTCACCAGCTTTTTTCCTCCAAAAACGTTATTTTTTGTTATTTTTTAATTGGATTAGTAGTATTTAAATGTTATTATTTTTTGTTTTATCGACGGAAAAATGGATAAAAAAATTTAATTTTTTGGATTTTTTTGGAAAAAAATTTTCAATTTTTTAATTTTTAAGACGATAAACAAAAACACTATTTAACAAAAAAAATTTAAAATCTGCAATTTTTATACCTGTCTTCGAATTTTTCTTTTTCTTTTGCTAAAACTAATTTGTTATCTCTTATTGCAATATAAGGCGCAGTTTCTTTTAGAAAACGCCATGCTCTTGAAAAATTGTATGAACCCTGATGGAGAATTACTAAAACATCTCCTTTTTTTATATTTTTCCCGTAATATGAATAGCCCCATAAATCATTTGGGGTGCATAATGGGCCATAGATTATTTTTCTTTTTAGTTTAAAAGATGGGTTGGATAAATTAATAATCGGAGCGAATGAATATTCTGCAAAATCCAAACCACCTATCAGGTTAATTCCAGCATCTACAATTACGCTGTTTTCTTTTTCAGCAATAACTTTTGTTAGAACGTGGGTTGAATTTGTATTTATATATCGTCCTGGCTCAAAAAATATTTTTATATCTTTATTTAGGCTGAAAATATATTTTTCTAAGTATTTTGAAATTTCTTTTGCAAATTTTTCCAATGGGTCAACTTCATCAATTGTAAAGTTATACGGATCAAAATCCACTTTCTTATTAGAATTTTCTTCAATTACCTCTATTAAGCCGTATTTGGAGCTGAATTTAGATAAAGTTGCCTGATGTCTTGGAAATATCCCCCCTCCAATGTCCAAAAACTCAATCTTTGAAAGAAATTGTTTTGAGAAATTGTCTTTTAAATAAGACCCAATCAATTCTATATTTTTACAGTATCTCTTAGGTGTTTCGTTCCATGAGCAGTGAAAATGAAATCCTATTAACTCTAAATTTTTCAATTTTTTAACTGCCTTTTTTAAGTTGTGCAGCTTAATTCCAAACTTTGACCACCTTTGGGTTATTTTATCATCCGAGTTTAGCCTTATGCTTACTCTAAGCTTATCATCGGTTAATTTTTTTATTTTTTCTAATTCGTCTTCGTTATCGATGTTTATTACGGCTTTGTCTTTGTTTTTGATTGCCAGCCTTAGTTCTTCTATGCTTTTTCCTGGGCTTGTAAACATTATTTTGTTAAAATTCAGTTTTAATGCCAATTGTAATTCAAATAGGCTGCCAACATCTGCGTTAAACCCTGTGCTTTTCAATGACTTAATCAGGTAAGGAAGATCGTTTGATTTAAATGCGTAATAAAATTCAGAATTTGGTATGTATTTCCTAAAGGTTTGAATAAAAAAGACAGCCTGCTTTTTTAATTCCATTTCATCTAAGATGTATTGCGGTGAGCCAAACTTCTTGACTGATTTTGTGAATTGCCTTTTTCTTTTGAGCGCCTTTTTAATATGAGGAGTATAATAATGTTCACTGCTATTTTCTATTTTTTCTCTCCAAACTTTTTTAATTATTTTTGAGGCTTCTTCCCATTTCATTTTAATTCTTCCCTATAGATTGAGCTTATTTCTTGTTTTAGATTGGTTGGAATAGAAAAAGCTTCGTGAATTTTAAAGAATTTATTGTAAAGCTCGTCTTCTCTTTGTTTTGCTTCATCCAAAAATCTGTTCTTAAATTCATCGATTAAGTATCCTGTGCAATGGTTTTTATAAGCGAGGTAAAAAGCAAATAATTGTTCGTCCCTCACTGCTTTTGGTTTTTCATAAATCCTATCAGGCGCTTCATTGAACAAGGGATATAGTTTCTCTTGTTCCTTGCCAAAAAAATCTCTATTAAAACTTATATTTTTTGGGTCTATCCCGTTTGCCTTCAAATAAAGAAATGATTTAGCGCACATTGGGCAGAGATAGCACCACCTTTCTTTTCTTCTCTTTGACTTTGATAGGCCGCAAGACATCTGATATTTTGCAATTTCCGGGTATCTGTTAAATAATACCCTAACCTCTGCAATGTTATAGATTGGCTCTATCAGGCTGGTAATCTTTACTTGGTTATTGGTTAGTTCATTAAAGAATTTGTTTTGCTCTTTCATCCATTCACTGCTTTGTTCATATGACGGGTATACTTTGAAACCTTCTGCATTGATAAAATAATCATTGAAGTTCTGCTCGTTGCCAAACAATATGTATTTGGCTCTAAATGGGATTGCCAAAGGCAATAACATTGCAGCATAAGCATTCATTGCATTTGCGCCAACTATGCTTTCAGAGCCTGTTATGTTTATCCTTTTGTAATTAGATATATTATCCATCTCATCTGTTACTATATTTATCTTTTCTTGAAACTCTGTTTCAAATTTCTCTATCAATCCAAATTTGTGTTTTGCTTCAATATCCCAAAAATCATGAACCATGACTAATTTAGGATTAAGTTTCAGCTCTTTTGCTACAGCATAAGACAGTAAACTATCTTTTCCAAAAGAGATTCCAAGCAAGGCTGATTCCCCTGCGCTTATTCCATCAATCAATTTTGTTTCGTCATTCTCGAAAGTAATCTTTTTATTATTAAAACGCTCAATTAATTCTTTTGCAGATACCTTGTCTTCTTCTGCTATTCTGGGAATATCACCTATAACTCCTGAGTCTCCTAATTTTTTAAGCAGCGGTAAAGATGAATGAAAGTGGATATCCTTATCTAAGAACATAGCGTATGGGGATATCTTTAGGTAAATAACGTTATCTACAATAGTTTTTTTTGTTTCATTATCTAATCTTTCCCATGTACCTTGAGGGTAAGATATATTAGCACCCTTAAATAAGTCTATTGAAAATCCCTTTTCTGAAATATTATTCTTTATTATCATTCTTTTTTGCTGCGTTTTTTATTATCTTATCAATCAATTCTTTATACGAGTAGCCTTTTGCCTGGGCCATTGCCGCTAACCCTGCATCTTCTGATATATCCGGGTTTGGGTTTACTTCCAAAACATAGGGGTTGTTGTTATTGTCAACTCTAAAATCCACCCTGGAATAATCCCGGCATAACATAAGGTTTGATGATTTTAGCGCTAAGCTTATCAATTTCTTTTTTAGCTCCTCGCCTATATTTGCCGGGCAATTTCTCTTTGTTCCTTTATAATCTATGGAATTTTGTTTCCATTTTGCAGAATAATTTACTATTTTTGGTTTGCCTTCTGGCAAGCCATCAAATGTTATCTCAGATATTGGCAAGACCTCGCCATTGCCTATTATACCAACATTAAACTCTCTTCCATCGATAAATTCTTCTGCCAATGCCGGCTGTTTGTATTCTTTTATAACAAATTTTATCCTTTTCCTTAGATCTTCCTCATTGTTTACTATGGACTCGTCTTTAATGCCAATTGAAGAATCTTCATGAAGTGGTTTAACAATTAATGGAAATTGTAACAGCTTCTTTATTTTTTCATCTCCTGTTTTGAAAACCTGGAATTTAGGTGTAGGGATATCATGGTAGGTTAGTATCTTTTTTGCCCTTGCCTTATCAAGGCACATAGATAAGCTGAGATAGCTTGAACCTGTGAAAGGTATCTCTAAAATATCCAAAATAGCCGGTAAATGAGGCTCTAGCTGAGGATCTGAGAAGAAACCATCATCACATAAATTAAATACCAAATCAATGTCTTTTTTGCCTTTCCTAAGTTTTTCAAATAAGTCTAAATCAACATAATATTTAGTTACATCGTGGCCTAGTTCCCTTAGTGATTTTATTACTGATTCTGCATCATCATTAGTTTCGCGGCCTTCCCAGTCTTCATGGTAATGGCCTGACATTTCATCTCGTTTGGTGAATAAGACTGCTATTCTCATTTTATTTTCCATCTTTCTATCGCTGATTTTAAGACCTCCCCAATCAATTTTTCATAACTCCAACCTGCAGCGTAAGCTGCTTTTGGCAATCTAGAGTTTTCTTTAGGGTCTTTCATAAATCCAGGCAGTGCGTTTACTTCTAAAACATTTGGGACATTATCCTTATCCAATCTTATATCAATCCTGGACCAGTCTTTGCAGCCTAGCGCCTTAAATGTTTTAAGTGCTGTTTCTTTTATTTTGTTTTCTAGTTCCCGGCTTAGTTTTGCTGGGCATTCCAATGGATCTAGCCCTTTTTTAGGATTGTCATAAATCCACTTTGCCTCATAAGAATCCATTGGATGAATTCCTTCAGGCAGATCATCAAACTTAATCTCAACAATTGGCAAAACAATCGGATTGTTATAACCAATAACAGAAACAGTAAATTCTCTTCCATCTAAGAATTCTTCAACAATTACTGGCTGGTTATATGCTTTGGTTATTTTCTTGATTATTTTTTTTAATCCTTCTTTGTTATTAACCAAGTTTTCGTTAAATAATCCTTTTGAAGAGCCTTCTAACAAGGGTTTTACTAAAAGCGGGAAGTCCATGTCTTCCAGTAGATCAATATCTTCTTTGTCAAAAACCTGAAATTTTGGTGTTGGAATATTAGTTTCCTGCAGTATCTCTTTTGTCTTTGCTTTGTCTAATGTGTTTATTAAAGTTTGGGAGCCTGCTGCTGTGAATGGAATTTCAAGTTCCCCGCATATTCTTGGAACTAAAGATTCTCTTTCTGCCCCTTCCAAGCCTTCTGCAACATTAAAAACTAGATCTATATTGCTTTTTTTATTTTCTAGAACTTCCCTTATGCCTTCTTTAACGTTAATTATTTCTACTTCATGATTATTTGCCTTGATAGCATCTGCTAAATCATTTATTGTTTGCCTGCTATCAAACTCTGCATATTTCTCTTTATCTTCTTCCCTAATAATTTCAGGTTTTAGGCTGCATGTTAGTGCTATTTTCATTTATTACCCCTAAAAAATATCTTGTTAACACATATATAAACATTTTTATTTAATGCAAGAAAAACTTTAATTTCAAAAATACGAATATGATATATAATCCGATTAGCACTAATCCTTCTTTTTTATCTTCTTTGCCTATACACATATTTCTCCTGAAAAGTATGAAAGCGAGTATAGACGAAACAAACCAGAATGGAATGTCAAAAAATACCAGGTTTTTTTCAATATTTAATCCGACAGCGCCGGCAGCAACTGCACCAATCGGCAATGCAAACATTATATTAGTAATGTTGCTGCCAATTAATGTTCCGATTGCTAAATCCCCTGCTTTTTTGAATATGGCTCTTACTGCTGTTGACAACTCTGGCAAGCCGGTTCCAACTCCAATTATCATTACACCTATAAAGCTGTTTGCAACACCCCACGTATCTGCTAACTTTAATGCGGAGCCTACGACTAAATCAGAAGCGAATATCAAAATTCCAATGCCCAACCCAATTAAAGATACATTTTTAAAAGTGCTCTTGGTACTGCTCCCATCTAGTTTTGTTAGTTCGACAAAAACCTTGCCAATAAATTTCTCATCCTTGGCTGCATAATATAGATAGATAAGGTATATGAAAATTAATACGGCGCCACCAACTATATTAATGTTAAAATTGATTAGTGAAAGTATAAAGACAACAACTATTGATGACAAGATCACCAAACCTTCCCTTTTCAATAATTTTTTTGTAGCATACATTGTTCCAAATAAAGCAGTAAAGCCTAAGATAAATGTTATTTGAGCTATAGACGAGCCGATATTTGTTCCAACAGCTATCCCTGAAGCATCTATACCTGCCCTTACCTTTAATCCAGAAAAAAGGCTAGTCATTATTTCAGGTATAGAGGTTCCTATTGAGATTATAGTTAACCCGATTAATGTATGAGATATCTTAAGCTTTTCAGCAATATTTTTTGCACTTTCAACTACATAACCTGAACCAAAATAAAGGCCAATGATTCCCACTATAAGGAAGATTAATGGAGTCATGGTTTTGGGTTAAGAATTTGAGATTATATAAACTTTATGATTGACAGAAAGCATAGGGGTTATGAAATTTACTCTACTATTATTGTTCCCCTCATAAAATCCCTGCCTTTATAGAGAACGTCAATGTAAGTAAATGTTCCTGTTTTATTAAATGTATGCGAGAATGTTTCCCCATAATAGAATATTGGGCTTCTGAATTCATTTGAATGAGCAGCAATGTAATGCTTTGTTGATTCGTCTGATTCCCAGGTATCTTCATGTTTCCATATTACTGTTTCTCCTTTTTTAATGGTTAATTCCTGAGGATCCAGTTTTAGGTCTTTTATTGTTATAATATATGATCCAGCTGGCAGTTCTGTTTCTTCGCTTTCATTTGTTACAGGCTCTTCAATGTCTTCTTCTGGAATTGTTTTATTCTCTTCCTGTTGTTTAACAGGTTCCCCAACAACTTCTTCCTGGACAGCTGCTCCGCTTAAGTCTGTAACAACTGGTTTTGTTTTATCTGCATTACATCCACTAATAAGGAGAATTAATATTAATGCTAGCGATATGCTTTTGACCCCCATATTAGGCTATAAATAGGGCTGGCTATTTAAATTTTTCTACTATCGAGTTAGTAATTATGTTGGTATTAAAACATAGTTTTTATATATCCTAATTGAGTTCCTTTTTTTATGAAGTTAATAGCCGATTTACATATCCATTCAAGATTTTCAAGGGCAACTTCTAAACAGCTGAATATTGAAAATTTAGAGAAATATGCTAAAATAAAAGGAGTTAATGTATTAGGAACAGGGGATTTTACACATCCGGAATGGATAAAAGAATTAAAGGGGGAATTAACTGAGGATGGTTCTGGGATTCTAAAGACTAAAACAGGATTCCCTTTTGTACTTCAATCAGAAGTCAGCCTTATCTACTCTGATGGGGGCAAAGGAAGAAGGATACATAACGTTATTTTGGCCCCTAATCTTGATGTTGTAGACCAGATAACTGAATATTTTAAGAGCAAAGGAAGGATCGATTATGATGGCAGGCCTATTTTCAAGATACCTTGTGATGAGCTTGTTGAGTCTATGAAGAAAATAAGTAATGATATTGAGATAATACCTGCGCATTGTTTGTTGCCTGGAACTTATGTGCATTCTAATCCTAAACTAAAAAAAATAGAAGAAATAAAGAAGAATGACAAAGTTATGACTCATAATGGTGAATTTAATAGAGTGTTAAAAACTTATAAACGTTTTTATAAAGGTAAAATCTATAAAATAACACCTTGGTATTTCAGAGAAGGGCTTATAACCACGCTTGAACACCCATTTTATGCAATAAAAAGTTTTAAAAGATGTTCTTGGATTAAAGGAACATGTAAACCCTTATGTTCTCAAAAAGACCATTGTAAAAAGAAATACTATGAAAGCTATATACCTGAATGGGTACAGGTAAAAGATTTAGAGAAAGGGGATTTCATAGTATATCCAAGAATTAAAAAGACCATAGATAAGAGCAAAATTAAAATCTTAGATATTGTTGAAAATCTGCACTTAATAAAAAAAAGCAACAGGACAAAACATATTAGAAATGATATTATTATAAGTAAAGATTTTTGCAGGCTTGTAGGATACTATATCGCAGAAGGATATACAATCCGTAATGAAGCCATTGGATTTAGTTTTAGTAAAAAAGAAGAGGCATATATACAAGATGTTATAAATTTAATGGATGTTATTTTTGGTATAAAACCAACCAAATTTGATGAAAGAAAAGGCAAAGATATTATCTTTTATTCCCATATTTTAAACGGTTTTTTTAAGAAATTGTTTTATTCTGACAAAGAGAAAAGAGCATGGAACAAAAGCATTCCAGAGTTTATGTTATCCTTGCCTAAAGAAAAACAAAATGAGTTATTGAGGGGCTGGTGGAGGGGAGATGCTGGCTATACTGTTTCCCACACTTTAGCTAATCAAATGAAAATAGTCTGTATCAGACTAGGAATTATACCATCTATATCAAAAGATTCTGCTGAAAATTTTAATAGGAGAGGAAAACATTTCATCGGAAAAAGAAAAATATCAACAAATAGAGATACTTTCATTTTCTCAAACCTTTCTTTCTTTGAAGATAAAGAACTATTAAAAGATAAAAGCTTTAAGAAATTTATAAATAAGAAAAATATGAAACATGGATGGATTGATGAAAATAACATTTATTTGCCAATCAGAAAAATAGAAATAAGGGAATATGAAGGGGAAGTGTATAATTTAGAGGTGGATAAAGATAACTCCTATGTAACAGAGTTTGCTACAGTCCATAATTGTTGGACTCCTTGGTTTAGCTTGTTTGGCTCTATGTCTGGTTTTGATTCTGTAGAAGAATGCTTTAAGGATCAAGCAAAACATATCCATGCATTAGAGACTGGATTAAGTTCAGATCCTTTGATGAATTGGAGGCTGTCTATGCTTGATAAGTATAGTTTGGTTTCGTGTTCTGATCTGCATAGCTTCTGGCCATGGAGAATTGGCCGTGAAGCAACAATCTTTGATATTGAACTGGGTTATAAGAATATAATAAAAGCATTGAGGACAAAAGAAGGATTAATTGGCACAATAGAGGTCGATCCTGCTTATGGAAAATACCATTTTGATGGACATAGAAATTGCAAAATTTGCATGAACCCAAAAGATTCTATTAGAATAAAGAATATATGCCCGAAATGCGGGAGAAATTTAACAATAGGAGTTTTACATAGAGTGGAAGAATTGGCTGACAGAGAAGAGGGTTTTAAGCCAGATGGCGCAAAAGAATTTTCTTCTTTAATTCCTTTATCAGATATAATTTCAACTTTGATTAAATCTCCAGTTGCCTCTAAGAATGTATGGAAGATTTATAATGATTTGATTAACAAGTTTGGAGATGAATTGAAGGTTTTAATGGAAGCAGAAAAGGAAGAATTGGTAAAAGTTGTTGATGAGAAAATAGCAGATGCTATCATTAAGAATAGAAAAGGTGAGATAATTGTGCAGCCTGGTTTTGACGGCGAGTATGGAAAACCTTTGTTTTCTGAAAAAGAAAAAGTGGAAAGTAAAATAAAACATAAAATTGAGCAAAAAGGGCTGAATGACTTCTAGCTTTTCTCGTCGATTAAACGAAAGATTTATATATAACCTATCTTTTATTCTCGTCTATAAGTGTTGATAAGTTAAGACGGGGGGTTTCCAGGTCTTAGATAAACTAAAAAACAGGAGGTAGATTAAAAAATGGCACAAACAGTAGCAAAAGTAGGAGTTAAGAAAAAGGTTGGATATCTATATTTTGTAGATAAGAAAGGAAATGTAGCCTGCGCAAAGATGGCAAGAGGAAAGAAAAAGGGAAAAGCCAAGATTGAAGTTGTAGCAAAGGTAGGCGTTAAGAAAAAGAAAGGTTTCCTATATTTCATAGACAAGAAAGGAGACATTTCCTGCGCAAAGATGGCAAGAGGAAGATAATTCTCTTTTTTTTCTTTTTTTATATTTTATAATTGCTGTAAATCCCATGTGATAATGCAACAGTCATTATTATAAATAAAAGAACAAGCAAAGCAAGTTTTCCATTACTTTCTTCCAGATTAGCCATAACTGCATTGCCTGTCAAAGGCAAAGGCTCTTCTTTAACAAGAATAGTGCCTCTACCTGATTTAGGGAAAACACCATCAAAATAACTATGAAGCCCTTCGCTGGTAAATGTAAAACTATAGGAATCTCCTGGTTCCAATCGAGGCCCATAGAATAACCTGTCATAGGCTACTACCTTATGAGGCACATTATCCTTATTAACCCACGTAACTGTGGTGCCTGTAGAGATTATTATATCCTTTGGATTAAAATTAAAATCTTTTATCTCGATGCTAACCTGCCCCATACTCTTGGTTTCTGGCTCTTCCATTATTGGTATGTCTTCTGTTTCTTCTGGTATTACCTCTTCCGGCTCTATTATCTCTTCAGCCATAAAACTCTTTTCTTGTTTCTCTTCTTTTGAACTTGTAAAAATGTAAAGCCCTAAGAGAACTATGATTATTACCCCTAATACTATAAAAAGCCCATTTGAAAATTTTGGTTTCATATTATGCTAATATTAATACACATATAAATATGTTGTGATTTAAAAAGAAAAAAAAGAAAAAATTAATTATTCTGTTACGGTTATAATCGCACTTTTCTTTGAAAGTATATCGAATATTCTTACTGTTCCCACTTTATCAAAAGTCACATCATATCCTGTTCCTTCTTCTATAGCAGGTACTGTCTTTCCATCAACAGTCAATTGATGCCTACCTTCAACTGCCAATATTGTTAATGTTGTTCCTACAGTTACTTCCAATTCAGCTGGATCAAAACCTGCATTTGTCACAGTCATATCTCCTGTAACGGGTTCTGCTTCCACTGGTTCTTCCGGCACTGCTGGTTCTTCCGGCACTGCTGGCGGCGTCTCTGGAACTGCTGGTGGTACTTCTGGTGGTGCTGCACATCCAACTAAAAGAACTATCATCAAAAGTGCAACAACATATGCTGTTTTCATATTTTCACCTCACTATTTTTATTGTATAAGATACTTTGATTTTTAATATTAGCCTGCTTATTTATATATCTTTTGGTTTTTGCGAAGCAAAAAACAAAGCTCAGAAAAGCTTTTAGCTTTCCTGTTGTTTTGGTTTTTGCGAAGCAAAAATATTTTCCTTTAACCATTCCTTTCTTACGTACTTATGCTCCCCTAGTTTAAGATCAAGAGCTAAGTTACCAATAGCTATTCTCTTAAGGTTAAGAACAGAATAACCAATTTTGGCAAAAAGGTCCCTGATTACGTGTTTCCTCCCTTCATGTATTGTTAAAATGATTTGCTCTTTGTTTTGTTTCATGCCAAAAACATTGACTTTTCTCTCTTCTAGAGAGATTCCTTTTCTTATTCTTTCACCGTCATTTTTCCTTAAAGCCCGGTTTAGAGTGATTAAGTATGTTTTTTTTACATTATAACTGGGATGCATTATACTGTTAGCAAAATCTCCGTCATTTGTAAGTATCATAAGTCCCTCACTAAAAAAATCAAGCCTGCCAACAGGAAATATTTTCTCCTTTGGGTTAATTAAATCAATAACTGTCTTTCTTCCCTTGTCATCCTTTACGGTGCTTAGAATTCCTTTTGGCTTGTTTAGTATAATATAAACCTTTTTTTGCACCTTTATTGGCTTATTGTTAATTGTTATTTTGTCTTTTTTAGGGTCTGCTTTATCCCCTATGGTCATTGTCTTTCCATTTACTTTTACTAAGCCTTTTTTGATTAGTTCTTCAGATTTTCTTCTAGAAGCGATTCCTGCCTGGGACATTATTTTTTGGAGTCTTTGGATCATGATACCATCCTCTTTATTAGTTCTTTTGGATTATTGTTGTATATAATATTCTTGCTTTCTCCATTTTTATCACATACTTCTGCTATTTTTGGGAGCAGCTCTGTTAATGGGCCTGATCCTTGCAGGACTCCGATCTTTTTGTTTTCATTGAAAGCTATTGTGAATTCATTCAATGTTCCTATCTGGCCCCCTATGATTATAACAGCATCTGCATTTTGGATTAAAGGAAGGTTTCTGCCAGGAATTCCCTTTCCTGTAAAAATATATTCTGCGTTTTCTTCGATTGGAAAGTTGTATTTAGAAATGTGTTCTTCTTTATTACTGGCAGGCGAGTAACATATTACTTTTCCGTTTTCTAAAATAGCGCCTCTTAAAGCCGCATAAGGGTTGCCTTTACAGCCTCCTGTCAATAATATATTGTTAGACTTAGCTATTTCCCTACCTATCTCTTTAGCTTTTTCTAGAATTTCCTTGTTTTTTTCAGAACCTGAGCCGCAGAGTGCGATTTTCATCTTGATATTGTTAAGGTTTCGATTATTTAAATTTAACTGCAGGAAACTATCTCCTCAGCCTGATTATGATTACTCCTATTAGGAATATGATTAGAAGGAGTATAACCAAAAGGGCTATGCTTAACATCAAAATTGTGGGCTCGCTGTTAAGTATGTATTCTATATTGCCTGCCCCTGATTTTTGAATTGGGTTTCCGACTGTATCTGCAAGGCCAGGAGGCAAAACTTTTACTGAAACACGGTCTTTCTTTACCTGGCCGCAATCCTTAACATCAATGTTAACCTTTTCTGAAGCCTTATTGCTGCCGTATATGACATTCACCTCTATAGGGTATGTCCCTGAAACTACATCATCGGGTATGCCCAACCTGAAAGTTTTCCTGTATTCTGCATCATCATCTTCGCCTTTGCCTAATTCGATTCCTTTTTCTTCAATTTTTATTCCCATATAGCTGTTTTTGATTTCTATATCTGCTTTTTCATCATCTCTCCCAAGGTTCAAAATCTCTACATCAAGGCTGGAGCTCCTGATGCAGGAGACTGTTGAAGGCGACAGATAAGCTTTTGTGATCTTTACTTTGTGATTATCTTTTTTAACTTCAAGCTTTAAGTTCCATTCAGCAATATGAAGGTTATTATCCGCATCCCTTCCTTTTAGGCTTATCTTTACATCATAATCGCCATCATCAATTTTTAATGGGAGCTCGAAATCAATACCTGCTGTTCCTGTGCCTTGAGAGCTGATTGTTGAGATGGTGTCAGTATCATCATCTATTTTATTGATATCAACTTCCACATCTATGTTTTTTATTTCCTTATCAAATTTGTTTTTGACTGTAATTACAAATTCAACATCAGACTCTTCTTTTGCCTCTTTGCCTATCTTTTTTCCATCAGCTGTTATCTTGTCTGAACTGCTGTCAACCTTTACATCTACTTCTGTGATTTCAAGGGTCTTATCATAAGTTATGTAAGAGAGAGGGATGTTTGGAGGGGGGGTTGGAGGCTGCTCTCCTCCACCGTTTCCATCATCGCCATCAGTCGGCGGCGGGTTAGGAATCCATGATGCGCTTGCTAAAAGAGACAGAGTAAGCAAAATAAAGAGCATTATTGCAATTGTTTTTTTCATCATATTTTCCCCCTATGTCTGGATGATTTAATCATTTAAATAACTTATGTAAGTTCATCACCATCAAAATGCCAGTTGGCATTATTCTTTGCCTTAACAAAAATGCCTATTCCTGGCTTTAAGGTATTTAATGAATTTAGCTGAGCTGATTTATCCGGATTAAATGTTTTCCATTCTCCATTTTCAAATGCTTCTACTGATTCGATATTATTTATGACGTTTTGGAAGAACAATTCTATACCTTTTTCTTCTTTTAAAGGATAATTTATCAGATTCAAACCATGATTTATGCTGTAATCCATATCACTAATCCTATTTCCTGTTATCAGGATTGATTCTGGACTTGATTTTATCCAATAGGCATGAGAATAGTTTATTTTATCATTTTCATCCATCTCTTTCCATACATTGTTTTCAAGATGATATAATTTCTTTGAGCCGAATATATCAGATATTGTTTTATCTGAGGTTAAAGGCATTGAAATCAGATTCCATCCATCGGCTAAATTGAGGTTAAATGTTTCTTGGCCCATGTGGTATTCACCATCAAAATACCATTGGGCATTGTCCTTTATTCTTATTAAAATTCCCATCCCAGGTTTAATCAAAAAATTATTTGGCTTTTTTGGGTTAAATGAGCTGAATTCTGGATTGTATATGTATACTAGTTCAATATCACCCATAACATCTGCAAATAATTCATTTACATATTTTTCCTCCAAGCTTGGATAACCGATTATGTTCCACCCTTCTATCAAGTCTAATGAAGCGTAGGATGCTGCTTCATCATCAACTAATATTGAGGCATCCTGGTTCATCTCTATCCAGAATCCGTCTGCTTCTGAAAGTTTGTCTAGATTTGAGTTTGTAATATCTGATTTATCATATATATAATAAATTCCTTGCTTTAAAGCTACTATTTTCTCATATTTACCATTGAATAATTTTATTATTTCATTAATGTTTTCATCTTCTATTTTTGGCAATGAAATTAAATTCCAACCATCTTTTAAGTCAAGCTGGAAGGCTCCCTGGCAGTATGGATCATCCATATCAACATCCTTGTCGCAGTCATCGTCTATTCCATTATCGCAGATTTCATTAGCGCCAGGGTTTATGTTTGGGTTATTATCATTGCAGTCCTGTTCGCATTCTGTGTCATAATGGTCATCATCCTTGTCTGTTATGATGTTGTTATATGATGTACATTCATTTTGAGTGCATGTAAAATATGGATTGCATGTATTGTCTGCATCGTGATAATCTCTATAGGTTCCTGAATAACACATATCCAGATGGTCGCATTCTGTTGGTGAGCAGTCATCATCTATGCTACATCCTGCTGCACGTATAACTGCATCATCTGTATCGGTCCAGTCACTGTTCTGAGTATCATCTTCACCACATTTTGTGTTTGGTTGCAGGTTGAAACCAAAAACACCCCTTATGGCGTGTTGCCCTATGTTGTTGTCTAGATTAAAGATTGTAGATAATTTCTGTAAACCTTGAGCTGGGCATACAGTATTATCTTTCACTTGCCATTGAGGATAGTCTGCATCATTAGAATAAACAAAATTAAGCTTACCCAATGTATTGCTGCAATAAACCCATATATCAACCTGGATTGTATCGCCAATCTGGAAAAAGCTGTTGTTTAGGCTAGTAATTGTTATATTTTCTATAGATTCATCCTGTAAATAAGTTCCTTTTGTGCCATCCTCACAGCCATCTATTGTGTTTGGAGCATTAAGTTCTGGTGTAGTGAGGTTATCTTTTGAGCTTATTAAAGCTGAGGAAGCAGTACAGGGTGAATTAACACAGTAAATAGCTGCTTTTCCTGTTTGGAATTGTGTGTATTGGTAAGCCTGTGTATCATGGGCATCGAACAAGGAATCCTCGACATCAGGCGGCATTCCAAAGCCAGTGCAGCTGTCCACAGAGCTTAACTGCGCATATCTAAGGTTGTAGGGGCCGTTTACCTGGTTTCTGTATAGTGTGGTGCCTTTAAATCTCATTTCGTAATTTTGGGTTCCAGTTGGAATATTTTTACAGTCATTAAATTCTATAAAGTTTCCTTCAGAATCTTCTAATCTGCCATAGATCATATGCGGCTTTGCCTTGTTTATGTTAACCTGCGCATTGATAACTAAGAAATTGAATAATCCATCTGTACCTGTATCCAGGCCATAATCATTAAATGTTCCTGTGAAAGAACTGGCGCTAACACTAGGCAGAATTAATAATAAAAGTAAAAAAAATAATTGTTTTTTCAATTTTGTGCACCTTGAATGCACCTCTTTGTTTTTATGGAGTCCATGGATTGGGTGGTGGCTGTTGCTGGCCTCCGCCTCCTCCGCCAGAGCCGTTTCCGCTTATTGCTTTTGCCACACCAACTGCAGTCACTGTATGAAGTATTGACTCTAAAGGACGATTAACTACTTGATTTACCAAACCTTCACCGGCAACTAAAGGATAGTTTAATACTGTCATACCAAGAGCTCCTAAAGAAAATGAAGACGCTTTAAAAGCAGCAACTTGCATATTGCCTTCTCCGCTGTATCTTGCAGGAACAGTATCTCCTTCTTTCTCAACTGCCCTCCTCCAAGATTCTCTAGGAATATCGTAAACTATGTTCTTAGGGAGCCTTATGCCTATGTCAAGAAGGAAATCTACTGGGTAAAGAACTATTCCTTGAGCCATTAAACCTATTTTTCCTTCTTTAAAACCAGCAGCTAGGTAATCATCTATCGCGCCATAATTCCAAGTTACAGCAGCAACCCTTCCGCCAAATGTTTCTGGCGGCTTGCCTTCATATTTGGGAGGCATATAACAACTAGTCTGCGTAAACGGTGCTAAAAGAGCAGCAATTCCCATTGCCACTCGTGTGTAAGGTGGTGCTCTCGAATCTCTTTTCTCCCTTACTTGTTGAACTCTTAAATCGTCTGGTTTATTATATCTCATTTTTCTTCACCTTCATAATTTGTTTTTTGAGCATTACACTCACTAATTGTCTCACCTTTTTTTAAAAATGAAAATTAAAAAAGAACATTTAACCTAAATTGCAGTCACCTGTTGTTTTCACAAAATATGCTTTTCCTGGCTGCATTGCAAGTGTCTGTGTGTAAGCAAATGCAGCTG
>Ga0268276_1002004_pt1 | contig 18367 bp, 15 predicted proteins | sample saktaG_4_FD_190145 | JGI IMG/M metagenome (GOLD analysis project Ga0268276, IMG submission 190145) | Saline water microbial communities from Sakinaw Lake, British Columbia, Canada - sak_2010_1_5_45m | ecosystem: Environmental > Aquatic > Non-marine Saline and Alkaline > Saline ...
ACGTTCTTTATTTCATTGTTTACCAGCAATCCGGTTACCATCAGCCAGGGGTTTGATTACCTGAACATTGTCAAGTGGAGCATGTTCCCATGGGCGATCACAATCGCCATTTCTAATACTTTCCGGGAAACAGGGATCACCAAACCTCTGCTTCGGATCTCGGTTGTGGCAATCTTAACCAATACCGTGTTAAACTATCTGCTGATTTTTGGTTCGTTTGGTTTTCCGGAACTTGGAGTCAAAGGTGCAGGTATCGCCACTTTAATTTCCCGTTTTGTCGAATTGACTCTGATGTTTGTCTTGTTGCTTAGGCGCGGTAAGATTTTTTCGACAAATGTGCTCCAAATCTTTAAAATTGACAAAAAGATTCTTGGGGCAATTGTCATAATGGCTGTACCGCTTCTTTTGAATGAAGCATTTTGGTCGCTCGGACAGACGATGTTTTTGCAGGCATATTCCACGAGGGGAGACAATGCGCTGGCGGCGATGAATATTACGAACGTGATTTCTCAGCTTGTCTTCGTGACTTTTGGAGGAATCGGGACCGGGGTTGCTGTGCTTGTAGGCAATACTCTTGGAGAGAACAATTTGGAAAAAGCCAAAGACAATGCCCACAAACTGATCGCTTTTGCTGTCTTTTTCGCTTTTTTAACCGGAATTATCTTGTTTGTCCTCAGTTTCTTCATTCTCGATCTTTATGATATTTCCGCTGAGACCAGAAGAATAGCAATCTTCGCCATCAGGATCAATGCCGTCTTCATTCCCGTGTATTCTTTTAACGTGGCTATCTATTTCACGCTGAGGGCAGGAGGCGACACCAAATCGACATTGCTGATGGATTCGGGTTACATGTGGGTCGTATCTGTTCCAATTGCTTTTGCCTTGTCAAGATTCACGACTATTCCAGTGACCATGCTGTTCCTTGTAGTTCAAATCTTTGACTTCCCCAAAATGCTGTTTGCCATCTGGCGATACAGAAAAAATCATTGGGTGAAAAACCTAGCCAACAACTCGGGTTTGTTGGAATAAGCTTCACAAAAACTGATATATTTTAGCATTGAATCGACAAAAGCGTCCTGCTTTTGTCTTTTTCTTTTGATATGCTTTAATTTGCGTCTTGATTATAGTATAATTGGAACACATTTATTTCTATTTTTTCAACAATATTATTACTAATTATTGCGGAGGATTATGATGAACGATCGAATTATTCTTGATGTGCATGAAAGGCCAAAAAACGTGTTGGCTTGGATATTCATGAGTTTGCAACATGTCTTTGCCATGTTCGGAGCGACAGTGCTCGTACCGATTCTCACAGGCCTGCCTGTTGGCGTGACATTGATTGCGAGTGGTATCGGAACTTTGATTTACATCGCTTTTACCAAGGCCAAGGCACCGGTATTCCTGGGCAGCTCTTTTGCCTTCATTTTGGCAATTCAGGCATCGACCGTCACTAATCTTGACGGATCAAAAGATTTCAGTGCCGCCTATTTTGGCTTGATGGCGGTGGGTGTTATCTATGTAATCGTTGGTATCATCATCAAGTTTGTCGGCTCTGACTGGATCAAAAGATTGTTGCCTCCGGTCGTGGTCGGTCCGATGATTATGATTATTGGTCTTGTGCTTGCTCCAGTTGCGATCAACAGCGCCGGACTTACTGGTGGAGCGGGATACCAAGCTCCGCTAATTGCCTTGATAACTTTTGTTACAGTAATCATTGCCAGTATCTATGCCAAAGGATTGGTAAAGATCATTCCTTTCCTGGTTGCGATTGTCGTCGGTTATGTGTCTTCATTAATACTCGGTGTCGTCAATCTTAAAGACGTATTTTCAGGTGTTACTTTCTTTATTCTTCCTGATTTTCATCTTGTCGGAACCTATGGTATGAACCTGACTGCAGTCTTGATGTTTACTCCGATTGCGTTCGTGACCATCGCGGAACATATCGGAAACCACACGGTTCTCGGCCAAATTATCGGCAGAGACTTAATCAAGGATCCGGGCTTGGACAATACTTTGTTAGGAGATGGCATCGCAACTTTTGTGAGTGCCGCTTTGGGTGGCCCCGCAAATACGACCTACGGTGAGAACACAGGCGTCGTCGCGATGACCAAAGTCGCAAGCGTCTGGGTTACGGGACTAGCAGCGGTATTTGCGATCTTGTTGGGCTTTTTCGGTTTTATTCAGGCGTTTATCTTGAGCATTCCCAATGGCGTTCTCGGAGGAATGACGATTGTTTTATATGGATTGATCGCCGCAAACGGAGTCAAAGTTCTGGTTGAAGAAAAAGTCGATCTAGTCAATATGAGAAATCTGATTATTGTCGGAGCGATGCTGGTGATTGGGCTTGGTGGAGCATCCATCCAGCTTAACAGTAGCGTGTCGCTCAGCGGTATGAGTTTGGCAGCGCTTGTGGGAATCATTCTGAATGTGATTTTAAATCCTAAAAAAAGGCAGAAGAAACAATTAAACGAACCTGAGAAAATTGAAACGTCATTTTCACAGTGAGGAATTAGCATGAAAGAGAATAATCTCCATTTCACTGATATCAATGAATATATTGCACTTTTTCCCGATGAGATCAAAATCAAACTACAATCGATCCGGGAAACGATAAAAACAGCTGCTCCGGAGGCTATCGAAAAGATTAGTTATCAAATGCCAACTTTCTGGCAAAAAGAGAACCTGGTCCATTTTGCAGCCTTCAAGCATCATATCGGATTCTATCCATCATCAGCTCCGATAAAAGCATTTGCGGATAAATTGACTCTTTTCAAATGTTCTAAAGGCGCGATTCAGTTTGCCTTCGATAAACCTTTGCCCTTGGATTTGATCACTGAAATCGTTCAATATCGTCTCAAAGCTGTGAAAAACAAGTAATTTATTTTCCAGTTTGATGTTTCAGAAAGGAAAATGATTATGAATCATGTTACGAAGAAAGTACTGATTGCAGGCGGAACAGGATTTTTGGGCTACAATGCGACTTTGAAATTTCTGGAACGAAACGTCGAAGTCGGTGTTTTCTGTTTGCCTAGCGAAATCGAACTCGGAGGGTGGTTTCCCGAACAAGTCAGATTGTTGGAGACGGATCTGTTTCGGTTGAGTCAGGCAGAAATCGTCAAATTGATCCAGCCTTTGGGATATGATACCTTTATCTACGCTCTAGGCCCTGACGACAGGGTATTACCAAGACGCCCCGCATACGCTTTTTTTCACGAGAAACTGGTCGAGCAGGCAAAAAAAATCTGTGCAGCTGCCAAACTATCAGGAATAAAGCGCTGCGTTGTTCTCAATTCCTACTACTCTCATTTTGACAGATTACTAGGTCAGAAGCTTTCTAGGCACAATCCGTATATAAAAGTTAGAATCGAACAAGAGGAAGAACTTTGCAAACTTGGAGAAACCGGTCTATTTGACATCATGTTTCTGGAACTTCCGTTCATATTTGGGACCATGCCTCAAAGAAAACCCCTCTGGAAAGAACATTTTCTAGATCATTTCGGGAAATTCAAACGTATCTATTTTCCGAAATGCGGCGGTACCGCAACAATCGATGTTTCCGGTGTAGCAGAAGCAATCGTCGCATGTGCATATAATGGAAAAAACTTAGGAATGTATCCGATTGGCAAACTCAATATTACCTACGAAGAGTTGCTTGGAATCATGCTTGTGGCCACAAAAGATAAAAGAAGAGTGGTTATGATTCCTTCACTCATAGCCGGAATCGGCGGCTGGTTCATGGGCCTAGGCCAAAGACTAAAAGGCAGGGAAAGCGGACTTCATTTTTGTAATATGATGACACATATCCTCAACAAGAAATTTTATATCGATTATGAGACTTTTTCAAATGAACTGGATTACAAATCTTTAGGTTTTACTGGTGGAATTGATGTCATTTCCAGCATCAAGGCGACAATGAGTTCCCTAACCGAATAAACTCTCTGCAAAAAAAATCCGATTATTTTTCGCAAACCGATTCCCCTATCATCCAACTGGTGTATAATGTAAGTGTATTCCCCGTATATATGATTTTAGTGTGTCACTAATTTAAAGAGTCAATGTGTCGGGATTTACAGTATCATTAGCTTGATAGAACAAATATTATAAAGAAGTTCGTCATTAATGTTTGATTTCGCAATTCTTTTTTGATTCGATTTTGAAAGTAATCACGATATTTTTTGTTAAATTGCTTGTGCTTTTATATATGGGGAATACACCAATTTTCAATCGTTGCCTGCGCTGTTTTTCTGTCGCGGGTTTTTTCATGGCTTCTTTCTTCAAGATTAGGATACATTGACCAAAAGGTGTTTACCAAGAATATAAATTATAGTATAATTGCTAGTAAAGACAATTGACAGAAACGAGGATATTGAATAGATGAAAAGCAAAGACTTGATCTGGATTCTGATCATTGCGTCAATTTCGTCTCTGATCATAATTCCTGCGACTAGGGCTGCATATGAAACTTTCACAGACTCAATGCCGTATCTTTCCGGATTTCTCAAAACCGCAATTTTGGCAACGATGGGAGAATTACTTGCCAAACGAATTCAGACCGGCAATTATTTTTCTGTCAAAGGTCTTGGATTCAGAGTATTGATTTGGGGATTTCTTGGAATGGGATTTGTCCTGGCCTTCAAAGTCTTTTCCCAAGGAGTCGCTTCGGCACAGGCTTCTTTATTATTGCCAAGCCTTGCCTCAGACGGATTTGGCGCGAGTCTTTTAACTGCATTTCTGATAAGTTTGATAATGAATTTGTTTTTCGCTCCCGCATTTATGCTTTTTCACCGCTTCACAGATACTGTTATCGATCTAGGAGAAGGCAAATTAAAACAAATCTTCAGAGTTAGCTTTGCTAAAGTGATTGCCACAATTGATTGGAAATATTTCTTTGGCTTTGTCATTCTTATAACTATTCCCTGTTTCTGGATTCCTGCACATACGATTACATTTCTGTTACCGGAAAACTACCGGGTTTTGATGGCTGCGTATCTATCTATCGTTCTGGGATTGATTTTATCGCTATCAAAACGCACACAAGCAAAAAAGGAGAAAAAAATATGAATATACTGATTGTTTTTGGCACAAAAACCGGCACGACTGAAAATTGCGCCCATAAAATCAAAACAGAAATCTTGGATGCAATTGTTGATGTTGTCGATGTCAAGAACATAAATAACTATGATCTGAAAAAATATGATTCCATTGTTCTGGGCTCGTCTCTGTATATGGGTAGAATCAATAAGAGAATGCGAAAATTCATCAAGAAGAATCATAGTTTGTTATTGGAGAAACACCTGCACTTTTTTGTCTGCGGCATGGCCAGAGGTAAAGATGGAATCGATTTATTTGAAAAACAAGTCGATAGGGATCTTGTGGAACACGCAAAGCAAATAAGGCAACTTGGATTTGAATTGCATTACGAGAGAATGAATCCTCTCTACAGAGTTATCATGAAGAAGATTATCGAGGAATCAAAACCTGAAATAGGCCTTGACGAAGCTGAGATAATTGAGTTTTCAAAGCAAGTTAGTAAGGGTTCCTTGATCTAATCAGCATGGAGATTTTTTATAAATCAGAAAAAACACTTCGATTATGAAGTGTTTTATTTTGGAAATCATCATTTTCCGATTGCTTTCCTGAAAAAAATAATTGCAAATCAGATCCTTGCGACACCAGAATTGATTGCCGCAGTTTTAACTGCCTCGGCAACTGCCTGATGAACTTTTTTATCATACGCATAGGGAATGATATAATCGCAGACTAAGTCTTTTGGAGAAACCATTGATGCAATCGCTTTCGATGCAGCCAGCATCATTGCCGTATTGATATCGGAAGCGCGCACGTCTAAGGCGCCTCTGAAGAGCCCTGGAAATACAAGCGCATTGTTGATTTGATTTGGATTTTTTGAGCTTCCGGTGCCGACAACGTATGCACCAGATGCCAAAGCATCCTCTCTGGATATTTCAGGAACAGGGTTGGCAAGCGAGAAGACGATTGGCAACATGTTCATACTCTGAACCATTTCTTTTGTAACGCAATTTGGTCCGGAAACGCCGATGAAGACGTCAGCGCCACGGAATGCATCGCGCAACATTCCTTTTTGCAGTAATGGATTGGTTTTTTTTGCGACTAGCTTCTGGAATTTATTCAGATTTACATCGTCACTACAGAGAATCCCCTGGCGGTCACAGACTAGCATGTCTTTAACGCCAGAATCAAGCAGAAAGTTTGCGATTGACAAACCTGCGGCTCCGGCGCCATTGATGACCACTTTGATATTGTTTAGATCTTTCTTCGCCAGTTTCAAGGCATTGATGAGTGCTGCAAAAACGACGATGGCAGTTCCATGCTGGTCGTCGTGAAATACGGGAATATCCAGAATTGCTTTCAGTCTGGTTTCGATTTCAAAACATCTTGGTGAAGAAATATCTTCAAGGTTGATACCTCCAAAACTCCCTGAAAGCAAGGCAATTGTCCTAACGATTTCATCCGCGTCTTTTGTTTTTAGGCATAAGGGAAAAGCATCCACTTCTCCAAACGCCTTGAAGAGAACGCACTTGCCTTCCATGACCGGCATACCTGCTTCCGGACCGATATCGCCCAGTCCCAAAACCGCCGTACCGTCCGTGATGACTGCAACCAAGTTATGTCTTCTCGTGTAGACATAGCTCAGATTGACATCCTTCTGGATTTCCAAACAAGGTTCAGCCACGCCCGGAGTATATGCTAAGGAAAGATCTTTGCTGTTGGAAACATTGACACGAGGAGTAATTTCGATTTTTCCTCGTACTGATTCATGTAATGCCAGTGCTTCTTTTTTTATGTCCATAAATCCACCTCGAGACAAAATATTGATTTGTTTGATGTATGAAAATCAGAAAAATACAGTACTTATTATATTATACATAGTTCAATTTTGTAAGAGACAAATCACAAGAAATTCGGAGATGTTGTTTTTATGGGAAAATTATATCATGGAATACCTTGCATTTGAATAGCCATCGTGATATGATTTTATACGATATAATTTGAATTTCAAAGTAAATTGAGGAGACATTCTATGAAAAGGAACTCGCTTGTTGTTTTGTTAGTATCAGTAGTTGGCTTTTTCTTAAGCTTATTTGTGTTATTCACTCCGATTCCGAAGAATTCTTTGGATGGATTCAGCGCTGTTGAGGCGGCTTCGTATATCGAAGCGATCTCACGGGATCCGCATTCGGTGTTCGACCCTGATGCGCATGAAGAAGTGCGTCTTTATCTCAAAGACCAACTGGAGACTTTTGTCGGCAGTGACAATGTTGTAGAAATGAACTATACAGCCTCTGAAGTCGGAGGCGACACGGAATATGACATAAGCAATCTTTTGGCTACCATTCCTGGCACTAACAGTACCGGTACCGGTATTTTGCTTGTCGCACATTATGATTCACGCGGACATATCGGACGAAGTGGAGAACTGGGAAGATCATACGGCGCAGCCGATGATGGCTACGGCTTGGCAACCCTTTTGGAAATAGCGAGACTTTACGGTCAAGATACCACACTTGAGAATTCAATCTACATTCTAATTACAGATGGCGAGGAAACCGGTCTTTTCGGAGCGGATATGGCCGCAGAAGAAGCTTTCATGGACAAAGTGGGATTTGTTATCAATCTGGAAGCCAGAGGCGTTGACGGGGCTGCATACATGTTTGAAACGAGCACCAACAACGACAAGGTCATCGATTTTTACAAACATGCCGATTTGCCTGTATCATACAGCTTGGCGACTGCAGTATATACGGTCATGCCAAACAGTACTGATTTCACTGAATTTTTGGCCGCAGGAAAACAAGGAATCAATTTCGCGGTTCTCAAAGGACTCTACAACTACCATACTCCTTTTGACAATTATACGGCTATTGATCTTAGTTCAATCCAGCACTACGGAAGCCAAGTCGTTCCGTTGGTGGAAGAGTTTGTGACAAATTCGGATTATTCCGATGTCAATTACTTTGTTAGTGATACCAATCAAATATTCTTTACCATTTTCCCGAATGTGTTCGTTGCCTATTCAGAGACTTTAGGAATCGTCTTGAATCTTGTCTTCTTGCTGGTGTTTGCAGGATTAGTGGCATATCTCGCTTGGAAGAAAGAACTGGCACCTTTGAAAGTCTTGAAATATGTCGGATTCATCTTCCTTGCATTAGTGATATTTGCAATTGCCGGTCTATATATCAGCAAGCTGATCGCTTTCCTCGGTCAAACGACCTGGTCGCTGACATATGTTAGGATGAACGGAACGGAAATACCCACGCTTGCCATAATGCTCGTAACGCTTTTGTTCTTTGGCTGGCTGTTAAAAAAGAAAGTCGGAAAAGAAGATTACAAAGCCGTAATGTTGGCTGGTATCTTCGTCAACTTGCTGCTATCGACAATAACCGGATTCGTACTCTCCGGAGCATCATTCTTATTTTTTATCCCGGCACTATTGGGATTGTTAAGTTTGATAGTGATCACATTTGTCAAAAACAAAATCGTGCAACATGTGGCTTTGTCGCAAAACCTGTTTTGGAATTTCCTATTATTGATTCCGATTGTCTATTCGCTTTTCCTAGCTTTGACAGTCGGGGGATTGTTGGCGCTGCTTGTTATCGTGATCATTGATATCAGTGTTGTGCTTCCTTCCGTTTTTATTCAACTTAATGCCTAATCACAAGTATTTATTTTCTTTAGGAACAGGAAATTTCCTGTTCCTTTTTTGTTTATATATATAAAGAACCGGATTGATAAATTTGGCCATATTCCTACTTTCATTGGCAAAAGCCACTCTATAATGTCATTAATAGATTTGAAACTAAGTTTGATTATACGCCTACAGACAAATATTCTCATTTTTTGTGAGTTATATTTGATAGAATGATTGACCAAAGTGAAAGAAAATGCTAAACTTTTCATAAAAAGAGAGGTGGATTCCATGAGTTTAAAAGAAAATATTGATAAAGAAAAAACTGACTTAATTAAAAACAAAAAGCCTTATGAAACTGCTGCGTTTATCATTTTTGCCGTGCTGTTCTTTCAACAAATCGCTTTTTTGCTGTATCGTGTCATAGACTTTTTTGTTGACATGGCAGATTCGACCATCACCACGGCATATTTTTCGCAAACAAGTTTGACGACTCCTGTATTTTTTGGTCGCATCATCAATATCAGCGCGAGTAGCGTCGTTGTCTTGTTATTGGCAATCGTTATGCTTGTGCTTTGGTACTATCTCATCTATCGGCTTGTTTTCCGGTATTGCGCCAAAAATGGTTATGCTAAGTGGACTTGGACGGCACTTGTCGTATTCGGGCCGACGATTTTTTTGATCCCGCCATATATCATTTTTGCAGCATACGTTTTCAGACCACATCTGTTCCGTTTCATCAAACGCGCTGTGCAAGAGTTCAAGGAATACGACAAGGACAAACCGCTTCCCGAAGAAACCAATTAGTTATCTTGAACTTACAAAATCAAGCAGGTCAATAATTTGGAGCATATTTGATTCTCCTTATATTTATTTGAGTTACAAACAAATTCGACAGGCATTTATCTGATGAAAACAAGTTATTAATAAAAAAGCAAGTTTGGATTATTGACCAAACTTGCTTTTGTTTTGATTAGTTTCCTGCAATCTGAACCCGGTTCAACTTGATTAGTTTGGGACCGATAAAACTGTCGTTTTTTTGCAGTTCTATTGAAAAATACATATCCGTTTCTACGGTCTTGGCATCTCCTGAAATACTTCCCAGGGTCACGGGAATGTCATTTTTACCGTCATGGTAGATTCCCAGTCTTATTTCGCCACCGAAATTTCCGGTCATGGGATCCATCTGGAAATCTGAAAAATTCAGCAATTCAAGATAGATGCCCTGTTTCAGTTCCGCAATCGACTTGGAACCATTATTGACTTCAAGATTGAAAATTTCTCCCGTAGGTACTATCTTCAGGTAATCGGCATATCGTTTCGAGGTTGCATAAGTTAGTAATTTCCCATTTTCAATGATATTGGCATTTTTGATAAAAACACCGTCAGTGTCATAGTAATAGTTGTGTGATGAATTGGGGATGACCGGTTTCATGGTGATGCTGACTTTGTCGCCTGTGATTTCACCTGCTTGGACCATGTCGCTTATTCTTGCGGTGGAAATGCCTTCATAGGCCATTTTGCCTGATGCTTTCGCTCGATAATAGGAGAAGAACGTATCAACTGCCTCGCCGGTGAGAATTACAGGAATAGAGCCAACACTTGGCAAGGGAATTGCTTTTGTCCGCAGGCTCGCCTTAATCAAAGCATCTTTCACAACTTCTTTGATCCATTCGGGATCGTAATCGCTAAATCGGAGGAAGTCGAAAAGTTCAATTTCTTCAGTTTCGCCTTTGGCTTCAGTGATCAGCTCGATAAGTCCGTCTACAGAATCATAACTTTTGTCGAGTCCAAGTGAATTGATGAGCCGGATGTGGTTCTTGTTGATGAAGAATTCGACAGAATTGATGTAAGCTCCGGATAAATGATCCATTTGGTACAAATCTCTCACCAAATTCGAGATATGTTTGATTGCTTCGCCTTCATTGAATTTCGAATTGATACGAGGAGCAGTTTCTGTTCCTGGAGCGACCAATTCATAATACTCGTTTTTAACAAATGAGGCAGCCAAAGCAGCAGAGTCGATTTTTTCTTCCATCTCTTTCAAAGACATCGTTGGAGACAGTTTTACCGAGCTCGACCCTTTGAATTTGACTCCGGAGTGCTCGAAGTTCCGGTAAACCGTGACTTCGATGTGTTTCACTTTTTTGCCTCTGTTCATCTGCAATTCGTCTTTAATGAAGAACAGTTCTGTACTTGAAGTTTCTGTGAGTTTAATTTTGTATTCATCAACGTTTGTTTTCTTGTTTAATAATCCGATTAGTTTTTCCATCATCCTAACCTCCCGACTGCTTTGAGATATGTTCCGCCAGTCGACACCTTGACAGATTCCTTGTAGCCTTTGCCACAGGCGCCTGTGCCGCTGAGTATGATTTTTTGATCTGAAACCATGGAGATTGATTTTAACAAGTCGGGAACATATCCGGTGAGAAGAACCGGGCTGATGATATTGCCGGTCAGTTTTCCGTCGATGATTTCCTTGCCTTTGGAGATTATGCATTGGATTCCCCAGTTTTTCGGATCTTCCATGCCGGAGAAATAGCCTTCAAGCAAATAACCGTTTTTGATCGATTTGATCATGTCTTCGAGCGAATCGGTTCCGCTTTCAAAGAAGGTATTGGTCATTCTGGCATATGCTTTGCGTTCGAAACTCTCTCTGCGCCCGTTTCCAGTCGGGACTGTTCTGAGAATCGTCGCACTCAGAAGATCGCTGATTCCCTGTTTCAGGATACTTTTCTCGATGATCAGGGTATCGGTCCCCAATGTGCCTTCATCGTCAAACAGGTAGGTTCCGACTTCGGTTGCACTCAAGGCTCCGTCATGCATGTTGACTTTATCGCTTGCGATAACTTTGCCGATAAATTCCTCGCCCTTGGCACGGTGTTTGACAAACATGTCCATTTCCACGCCATGGCCGAATGCCTCATGCGCGATTAGACCGCTTACAGCTGGGTCGCAGATAATCTCGTAGAGTCCGGGAGTGGCACGTTTGGCCGAAAACAATTCGATGACACTGTTTGTGACCATGTCAATTTTTGCCTGGGCCTCATCAAAGATTTCATAGCCTTTGAGTCCGCTCAGAGGTTGAAAATCATATTTTACTTCTCCGTCCTTGCGACCGATTGCCACGAATGACAAATTGGTATAGATAATGCTTTGGGAAAGATCCTTTTTGTTGGAAAGGAACACCTTGGAGATTTTAACTTCTTCGTATGCAATCCGGAAATCAACAAAAAACTCGCTTTTTTTCAAACCAGCTTGCATCAATTCGGTCAATTTTCTCAGTTTGTCTTCGGACGAAATCGAAAAAGGATCAATTTCGCATTCACTGTGAAATTCTTGGGTTAGTTTTGATTCGGTGATAATCGGAAAAGTCATTAGTTCAATGTTTGTGTTTTTCAGGGTGTCCAGGTCTGTTTTTGCGACTGCCTTGACCTGACGCTTGATTTCTTCGACATCGTCAAGCGTGTTGAACGAATATTCGCTATAGTTGATGCCATTGTAAACTCGAATCACGAACCCTCTTTCCGACCATTTTGAATCCCCGACACTCGACCCGCTTCTTGAAACGCTATACGTTGAGCCGATGGTATCTGTTCCAAGCAGGCTGACATACTTGAATTCTTTGTCAAGATCTTTTACTAGCGTTTTAAGAATTGGTCTTTGTTCTTGAAGAAACTTACTTAATTCTGTTTTCACTGAAACACCTCGCTTTTATTCAGAATAATTTGCATACAAAGATATTATATCATATCCTTTTAGGATATATTCCGAAAAAATTTTATGATATGAAAAGCAAAATTTACCAATAAAAAACCCGTGGTCATTGTTTATATTTATGTGAAGTAATGAAATTGAGTTCGAAAAGGTCGGCTAAGCTTTATAGAGGAGAAAATTATGAAACAAGTTTTGATGACATTCGTTTTGAGTATTTCGATATTTTGCCTTTGTTCATGCCAATCAGTTGCCTATGAAGATGGTGCCCAGGCAGTAGATGAATTGATTCTGGAAACATCTGATATGAGCGATGAATCGATAGCTCTGGCTCGAGAAGCATATGACGCATTATCATTTCGCGAGAGAAAATTGGTTGAGAATGTTGATTTTTTGGAACTGGTCGAAGCAGTAGAAATTGATGTCTACACCCTCAACTATTACGACAACTTGAAAGAAGAGTTTTTTGACAATCCCGATACATGGTGTTTTAAACCGGATACACAGCAAGATTTATTTGAAAATTATAGTTATCTGACTTTTAATAGTTCGGTTACTGAAATAATCACCACTGCGTTCGCAGGATCAGGAAAGATATATACGGTTGCTATGCCTATTGACCAGGAAACCGTCCACCATGACGACCATCAGTATTATTTTGATGGAACAACACTTTCGATTACACCAAAATGGATTGGACACGATGATCAGATTTACTATGGGTTCATTTTGGCGATGTTTGTCATCACCTCTGATTTGCCAATTGAGATTGAAGTAACTTCCGCGGATACTTTTTTTGAATTCATTACTCATATTTATTATTAAAGGTAGTTTCGATGCCTGAAAGGCATTCTTTCTTGACTGAAATCGATCCGATTTCAGTCTTTTTTTTGCTTGTAGGTCTCGCAAATAGATCGTTTGGGTTGACCTGAGGTTAATTGTGTGTTAAACTCTACGAAATACTTTCTTTACTATTTTAGGAGGACAACATGAGAAAATTATGGCTTTTCATATCTTTGTTAGCCTTGTCTGTTGCGCTAATTGGGTGCGATTTCTTATCGACAATCAACGCTATCAAAGGCCTGAAAGAAGAATATGACACTTATTCGCAATTATATCAAAACGCACAATATTTGGAATTTGCCTCTGAAACTGAATTCATTGTTGTCGAGACAAATATCACAGGCTTGGAATCGATTTCTTTTGAGCTTGACATGAAGTTTGACATAGCATCGGGAGTAACATATCTTAAGCAAATCACTGACGAATTTACCAGAGAATCTGTTATTGAAAGCATAGAAGGAATCCAATATGAGTATGTAATCGAAGACAATGTGGTAACGACTACTTTTTCAAGTGAGAATTCGGATGTTATTCTTGATCGAGAAATTCTTAATTTTGATGAGGGCTTTTCCTTTAGTGATATCGATAACGAACGTAAAACCGAGACCCACACATATGAACTAGATATTGCCCTTGACAAGGTGATTAATCTAGAAAAGATCGCAGAAGTCGTCAATAGACTTAATCTTTTTGAAACAGAAGCCGAGACATTTCCTAATGCCATTGCCCATCTGACGGTAGCTTTCGCAAATACCAACAGTCAAATCGACATGCAAGTGCGACTAGACGACTACCGCCTGGAATTCACTGAGGGGGCCTATGCTGTTTTCTCGGTAACGAACCATACTGTGACAGAAATCCCTGAAACTAATACCATCCCTGATGTGTTTTCAGAAACATACCTTCATAATCCTGCGGAAGAAGTTGGCCTGGCGAGAAAAATCAACTATGCAGGAGACGCTATCCAAGTTCCATACAATAACGGAATAGCCGGATGGATTCAAGTGAAACTAGAACCAGGGTCATATGTGATCTTTGCCAATCAAATGAGTAAAATCTACGAATCATATCTTGTCGATAGTTCAGGTCAAGATGTAGCATATGTTGAAAATGAGACCGTCATAGTGACAATTTCTGAAGCAGGCTCATATTTTATGTATATAAAAGGCAATTCTAGTTATTTGCTGGAAGTAACTTTTAGCAGCATCAACAATTAAAAATACTTATGACATATTCAAAATGACGCGATCAATATTCGCGTCATTTTTTCTATTTTTTTGTCTACGTAGGTTATGTTTTATTCAGGTGCAGAGTACTTAAATAATGAGCCTCCACTGGAAATAATAATTTGACTCGGAACCCCATATCCATAGAAGAGATTTATTTCAAGACTCTGATTGGCAAGAAGATCATTGGACGACAGATTAGAACTTCCTGTCGTGTAGACGCCTCCATAGATTTCGATATTCGTCCTCCGTGTTCCAACTGTAAAATTGTCCGATAGAAAATATCCGTAACCATTCACATTTGTGTTGAAATCAATGTCTTGTTCGGAAAAAACGAACGCCGGTCTGCTTGAGTTTCCCAAGGTTAGTCGTCCGACTGTCGATACGTCTCCCTTTACATACATTGTACCAGAGATTCCACAGGAATTGCTCGAACTCGTACTATTTGTAAAATCACCGTTGACGACTACATTTCCGTAGATAGTTCCATTTGTACTCATTGTCAAATTTCCGTTGATAACCAGCAGATACCCCGAGGGTATAGTAAGATTTTTATTGCTCGCAAGTGTCAGGTTGCCGTTGACATACCAATGACCACTGACCGTCGGATTGGATTGGTTGCTTAATACGGTTGGGGAAACGCTGATATAACTACCAGGAACACCTGTCAGCGAACTAATATAACTCACAATACTTTGAAAATCAGCGAATTCGGTTTGGGGAATAATTGAAGGAAACGTTGTCTCGATGAATTCTGGAAGATATGCTCCAAGGAGTGAAGTTGTGGTTAAGAGCGGGTCGATGATGAAACCAGGTTCATTGCCTTTGTACATGAAAAGGTTGTCATATGTCCAGAACGAGGAAGCAGAAACATCAATCGCCGTAGGAACTCCATAGTCATAAAATAGATTATTATCAAGACTAGGGTTGGCATTTAGATCCTGTGATGAAAGATTGGAACTGACCGAGGCATAGACACCACCATAGATATCGATGTTGGTTTTGCTTGTTCCAACGGTGAAATTGTCGGATAAGAAATATCCGAAACCATTCACATTTGTGTTGAAAGTAATGTCTTGTTCGGCAAAAACAAATGCCGGCCTGCTTGAACTTCCCAAATTAAGGCTTGCGACAGTCGATACGTTTCCCTTAACATACATTGTACCCGAGATTCCACAAGTTCTGTTCGAGCCGGCACTATTAGTAAAATTTCCGTTGACTACTACATTTCCAGAGATTATTCCATTTCTATTCATCGTCAAATTTCCGTTAATTACCAACAAATAACCCTCAGGAATAGTCAAACTTCTATTATTCCCCAGCGTCAAGTCGCCGTCGACATACCAATGACCGCTGACAGTCGGATCAGATTGGTTACTTAATATGGTTGGAGAAACACTTATATATGTTCCTGGGATGCTAGTCAAAGAATTAATATAACTGACAACACTTTGAAAACTTGCGAATTCGGTTTGAGGAGTGATTGAAGGAAAAGTTGCCTCGATAAATTCCGGAAGATAGGCAGCTAGGAGTGAAGTCGGAGTTATTAGCGGATCAAGGATGAAACCGGGTTCATTGCCTTGGTAGTCGAAAAGGTTGTCAAACGTCGAGACAGTGGAGGCAGAACCGGACAGATAACTCGTGACGGATTGGGTATCGGAATAAGAAGAACTGATTGTCCAAACTGTGGCATTATAGGAATCAATCGAGACCCCCATGTAGTTTGCCAAATCGAGAAGATAGGTGCTGTCTAAATCTTGGTCACGAACAATGATGGAAGCTGTTGCCTCTACTCTTTCTAAAGCGTTATAGTAGGCCTCGGATGATTCAAAGCTTATATCGACTAGATTCGCCTGAAAAACAGCGTATGTTAAAAGCGTCGCAACAACTGCGATGACAAAAGTAACGATTGCGAGCATTGTCGGAAGACCCATGCCTTGTTTTTTTTTCAGCAGTTTCATTCAATAAGCTCCTTTCACAATATCTTAAGCGGGAACGGATTCTAAACTATAGGAATATGTGGCGATAAAATTGAATTGCTCCAGATCTGCGGATTCCAGATAGAGATCGATAATCACATAAAGCATTCCGGAATTCTCGGTAAAAACGATTGAACTCAGTGCTCCGAGTGTAAAATCATTAAAAGCATAAGCGGTACCGTCAATTTTCAATATATTTTTACTATCGATCTCCAACCGCAAGGACAGAGCAGGAGAAAAAGTAACCAGAACAACATCTTCCTGAATTGGATCAAATTCATAGGCAAATTCCTTATCCAGGACGAGGCAGTCATTTAAACCGCATGAACTGTATGCAGTCGGTGAAAGATTCTGCATTTGCTCTTCAAGGATTTCCACAACCAACTGGCCTTCCTGGTTGGCCCTAGCGTTGATAGAGATGCGTTCGTTTGCCCGTAAAAAGACTGAAAGAAATAGGGCAACTAATGATGCAACAAGTCCGAAAATGACGATTGCTCCTAAAAGTTCGACCAGCGAGACGCCTTTTTTACTCATAAACGATACCTGTCAATTCAATTGACCTGTCGGCAAAATAATTGATAAAAACAGAAAAATGGATGACTTGATATGTGATGCTTTCGTCAGTGGGGGCATAAAAAACGATGGAAACAGACGTATCATAGGTTTTTCCATTGGCGGTGTAGGCGAACAAATCACAGGAAAATGGCGGTGCAAGCAAAGAACAGTTGGAAGAATCGACAGTCATAAGGAATCCATCTTGCCATAACGACAATTCATTGTAATTGGTTTCGTTGATGACATTGTCACGGATCCTAGATGCAACTTCGATGGCAACAATCCGTTCGTTGGTCGCGAATGTCTGGCGACGGATGTTCACGATGATGGTGATTGCGGTCGTCAAGACCAAAGTTATGATGAAAATGGAGGCAATTGCCTCGATCAAAGTAAATCCTTTTTTGTCAAGTTTCATCATTTTCCATCACCTCCGTTCGCTTGCATATTAATTATAGTATAAATCAGACGTTTTTCGCAATCTATATAGACAAATTGTGGCTTATTTGGGGTTATTTTCGTAAAAATTGATTGTTAATAAGGGTTATTTTGATATAATAGGACTTGATTAGGGGGGATGACCTTGAACAAACTATGGCAAATATTAAAACACAATCTTTATTTGAGCGTCACTTTGATTTTATTGGTGGCCTCTATTGCCTTTGCAGGCGTTACCCTTGGTGTGCTGGGGATATCTGGCAATGTTGATCAAACTTCGGTTGGAACAATCTATCTGGGTGAATACGACGAGTCGCAGTATCCTGATATTTTGACAAGAGAAATAGCTGCCTGGAGAAGAACGGTCGACTATCGGATCAAGTTTCAGGAATACGAGATCGAACTCGATCTAGGTGCCTTTGTTTTTCTTTCTGAAGCCACGATTGAAGGAATTCAACAAGACAAAAAAAACCCAGCTTTGTTTTCTTTACTAGCTACAAACAAGGATGCATTTGAAGCCATTTTGACAAATCAATTCACCCAAAGTATTATGGATTTCTTTGATTACGACACATTCTATGATGATTTGAATGTGAGCATGAGAAAACTTGACATAGTCAAAGTGTTTGAACTTTCTGATTTTCTTTCCCAAGATTTGATTGCGAATGAAATCGAAACCACGGAAATCACCAATATCCTTTCTGGTGATGTTGTAGCTATAACTGAAAAAATCACCTCGATCACGATTGAATCGGAAACGAGATTTTCTTTGCTGGAGACACTTTCCGGTTTTGGCCTCACGAACAGCCAGTTGAGCATCATCGCTTCGGCTATGCAAAAGCTTACGCAAAACACAAATTTCACAGGTTTTGTTTTTGAACAGAATTACCTTACACCCGCTTGGGCTGAATCAGGCAAAAACGTCCGCATCCTTATCGTCAACCAAT